>ERZ808252.178-NODE-178-length-65947-cov-4.861895_pt1 | contig 65947 bp, 66 predicted proteins | sample MGYA00521242_ERZ808252 | MGnify/ENA primary metagenome ERZ808252 (study PRJEB31516, sample SAMN03275581) | gut metagenome | biome: mammalia-associated habitat; material: feces | host: Papio cynocephalus | place: Kenya | collected 2012-08-07 ... | reverse complement strand
GCGGAGGACGGCGACATCTATGTGCAGGAGGGTTACCGGTTCGCCTACTTCCGGGGGCTGTATTCGGCGGGCTATCAGCAATGGCTGGCAAAAAACGGCTATGAGCAGCTGGATCGCTGGTTCACCAGAACGCCGGCCCGCCTCTTCGCGGATCTGCGGTTTTATGCGGTGAATCAATATGGGCGCGCCTATCCCTATAGTACGGACGAAAACCTTGCGGCCCGGGTCTGCATGGTGATGCCCGGCGATACCCGGGTGGACGACGACGGATATATGCGTTTTGGCGGCGCGCTGCCGGTGAAGGCGGGCGGCGTCTGGAAGAGCGGCGCTGTCAGCTGCAAGGTGGGCGGCGTCTGGAGGCAGGCCGGTCAGACGGCGGTCAAGGCGGCAGGCGTCTGGAAAGCTTGAGAAAGGATGAAAAGAATGGATACATTGCGGTTTGGAACGGTGGAGCTTTTGGGCTCTGCCCATCAGACGACGGTCAGAAACGGGCAGCGGCAGGTACCGGCGCTGGAGCTTCGGCTGGCGGGACCGGCGGATCAGGCGGCGCTGACGGCCATGCAGGAAAATGCGCTGGAGATCCTGGACGAGGACGGCGCGGTGCAGGGGACGCACACAGGCTATACCGTCCTGGCAAAGCACAGCGTAGTGCTGGCCCAGGCAGATCCGGACGGACAGGCGCTGGCACAGGCAAACGCCCGCTATGCCGCCCTGGAGGCGGAAAACGCGGCGCTGCTTTTTGAATTGCTGACGGACGGAGGGACGGCCAATGAGTAAATATTTCGAAAAGATCCGGGATTACCGGCGCAAGGGCTATTATACCGAGGCACAGGTTAGAACGCTGGCCCGGGTGGGCGCCATCACCCAGCAGGAGCTGGAGCAGATCCTGGCGGACTGAAAACGGAAAACTGCGGCAGGCCTTGCGCCTGCCGCTTGTTTTTTTGCAGGGAATCGTTATAATGGAAGGCAGAAGCAAGGGGCGGGAGGATGAGCCATGTTTGAGCAGCTGGAGCAGGTGAGGGCGCGGTATCTGGAGGTGCAGCGGCTTTTGGAGGACGGCAGCGTTTATGCCGATCCCCCGCGGGCGGCGGCGCTGGGAAAGGAACAGAAGGAGCTGCAGCCGGTGACGGAGGCCTATCAGGGCTGGCTGGATGCCGGACGGGCGGAACGGGACGCCCAGGAGCTGATGCGGGATCCGGATCCGGAGCTGCGCACGCTGGCGGAGCAGGAGCTGGCGGAGGCTCGCCGGACGGCGGCGGAATGGGAGCGGAAGCTGCGGGCTCTGCTGCTGCCCCGGGATCGGGACGATGACAAGAGCGTCATCGTGGAGATCCGCTCCGGCGTGGGCGGACAGGAGGCGGCGCTCTTTGCAGGCGATCTTTACCGGATGTATTCCATGTATGCCGAGCGGCGGCGCTTTTCCGTGGAGGTCATCAGCCGCAGCGAGGCGGAGCTGGGCGGCCTGAAGGAGATCAGCTTTGAGGTGCGGGGCGCCGGAGCCTGGAGCCGCTTTAAGTTTGAAAGCGGGACGCACCGGGTCCAGCGGATCCCGGAGACGGAGAGTCAGGGCCGCATCCAGACCTCAGCGGCCACGGTGGCCGTTTTGCCGGAGGCGGAGGAGGTGGAGGTGGACATCGATCCTGCGGAGCTGCAGATCGATACCTTCCGTTCCGGCGGCGCCGGCGGGCAGCATGTGAACAAAACGGAATCCGCCATCCGCATCACCCATCTGCCCACGGGGACGGTGGTGGAATGTCAGGATGAGCGGAGCCAATATAAAAACAAGGACCGGGCCATGAAGCTGCTGCGGTCCCGGCTGTATCAGCGGCAGAAGGAAGCCCAGGAGGCCCAGCGGGCCGGTCTGCGGCGGGATCAGGTGGGCTCCGGCGACCGGTCGGGCCGCATCCGCACCTATAATTTTCCCCAGGGGCGGCTGACGGATCACCGGATCGGCTTTACCTCCTACAAGCTGGAGCAGATCATGAACGGCGAGCTGGACGAGGTCGTTGACGCACTGGCCGCTGCCGATGAGGCGGCGCGGCTTCGGGGCGAAGGAGAACAGGGATAAAGGCGATGGAAGCATGAAAGAAACAAAAGGATATGAGACGGCGATCCTGCGGGGCCGCGCAGGCGAAAAAAAGGCGGCGGCGCTGCTGGCCGCCGGGGAGATCGTGGCAATCCCCACGGAGACCGTTTACGGTCTGGCGGCAGACGCCCGGGATCCGGAGGCGGTGGCGGAGATTTTCCGGGCCAAGGGACGGCCCCAGGACAATCCGCTGATCGTACACATCGCCTCCATGGAGCAGCTGGAGCCGCTGGTGCGGCGCATCCCGCCCATGGCGTATCAGCTGGCGGAGCGGTTTTGGCCCGGCCCGTTGACCATGGTGATGGAAAAATCCGACCTGATCCCGGCAGTGACCTCGGCAGGCCTGGATACCGTTGGCATCCGGATGCCCTCCCATCCCATGGCCAGAGAGATCATCCGGCTGTCCGGCTGTCCGCTGGCGGCGCCCTCCGCCAATACCTCCGGCAAGCCCTCGCCCACTACGGCCCGGGATACGCTGGACGATATGCGGGGCAAGATCCCTGCCGTGGTGGACGGCGGGGCCTGCTCTGTGGGGGTGGAATCCACCGTGGTGGACATGACGGGGAGCTACCCGAAAATTCTCCGTCCCGGCGCCATCACGGAGGAAATGATCGCCCAGGCGGTTGGCGGAGCGGAGACCGACGCCGCCACCCTCCGCGGCCTTGCCGCAGGAGAGCGGCCCAAGGCCCCCGGTATGAAATACCGGCATTATGCGCCGAAAGCACCGGTGCGGCTCTTTGAGGGACCGCCGGACCGGACGGCGGAGGCCGTCCTGCAGGCGCTGCAGCCCGGCGACGGAGTCTTGTGCTTTGAGGAATATCTTCCGCAGTTGGGCGAGCGGAAAAAGCGGCTGGTCTATTCGCTGGGCTGGAGCTGGGACTATGCGGAGCATTCCCGCCGGCTGTTTGCCCTGCTGCGGCGCTTTGACCATACCGGGGCCCGGCGCATCCTGGCCCAGTGTCCCCGGGCCTTCGGGACCAACGCCGGGGCGGTGAACCGGTTCCGCAAGTCGGCGGGCTTTCAGTGTGAGGACTGCCGGGAGGGAAGGCTGGTGGTGGGCGTTACGGGACGGTCAGGCTCCGGCAAGAGCCTGCTCACCGCCTATCTGGCGGAGCAGGGCGCCTTCGTGCTGGACGCCGACGCCATCTACCATACCCTTCTGGAGACCGACGGGGAGATGCTGGAGCAGATCGGCCGGCGTTTCCCGGGAACGGTGGAAAACGGCGCGCTGGACCGGACGGCGCTGGGCGCGGTGGTCTTTGCCGATCCCCAGGCGCTGGCCGACCTGAACGCCATCACCCACGGCCGGGTGAAGGCTTATATGGACCGGGCCATCCGGGAGACCGACCGGCGGCTGGTGGTGCTGGATGTGCCGCTGCTGTTTGAAAGCGGCATCGATCGCCTCTGCGACCTGACGCTGGGCCTGCTGGCGGACCGGGAGGGCGCGCTCCGGCGGATCATGACCCGGGACGGCATCGATCGGGACCGGGCGGAGCGCCGCCTGGACGCGCAGCCGGCAGACGGGTTTTACCGCGAACGGTGCGATGTTTTGCTGGAAAACCGGGGCACGCTGGCGGAATACCGGGAGAAGATCGCCCGGTTTTATGAAAAATACTGCGGCGGGAGCCGCTGAAGACAACAAAAAGAACGCGCTCTGCAGGAAAAGCCCCGCGGAGCGCGTTTTTGCAGACGGTTTTGACCGTCAGCGGTCAACGATGGGGGAGATCACCGGCTTGCCCTCCCGGTCCAGCAGGGGACAGAGCCCGCCGGCAGAGCCGCTGGAATGGAAAATATAGTTTACGCCGGTGGCCTTGTCCACCCAGATCTCCGTGAGGTTCATCGCTCCCTGCGAATAGATCTTTTCAAATCGCTTTTCTTCTGCCATGGCAAACGGCCCTCCGTTTCATTTTTACAAGCATTATATAAGAAAACGGCGCTTTGCGCAAGCAAAAGCCAGCCTTTTCCGGGAATGAGCCGGCCTTTTCCGGGAAAAATGAGCCATGGGAGAACGCTTTCCGCGCTTTTGAGCGGAAAATCTGCGGTCAAAGGAGCGCATTTTTATGGAAGAGGAACGCCGGGAGGAGCTTCTGGAGCTGGGCAGCGCCCGTCTGGCCGGACGGGACGCCATCCATTGCCTCACCATCGTGGGGCAGATCGAGGGGCACCAGATGCTCTCCAGCCAGACCAAGACCACACGCTACGAGCATATCCTGCCCCTTCTGGCCTCCATCGAGGAAAGCCCGGACATCGACGGACTGCTGATCCTGCTGAACACGGCGGGCGGCGATGTGGAGGCCGGGCTGGCCATCGCGGAGCTGATCGCGGGCATGGACAAGCCCACGGTGTCGCTGGTGCTGGGCGGCGGCCATTCCATCGGCGTGCCCCTGGCGGTGGCGGCGAAAAAATGCTTCATCGCCCCGACGGCCTCCATGACGCTCCATCCGGTGCGCATGAACGGGCAGGTGCAGGGCGTGCCGCAGATCGCCGCATATTTCCAGCGGATCCAGGAGAGCATCGTGGATTTCATCACCGCCAATTCCCGCATCTCTCCGCAGAAGCTGCGGGAGCTGATGCTGCGGGACGGCCAGCTGCTGGGCGAGGCCGGCAGCGTGGTCTACGGCAGGGAAGCGGTGACGCTGGGGCTGTGCGACAGCCTTGGGAGCCTGCGGGAGGCCCTCTCCTGTCTGCATCAGATGATCGGGGAGGCGAGAGCATGATGGAGCCCTATGGCTTTGGCTTCAGCCGGGAGTGGCTTTTTCCCGGCTGGCGGCCGGAGGACAGTCTGATCCCGCCGGAATACCGCCTGGAAAACCGGGATCTGCGGATCCCGCGCAGGCTGGATCAGATCGATATGCCCGGCGGCTTTTTCTGGTATCCCCAGTGAGCGCCGGCGGCGGAGAGCGGCCCTCTCCGCTACATAACCGCGAAGAAGCGCGGATGCTGTCGAGGGGAAAATTTGCTTTTTTGATCAGACTGTGCTATGATAAGAAAAAATCGGCACAGCGCCGCTTTCTTTTTGCATCATTTCCGGCGTCAGACCACTCTATGGCCCGGATCAGATAGAACAACAGAACATCCGCTGCAGACCACCGCCGGAACGCCGACTTGCGCCGGGGGCTTGTTTCTGTATGCGCCTGAAAAAGGAGAATCATCACGAACACTATGACAGAAAACAAAAAAGAAAATCAGACCGCGGAAAAGCGCCGCCGCATGACCTTCCGCAGAAAGCCCAAGACCGCCATCCCCCAGCCGGAGGAGCATCTGGCCGCAGGACAGGCCGCTCCCGGAGAAAAAAAGCCCATCGGCCGCCGGCCGTCTCAAAAAGCGCAGGCATCCAGGCCCGCGCCCCGGGGCGCGGCAGCCCAGAAGCGGGGCCGCGCAGGAAACGCCGCGCAGGAGCATCCTGCGGAGAGCCCGGAGCAGACGCCGGAGGAGACGCTCCAGCGAAAAAAAAGCACCCGGAGCGCCGGCCGTCAGAAGCCCCGGCAGGAGACCTTCGACAAGCCCCGGCTGCGGGTGATCCCCCTGGGCGGCCTCAATGAGATCGGCAAGAACATGACCGTCCTGGAATACGGACAGGACATCATCGTCATCGATGCGGGCATGACTTTCCCGGATGAGGACCTGCTGGGCGTGGATATGGTCATCCCGGACATCACCTATCTGCAGAAGAATCGGGATAAGGTGAAGGCCATCTTCCTGACCCATGCCCACGAGGATCACATCGGCGCGCTGCCCTATGTTCTGCGGGAGCTGAACGTGCCCGTCTACTGCACGGGCCTCACCGCCGGGCTGGTGCGGCTCAAGCTGCAGGAGCACAAGGACCTGAAAAAGCCCAAGATCCATGTGAGAAAGGACGGCGACCGGGTGAAGGCCGGCTGCTTCGAGGTGGAGTTCATCCATGTGAACCACTCGGTGGCCGATGCCTGTGCCTTTGCCGTCAAGACCCCGGTGGGCGTTGTGGTGGCCACCGGCGACTTCAAGATCGACACCACCCCCATCGACGGCAAAATGATCGACCTGCCCCGGCTGGGCGAGCTGGGCAAAAAGGGCGTTTTGCTGCTGATGATGGATTCCACCAACGCGGAGCGCCCGGGCATGGCCATGAGCGAGCGCAAGGTGGGCGACAGCCTGGACCGGGAGTTCAAGGGCTGCGACCAGCGGATCATCGTGGCGTCCTTCGCCTCCAACGTCCACCGGGTCCAGCAGATCTTCGACGTGGCCGCCAAATACGGCCGGAAGGTGGCTGTCTCCGGGCGGAGCATGGAAAACATCCTGAAGGTGGGCGTGGAGCTGGGCTATCTGACCCTGCCCGCCAACACCTATATCGACCTGCACGACATCCGGAAATATCCCAAAAACAAGCTGACCATCATCACCACCGGCTCTCAGGGCGAGCCTATGAGCGCCCTCTATCGCATGGCCTTTTCCGGCCACCGGCAGGTGGAGGTGGGCTTCGGCGACAAGATCCTGATCTCCGCAACGCCCATCCCCGGCAATGAAAAGCCCGTTTACACCATGATCAACGAGCTGTTCCGCAAGGGAGCGGACGTGGTCTATGAGCGGCTGGCGGATATGCACGTTTCCGGCCACGCCTGTCAGGAGGAACTGAAAATGATGCTCTCCCTGCTGCGGCCGAAATATTTCATGCCCATGCACGGCGAATACCGTCACCTGATGGTCAACGCCGGTCTGGGCCGGGCCTGCGGCGTCCGGCCGGAGAATATTTTCATCTCCGATCTGGGCAAGGTGCTGGAGATCGGCGAAAACGGCGCGGGCTGGGGCGGGAGCGTCCCCTCCGGCCGGGTGCTGGTAGACGGCTACGGCGTGGGCGATGTAGGCGCCGCCGTGCTGCGGGAGCGCAAGAGCCTCAGCGAGAGCGGCATGATCACCGTGGCCGCCGGGCTGGATATGCAGAACCGGACGCTGACCGCCGGGCCGGAGATCATCTCCCGGGGCTTCATCTTTGTCCGGGAGGCGGAGGAGCTCATGGGCGAGCTGCGCGAGCTGGCCCGGGAGACGCTGGAAAACGCGCTGGAGAAGGGCGTCACCTCTCGCAGCGCCCTGCGGGAGACCGTGAACCGCCGCCTGTCTGATTATCTCTATAAAAAGACCAAGCGGGAGCCGCTGGTGGCCACGGTGCTGCTGGAAAAATAAGCGCCTGCATAAAAAGCGAAAAATTATACCGGAGGGAAGAGACTGCGCCTGCAGTCTCTTCTTTTATATTTCCTGCATAAAGCGATGCTTGCAAAAGCATCTTCTGACATTTTAATAAATCACACAAAAAACAGCGGGAAGCAAAAGGGTGCACACAAAAGCAAAGATGCATAAAGAATGGAATTGGGCAAAACAGCCAGAAACTATATTCACAATTTGTATATTCGTCCGTTTTTTGGGGCGGGAAGGGAAATTTGAGACAAAATCATTGCGTTTTTCAGGGGACTTCGCTATAATGGGGCTGCATGAAAAGGAGGCACAGACCTATGAAAGTTCAGCAGATGCCCTATGAGCATATCCCCATGGAGGAGCTCCGCGGCGAGATGCGCGCCATCATCGATGGCGTCAAGGCGGCAAACAGCGCGGAGGAGATTCTGGCCCTGCGTCAGCGGTATCTGGCACTGCGGGTCCGGTATGACACGGCGGTGAACCTTTGCTACATCCGCTACAGCTGCAACACGGCAGACGAATATTATACGAAGGAACAGGAATATCTGGACGAGATCGGCCCCGAGATGGGCAGTCTGGGCACGGAGCTCAGCTCTGCGCTTCTGGCATCTCCCTTCCGGGCAGAGCTGGAGAAGGCGCTTTCGCCGGTCTATTTCCGCTATCTTGAGGTGGCCTCCAAGGCCATGTCTCCCGCCATCGTGGAGGATATGGTGGAGGAAAACAAGCTGGTCAGCGAATATTCCAAATACATGGCGGCGCTGGAGTTTGAGTTCCGGGGCGAAAAGCTCTCCCGGGCGGCGCTGGCCAAATATTTCAAAGACGATGACCGGGAGACCCGGCGGGAGGCCTATCAGGTCTTCGGCACGGAGATGAACCGGCACGCGGAGAAGCTGGACGATATTTATGACCGCATGGTCAAGGTCCGGGACCGGATGGCCAAAAAGATGGGCTATCGGAACTTTGTGGAGCTAGGCTATTACCGGATGAACCGGGTGTGCTACGGCCAGCCGGAGGTGGAGGTCTTCCGCCGCAATATCCTGCAGGCCATCGTGCCCGCTGTTTCCCGTCTGCGGCTGGAAAACGCCCGGGATCTGGGCATCGATACCTATCGGTTTTATGATGACGGCGTGGTCGTTCCCGGCGGCGACCCCAAGCCTCTGGGCGGCAAGGAGGAGATCTTCCGGGCGGCCAAGGAGATGTATCACGAGATGAGCGCCGAGGCCGGCGACTTTATCGATATGATGATGGAAAACGATGCCTTCGATGTGGAAGCACGCAAAAACAAGTGGGGCGGCGGCTACTGCACGGAGATCCCCGCCTATAAGCAGCCCTTCATCCTGGCCAACTTCAACGGCAAGGGGGGGGATGTGGATGTGATGACCCATGAAGCGGGCCACGCCTTCAACGCCTATCTGATCGCCGACAACAAATTCGCTCTGGAGATCGGCTGCGGCGGCATGGAGACCGCCGAGACCCATTCCATGAGCATGGAGTTCTTCGCCTGGAAGTACATCGACAAGTTCTTCGGCGAAAACGCGGAGAAATATAAATATATGCACGCCCTGGACGCCTTCTCCTTCCTGCCCTACGGCACCATGGTGGACGCCTTCCAGCACATCGTCTACGAGCATCCCGAGATGACTCCCGCCCAGCGGAACGAGGTCTGGAAGGAGCTGGAGGCCAGCTTCCGGCCCCATATCCATCTGGAGGGCATCCCCTTCATCGAGGACGGCCGCCGGTGGCAGTATCAGATGCACATTTATGAATCTCCCTTCTATTACATCGACTATGTCCTGGCGCAGACGGCGGCCTTCGGCTTCCTGCTGCAGTCCCGGGAGGACTATGACCTGGCCTTCCAGCGCTATCTGCGGCTGATGCGCCAGGGCGGCGAGCAGTATTACGACCGTCTGCTGGAGGAGGCCTGTATCCCCTCTCCCTTCAAGGAGGGCGCGCTGGATGCGCTGGCAGAGCGGGTGGAAGCGCTGCTCCGGCAGGTAAAACCAACCAAATAAAACGGCTTTCGACGGGAAAGTGGGGAAAAAATGACCGTATCCCCTTGAAAAGCCATCCGGAAATATGCTATAATCAACGCAGTTTACGATGCAGCCGACGGCCCGCGGAGAAAAGCGCGGCGGGCGTCCTCGGCCTGAAAAGGAAAAACATGGCAAGACGCAACTATGTAAAGGACTATAAGCTGGTCCATTCCGTGGACGAAAAGGGGAAGGTCCGCACCCGGGCGGAATACGCCGGGGACCGGTTCTGCTTCGTTCAGGAGCGGGAGAGCATCCGCCGCCAGGCGAAGCTGGCCGCTGCCGCCTGCGGGCTGGCGTGGCTGTGCTATATCGGCTCGCTGCTGCTCAATACCGGGGCCATGCGGTGCTTTTACATTTCGCTGCCTTATGTTTTCACGGCGCTGCCGCTGTGGAAGCTTTCTGCTTCCATCGTAACGGCCCTGACGGTGGAGGAGCCCATGCACCGGCGGCACTCCCATCAGGTCTCCATGCATTATCCCCCTGCCGCCCTGTGGACCGGGGCGCTGCCGGCGGTCTCGCTGGCGGGCATCGCCGTCACGGCGGTGCTGGGCAAGGGGAGCTTCGTCACCCACGATCTTTTCTTTTCCCTGCTGGGCGCGGTCATCGTGGCCTGCGCGGTCTTCTGCTTTGCCCGGCGCAAGGCTTTTGCCACAAAAAAGCTGGAAAAGGAAACAAATTGACCCCGCCTTCATAGGTTTATTATACGCAGCAGTGCGTTTAATAAAGAAATTTACAAGGAGGAAATACGAATGAGCACCTTCAAAAAGATGCTGGCACTGGTCCTGGCTCTGACTATGGTCTTCTGCCTGGCCGCCTGCGGCAACAACAACCAGCCCGCTGACGACAACACCGATCAGCCCAGCAACACCGACCCCGCACCCGTCGATCCCACCCCCGTGGATCCCACTCCCGCCCCCGCTGACACCACTCTGGTCTACGCCACCGCGACCTTTGGCCAGAAGTTCAGCCCCTTCTTCTCCACCACCGCTTACGACACCGAGGTGTATGAGATGTTCACCGGCGCTCTGCTGGCTGCAGACCGCGGCGGCGCCATCATCATGAACGGTATCGAAGGCGAGACCGTCACCTACAACGGCACGGACTATACCTACTATGGTATGGGAAATGTGGAGGTCGTTCAGAACGACGACGGCAGCGTGGATTATTTCCTGACCATGCGTGACGACATTACGTTCTCCGACGGCACCCCCGCCACCATCGACGATGTCATCTTCGGCATCTATGTGTGCTGCGATCCCACCTACGATGGATCCTCTACCATCTACGCGCTGCCCATCGAAGGCATGGACGAGTATTATCACTCCCAGGCCTATAAAGATGCGCTGATCCTGGCCGCCGGCCGCGATGCCGCCAGCTCTGACAACTTCACCGCGGAAGAAGCCGCCACCTACTGGGCCGCTTGGGACGCCGCCGGCGCCAAGTTTGCCCAGGAGATCGTGGACTACTGCAAGAGCGCCGGCTACAACGCCGAGACCGACTCTGTGGCTGCCTGCGCCGCCAACTGGGGCTTCAATCTGGATGAATCCGCCACCGTTGCCGATTTCTTCAACGCCATTGCTGAGAACTATGGCAATGTCATCGCCGACATGGAAGCGGAAACTGCCGGCTCCAGCCTGCAGGATCTGATCAACGCCGAGCTGGGCGACAAGGCCGATACCTATAAGGAACTGATCAACACCAGCGACGTGGATTACATCAAGGGCATCATCCGTACCGGTGATTACACCATGACCGTGCATATGACCGAGTATGATGCCACCGCCATCTATAACATGGCCTTCACCATCGCCCCCATGCATCACTACGGCGATAAGTCTCAGTATGACTACGAGAACCACAAGTTCGGCTTCCCCAAGGGCGATCTGAGCATCGTGAAGTCCAAGACCACCGATCCCCTGGGCTGCGGCCCCTACATCTATCAGGGCTACGCCAACGGCGTCGTCACTCTGAAGGCCAACCCCACTTACTTCCTGGGCGCTCCCAAGATCGAGACCATCCTGATGCAGGAATCCGTTGACTCCGACTATGTCCCCGGCATCGTTACCGGTACCTTCGACCTGGCGCAGCCCTCCATCTCTACTGACACCGTTGCCGCTCTGAAGGACGCCAACTCCAACGGCGAGCTCACCGGCGACACCCTGACCACCTATCTGGTGGACTACCGCGGCTATGGCTATCTGGGCATCAACGCCGACCTGGTCAACATCGACGGCCAGCCCGCCTCCGATGCTTCCAAGGCGCTGCGCAAGGGCTTCATGACCCTGTTCGCGGTCTATCGTGACACCGTTATCAACTCCTACTACGGCGATCGTGCCGCCGTCATCCAGTACCCCATCTCCAACACCAGCTGGGCCGCTCCGCAGCCCGCGGATGAGGGCTATCGCGCTGCTTACTCCATCGATGTGGACGGCAACGCCATCTACGATTCCAGCATGAACGATGAGCAGAAGTACGAGGCCGCCAAGACCGCTGCCATTGGCTACTTCAAGGCTGCCGGCTTCACCTATGACGAGGCCGCCGGCAAGTTCACCGACGCCACCCAGACCTGGGAAGTCATGATTCCCGGCTCCGGCCAGCAGGATCACCCCGCTTACGGCGTTGCCACTGCTGCCTCTGAGGTCCTGGCCTCCATCGGCATCACCCTGCAGGTCAACGACGTGGGTACCGCTGTCTGGAACAACGCTCTGGAGAGCAATACCGCTATGATGTGGGCCGCTGCCTGGCAGTCCACCGTCGACCCCGACATGACCCAGGTCTACCACAGCAGCAACGCCCACGGCAAGGGCACCAACTCCAACCACTATCAGGTTGATGACCCCGAGCTGGATGCTCTGATCGTTGCCGGCCGCAAGAGCGCCGATACCGAGGAGCGTAAGTCCATCTATCGCGATGCCATGGATATCATCATGGATTGGGGCTGCGAGCTGCCTCTGTATCAGCGCAAGGACTGCACCGTTGTCTCCACTATCCGTGTCGACAACGACACCATGCCCAAGGACATGACCCCCTACTGGGGTTGGAAGGCTGAGATCGAGACTCTGGCCGTCAAATAAAACAGACTGACCGCGCAATTATCCTGATTCAACCCAAGTAAAACTGGATCGAAAAGGAGGGAGAAGCCTCCCTCCTTTTCGTATCCTTACCGTTGCTTGACAAAGGCAAGCGTGCTTTCCCTTGTCAAGCGGCGGTAGCTGTGAAACAAATTATGGAAGAAAGCAGTGAAACGAAATGCTCAAATACACAGTGAAACGTTTGCTTTACAGCGTGATCATTCTGTTCTTTGTCATGTTCATCGTTTATACGCTGATGTACAACATGCCGATGGGCTTCATCGAGACAAAGGCCCGTGAGCTGGCGTCCCGTCCCGGTGCAGCCAAGAGCTACGCAGAATGGCTGGCAGATCTGAACGCGCAGTACGGTATGGACAAGGGTGTCGTACAAGGCTACTTTGTATGGCTGAAGAGCGCTGTAAGAGGCCAATGGGGCGACAGCTGGTATTGGACCGTCCCCGTTACGCAGCAGTTTAAGAATACCGTTTGGTACAGCTTCGCGCTGAGCCTGATCTCTCTGATCTTTGAGGTCATCATCGCCATCCCGCTGGGGATCGCGGCGGCCAAAAAGCAGTATAGCTTTACCGACTATTTTACAACGGTGGTGTCTATGATATGTATCTCGATGCCCACCTTCTTCCTGGCGACCCTTCTGAAGTATATCTTCTCTGTCAAGCTGGGCTGGTTCGACCTTTCCGGTATGCAGGGCAGAAACTACCAGAACCTGTCTGATTTTGGAAAATTCCTGGATGTGGCAAAGCACTTTGTCCTTCCTGCTATCACCATCGTAATCATCAGTATCGGCGGTCTGATGCGTTACACTCGCACCAATATGCTGGAGGTGCTGAATGCCGACTATATCCGGACGGCCCGGGCCAAGGGCGTTCCGGAGAAGCAGGTCATCAACAAGCACGCCTTCCGCAACACCCTGATCCCGCTGATCACCACACTGGGCGGCAGCCTTCCCGGCCTGTTCTCCGGCGCGCTGATCACGGAGACCCTGTTTTCCATCCGCGGCATCGGTTATGCCTCCTATCACTCCATGGAGCAGGCAGATATTCCCTTCACCATGTTCTATCTTGCCTTTATCTCCATCCTGACCCTGCTGGGCAACCTGATTTCCGACCTGCTGTACGCCGCGGCTGACCCCCGCGTGCGGCTGAGCTGATGGAGGTGCGAGTATGGCTACATATAATCTGAACGAAGTCCTGAAGGCCAAGGCGGCCCAGAACGCCGGCAAAAAGGACAGCGGCGAGGTCAAGCTGGACGATGTGAGCCGCGTGAAGGTCCTCTCTCCCGGACGGCAGGTCTTCAAGCGCTTTATCCGCAACCGCCTGGCGGTCTTCGGCACCTGCCTGCTGCTGTTTATGTTCGTTTTCTCCTTTTTGGGGCCGCTGGTCTATCCCTATGGCCAGAAGCAGATCTTCTACACCTACGAAGAGCAGAATGTGAACTACGCGCTGGCCAAGGTCAACACCGCCTACAACGGCTACACCGTGGACGATTCCGTTTCCATCAGCCGCGTCGTTGCCAACGTCATGAACAGCAATATCAAGTCCATGATCGAAAAGGGCGAAAAGGTCCGCCTGTATATCGACGAGACCGGCAGCTATGAGATCCGCGAGCTGGGCCCGGAGGTCTATTCTCTGGCCGCGCAGGAGGCAGAGGAGATCTGCACGGTGGGCGTCAGCAAGTTTGAGGTGGGAATCTTCAATTCCATCTCCAAGGAGCTGACCTTCGCGGGCGAGGAGATCCCCGGCCTGGCGGCAGCCGCAGCCAAAAGCTGCAAGGGCAAAAAGGGCGACTTTACCTACAACGGCGTCAAATACACCTTCGTCCAGGGTAAAATGAAGACCTACGACCTCACTGCCGAGGCAGACGGCATCAACTATGCCGGCGCTGCCCAGAGCGAGGAATTTGAGACTGCGGTGACCGCCGCCTATGCCGATCAGGTGGAGGAGCTGGTGGTCAATAACCGCAGCTACCGCCTGGTCTACGATCAGGACAGCGCTGTCGTCTACCGCATGGGCGCGACCCATGTCGGCTCCGTTTACACCCGCTATACGCTGGATACCTTCGTCACCGGTCAGGAGCTGCCCGGCGGCGCTGATACCTTCCGTGCCAACGCCCTGATGGCGGCCTACGATTCCGGCCGGTTCACCTCTGGCGGCGAGAGCTTCACCATCAAGCAGGAAAACGGCGCGCTGGTGATCTATGATGCTGCCGGCGCGGAATATGCCGAGTTTACCGAGGTCACCGTCCGCCGCTATTCCGGCGAGGACAGCATGGACTATGACCTGAAGGAGGCCGTCTCTCAGCACATCGAGGAAATGAAGGCCAGCGGACAGAAAACCAGCACGCTGACCTATAACATTCCCCAGCAGGATGAAAAGGGCGTCTATAAATATGACGAAAACAACAATCTGCTGTATCAGGAGGCTGACCTGACCATCACCCAGCGGGACACCGGCGAATATGTGATCAATGCGTATCAGACCATTTATGTCATCGATATGTACGCCTCGCCCTCCGGCACGCACATTCTGGGAACCGACGGCGATGGCTTCGATGTTATGGCCCGTATCATGTACGGCGGCCGCATCTCCCTGATGGTGGGCTTCGTGGTCGTGTTCCTGGAGTGCTTCCTGGGCATCATCATGGGCGGCCTGGCCGGCTACTACGGCGGCTGGGTGGATATGCTCATCATGCGGCTGGTGGATATCTTCTACTGTCTGCCCTCCATGCCGATCATGATCATTCTGGGCGCCATGATGGACGCCATGCGTATGGATACCTATATCCGACTGATGATCATGATGGCCGCGCTGGGCATCATGGGCTGGGCCGGCGTGGCCCGTATGGTCCGCGGCCAGATCCTGTCGCTCCGTGAGCAGGAGTTTATGGTCGCCACGGAGGCCACCGGCATCCGGGTCAAATACCGCATCTTCCGCCATCTGGTGCCCAATGTCATGCCACAGCTGATCGTCATCGCCACCATGGGCATGGGCGGCGTCATCATCACCGAATCCACCCTGTCCTTCCTGGGCCTGGGCGTCAAGCATCCTCTGGCCACCTGGGGCACCATCATCAACTCTGTGTCCTCGGCTTCCGCCATGGCACACTATGCATTTATCTGGATCCCTGTCGGTCTGCTGATCTGCCTTACCGTTATCGCCTTCAACTTCGTGGGCGACGGTCTGCGCGATGCATACGACCCGAAGGCAAAACGCTAAGGAGGTCGGAACAATGGCTGAAAAGAATACGATGAAGAAATCCTCCTATATCTCCGCAAAGGAATCCCGCCGGATCACCCGCTTCAACCGCCGGATCACCAAAAAGCTGGAGGCTGCGCGGGCGGACGCCAATAAGGATCCCAAGCTCTACACCACCAAAATGCGCGATCCCAACAACGTGGTGGAGTTCGATAACGTCTGTACCTACTTCTTCACCGATGTTGGCGTGGTCCGCTCGGTCGACGGCGTCAACTTCGACGTGCCCAAGTGCTCCACTGTGGGCGTGGTGGGCGAATCCGGCTGCGGCAAGAGCGTTACCAGCCTTTCGCTGATGCAGCTGCTGCAGCGTCCCACAGGCCAGGTGGTGGGCGGCGAGATCCGCTTTAACCTGGGCGATGGCACCGCCTATAATATCGTCAATACCCCCAACATCGTCATGGAGCATATCCGCGGCAACAAGATCTCCATGATCTTTCAGGAACCCATGACCGCGCTGAACCCGGTGTTCCGCATCGGCCAGCAGGTGGATGAGGTCACCAAGCTGCACAATCCGGAGATGTCTGACGAGGATGTGAAGGCCCGGACGCTGGAAATGCTGGAGCTGGTGGGCATCGCCAACAAGGAAGGCGTTTATAAAATGTATCCCCATGAGCTTTCCGGCGGTATGCGCCAGCGCATCTGCATCGCCATCGCGCTGGCCTGCAATCCCACGCTGATCATCGCCGACGAGCCTACCACTGCGCTGGACGTGACCATCCAGGCTCAGATCCTGGACCTGCTGGAAAACCTGAAGCAGAAGCTGAAGTCCTCCATCATGCTCATCACCCACGACCTGGGCGTCGTGGCGGGCATGGCGGATTATGTGGTGGTCATGTATGCCGGCCGCATCGTGGAAAAGGGCACGGCCAGAGATATCTTCCATCATCCAGCCCATCCCTATACCATCGGCCTGATGAAGTCCAAGCCAGTGGTGGGCAAAAAGGTGGAGGAGCTTTACAACATCTCCGGCAGCGTGCCCAACCCCGTCAATATGCCGGATTACTGTTACTTCCGGGATCGCTGCGATATGCGCTGCGAGCAGTGCAACGGCGATTATCCCCCGGAGATCAAGATCAGCGATACCCATGTGGTGTCCTGCTATCGGTATGTCGATCAGGGCGAGATCCTCAAGTATCCGAAATCTGTGAATGTGGAGGAACTGTAATATGCTGAGATCAAAAACACCCAGGCCCAGAACAGCGAATACCTCCTTGAGGTAAACAACCTGGTCAAATGGTTCCCCATCAAGTCCAGCTTTTTCAAAAAGACCGTGGGCAATGTCCGTGCGGTAGATGGCATCAGCTTTAAGATCAAGCGCGGCCAGACCATGGGTCTGGTGGGCGAATCCGGCTGCGGCAAGTCCACCGCCGGTCGCACGATTCTTCGTCTGCTGGAAAAGACCTCCGGCGAGGTCTGGTTCGATGGGCAGGAGATGTCTTCACTGTCCAAGACGGAGCTGCGCAAAATGCGTCCCCGGATGCAGATCGTCTTCCAGGATCCTTATTCCAGCCTTTCCCCCCGTCTGCCGGTGGGCGAGATCATCGGCGAGGCCGTCCGCGAGCACAATATCGTGCCGCCGGAGGAGTTCGACGCCTATATCTCCCGCGTGATGGCGGCCTGCGGCCTGCAGGAATACTATAAGGAGCGCTATCCCCATGAGTTTTCCGGCGGCCAGCGGCAGCGTATCTGCATTGCCAGAGCGTTGGCGCTCAGCCCGGATTTTATCGTGTGCGACGAGCCGGTCTCCGCGCTGGATGTTTCCATCCAGGCCCAGATCATCAACCTGCTGCGCCAGCTGCAGAAGGATTTCGGCATCACCTATCTGTTCATTTCCCATGACCTGTCTGTGGTGGAGTACATCTCTGACACCGTGGGCGTCATGTATCTGGGCAGCATGGTGGAATATGCACCCACGGAGAAGATCTTCGCCAATCCGCTGAATCCCTATACCAAGGCGCTGTTCTCCGCTATCCCCATCCCCGATCCCGATGCCAAGATCCACCGCATCATCCTGAAGGGCAGCATCCCCTCTCCGGCCAATCCTCCTGCGGGCTGCAAGTTCCATACCCGCTGCGATCAGTGCATGGAGGTCTGTAAGTATGCCGTGCCCGAATGGCTGGAGGTAGAGCCGGAACACTTCTGCGCCTGCCACCTCTACGACGACGCGGCGGCCAAGGAGCGGGCGCGGGCGGCCATGGAAGCGGCCAAGGCCAAGGAAAACGCCAATGGCAAAGCGGCGAAGTGATCCGGAGGACGACGGCCGGACCATTGCCAACATGAATGTGGAGGGGATGCCCTGGTATCAGGAGCCTTCTCCCGACGCCCTGCCAGAGGACACGCCTCCCGGGCAGAGGCCTTATCAGATGACGAAGGAAGAGGGGAGAGCCTATACCTGGGCCGCTATCAAGGCGGGCCTGACGGTGGTCCTGATCTTCGGACTGGTCTATTTCTTCTTCATTCTCTTCTGCACCAAGGTCTGGTTTGCCTGAAAAGTCCATATCGTTTTTCCCAGCGGCGTGGTTTTGCAGCCACGCCGCTTTTTGCTGTGTTTTTCAAAAAATGCGGCCGCAGGCGCCGGAAAAGCTTCGGCGGCGCGCCAGAAATTGCAAACGATAAATCGCGGAAAACCGGAAAAAACTATGACTGAATCTGCAAAAAAGGAGGAAAAGCAATGAAACGGATGTTTTCCGGCATGGGAATGGGCATGGTGGCCGGGATGTGTGTGGGCGTGATGGCGGCGGGCCTGCTCACCGACCAGGAAAAGCGCCGGGTGCGCCGCAAGGCAGGCCAGGCCGCCCGGGAGCTCAGCGATGCGGCGGAGGATCTGCGAGGCTGGCTGAAGCACTGAGCTGTCCGTGAGACGGCAGGCGCAGTTATGAATTTGTTCTGAATTCGGCGGCGCGTCTCTTGCTATTCGGCCCGAAGCTTTTTACAATAAGGGCGAAAGCGATGAGATGCGCCGCCGGAGCTGACCGGCGGAGAAAGGAGGGCGCGCAGTGGCAAAAACGACCTATGCTGGGACGCATCTGGCGGAGCCGCAGCGAAAGCCGCGCAGGAAGCGCTCGTTTCTGCGGGGACTGGCGGTGGTGCTGGCCCTTTTGCTGGGCCTTTACGGCCTTGTGCTCTGGGCGCCCATCCCCGCTGTGGAGCGGCTGCGGAATATGTATATCGAAACGGCGCTCTCCACCATGACCCACCGCTGGCTGGCTACCAGCTTTTTCCCGAAAAGCATCGTGGAAGAGGTGCGGCAGCAGATGAAGGCCGCTCAGGAGTCGCAAAACGGTATTCAATCTGACTGGAACAGCTCCGGGCAGAATCATACCGCTCCGGATATTCCGGAAACGCCCTCCGGCGAGATGGGCAGCGTCACCGAGGGGGACGAGGCCATGGAGGCCTTTTTCCGGCTGTTTTGGGAGCTGGACCGGGAGAGCGTTTTGGATTGGGTCAAGAAGGATCCGTCGTTGCTGGAAAACGGCTGGGCCCATCTGGCCGCCAATGAAGCGGGCTTGAAGGACAAGGGCCTGCCGGTCTATACCACCATGGGCGAGCAGGTGCTGGCCATCAACGCCCAGCAGAAGGTGCTGCTGGTGCGGGTCAAGGGCAGCGGCTACCGGGGCGTTCTGGCCATCGCCAAGGATCCCGCCCGGCTGAGCCTGCAGGCCTCCTCCCAGCTGGGGGAGCGGGGCGAAAATGCCGGCGTTATCGCCGAGGCCCACAACGGTCTGCTGGCCATGACGGGCAGCGGCTTTCTGGATCAGGACGGCCATGGCAAGGGCGGTCAGGTCACAGGCTATGCCCTGTGCAGCGGCACGGCTTACGGCCAGCACATGGGCAGCGGCTACAAGCGGATGGAGCTGCGGGATGACGATCTGCTGTATATCGTAGACGCCTCTGCGGAGGTCAGCCCAAAGGCTACCGACGCCATGGAGTTCACCCCGGCGCTGATCGTGGACGGTCAGATCACCGTGGACAGCACCTGCGGCTGGACGGCGCTGAACCCCCGGGCCTGCCTGGGGCAGTCGGACCGGTATGAGATCCTGATGCTGGTGATCGAGGGCCGCCTGACCACCTCCATCGGCACCGACGTGATCGAGTGTGCAAAGCTGCTGCAGCAGCATGGCTGTATGCAGGCCATGAATATGGACGGCGGCACCAGCGCCACGCTGTATTACGACGGGGAATATGTCACTCAGTGCTCCAATACTGCGCTGCCCGCCGGGCGGCTGCTGCCGGACGCCTGGATCTTTGCCCGGAAGGACTAAAACATAGAACAATCGCAAGCATTGTTTTAATACAGTGCTTGCTTTTTTCGAGCAAAGGGGATATAATCGGTGCCGGAACAAATTGATCCGAAAGGAAGTGCCATATCTATATGAGCAAGGCGATCAAGCCCGCCTCGGCGGGCACGCTGGAGTCCAGCGATGTGATGGTGGAGCTGGAGCCGGCGGAAGGCCGGAGCATCGAGCTGCATTCCGTGGTGGAGCAGCAGTTTGGGTCCTCGATCCTGGCGCTGGCAGAGGAGATGCTGGACGCAGCCGGCCTGGATCAGGTCTGTCTGCGCATCGACGACCGGGGCGCGCTGGAGTGCGTCCTGCGGGCCCGCATTGAGACCGCGATCCTTCGCGCGAAGGGAGAGAACTGATATGAGACGCAGCATGCTGTTTTTACCGGGCAACACGCCCAACATCCTGCAAAACGGCGATGCCCTGGGGGCGGATGCCGTCATCTTCGACCTGGAGGACGCCGTCGCCCCCGACCAGAAGGACGCCGCCCGGATCCTGGTCCGCAACACCATGACTTATCTGGATTTTTCCAGAGTGGAGGTCATCGTGCGCATCAATTCCGTGGATGCGGACTTCTGGAAGAAGGATCTGGAGACCATCCTGCCCCTGAAGCCCTCGCTGATCATGCCGCCCAAGTCCTCCTGCGCCCAGGATGTGCTGACGGTGGACGCTTATATGTCTCAGCTGGAGGACCGGCTGGGCTTTGCCCGCAATACCGTTCGCCTGATCCCCCTGATCGAGACGGCGCTGGGCGTGGAAAACGCCTATCAGATCGCCTCCTGCACGCCGCGGGTGGCGGCCATCTTCCTGGGCGGAGAGGATCTGACCGCCGATCTGCAGTGCAAGCGCACCAAGGAGAGCCAGGAGATCGAATATGCCCGCAGCCGCATGGTCTGCGCGGCCCGGGCCGCCGGCGTGGACGTTTACGACACGCCCTTTACGGATGTCAACGATGACGAGGGCATCCGCATCGATGCGGAAAAGGCCAAGAGCCTTGGCTTTACCGGAAAATCTGCCATTTCTCCCCGCCATGTGCCGGTGATCAATGAGGTATTCTCCCCCTCCCAGCGAGATATCGACTATGCCTATGAGGTCATGGAGGCCATTCGCCGGGGCAAGGAGGAGGGCCGCGGCGCCGTGGCTCTGCGGGGCAAGATGATCGACGCGCCGGTGGTCAACCGGGCAAAGCGGGTCATCGAAACGGCGGAAGCCCTTGGGCTGGGAAGGAGCGAGCACTGATATGGATAAGGTCGTACATTCTCTGAAGGAGGCCATCGCGCTGGCGGGCGTGAAGTCCGGTATGCGCATCTCCTTTCATCATCATCTGCGCAACGGCGATTTTGTTTTGAATATGGTCCTGGACGCCCTGGCCGAAGCCGGCATCCGGGATCTGGATGTAAACGCCAGCTCGCTGTTCGACTGCCATGCGCCGCTGGTGGACCATATCAAAAACGGCGTGGTCACGCACCTGAAGTGCAATTATATGTCTGCAGGCGTGGGCCGGGCTATTTCCCACGGCGTATTGTCCACGCCGGTGGAGTTCCGCACCCACGGCGGCCGCCCCGCCGATATCGTTTCCGGCAAAACCCCCATCGATGTAGCCTTTATCGCCGCGCCCACGGCGGATCCCATGGGCAACTGCACCGGCAAGCTGGGCAGATCGGCCTGCGGCAGTCTGGGCTATGCCTTCCCGGACGCCATGTACGCCAAAAAGGTGGTCGTCATCACGGACAATCTGGCGCCCTATCCGCTGACGGAGCGCTCCATTGATGAGACCTATGTGGATTATGTGGTTCCTGTGGAGGCCATCGGCGACCCCAGCGGCATCGTTTCCGGCACCACCCGCATCACCCGGGATCCTGTGGGTCTGGTGATGGCGGAGACGGCGGCCCGGGTCATCCAGGCCAGCGGCCTTTTGAAGGACGGCTTTTCCTTCCAGACCGGCGCCGGCGGCGCATCCCTGGCCGCAGCCAAATATCTGAAGGATATCATGCTGCGGGAGAAGATCCAGGGCTCCTTCGGCCTGGGCGGCATCACCGGCTATATGGTGGATATGCTGCAGGCGGGCTGCTTCCGCAAGCTGCTGGACGTTCAGTGCTTTGATCTGAAGGCCGTGGAATCCATCCGGGACAACCCGAATCACAGTGAGGTCTCCGCCATGCAGTATGCTTCCCCCAACGGGAAAAGCGCCGCGGTGGACAGCCTGGATGTGGTGATCCTTGGGGCCACCGAGGTGGACACCCGGTTCAATGTAAATGTTCATACCGATTCCAATGGCTCCATCATGGGCGGCTCCGGCGGCCACAGCGACACGGCTGCCGGCGCAAAGCTTGCCATGATCATCGCGCCCCTTTCCCGGGCGCGCCTGCCCATCGTCACCGACCGCGTGCAGTGCGTCTCCACCCCCGGCTCCAGCATTGATGTGCTGGTGACCCAGCGGGGCGTTGCGGTGAACCCCGCCCGGGAGGATCTGCAAAAGGCGCTGGAGCGCGCTGGGCTGCCCGTCTGCTCCATCGAGGAGCTGAAGCGCCGGGCAGAGGCCATCTGCGGCCAGCCCCGTCCCGTGCAGCACGGGGATCGGGTGGTGGCGAATGTGATCTATCGGGACGGCACGCTGCTGGATCAGATCTATAACGTCAAGGACTGACGGGGAGGAAAGCATATGCGAGAGATCAACGCTTCTGCCATCAAGGAGACGGTGGCCCGCCTTTGCGTGGAGGCCAACCGCCATCTGCCGCAGGACGTGCGGGACTGCATCACCTGTGCCCGGGCGCAGGAGCCCTGGCCTGCGGCGCAGGAGATCCTGGATCGGATCCGGGAAAATTATCAGATCGCCGATCGGGATGAGGTGGCCATCTGTCAGGACACCGGCATGGCCTGCGTCTTTCTGGAGATCGGCCAGGAGGTCCATATCAACGGCGACCTGCGGGAGGCCGTGGACGAGGGCGTCCGGCAGGGCTACAGCCAGTACCTGCGGAAATCCGTGGTGCGGGATCCGCTGGATCGGGTGAACACCGGCGACAATACCCCCGCCATGCTCTATACGGAGCTGGTGCCCGGCGACGGGCTGGAGATCACCGTGGCCCCCAAGGGCTTCGGCAGCGAGAATATGAGCCAGATCCGGATGCTCAAGCCCTCCGATGGGCTGCAGGGCGTCAAGGATTTCATCCTGAAGGTGGTGGAGGACGCCGGTCCCAACCCCTGTCCGCCCATCGTGGTAGGCGTGGGCCTGGGTGGGACCTTCGACAAGGCGGCGCTGCTGGCAAAAAAGGCGCTGATGCGTCCGCTGGATGTGCGCAGCGAGAGTCCCTTCTATCGGGCGCTGGAGGAGGAGCTGCTGGAGAAGATCAACGCTCTGGGCATCGGCCCCCAGGGCTTCGGCGGCCGCACCACGGCGCTGGCCGTGAATATCGAGACGCTGCCCACCCATATCGCCGGCCTGCCGGTGGCGGTCAACATCAATTGCCATGTGACCCGGCATAAGACGGAGGTGCTTTGATATGTCTGAAAGCAAACAGCCCATCCGGATCCATACGCCGCTGACGCCGGAGCAGGCGCGCAAGCTCCAAAGCGGCGACAGCGTTTTGCTCTCCGGCGTGGTCTATACCGCCCGGGACGCCGCCCACAAACGGCTCTGCCAGCTGGTGGCGGAGGGCAAGCCTCTGCCCATGGACGTGAAAAACGCTGTGATCTATTTTGTGGGTCCCACGCCGGCCAAGCCCGGCCAGGCCATCGGCTCTGCCGGACCCACCACCGCTTACCGCATGGACGCCTATTCTCCCACGCTGATCCGCCAGGGTCTGACCGGCATGATCGGCAAGGGCAAGCGCGGGCCGGAGGTCATCGAGGCCATGAAGGAATGCGGCGCGGTGTATTTCGGCGCCATCGGCGGCGCCGGCGCGCTGCTCTCCAGCTGCGTCAAGCAGGCGGAGATCATCGCTTACGAGGATCTGGGCGCGGAGGCCATCCGCCGGCTGGTGGTGGAGGACCTGCCCGTCACCGTCATCATCGACAGCCAGGGGAGAAACCTCTATCAGTGGGGCCGGGAGGCCTATCTGGAGACGCAGAAAAAGTAAGAGAAACCATTCTGAAAGCGGAGCGCCCGGCTCCGCTTTCTTTTTTTGAAAAACGGTTTTTTGAATGGAAAAATCGGAAAAAAGGGTAAAAATGGGCAAAATGCCAAAAAAGGCATTCATCTTTTATTTTCTTTGCTAAAAAAGCATTGACAACCTGACACGGTTAGATGATAATAAAATCAGTTCAAGCTAAGATTTGGCAAAGAAGAAGGGAGGCGTCCTATGTCGCTGTTCAGACTGGATCCGGCTTTGGATCAGCCCCTGTACCGGCAGATCGCGCTGCAGGTCAAAGGCGCGGTGGAGGACGGGTCGCTGCAGCCGGGGGATAAGCTGCCCACCGTCCGGGAGCTCTCCCAGGAGCTTGCCACCGCTTCCGGTACGGTAAAGCGGGCCTACGATGAGCTGGCCCGGGAGGGAGTCATCGAGATGACCCAGGGCAAGGGCACCTTTATCGCCCGACCGGCCACGGACAACAGCCGCAAGGAGCAGGCGATGGCCGCCATCGACGGTATGCTGAACTGCCTGCAGTCCCTTTCCTTTACCCAGCAGGAGATCCAGATCTTTCTGGACCTGAAGCTGCGGGAGCGGCTGCTGCGGGAGACGGGCCTGCGCATTGCTGTGGTGGCGTGCTCGCCGGAATGCCTGCGGGCTGTGACCGAGCGGCTTTACGGCCTGCCGGAGGTGACGCTTTACCCTGTTTCGCTGGCGGAGGTGGAGGCGGATCCCGTCCAGATCACGGCGGATATGGATCTTGTGGTGGCTACGGACCGCTGCTGCCACGCACTTTCTGCCCTGCTGAACCGGCGGATCCCGCTGGTGCGCATGTGCCTGCGGCTCAGCGCGGCTTCCGTTTCTCAGATGGCCCGTCTGCCAGACGGCGTGCGCGTCGGCCTTCTGACCCAGAGCCTGCTGTTTGCCACCACGGTGCGCCGGGCCTGCGGCGTGTTCTGCCGCGGCGTCGTATTTCAGGAGACCCGCGTTTTGGGCGGCGCGGACCGGATGGATCTTTCCTTTTGCGACGCGGTGCTGGTCCCTGCGGGCTATGAGATGGTCGGGACGCCGGAGGAGCAGGCCATGCTTGCGGAATACGGCAGCAGCCATCCGCTGATCCGTCTGGAGCTGGAGCCGGATCAGGCTTCCATCCGGAATTTGGAGGAGGCGCTGGATCGCCGCAGAAAGAACTATGCCAACCGGATCAGATAATTGCACAGAAACGATAAAAAGGCGTTGAAATTCAACGCCTTTTTGTTATTTTGCCCATTGACTATTGATATGGTTCAATCTATAGTGTTAGATATAGAACATTAAAAGAGCAACTATCATCATGATGATTGAGGTGTCAGTATGGAAAAGAAAAAATTGGTCATCGGCGTCATCGGCGCAGATGTCCACGCAGTCGGGATCCAGATCCTTTATCATGCCTTTACCGACGCGGGCTTTGATGTGACCAATCTGGGCGTTCTGGTGTCTCAGGAGGAGTTTATCGCCGCAGCCATCGAGACCCACGCAGACGCGATCATTGTTTCCTCCCTTTACGGCCAGGGCGAGCTGGACTGCCGCGGTATGCGGGAGAAATGCGATGAAGCCGGTCTGAAGGACATTCTGCTTTATGTGGGCGGCAATATCGTCATCGGCAAGCAGGAGTTTTCCGAGGTGGAAAAGCGCTTCAAGGCCATGGGCTTCAACCGGGCCTTCCCGCCGGGAACCGATCCCGCCGTGGACATCGAGGACCTGAAGAAGGACCTGCACATCGAGGACTGAGCGTATGCATCCGGTGTTATTGATCGACTTCGGCAGCACTTATACCAAAGTCACCGCCGTCGATACCGAAGCCGAGGTCCTTTTGGGAACGGCGGCAGCCTATACCACCGTGCAGACCGATATCAACGAGGGCCTGAGCCATGCGCTGGAGGCGCTGGAGGCCCAGACGGGCAAGCTGGACTTTGCCGCCCGCTATGCCTGCTCCTCCGCCGCAGGCGGACTGCGGATGATCGCCTCCGGCCTTGTGCCGGAGCTGACCTCTGAGGCCGCCAAGCAGGCATCGCTGGGCGCAGGCGCAAAGATCGTCAAGGTCTATTCCTTCGAGCTGACGGAGGACGACATCGAGGAGATCGACCGGCTTCGGCCGGATATCTTCCTGCTGGTGGGCGGAACGGACGGCGGCAATTCCGACTGCATCCGCCACAACGCCCGGATGCTGGCCTCCTGCAAGGCGGATTTTCCGGTGATCATCGCCGGCAACCGCACGGCGGCAAGAGCCTGCCAGCGGTCGCTGGAGGGGCGGCAGACCTTTATTTGTGAAAATGTCATGCCGAAGTTCGGCGTGCTCAATATCCAGCCGGCCCAGGAATGCATCCGCGCGCTGTTTCTGAACCGGATCATTCAGGCCAAGGGCCTTTCCCACGCGTCCAAGCTCATTTCCGGCATTCTGATGCCGACGCCTTCCGCCATGATGCGGGCCATGCAGCTGCTGGCGGAGGGCTGTGAGGGCGAGGAGGGCATCGGCGAGCTGATGGCCCTGGATGTGGGCGGCGCAACGACAGACGTCTATTCCATCGCCGACGGTATGCCCAAGGAGGGCGGCACGGTCTATAAGGGCCTGCCGGAGCCTTATGTCAAGCGGACGGTGGAGGGCGATATCGGCATGCGCTACAGCATTGGCGGCATCGTGGAGGCGGCGTCGCTGAACAAGGTGGCTTCGCTGGCGGGACTCGCACCCGAGCGGGCGCGGACCCTGATCGATGATCTGGCGGAGCACACCGAAAAGGTCCCCGACAGCGAGGAGACCGAGCGGCTGGACTTTGCGCTGGCCTGCTGCGCCTGCGAGACGGCGGCCCGCCGCCACGCCGGCTATATGGAGGAGACCTACAACATGACCGGCAAGGTCTTCGTCCAGACGGGCAAGGATCTGCGCACGGTGCGGCAGATGGTGGTCACCGGCGGCAGCCTGATCCACACCCGGCGCACCGGCGAGATCGCCTCTCATGCCTTTTACGACCCCGCGGATCCCATGTCCCTGCGGCCTGTCAAGGCCCGGGTGCTGGTGGATCGCCGCTATATCCTGGCAGCCATGGGTCTGCTCTCGGAATATGAGCCTCAGACCGCGCTGCGCATCATGAAAAAGGAGTTGAAACCAGAAGATGGATATTCAGAATAAACGCATTCCGGAGGACCAGTTTCAGGCGCTGCGCAAGGAGGTCCTGACCCAGTGGCCCACCGGCAAGGACGTGGACTTTCAGGAGGCCGTGGATTATCATAAGGCCATGCCGAAAAAGCGCATTTTCTCCCAGAAGCTGCTGGACGCCAAGAAGGACGGCGTCACCCTGATCCAGCCCCGCGCCGGCGTTGCGCTGCTGGATGAACACATCAAGCTGCTGGCCTATCTGCAGGACAAGGGCGAAGCGGACTTGCTGCCCACCACCATCGACAGCTACACCCGCCAGAACCGCTATGCGGAGGCAGAGGACGGCATCAAGGAGTCCATCAAAAACGGCCGCTCCATGCTCAACGGCTTTCCTGCGGTGAACCACGGCGTCCATGCCTGCCGCCAGCTCATTGAGAGCCTGGATATCCCCGTGCAGGTCCGCCACGGCACTCCCGATGCCCGCCTGCTCACGGAGATCACCTATGCCGGCGGCTTTACCGCTTATGAAGGCGGCGGCATCTCCTATAACCTGCCCTACGCCAAAAATGTTCCCATGGAGCAGACCATTCGGGATTGGCAGTATGTGGACCGGCTCACCGGTATGTATGAGGAGGCCGGCGTCTCCATCAACCGGGAGCCCTACGGCCCCCTGACCGGCACGCTGGTGCCCCCCTGCATCTCCAACGCCGTGGCCGTCATCGAGGCGCTGCTGGCGGCGGAGCAGGGCGTCAAGAACATCTCCGTGGGCTATGGCCAGTGCGGCAACCTGACGCAGGATGTGGCGGCCATCCGCACCCTGGAGGAGCTCACCGACGAATATATGGAAAAGAGCGGCCACAGCAATGTGCATGTGACCACCGTGTTCCATCAGTGGATGGGCGGCTTCCCCGCCGACGAGGCCAAGGCCTTCGGCGTCATTTCCTGGGGTTCTGCCGCCGCTGCTCTGAGCAAGGCCACCAAGGTCATCGTCAAGACGCCCCATGAGGCCGTGGGCATCCCCACCATGGAAGCCAACGCCCAGGGCCTGCGCTGCACCAAGCAGGTCATCAATATGCTGCGGGATCAGGTTCTGGCCTCCTCCGAGCTTGAGCAGGAAAAGGAGATCATCCGCCGGGAGACCCGCTGCATTCTGGATAAGTGCTTCGAGCTGGGTCAGGGCGATATCGCCGTGGGCGCGGTCCGCGCGGTGCAGGCCGGCGTTCTGGATATCCCGTTTTCTCCCTCCCGCTTCAACGCCGGCAAGATGCTGCCCGCCCGGGACAACAACGGCGCCATCCGCATCCTGGAGATGGGCAATCTGCCCTTCACGAAGGAGCTAAAGGACTTCCACCGGAAAAAGATCGAGGAGCGCGCCGAAGCCGAAAAGCGTAAGGCCTCCTTCCAGATGGTCATTGACGATGTTTATGCCATTTCCAAGGGCCGGCTGGTGGGCCGCCCCAGAAAGTAAAGATCTGAGTTTCATTCATCATTCTTGTAAGATAAGGAGAACAAGCTTATGAAAATCGTAGATGTTGTCTGCTCTGCCGGTCGCACCGGCTTCTATTTCGATGACCAGCGCGCCATCAAGAAGGGCGCGGGCCACGATGGCGTTTTCTATGTGGGCAAGCCCGTCACTGAGGGCTTTAAGGCCGTCCGGCAGGCCGGCGAATCCATCTCCGTCATGCTGATTTTGGAGGACGGACAGATCGCTTACGGCGACTGCGCCGCCGTGCAGTATTCCGGTGCCGGCGGACGGGATCCCCTGTTCCTGGCCACGGATTTTATCCCCATCATCGAGGAGCATATCAAGCCCGTTCTGGTGGGCCGGGAGGCCGACGATTTCCGCGGCCTGTGCCGGGATATGGAGGCCATCAAGGTAAACGGCAAGCGTCTGCACACCGCCATCCGCTACGGCGTTTCTCAGGCCATTCTGGACGCCGTGGCCAAGGCCACTGGCCGTCTGATGTGCGAGGTGGTGGCCGATGAATACGGCTGCACCGTCTCCGAAAAGCCCATTCCCATCTTCACCCAGTCCGGCGACGACCGCTATTCCAACGCCGATAAGATGATCATCAAGGGCGCGCAGGTGCTGCCCCATGCGCTGATCAACAATGTGGAAGAGAAGCTGGGCAAGCACGGCGAGAAGCTGGAAGAATATGTGGGCTGGCTGCGGGACCGCATCCTGACCCATCGCCACGATGCGGACTATAACCCCGTCCTGCACATCGATGTTTACGGCACTATCGGCGTTATTTTCGGCAACAATAATTACAAGGAAATGGCCGATTATATCATGAAGCTGGAGGAGATCGCCAAGCCCTTCCACCTGCGCATCGAAGGACCCATGGACTGCGACTGCGACCGGGAGACCCAGATGGAGGCGCTGGCCGGTCTGACCCGCGAGATGGACAGCCGCGGCAGCACTGTGGAGCTGGTGGCCGATGAATGGTGCAACACGCTGGAGGATATCAAGCTGTTTGCCGATCATAAGGCCGGTCATATGGTCCAGATCAAGACCCCCGATCTAGGCGGCATCAACAACACCATTGAAGCCGTTCTCTACTGCAAGGAGAAGGGCATCGGCGCCTATCAGGGCGGCACCTGCAATGAGACCGACCGCAGCGCGCAGGTCTGCGTCAACTGCGCCATGGCCACCCAGCCGGTGCAGATCCTGGCCAAGCCCGGCATGGGCGTGGACGAGGGCTTCATGATCGTCTACAACGAGATGAACCGCATCCTGGCCCTGCGCAAAGCCAAGGCCAACCGCAAATAAGCAGCCACCCATCCTTTACCGTATATTTGTCTGCCGCCCGGCGCGCTTGTCCCGGGCGGCAGACATTTTTTGCTCTTTTCCTTTGGCAAAAGCTGTGGTAAAATAAAAGCGGCCCCGGACGGGGCAGAGAGGAAGTGGGCTTTGATGAGCTATCAGCCGCTGGCGGATAAGATCCGCCCCCGGGAGCTGGATGAGATGGTGGGGCAGCAGCACATCATCGGCGAAAACGGCGTGCTGCGCCGGATCCTGGAAAACGGCAGCGTCCCAAACCTGATCTTTTACGGCCCCTCCGGCACGGGCAAGACCACCCTGGCCCAGATCATCGCCGGCAAGACCCACCGGCAGCTGGTCAAGCTCAACGCCACCACCGCCTCCACGGCGGATATCCGGGCGGTCACCGGTCAGCTGGACACGCTGCTGGCCCCGGAGGGCGTTTTGCTCTATCTGGACGAGATCCAGTATTTTAACAAAAAGCAGCAGCAGAGCCTGCTGGAGTTTATCGAAAACGGCAAGATCACCCTGATCGCCTCCACCACGGAAAACCCCTATTTTTATGTCTATAACGCCATTCTCAGCCGCAGCACCATTTTTGAATTCAAGCCCATTCAGATCGCGGATACGGAAAAGGCCGTGGAGCGGGCCTTCCGCCTTTGGGGACAGGAGCAGGGAAGAGCGGTGGAGCCGGAGCCCGGCGTGGTGACCTATCTTTCCGAGGCCTGCGGCGGCGATATCCGCAAGGCCGTCAACGCGGTGGAGCTTTTGTGTGCCGCCGGGGGAAAGAATGGCCCTGTGAAGGCCACGCTGGCCGATGCACATGCCATCGCCCAGAAATCCGCCAACCGCTATGACCGGGAGGGCGACGCCCATTTCGATCTGGTGTCTGCCCTGATGAAATCCATGCGCGGCTCCGATCCTGACGCGGCGGTGCATTATCTGGCGCGGCTGCTGGAGGCAGGTGACCTTATCGGTGCCTGCCGGAGGATCCTGTGCTCCGCCAGTGAGGATATCGGCCTGGCCTATCCCATGGCCGTGCCCATCATCAAGGCCTGCGTGGACAGCGCGCTGCAGCTGGGCCTGCCGGAGGCGCAGCTGCCGCTGGGCGAGGCGGTGATCCTGCTTGCCACCTGGCCCAAGTCCAACAGCGCATGCCAGGCCATTTCCCGCGCCCGGGCGGATGTGCAGGCGGGCAAGGCCCGCACCGTGCCCCGGGAGCTGCAGAATGTCCATGCGGACGGCACGGGCTTTGAGCGGGAGCAGGGCTATCGCTACCCCCACGATTATCCGGGCCATTGGGTGCGGCAGCAATATCTGCCTGATGAGCTGAAAAACGCCCATTATTATGAATATGGCGACAACAAGACCGAGCAGCAGGCCAGGGCCTACTGGGATCAGATCAAGGGAAGGAAGTGAGCCCGGCCATGGAATATACGGCCATCGAGCCTGCGGTGCGGGCCTTTTTGGAGGAGGCGGAGGGCATCATCGTGCTTTCGCCGGCGGAGCAGGCCGCGCTCTGCGCCCGCAGGGACGAGGGCGACCGGGCGGCAGGGGAAGCGCTGCTGCGGGCGCAATATCCCATGCTGGGCAACCTGATCCAGCACCTGCCCCGGGATTTCCGGACGCCGGAGCTGACGGCGCGGCTGCTGGCGCGGCTGCGGGAGATCACGGAGACCTTTGACTTTTGCGCAGACGCGGGCTTCGGCCGCGTGTTCAGCCGGGAGATGCGGGCCGCCGTGCGGGAATGGATGCAGGAGAACGGAAAATAACAAGCTGTCCGCGCACAAAAGAGAAAGGGAGAGGCATTTCTACCTCTCCCTTTGATCGTGCCTTTGCCGGCTTACAGCCGCGCTGCAAGCTCCAGAGCGATGTCCAGCAGCCCGTGCTGACGGGCATTTTCCGCATCTCCGCCCAGCGTGCCCTTGTCCCCGATCTCGCCCAGGATATCGCCGCCGAAAAAGAAGACGAAGAGCTCCGCGCCGATGGCATCGGCCACGGCCTGCAGCCCCGCCGCCTCCATCTCCGCGCAGAGACAGCCCTCCGCCCCGCGCCGGGCGATGAGGTTCGCGGTCTCCCGATAGACGGCATCGGTGGTCCAGGTGCGCCCTGTGACATAAGGGATGCCGCAGGCGGAAAGATGCTCCGCCACCGCGCTGCTGCCGCGCATCCGGATATAATCCGCTGCCGGAGCAAAATGATAGGAAAGCCCCTCGTCCCGATAGGCTTCAGTGGGAACGATGACCTTGCCGGCACAAGCCTCCGGCAAAAGCACGCCGCAGCTGCCGAAAACGATGAATTTTTTCGCGCTGGTAAGGACGGCAGCCTCATGCAGAATGGCGCCTGCGGCAGGCGCGCCGATGGGACTCATATAAAACAGCACGTGCCGGCCGCCATGCTCCAGCAGATAAAGCTCCACCGGGCCGTTGGCCGCGTAAAGGCCCTTGCGGCCGCCGCTGGCCGGTATTCCTCCAGCACCCGCTCCCAAACCTTGTGGTGAAAGGACACGATACAGATCTCCGCGAGATGCTCCTTTGTTTTCGTTCCATAGAGCTGCTCCGGGGTGAACAGCGGCTTGCTGTTGGGGTCAAACGCGTCAAGAATGCTCATAATTCCTCCAAAGCCCGCGTCACGGGCGAAAAATCAAAGGGCCCCGTGATTTGACCGAAAGCCGTAAGGGGCGCGATCCCGGCTCAGCGGAGCGCATGCTTCAAGCACAGCCGGCGGCCCCGTACTTTGCATGACCTCACTACGGCAGTCGGTACAGCGCCAATCCGCCACAGATCCCGCAGGCGCGAAAGCCCTTCTTGATGGCGATCCGCTTTGTGGCTTCCTGCGCCGGCGCGCACTCCATCACGACGCTTTTCTCTTCCTGCCGTGCCTGGTCGATCAGTTGGTCTGTCAGCGCCGATGCATATCCGTGTCCCCAATATTTCGGAAGCAGCACCCAGCCGATCTCTACGCTTTCCGCGTCGTATCCGTGATAGATCACATAGCCGAGGAAAATCCCGTTTTCCTCAACGGCATACACAAGCGGCGGCTCCGCCAGTCCGGCGCGATGCAGAAATGCTTCGGTCTGCGCCCGGTCGAACGGCGGCTCCAGATACCGCATGACCGCCGGGTCAGAAAGCAGACGGTACAGCGCGCCTGCGTCACTGGGACGCATATTGCGAATCGTGATATTCAATATGTTTCCTCCGTAAACCCTGCTTGCGCCCTTGCAGCTTCACATTGCGGAAAAAATAAAATCATCTGCGTCACCTCATGGGGTGGTAGACTATCGCAGGCAGACTGATCGGAATTGATATCTCCGCAAATTTCGATTTATCCAAGCCATTGTACCATAAATGTAACCCGTTAAACAAGAAAAAATCCATCGTAATTTGGTTAAAATTACGATGGATACCTGGTGGAGACAAGGGGACTCGAACCCATGACCTCTCGCGTGTGAGGCGAACGCTCTAACCAGCTGAGCTATGTCTCCGTTCGGCTTTGGGACACCGGAGGGCGTCCACCGAAGGGATGGTGACCCGTACGGGAATCGAACCCATGATTCCGCCGTGAAAGGGCGGTGTCTTAACCTCTTGACCAACGGGCCGAAATGGTAGCGGCGATGGGACTTGAACCTATGACCTGCCGGGTATGAACCGGATGCTCTAGCCAACTGAGCTACGCCGCCATATTGATCGCCTGCCGCAGCAAGCAAGATATATTATATGGAAAAACCGGGGGTTTGTCAAGGGATTTTTTGCGGAAAAAGTATTTTTTCTTGGAGCGGGCCAGCAGGAGGGAAAAAACGGCTCCCGCCGTTTGTGCGGGAGCCGTCCTGCTTGCATGCAGCGCTTATGGAGGTCAGTTGATCTTGATGTTTTCCCACAGGGTGTTGATGTAGTCCAGCATTTCGGGATCGAGATTTTTGTAGGCATACTGGTCATACTGGGCGGCAAAGTCGTCAATGGCGGGGTAGAGGATATCCATGGCTTCCTCGCCCATATCGGCGATATAGTCCGGGTCGGTGTAGACCAGGGAATTGGGGCTGGCGTAGTAGGTATACTCCGCATTGGCGATGGCCGGCTCCTTGGAGAGCATGTAGTTGATAAAGATCTCCGCCAGCTCCTTGTTCTGGCAGCAGGAGGGGATGCACATAGCATCGATGTAATAATTGGTGGGGGAGGGGTAATAGAACCGGAGATCGACCCCCTCGTCCTGGGCATCCAGCATGGTGAAATAGTCCCCTGCGTAGTAGGCACCGATGGCGGCCTCGCCGGATTCCATGAGGTTATAGATTTCGTCCATCACCAGACCGTAGCGCAAGGGCTTCTGGTCCAATAGCTCCTGGGCGGCCTCGTCCCAGAGGGCGTGGTCGGTGGAGTTGACCCCATAGCCCAGCTTGTACAGGGCGGTGCCGAAGGCGTCCCGGGAGTTGTTGAACTGGAGAATGCGCCCGGCATATTTTTCGTTCCACATGAGATCCCAGCCCTGGGCATCGGCCTCGTCCACCTCATTCGCGTTGTAGATGATGCCAACGATGCCATAGGTATAGGGGACGGTGTACTGGCCCTGGGGGTCATAGTACAGACCCTTGAAGGCATCGTCTACATACTGATAGTTGGGGATGTTGGAGAAATCCAGCGGCAGCAGCATATTCTCGGCGGACAGGCGGGCGATCATGTAGTCCGAGGGAATGATGACATCGTAGCTCACCGCACCGGAGCTGAGCTTGGCGTACATATCCTCGTTGGAGGGATAGGTATCGTAATTCACATGAATTTTCTGTCCGTATTCCTCCTCATACCAGGATTCGAAGGCGGCGATGGTGTCGAGAGAATCCTCCGAGCCATTGGAAATGTACTCGCCCCAGTTATAGACATTGAGGGTCGGCGTGTCCTTACCGCAGGCGGAGAGGGTGAACAACAGCCCCAGGGACAGGGCGGCGCAGAGAACAAGAGAAATGATCCGTTTCATTTGTAATAATTACCTCCTTGAAAAATTGGTTTTGATGGTCAGCGGCGGGATTTTTCCCGCTTTTGGTGGCGTTCCTCGTCCCGGTCGGTGAGATTGGACAGCAGGAGCAGGAACAGAATCACAAAGAAAATGATGGTGGCCAGGGCATACATTTTGGGCGTCACCGTCTTTTTCGTCATGTTATAGATACGGATGGGGAGGGTCTGGAACCCGTTCCCTTGGGTGAAATAGCTGATGACGAAGTCGTCCAGCGAGAGGGTGAAGGCCATGATCATGCCTGTGGCCACGCCGGGAAGGATCTCCGGAAGGGCGGCCTTGAAAAAGGCCTGCATGGGCGTGCAGCCCAGGTCCATGGCGGCCTCCTGAAGGGAGGAATCCATCTGCCGCAGCTTGGGCAGCACCTGCAGGATCACATAGGGCAGGCAGAAGGTGACATGGGAGAGCAGCATGGTCCAGAAGGACAGGCTGCTGGAAAGTCCCAGCCGGGAGCCAACGAACACGAACATCAGCATCAGCGAGATACCGGTGATGATGTCCGGGTTGATCATGGGGATGTTGGTGACGGTATTCATGGCGGCGCGGATATACCGGCTCCGAAGCTTGTGGATGCCCACGGCGGCGGCCGTCCCCATGACGGTGGAGATGGCCGAGGCAAAGCAGGCCAGCACCAGCGTGTTTTTTACCGAGGCCAGCGTGGCGCCGTCCCGGAAAAGCTCCTCATACCACTTCAGCGAAAAGCCGGAAAAGACGGAAAGGCTCTTTGTCTCGTTGAAGGAGAAGATCAGCAGGATGGCGATGGGCGCGAAGAGAAAGAGAAAGATCAGGACCGTATAGATCCGGGAAGCATGCTTCATTTCAGACACCTCCCTGCACGCGCCGTCCGGCAGCCCGGCGCATCAGCGCCATGCCGGCCAGCAAAACGATCATCATGATAAAGGCGATGGCGGCGGCAAAGTGCAGATTGTTTGCCACATACTGCCCCTCGATGGCGTCGCCGATGAGGAAAAACTTGCCGTTGCCCAGCTTCTGGGAGATATAGAAGGTGCTGATGGAGGGGATGAGCACCATGTTCACGCCGGAAAGCACGCCGGGCAGGCTCAGGGGGAAGATCACCCGGCGGAGCGTGTTGAAGCCGTTGCAGCCCAGATCCCGGGCGGCCTCCACCAGCCGCAGATCCATCTTCGCCATGACGGAATAAATGGGCATGATCATATAGGGCAGATAGTCATAGACCATGCCGATGACCACGGCGCCCTCCGTGCCGATGATATGGACGGGCGGCAGCCCCAGGGCGGAAAGGATCCCGTTGAAGATGCCGGTGTCCTGCAGGATGGTCATCCAGGCGTAGGTGCGGATCAGAAAGTTCATCCACATGGGGATCATGATGAGGGTCATCATGGTCTTCTGGACCCGGGGCCTGGCCCGGGAGATGATATAGGCGATGGGATAGCCCAGCAGCAGGCAGATCAGCGTGGAGATCAGCGCCAGCTTCAGCGAGCGCCAGAAGATCAGCAGATAGGTATGGGTCTCCCGGCCGTCCACCTGGGAGGTGGCGGTGAAGAAGCGGGTCACGTTGTCCAGCGTGAACTGAAAGCTGTTGTCGGTGAAGGCGTAGTAGGCGATAAAGGCCAGCGGCACCAGAATGAAAACGACGGCCCACAGAGAATAAGGGGCCAGCAGCGCGCCCGCAGGGGAGCGGCCCTTCCGGTTCTGCGTGTTCATTTCGCCTGCTCGCTTTCCGCCATGGCCTCTTCCTCGGCGGCGATGGCTTCCGCATTCAGCGCATCCAGGTCCACATCCAGCGAATAATCGCCGTAAAGCCCGGAATACTCGGATTTTTTCATGATATGGATGGCGTCCGGCTCGATGAACAGGCCGATGTGCGCCCCGGGGGCCACATAGTCCGTGGTCTGGATCATCCACATAAAGCCGTTGATGTCCACGATGATCTCATAGTGGACGCCCATGAAGGTGACGGAGGTCACATCGCCCCGGAGCATGGCCCGGTCGCTGTCCGCCGGGACGATATCCACATCCTCGGGCCGCACCACCACGTCCACCGGCTCCTTCAGCTGGAAGCCGCTGTCCACGCAGTCGAAGGTGCGGCCGGAGAAGGCCACCCGGCGGTCCTTCAGCATGGTGCCGTCCAGAATATTGCTCTCGCCGATGAAGTCCGCCACAAAGGCGTTTTTCGGCTCGTTATAAATATCGGTGGGCGTGCCGATCTGCTGGATGGAGCCCTTGTTCATCACCACCACCGTATCCGACATGGTGAGGGCCTCCTCCTGATCGTGAGTGACGAAAACGAAGGTGATGCCGACGCTCTGCTGGATGGCCTTCAGCTCCCGCTGCATCTCCTTGCGCAGCTTCAGGTCCAGCGCGGACAGCGGCTCGTCCAGCAGCAGCACCCGGGGATGGTTCACCAGAGCGCGGGCGATGGCCACCCGCTGCTGCTCGCCGCCGGAGAGCTGGCTGACGGACACCCGCTCATAGCCGGAAAGATTCACCAGCTTGAGCATATCGCCCACCCGCTCCCGGATGGAGGCTTCAGAAACGCCGGAGATCCGCAGGCCGAAGGCCACATTTTCAAATACATTCAGATGGGGGAACAGGGCATAGCGCTGAAAGACCGTGTTCACCGGCCGCTTATTGGGCGGGACCTCGTTGATCCTTTTTCCATCAAAATAGACCACCCCCGCGCTGGGGGTCTCAAACCCGCCGATGATGCGCAGCGTTGTGGTCTTGCCGCAGCCCGAAGGCCCGAGCAAGGTGACAAATTCCTTGTCCCTTACATACAGATTGATGTTTTTCAGGACTTCCTTGCCTCCATAATCCTTGTGAATGTTTTCCAGCTGGATCAGACGATCCGCCATTTCACACACCTCCCCAAGCTTTTTTCTAAACCGACAGAGACCGCCGTTTTGTATATCATAAAACGAATCATAATATAGCACAAATTCTGGAATTGTCAATGATTTTTCGCAACTTTTTTGCAAAAATCAAAAGGAAATCGGTTGGCTTTGAAAAAAGCTCCGATTTCCTTAAAATATCGCTGTTTTTCTCTGATTTTCTCAAGTGCGTTTTTCGGGCAAATTTTGGAACCAGGTGAGGAACGGCACCTCCCGCACCTGAAACTCCCGTCCCCGGAGATAATCCAGCGCCCCGGCGGGGGTGGGAAAATCAAAGCGCAGGCGGTAGCTCCAGAGGGCCTGATGGGAAAAGGGCAGGTCCTGATTGTATTTTGCCTGGCCGTATTTCGTGTCGCCGGCCAGAGGGTGACCGGCCTGGGCCATCTGAACGCGGATCTGGTGGGTGCGGCCGGTGAGCAGCTCGCATTCCACCAGCGAGAGCCCGCACCGGGTCTCCAGCGTCCGGTAGCGGAGCATGGCGGTCAGGCTGTCCTTCGTTTTGCTTTTTTCCACAAAGACCTGCTTTTTGTCCGTGTCCCGCCGGAGGTAATTTTTCAGCGTCCCGGCGGCGGGGGAGAGCCTGCCGTGGACCAGGCAGAGATAATATTTGGCGAGCTCCCTGTCCCGGATCTTTTCGTTCAGCACCCGCAGCGCCTCCGCCGTCTTGGCCGCGATGACGATGCCGCCGGTGTTGCGGTCGATGCGGTTGCAGAGGGCGGGGGTGAAGCTTTGCTCCCTGGCGGGGTCCCACTGTCCGGACTGATAGAGATAAGCCTTGATCTGGTTGATCAGCGTGTTGGGGGTCTGGCTTTCGTCCTCGTGGACCACCAGCCCCACCGGCTTGTTTGCCAGCAGGATGTGCCCGTCCTCATAGACGATGTCCAGCCGGGGCGTCACCCGCCGCCAGCCCTCCTCCGGGTCGGGGCTTTCAAAAAACTCGTCGTTGATATATAATTGAAGCGTGTCGCCCTCCTGCAGGCGGTAATTCAGTTCCACGCGCTTTCCGTCCAGCTTGATGCGCTTGAGACGGATGTATTTGTGCAGCAGAGAGGGCGGCAGCGCCGGCAGCGCCTTGGTGAGAAATTTGTCCAGCCGCTGGCCTGCATCGTTGCGTTGGATGATCAGTTCCTTCATAAAACGGCTCCTCCGGGAGGAATAGAAGGTTTTTTGCCGGAAACACAAAAAATCCTTGACTTTTTCCCGATTGCTTTCTATAATAAATTTTGCGTTATTGCGAAAAGGAGATTGTATGCTGATCCATCTTCGGGACCTGGCCGCGATGCCTTCGCATCGGATCCGGTTCGATTATACCACAGATCTTTCCAAAGAGGAAGTGGGCTTTGAATATCCTTTTCGCCAGCCGGTGCGGCTGGCGGGCGAGATCACGGACGCCGCAGGCGCCGTCACCCTCCGCGCCGTTGTACAGGCCCATGTCACCACCCGCTGCGCCCGCTGCGGCGAGCCGGTGGAATACGACAAGGAGACGCCGGTGGAGTTTCTTCTGGTGAAGGAGCCTGCCGGGCAGGAGGATCAGGAGCTTCCCGACGATATGCTGGCCATCCGGTCGGACGAGCTGGAGCTGGACGAGATCCTGATCCCGGAGCTTATCCTGGATATGGAGATGGCCGTCCTGTGCAGGGAGGACTGCAAGGGCCTGTGTCCCAAATGCGGCGCGAATCTGAACCGCGGCGAATGTGGGTGCAGCCGGCGCGAGATCGATCCCCGGCTGGCGGTGCTCCAGCGTATCCTGGAGGATAAAAAAGATCGCAAAAATTGAAATATATGGTTTCCATAGGTCAAGGAGGTGTCTAATATGGCAGTACCCAGAGCGCGAATTTCCAAGCAGCGCCGTAATCTGCGCCGCAGCTCTCACTGGAAGCTGGCTTTGCCCGGCCTGGTGAAATGCCCCAAGTGCGGCGAGCCTGTCCTGTCCCACAGAGCCTGTAAGGCTTGCGGGTATTACGCAGGCCGCAAGGTCCTCGAAGTCGCTGAGGAAAAATAAAGCATAAGAAATGGAGAGGGCCGAGCGTCTTCTCCATTTTTGCTGTTTCGGGGGCCGGACGGGCCGGCCCCTTCTTTGTCATCCCGGAGGAAAGGAACGATCGCCCCATGTCTGCCGTCATTACCCATATCGACCCCCATTCTCCCGCGGAAAAGGCGGGGCTCCGGGTGGGCGAGACGCTGCTGTCCATCGGAGGACACCCCATCCACGATGTGATGGACTATAAATTCTACGCCTACGACGCGCACCTGACCCTGACCCTTTGCCGGGAAAACGGTCAGGAGCACACCCTCCGCCTGCGCAAGCGGGAGGGGGAGGATCTGGGGCTGGATTTTGAGACCTATCTGATGGACGCCCAGAAGGGCTGCGCCAACCGGTGCGTCTTCTGCTTTATCGACCAGCTGCCCCGGGGCATGCGTCCCAGCCTTTATTTTAAGGACGATGATGCCCGGCTCTCCTTTCTGCTGGGCAATTATATCACCATGACCAATCTCAGCGATGAAGACGCCGACCGGATCATCCGGATGCACATCTCGCCGCTGAACATCTCTGTCCATACCACCGACCCGGAGCTGCGGAGCCGCATGCTGGGCAACCCCAGGGGCGGCGAGAGCCTGCGGCATCTCTATGCCTTTGCAAGGGCGGGCATCCGGATCCACGCCCAGATCGTCTGCTGCCCCGGCTGGAACGATGGCCCGGCGCTGGAAAAAACACTGGCGGAGCTTTCCGCCCTGCATCCCGCCGTGGAGAGCATTGCCGTGGTGCCCGTGGGCCTGACGCGTCACCGGGACCGTCTGCCCCTGCTGGAGCCGGTGACGGAGCCGCGTGCCCGGGAGATCCTGCGGATCATCGACGCCCGGCGGGCGGACAACCGGGAGAAATACGGCTGCTGCGTGGTCTCTGCGGCAGACGAGCTCTATCTCAAGGCCCATCTGCCCCTGCCGGGGCCGGAGTATTACGAGGGCTATCTGCAGCTGGACAACGGCGTGGGCCTGATGACGCTGTTTGAGGAGGAGCTTTCCGCCGCGCTGGCCTGCGAGGAGGCGGAGCTTGCTGTGCCCAGTCCCTTCACCATCGCCTGCGGCATGGCGGCGGCCCCCTTCATGGAGCGCATGACGGAGCGCATCCGCCAAAAGTGCCCCGGCCTGCAGTGCCGGGTGATCGGCGTGCGCAACGATTTTTTCGGGGAGACGGTGGATGTTTCCGGTCTGGTCACCGGCGGCGACCTGATGCGTCAGCTGAAGGGAAACCTGCTGGGCGACCGGCTGCTGCTGCCCATCGTCATGCTGCGGGACAAGCAGGATGTCTTTCTGGACGATGTGACCCGGGAGGAGCTGGCCCGGGCGCTGGGCGTCACGGTGCAGACCGTGGATATCGACGGCGGCGTTTTCCTGGATACCGTTTTGGAAAACGGCCGCTGAACCCATTCTTTTGACAAAAACCGCTTGATTTCAGGACGGTATCCTGAAATAATAGCAGAAGCATATTGCAAACAGGGAGGAACAAACCATGGAAAAACCGGTCATTGCCATTGTGGGCAGACCCAATGTGGGAAAATCCCTGCTGTTTAACCGGATCACAGAAAAAAAGGCCGCCATCGTGGAAAACACCCCGGGCGTCACACGCGACCGGATCTATGGCGACGCGGAGTGGCGGGGCAAGCCTTTTCTGGTGGTGGACACCGGCGGCATCGAGCCCCGGTCCAACGACCAGATCCTGCGGTTCATGCGGCAGCAGGCGCTGATCGCCATCGACCACGCCAGCGTGGTCATTCTCGTCACCGATATCCGCACCGGCCTGACCGCCGCGGATCAGGAGGTGGCCGCCATGCTGAAGAAGGCAAAGAAGCCCGTGGTGCTGGCGGTGAACAAGCTGGATTCCCCCGGTGAGCCGCCGGCAGAGTTTTATGAGTTTTACAATCTGGGCCTGGGCGATCCGGTGGGCATCTCCGCCATGCACGGCAACGGCACCGGCGACCTGCTGGACGCCTGCTTTGCGCATCTTCCCGCCGAGGCCTGGGAGGGCCCGGCTCAGGAGGAGGGCATCAAGGTGGCCGTCATCGGCAAGCCAAACGCCGGCAAAAGCAGCCTGGTGAACTTCGTCACCGGGGAGGAGCGGGTCATCGTCAGCGATATCCCCGGCACCACCCGGGACAGCATCGACAGCCGCGTCCTGCGGGACGGCGAGGTCTATACCTTCATCGACACCGCCGGCATCCGCCGCAAGAGCAAGGTGGACGAGGCCATCGAGCGCTTTTCCGTCATGCGGGCCCAGATGGCCATCGAGCGGGCGGATGTGTGCGTTCTGATGATCGACGCCTCCACTGGCATCACCGATCAGGACACCAAGATCGCCGGTCTGGCCCACGACGCGGGCAAGGCTGCCATCATCGCCGTCAATAAGTGGGACCTGATCGAAAAGGAAACGGGGACCCAGAGCGACTATGAAAAGAGGATCCGCACGGAGCTTTCCTATATGCCCTATGCGCCCATGATCTTCCTTTCCGCCAAAACGGGCCTGCGGGTGGAAAATCTCTTTGCACTGATCCGGAAGGTCTATGAGGCCTCCACCACCCGGATCACCACCGGCAACCTCAACGCCATTCTGGCAGATGCCACTGCCCGGGTCCAGCCGCCCACGGACAAGGGCCGCCGGCTGAAGATCTTCTATATGACCCAGGCCGGCATCCAGCCGCCCACCTTCGTCTGCTTCTGCAACGATTCCAGGCTGTTTCATTTTTCCTATGTCCGTTATCTGGAAAATCAGATCCGGCAGGCCTATCCCCTGGAGGGCACGCCGGTAAAAATGGTCATCCGTCAGCGGGGCGAGGAGCTTTGACCGCGAGAGACGGTCGGATCTTTTCCGGGCGCGTTTGCCCGGAGCTGAGCTTAAAGCGGGAGGGGAGCTTTGATGTTTCCACATAGCATATGGGCCTGGCTCGCCGCGGCGGCCTGCGCCTATCTTCTGGGTTCCGTCAGCGGGGGCCTGATCGCCTCCTTCACCCGGCACAAGGAGGACCTCCGCCGCCACGGCAGCGGCAACGCCGGCATGACCAACGCCCTGCGCATCTACGGCGTCCGCAGCGCGGCGCTGGTGCTGGCCATTGATGCGCTGAAGACGGTTTTTGCCGTCCTGCTGGCCCGGCTGCTGCTGGGTCAGCCCTGGGGAACGGTGGTGGGCGGCGCCTGCGCCGTTTTGGGCCATGATTTCCCCGTATATTACCGGTTCCGGGGCGGAAAGGGCGTTTTGTCCTCCGCCGTAGTGGTGGCGCTGCTGGATTGGCGGATCTTTCTGATCTCGCTGGCTGTTTTTGCGCTGGCGGTGCTGCTGAGCGGGCGGGTCTCCGTTGGCTCGCTTTCCGTGGCCGTGGCCGCGCCGGTGTGCTGCCTGCTGCTGCAGGTGGGGACGGTGCAGGAGCTGTTTGTGGCGGCGCTGGGCGCGCTGCTGATCTTCACCCACCGAAGCAATCTTCGGCGGCTCCTTCGGGGGCAGGAGCCGAAGACCGTGATCGCAAAAAGGAGAAGCCTATGAACATCACCGTTGCGGGCAGCGGCGGCTGGGGCCTGGCCATGGCCAAGCTGCTGGCGGAAAAGGGCCACGCCGTCTCCGTCTGGAGCCACAGGCCGGAGACCACCCGGCTGCTCCGGGAAAAACGCTGCAACCCCAAGCTGCTTTCCGGCGTGACCCTGCCGGAGCCTATTGATTTTACCGACCGGCTGGACGGCGCGGGAGAAAGTCCCATCGTCGTTCTGGCAACGCCCTCTTATGCCGTGGCGGAGACGGCGGAAAAGCTCCGCCCCTTCCTCCGTCCGGGCCAGACCATGGTCCTGCTGAGCAAGGGCTTTGATTTGGACCACGGCTGCTGCCTGCTCAGCGACACCGTGAGCCGGGTGCTGGGGCCGGAATATCCGGTGGTGGCCCTCACCGGGCCCTCCCATGCGGAGGAGGTCAGCCGCGGGATCCCCACGGCCGTTGTGGCCGCCTGTCCCCGGCAGGCCAGCGCCGAGCTGGTGCAGGAGGCCTGCAGCAATTCCTATTTCCGGGTCTATACCTCGCCGGATCTGGTGAGCGCAGAGCTGGGCGGCGCAATGAAAAATATCATGGCCATCGCCGTTGGCGTCAGCGACGGCTATGGCTTCGGCGACAATACCAAGGCCATGCTCATGACCCGGGGCATCACGGAAATGTCCCGGCTGGGCGTTTTGCTGGGCGGCCGGGAGGAGACCTTTGCGGGGCTTTCCGGCGTGGGCGACCTGATCGTCACCTGCATCTCCCAGCATTCCCGCAACCGTCGGGCCGGTCTGCTCATCGGCCGGGGCGCTACGGCGCAGCAGGCCCTGCAGCAGGTGGGCGCTGTGGTGGAGGGCTATTTTGCCACCAGGGCGGTCCATGAGCTTACCGCCGGACGGCAGGTCTCCATGCCCATCTGCGAAGCCATGTATGATATCCTTTTCCGGGAGCAGCCGCTGCCGGAGGTCATCGACGGCTTGTTCCGCCGCTCCAGCCGCGCCGAGCACGATTCCCATAACAACGGCTGGGGCTGAGCCGTCCGGTCGTGCGAGGCTCCGGCGGCGAGTGCCGCCGTCTGATTTCCGGCAAATGAATTGCCGGAAATCTATCTGATCGGAAGGGCCCCCGCAGCGCCTGCGCTGTGGGGAAACGCACGACTCTCATAATAACGGCTGGGGCTGATCCGCCCGGTCGTCTGTGGACTGACCAGCACAAAAAAGCGTCCGGCATGATGCCGGACGCTTTTCAAACATTCAGATCGCTCAGATCGCGCGGGTGACCTTGCCGGAACGCAGGCAGCGGGTACACACGTTGATGTGCTTGGGAGCGCCTTCCACGACCGCCTTGACGCGGCGCACATTGGGCTTCCAGGCGCGGTTGGTGCGTCTGTGGGAATGGGAGACCTTGATACCAAAGGTCACGCCTTTGCCGCAAACATCGCATTTTGCCATTTTCTCGCACCTCCTTCGGCCTTAGTCCAAAACGCATTTCCGGCTTGCCGGAAAGCGGCAACTGTTATCTTACCATGCCGGCGGAAAAAAAGCAAGTATTTTTTGAAAAACCTTCCATTTTTGCGGAAAACAGCGGATTTTCCTTGCTTAAGCACCGGGGAAAGCGTATAATCCATAATAAATTATTATGCCTTTGATTCGGAGGAGAAGCCTATGGCGGAGTATTCTGTGGCGCTGCATCAGATCATCAGTGAGCTGCATCTGGAGGTGGTCTGCGGACCGGAGGATTATGAGGATATCCTGATCACGTCCCGGGCCGTGACCCGGCCGGCCCTGCCCCTCACCGGCTTTTATGAGTATTTTGACGGCGATGAGGTCCAGGTCATCGGCAAGGCGGAGGATTATTACCTCCAGAGCCTGACCCAGGCCCAGCGGCAGGAGAGCCTGGACAAGCTGCTCTCCTATCATATCCCGCTGCTGGTGCTGGCCAACGGCATCGAGGTCATGCCGGAATATGTGGAGATGGCGAAGAAGCACGGCGTCACCCTCACCTGGACGAAGGAGCGGACCTCCAGCTTTGTTTCCGCCCTGTCGGCGTCGCTGAATGTTCATCTGGGCGAGCGGTGCACCATCCATGGCGTGCTGGTGGAGGTTTACGGCGAGGGCATCCTGCTGAAGGGCGACAGCGGCGTGGGCAAAAGCGAGGCGGCGGTGGAGCTGCTCAAGCGCGGCCACCGGCTGGTGGCCGACGATGCGGTGGACATCAAGCGGGTTTCCAACAAGACGCTGGTGGGCTCCGCGCCGGAGCTGATCCGTTATTTCATGGAGATCCGGGGCATCGGCATCATCGACGTGCGGCGGATCTTCGGCACCGGCGCCATCAAAATGACGGAAAAAATCGACCTGATCATCAACCTGCGCAAGTGGGAGGACGGCAAGGTCTATGACCGCATGGGCGAGGAGCAGAGCTATGAGGAGATCCTGGGCCTGCCCATCCCGGCGCTGGAGGTGCCTGTGCGCCCGGGCCGGAACCTTGCGGTGATCGTGGAGGTGGCGGCGCTGAACCATCGAAACAAAAAGATGGGCTTCAACGCGGCGAAGGAGCTTTCCGACAAGCTCTACGCCAGCATGATCGCCAAGACCGGCGGGGACAATTGACCTCTCGCCGGCATAGCATGAGATAAAATCGCGATTTTCTGCCAAAGGAGCCGTTTTTGCATGAAAAAGATGAATCCCATCCGCCTGGCCGTGGTATTTTCCGGCTGCCTGCTGGGAGCGGGCTATGTTTCGGGACAGGAGATCTGGCAGTTTTTCGGTTCCTATGGGCTGAACGGCTATTGGGGTCTGCTGGCGGCGGTAGCGCTGCTGTTCGGCATCAGCCTGCTGACCCTGCGGCTGGTGCAGCTTTCCGGCGTGGTGCAGTTCGATAAGGTGCTGATCCCCTGGGATGTGCCGGCGCTGCGGGTGTCGGTGGGCGCGCTGGAGATCATCCAGTATTTCGGCGTGGTGGCTGTGATGACGGCGGGCGTTGGCGCCCTGCTGGAGACCATGTGCGGCCTGCCGGCCGCCGCCGGCTGCGTGATCTTTTCGCTGCTGGTGCTGGCCGTGGCGCTGCTGGGGCTTTCCGGCGTGGTCTCGGCCTTTTCCGTTTCCGTGCCCATTCTGGTGGCGGCCACGGTGGCCTTCGGCGCGGCATCGCTGGCCAAGGGCGATTTTTTCAGCCAGCCCTGGGAAAGCGGCTCCGGCAGCAACGCCCTTCTGGGCAACTGGCTCATGGGCGCACTGACCTTTACCTCTTATAACGCCTTTGGTGCAGTGGGCATCCTGGCCCCCTTCGGCAGCCATGTGAAGGACAAAAAGACCCTTTATTCCGGCCTGGGGCTGGGGACGGCGGCGCTGCTGCTGGTGGCGCTGAGCGTTATGGTCTGCCTGCGGGTCTGGCCCGATTCCACGGGACAGGAGCTGCCCATGCTGGCGGTGGCGGCGGATTATGGCAAGGGCTTTGCCTGGATCTATGCCCTGCTGCTCATCGCCGCCATGTTCGGAACGGCCCTTTCCTGCCTGGTGGGCATCGTGGACTATCTGGAGCGGAAATATCCCGCCCTGTACCGCCGGCGCAAGCCCTTTATCATCGGCCTGACGGCGCTGATCTGCGCCTCCAGCCTGATGGGTTTCGGCGGGCTGATCTCCGTGCTCTATCCCATCTTCGGCTACAGCAGCGCCATCTTCCTCGTCACGGCGCTGATCCATTATCTCATGCTCCGCTTCGGCAAAAAGAAGCCGGCAGAGGAAAAGGACGCGCAAAATACGCATTCAGCGTAATGTGAGGGAAGTGATTTGAATGGGCTTATGGGAGATCATCAAAGGCGAACAGCCGGGACTCATAAAGACCTTGCTGAATTATGAAAACAAAGGACAGTTTGGAGAGTTCGCAACGGAATATGCGCTGACAAACAACAATCTTGAGGGTGAACTTATCGTCCTGAAAAATGTTTATCTCCCAACGGAGGGGAAGACCTCGGAGATCGACTTGCTGATGATCCATGAAAAAGGAATCTTTGTGTTTGAAAGCAAAAACTATAGCGGATGGATCTTTGGCAGCATGGATCAGCTGAATTGGACGCAAGCATTGCCCAATGGCGATAAAAACCGATTTTACAACCCCATTCGGCAAAACAGAACGCACATTAGAGTGTTGGCCGAGTACTTAAACAAGCCGATGTCGGAATTTATATCCTATATCATTTTTTCTGAAAGATGTACTTTGAAAAAAGTACCGGAAAGCACGGAGGATATCATCATCGTCCGCCGCCCGGATATGCTGAAGAAGTTGCGTGCTGCACTGAAAGCAACTCCAATAAAATACACGCACGATGACATGAAGGCGATGGAGGCAAAGCTGCGGCCACTTACGGAGCGGGGCGCCGCCGAAAAGCAGCAGCACATCGAAAATATACAAAACAAATGCCCGTTCTGCGGAAGCGAGCTTGTTTTGCGAAACGGGAAATATGGTAAATTCTACGGATGCAGCACATATCCGAAATGCAAGTTCACCCGCCCCCAGAAATAATTGGACAGTATTTTGTATCGGGGTACTTCAACAAGACCCTGAAGCGCAAAAGTCTGCTTGACATTTTCTCCTCCCCGGCGTACAATAGCACCGAACTGAACAGCAGGGGCGCTGGCGCAAGCCGGCTGAGAATCCGCGTCATGCCGCGGGAGTCCCTTATACCTGATCCGGGTAATGCCGGCGTAGGAAGCGAGAGATCGGATGCTCCATGCCGTGCTGCCCTTTGGCGGTGCGGCGTTTCTTTTCTCCGTCAGGGCTGTTCTCCAAAAAACAAAACAGGAGGACAAAACAATGAAACACGAAAAGCTTATCGCCATCTGCGAGGGCGCTCTGTGCGTGGCGCTGGCCTATGCGCTGAGCCTGCTGGAGCTGGATCTATGGTACCAGGGCGGCTCCATCGGCCTGTGTATGCTGCCGCTGGCCGTTTATGCCTGGCGGCGGGGCACGGGCTGGGGCGTCATGGCCGGTCTGGCCTTCGGCGTGATCAAGTGCATTCTGGGCAAGGGCGTTGCCTATGGCTGGCAGAGTATGCTGCTGGATTATTTCGTGGCCTTTGCCGCGGTGGGCCTGGCCGGCCTGACCCGCAAGGCCAAGCACGGTCTGGCGCTGGGCGCGCTGGTGGGCGGCGCGGCCCGCTTTGCGGTGCATTTCATCAGCGGCGTCACGATCTATAAGATCATGGAGCCTACGGAGCTTTACGGTCTGGTTTTCAGCAATCCCTGGGTCTATTCTCTGGCCTATAATATCGGCTATATGCTGCCCAGCACGCTGCTGGCGGCGCTGGTCTGCCTGCTGCTGGAAAAGCCCATGTCCCGGCTCCCCGGCGGCAGCCGCGCCTGAAACGGCTGAAAAAACGCATAAAGCGCTGCGCTCCTCTGTATGCTCCTTTCAGGAGGTGATCGTATGGAGGAGCGCATTTCTGATCTGAGCCTGCGGGAGGTGATCGATTTGGATTCCGGCCGCAGGCTGGGCCGGGTGCGCGATGCGCTGGTGGACACAAGGACCGGCCGGGTGACGGCTCTGATCGTGCCGGGACGGCTGCGGTGTCTGGGCCTGCTGGGCCGGGAGGAGGAGATCCTGCTGCCCTGGGAGACGCTGGAAAAGCTGGGGGAGGATATCCTGCTGGTGCGCCGGGGCAGAAGGGAGCGGCAGGGGCTTCCTGGCGGCGCAGAGGGGAAAAACGGCGGAGAGCCGTAAAAAATTCCCGTTTTCCGGAAAAAAAGCTTGCATTGCAGCTTGTCCTGTGTTACGATAAATTAGCTGTCGGAGTGTGCTGCTCCGGCGGACGACACACATTGCGTAAGGCCGAGGGAAGTGCCTGTCTCAGGTGCCGGAGCCGATGAGCGTGGTGGAGGAAAATAACTTAAAGGAGGACATTGCAATGTCTGTAATCAGCATGAAGCAGCTGCTGGAAGCCGGCGTCCATTTCGGACACCAGACCCGCCGCTGGAACCCCAAGATGGCCGAGTATATCTTTATGGAGCGCAACGGCATCTATATCATCGACCTGCAGAAGACCGTGAAGAAGCTGGAGGAAGCTTATTTCTTCGTGCGCGATCTGGCGGCCGAGGGCGGCACCGTTCTGTTCGTGGGCACCAAGAAGCAGGCGCAGGACGCCGTGAAGGAAGAGGCCGAGAAGGTCGGCATGTTCTATGTGAACGCCCGTTGGCTGGGCGGTATGCTCACCAACTTCAAGACCATGCGTCAGCGGGTGGAGCGCCTGAATCAGCTGAACCGTATGGCGGAGGACGGCACCTTTGATCTGCTGCCCAAGAAGGAAGTCATCAAGCTGCGTCTCGAGATCGAGAAGCTGGAAAAATATCTGGGCGGCGTCAAGGAAATGAAGAAGCTGCCCGGCGCGCTGTTCGTGGTGGACCTCCGCAAGGAGAAGAACGCCATCGCCGAAGCCCGCAAGCTGGGCATCCCCATCGTCGCCATCGTGGACACCAACTGCGATCCCGACGAGGTAGACTATGTGATCCCCGGCAATGACGACGCTATCCGCGCCATCAAGCTGATCGCCGCCACCATGGGCGCCGCCATCACCGAGGGCCGCCAGGGCGAGCAGCTGGAGGTCTCCGACGAGACCGCTCCCGCCGCGGAGCAGGCTCCCGTGGACACCACCCCCCGCGCTCCCAGAAAGCGCGCTTCCAAGACCGCGGAAGAGATCGCCGCTGAATGATCCAGGCGGCATAACCCCCAAAACACAACGGGGCGGCGCTCCGGCACCGCTCCGCATTTCTTTTTCACGATATTAAGATACTACAGGAGGATATGATTATGGCATTTACTGCTGCTGATGTGAAGAACCTGCGCGAAATGACCGGCTGCGGCATGATGGACTGCAAGAAGGCCCTCACCGAGACCGAAGGCGATATTGATAAGGCCATCGAGCTGCTGCGGGAAAAGGGCCTGGCCTCTCAGGCCAAGAAGGCCGGCCGCGTGGCCGCCGAGGGCATGGCCTATGCCGCCGTTATCGACGGCGTGGGCGTTGTGGTGGAGGTCAACTGCGAGACCGACTTCGTCGCCAACGGCGAGCTGTTCCAGAACTTCGTCAAGGGCGTGGCCGCTGTGGTCGCCAAGGAAAACCCCGCCGATGTGGAAGCCCTGCAGAGCTGCACCTGGGTGGACGGCAAGGGCACCGTCGCCACCGCCAAGGACGAGCTGTTCCTGGCCCTGCGTGAAAATATGCAGATCCGCCGCTTCGCCCGCATCGATACCGGCGTCTGCGTGCCTTATGTCCATATGAAGGGCAAGATCGGCGTTCTGGTCGATCTGGATGTGGAAGGCGGCGTGGACGCCACCGAGATCGGCAAGGATGTGGCCATGCAGATCGCCGCGCTGAATCCCCGCTTCTGGGATAAGTCCATGGTCACCGCCGAGGTCCTGGAGGAAGAGAAGAAGATCGTCCTGGCCCAGATGGACAACGATCCAAAGATGGCCTCCAAGCCCCAGCAGGTGAAGGAAAACATCGCCAACGGCAAGATGAACAAGTTCTACGCCGAAAACTGCCTGCTGCAGCAGGAGTTCGTCCGCAGCGACATTTACACCGGCACCGTGGAAGGCTATATCGCCGACGCGGCCAAGAAGCTGGGCGGCAAGGTCACCTTCAAGACTGCCGTCCGCTTTGAGCGCGGCGAGGGCATCGAGAAGAAGCAGGAGAACTTTGCCGATGAGATCGCACAGCTCACCGGCCAGAAGAAATAATCGATCCCAAAGCATTCAGGCTCCGGCGAAGGCCGGAGCCTTCTGTTTATCACGCCGGCCTGCGGCCGCCGGGAAAGGAGAAGCCATGGAACAGGATCAAATGAAGGAGCTGCCGGGGCTTTTGCTGCCCTGGTTCCGGGAAAATGCCCGGGCGCTGCCCTGGCGGCAGGATCGGGAGCCTTACCGGGTGTGGCTTTCCGAGATCATGCTCCAGCAGACCCGGGTGGAGGCCGTCAAGGGCTATTACGCCCGGTTTCTGCAGGCGCTGCCCGATGTATTTGCGCTGGCGGAGGCGCCGGAGGAGCAGCTGCTGAAGCTTTGGGAGGGCCTGGGCTATTATAACCGGGCCCGCAATCTGCAAAAGGCGGCAAGGCTGGTGGCCTATGAGAAAAACGGCGTCTTTCCGGATACCTACGAGGGCCTTCTGGCGCTGCCCGGCGTGGGAGAATATACCGCCGGCGCGGTGGCCTCCATCTGCTTTGACCGACCCTGCGCCGCCGCAGACGGCAATGTGCTGCGGGTGCTTTCCCGCTATCTGGCCGACGGCGGCGCCGCGGAGGAGCAGAAAAAGCGCTTCCGCCAGGCCTTGGAGGCGGTTTATCCGCCGGGACAGTGCGGCGCATTTACGCAGGCGCTGATGGAGCTGGGGGCGGCGGTCTGCCTGCCTAACGGCGCGCCCCTTTGCGAAGGGTGTCCGCTGGCGGAGCGCTGCGCGGCAAAAAAACAGGGCGATCCCCGGGAATATCCCCGGCGGGAGACGAAAAAGCCCCGCCGCCGGCAGGCACGGACGGTGTTTCTGCTGGACTGCGGCGGAAGGCTGGCCATCTGCCGCCGGCCGCCCCGGGGCCTGCTGGCCGGACTCTGGCAGCTGCCTGATACGGAGGGGACGCTGACGCCGGAGCAGGCGCTGGAGCAGGTGCGGTGCTGGGGGCTGCAGCCCTCGGACCTGCGCAGCCAGCGGCAGCGAAAGCATATTTTCACCCATGTGGAATGGAATATGACCGGCTATGAGATCGCCGTGGCCGGAGAGGGAGGGCCCTTTCTTTGGGCCACTCGTCAGGCGCTGGCGCAGCAATATGCCCTGCCAACGGCCTTCCGGCAGTTTTTGGAGGAATAAAAAGCAAAGGAGAGACCTTCGTCTCTCCTTTTTTCTTTGCAAGGCGTTTTTACAGGCCTTTTTTGCTGTCGTAGGTGCTGCACTGGGTGTCCTTGCAGGTGCAGGCGCTGACGCCGCTGATATCCACGCTGGGGGCGGTGCATTTGCAGTCCTTGTTATAGGAGCAGGAGCACACGTCGCACTGGATATCCGTCTCCGGCTGGGCGCTGGTGTTGCGGGCCACCACATTGCTGTAATTTTCCGCGCGGCGGGTAAAGCTGTCGCAGCAGGTATCGTTTTTCCGGTCGGCGGTGGCGCCCTCCACCCGGATGTCCTCCCGGATGCACAGGTCGTTCTGATTATTGGAGCAGTGACGGGCATTGCATCTCAGATAGCTCATGAAAAATACTTCCTTTCCGGCCGCCTGCAGGCGGCTTTTTCTATGTTAGCTTGCGTCTGCAAAAGGAAAATATACATTCCGAAAAAACAGGAAAACGGGGAAAACGGGCAAAAAAACTTGAAAAAAGCCAAAGAATAGATTCAGAAAACTTCAGATTTTCTCTTGCATTTTGCTGGCGGGCTGTTTATAATAAGAAGCATAGTGGCGGCAAGGCCCATTTTTATCCCATTCAGCGGTGATTCGCGGTGATTTTTGCAAAAGGAGGCGAGGGAAATGCGCGGCGAGTATCAGCACAATATCGACGCCAAGGGCCGCATGATCTTTCCCGTGCGCCTTCGGGAGGAGCTGGGGGAGCACGCGGTGATCTTCCGGGGCCTGGACCACTGCCTTACCGTCTTCCCCGCGGAAAAGTGGGAAAAGCTGCAGGAAAAGCTGGACGCGCTGCCCATGTCCTCCGGCCGGCAGATCCGCCGGTTTTATTCCGCCAATTACGAGGTGGAGCCGGACGCCCAGGGCCGCATCGTGGTGCCGCCCATCCTGCGCAAATATGCCGACCTGGAAAAGGAAGTCACCATCATCGGCATGATGGACCGGGTGGAGATCTGGAACACCGCCGCCTGGGAGAAATATAACGAAGACATGGATCAGAACTGGCAGGAGCTGACGGATACCATGGATTCTCTGGGAGTGTGACCATGGAATTCCAACATGTTTCCGTGCTCCGCCCGGAATGCATCGAGGCGCTGAACATCCAGCCCGACGGCATTTATGCCGATGCCACCACCGGCGGCGGCGGACATTCGCTGGCCATCGCCCAGCGGCTGGAGACCGGACGGCTCATTTGCTTCGACCGCGATGCGGAGGCGCTGGCCGCCGCAAGGCTCCGTCTGGCGGAGCATCTGGACAAGGTGACCTTTGTGCAGAGCAATTTCGAGCAGCTGAAGCCCCGGCTGGCGGAGCTGAACATCCCCGCGCTGGACGGCATCCTGTTTGATCTGGGCGTGTCCTCCTATCAGCTGGACAATCCGGAACGGGGCTTTTCCTATATGCAGGACGCGCCGCTGGATATGCGGATGGACCGCTCCCAGCCCTACAGCGCCTGGAATGCCGTCAATGAGGAGTCCTTTGAGGAGCTGCGGCGGATCATCGGGCTATACGGCGAAGAGCGCTTTGCCGGGCGCATCGCCTCCGCCATCGTCAAACGGCGGGAGCAGGCTCCCATCAACACCACGCTGGAGCTGGTGGAGGTGATCAAGAGCGCCATGCCTGCCGCGGCAAAAAAAGAAAAGCAGCATCCCGCAAAGCGGACCTTTCAGGCCATCCGCATCCAGGTGAACGGCGAGCTTTCCGCCGTGGAGACCGCCGTGGCCGACGCGCTGGACTGTCTGGCTCCCGGCGGAAGATGCGCGGTGATCAGCTTCCATTCGCTGGAGGATCGCATCGTAAAGCATATTTTTCAGCAGGCAGCCCGCGGCTGCACCTGTCCGCCGGAGTTTCCGGTGTGTATCTGCGGAAAAAAGCCGCAGGTGAAGCTCCTGACCAAAGGCCCCATCGTGGCCGGCCCCCAGGAGCAGGAGGAAAATCCCCGGGCCCGCTCGGCGAAGCTCCGCGTGGCGGAAAAGCTTTGAACCCGATATGAGAAACAGAGAGGAGCGCAGCACATGAGCAGATATGGCGACAACGCAGCACGGAAGGTGGAGTTTCCCGCGCCGCAGATCCCGCAGCAGGAGGAGCAGTCCCAGCTTCGCGCCCTGCCGGAAAAGCGCTCCCGCAAGGGCCAGAAGCTGGCGGTCCCTTACGGGAAATACGCGCTGATGCTGGCCGGTGTGTTTGCCGTGCTTCTGTGCGTGGTGGGCAGCTATATGCGCCTGGCCTCTCTGAACACCGGCAACAGCAAGCTCCGCCGGCAGATCGAGACGCTGGAGAGCGAGGAAAACGCCCTGAACGCCAAGAAGGAGCAGCTTTATAACCTGGCTTATGTGGAGGACTGTGCGAAAAACACGCTGGGCATGGTCAAGGCCGACAAGAGCCAGATCACCTATGTGGAGATGGACAGCGGAGACCGGATGGTGCTTGCGGAAGCGCCGGCGGCCGGCGCAGATCGGGGCGGACTGCTCCAGCGGATCGTCCACAGCTTCAATGCGGTGTTGGAATATCTGAATTGAGCAGGGCCATATATTAGAGAGAAAGGCCAAAGAAGGGGAGTAAGGTGCGGGAAAAAGCGCCTTGCTCCATTTTCCTACTTATCCGGCGGGAAACTGCGCCGGCCCAAGGGAAGGAGCGCATATGTCCCAGATCGAACGGAAAGCGGATATTCATGTAAAACGCCGGGTGAAGCTGTTGGCGGTGGTGTTCTGCATCCTGTGCTTCGCGGCGATCCTGGCCAGACTGGCTTATCTGCAGATCATCCGGCAGGATTTTTACAAGCAGAAGGCCCTCAGCAGCCAGACTCGGGATGTGACCATCTACCCCAAGCGCGGCACCATTTACGATACCAACGGCAAGCCGCTGGCCATTTCCGCCAGCACGGAAATGCTCATTCTCAGTCCACGGCAGCTGCGGCCGGAGAAATACGGCGACCTGCTCAGCGCGGAAAAGCGGGAATATCTGGAGACGCACCAGCTGACCTCCCGAGATGTGGACGAAAAGACGGCGCTTGCGCCGGAGACTTGCGAAGCCATCCGGGAAAAGCGGCTGCAGACCATCGTGGAGACGCTGCCCACCCTGCTGGAGCTGGATGCAGACACCATCCTGCAGAAGGCGGAAAAGGACAGCGCCTATCAGGTGCTGATCCGGGGCGTGGAAAAGGATCAGGCCGATCAGGTGCGGCAGTTCATTCAGGACAACAAATACAGCGGCTTCCTCTATTTTGAAGCGGATTCCACCCGTTATTACCCCTATGGCAGCTTTCTGGCCAGCGTGCTGGGCTGCGTGGGCAGCGATGAGCAGGGCCTGGCCGGTCTGGAAAAGCAATATGACGAGCTTCTCACGGGGACGCCGGGCCGGGCGGTCTCGCTGACCGATACCCACGGCAACGCCATCACGGAGGATTATGAGCTTTATTACGAAGCCCAGGACGGCTCGTCGCTGGTGCTCACCATCGACGAGGTGCTGCAGCATTATCTGGAGAAGCATCTGGAGATCGCCTATAACGACAATCAGGTGAAGGGCTCTGCCATCGGCGTGGTCATGGATGTGAGCGACGGCGGCATCCTTGCCATGGCCTCCTACCCGGAATACGATCCCAACCAGCCCTTTGTTCTCAGCGAGGAAAAGGAGGCGGAGGTGGCCGCCATCGAGGACGAGGAAGCCCGGAAAAAGGCCAGGAGCGACGCCATCTATCAGATGTGGAGCAACAAGGGCGTCTCCTTCCTCTATTATCCCGGCTCCACCTATAAGATCATCACCATGGCCTCTGCGCTGGAGGAGGGCGTGGTCACGGAAAACAGTCATTTTTACTGCTCCGGCTCCAAGCTCATCGAGGGCTGGAGCCGCCCCATCGGCTGCTGGAAAAAGGGCGGCCACGGGGAGGAGACCCTGCGGGACGCTCTGAAAAACTCCTGTAACCCGGCGCTGATGACCATCGGCCAGGCGCTGGGCATCCAGAAGTTCGGGGATTATGCCTCCGCCTTCGGCGTCCGCAGCAAGACCGGCGTGGATCTGCCCGGCGAGGAGCTGGGCATCTTCAACCTGCGCAGCGGCGTAGACCTGGCGGTCTATTCCTTCGGCCAGAACTTCTCGCTGACGCCCCTGCAGCTGATCACGGCGGTCTCTGCCGTGGCCAACGGCGGCACGCTGCTGCAGCCCCATATCGTCAAGGAGATCCTGAACGCCGACGGCACCGTGGCCCAGAGCTTCGGCCGCACGGAGGTGCGGCAGGTGATCTCGGAGCAGACCTCCGATCTCATGCGGGATATGCTGGAGGACGTGGTCAAGACCGGTACCGGTAAAAACGCCTATGTGGCGGGCTATCGGGTGGCGGGCAAAACGGGCACCACGGAAAATATCGAGCGCAAGACCAAGGACGGAGAGGATGTTTATGTGACCTCCTTTGTGGCCTTTGCCCCGGCGGATAACCCCAGGATCGCCGTTTTGATCCTGCTGGATGAGCCTACGGTGCTGCCCATCTCCGGCGGTCTGAACACGGCTCCGGTGGTGCGGCGCTTTCTGGAGGAGGCCCTGCCCTATCTGGAGGTGGAGCCGGTCTATACGGAGGAGGAAAAGGCCGCGCGGGATGTGATCATGCCCGACCTCACCGGCATGACCCTCAGCGAAGCGGAAGCTGCCCTGAAAAAGCTTGGGCTCACCTGCCAGAGCTCCGGAGCGGAGGTCAAGGTCACCGATCAGATCCCCGCAGCGGGGACCACCGTGGCGGGCGGCAGCAAGGCCGTCCTCTATCTGGGCGGCAGCAAGCCGGATAAGGTGCTCACCGTGCCGGATCTTTCCGGCATGACGCTGAGCCGGGCCAGGACCACCCTGCAGAACATGGGCCTGTATGTGCGGGTCAGCGGCGGCGTCTCCGAGGAGAGCCAGACCGTTACAAAGCAGGACGCCCGGGCCAACGCCCAGGTGGAATACGGTACGGTGATCACCGTGGAAACCACGGATATGAATCAGCGGGCCCAGTAAACGCAGGATCAGGTATACCATGGAACAGAGCACTGTTCCGGAACACAATAAAAAGGAGCTGAAATCTATGAAGCTGTCCCGGCTGCTGCGGGATGTGAACGGTGGAGATCTGTGCGGAAGGCCGGAGAGAGAAATTACCGGCATTTGCTCTGATTCCCGAAGGGTTGGGCAGGGGAGCCTGTTCGTGGCCATCCCGGGCTTTCAGAGCGATGGACATCGATATATCCGGCAGGCCATGGCGCAGGGCGCCTGCGCGGTGGTGGCTCAGCACGCGCCGGACTGCCCCGTGCCGGAGGATGTGACGCTGATCCTGGTGGAAGACGCCCGGAGGGCGCTGGCACAGCTTGCGGCGGAGTGGTATGACCACCCGGAGCGGCAGCTCCGGCTGATCGGCGTCACCGGCACCAACGGCAAGACGACCACCACCTGGCTGATCCGGCACATCCTGGAGCAGTGCGGACATAAATGCGGGCTCATCGGTACCAACGGCAGCATTGTGGACGGCCCCCTCCGCCCTGCGGAGCGCACCACGCCGGAGGCGCCGGAGCTTTACGGCCTGCTGCGGGAAATGGCCGATGCGGGCTGCGAATATGCCGCCATGGAGGTCTCCTCCCACAGCCTGGTGCTGGAGCGGGTCTACGGCCTGCACTTCGCGGCGGCGGCCTTTACCAACCTGACGCAGGACCATCTGGATTTTCATAAGGATATGGAGCACTATTTTCAGGCCAAGGCCCTGCTGTTTCAGCGGTGCGATACCGCCGTTCTGAATCTGGACGATCGCTGGGGCCTGCGGCTGGCGGAAAGCGTCTCCTGCGCCCGTCTCACCTATTCCGCCAGGCGGCTGGAGGCAGAGCTCATCGCAAAAAACATCTCTCTGCTGCCCGATCAGGTGCAGGCGGTGCTGGTGCGGGACAATGAGATCGCCCGGATGCGGCTGAATATCCCCGGAATGTTTTCCGTCTACAACGGGCTGACGGCTATCGGCTGCTGCCTGGCTTTGGGGCTGACGCTGGAGGAAAGCGCCCGGGCGCTCCAGTCGGCCAAGGGCATCTGCGGCCGGGCAGAGATCGTCCCCACCGGGCGGGATTTTACTGTTATGATCGATTATTCCCACACGCCGGACAGCATGGAAAACATCCTGCGCACCGTCCGGGGCTATGCCAAGGGCCGGGTGGTGGGCCTGTTCGGCGCCGGAGGCGACCGGGACCGCGCCAAGCGCCCCATCATGGGCCGCATCGCCGGCGAGCTGTGCGATCTGTGCGTGGTCACCTCCGACAATCCCCGCAGCGAGGAGCCGGACGCCATCATCCGGGACATTCTGCAGGGCATGAGCCAAAAGCACAAATACAAGGTCATCCCCGACCGGCGGGAGGCCATTGCCTGGTGCGTCAAAAACGCCCGGAAGGACGACATCATCGTCCTCATGGGCAAGGGCCAGGAGACCTATCAGGAGATCCGGGGCGTCAAGCACCATCTGGATGAGCGGGAAGAGGTGCGCCGGGCGCTGGAAGGCTGAGCCAAGGGTCCGCCGGGAAGTTCAAAAGCAAGGAGAGAGAAACATATGCTGCTGTATATTCTTCAGACGGCCGTTCTGGCCTTTATCATCGCGGTGCTGCTGGCGCCCATCGTCATTGAAAAGCTGCGCCGGCTCCATTTCGGCCAGAAAATTCTGGAGGATGGCCCCACCTGGCACAAGGGCAAGCAAAATACGCCCACCATGGGCGGCGTCATCTTTATTCTGGCCATGGGGCTGGCGGTGCTGACCTGTCTGCCCCGGATGATCGCGGAGGGAGACTTCCGGCCGCTGGTGATGCTGGGACTGAGCCTGGTCTTTGCCGCCGTGGGCTTTGCGGACGACTGGACCAAGATCCGAAAGAAGCAGAATCAGGGCCTGACGGCCAAGCAGAAGCTGCTTCTGCAGATCGCGGCGGCGGTGCTGTTTCTGGTGGTGATGCGGGTCATGGGCTACCTGACCGCGGCCTTCTATATTCCCTTCTTCGGCGTCACCTGGCGTCTGCCCTGGTGGCTCTATCTGGTCATCAGCGTGTTTATCATCATCGGCGCAGACAACGCCGTCAACCTGACCGACGGCATCGACGGTCTGTGCTCCTCCGTGACGCTGATCGTGGCGGCGTTTTTCGCCCTGGTCATGCTGCGGGACGGCAATCTGGGAAGCGCCTTCGCGCTGGCGCTGGCCGGGGGACTGCTGGGCTTTTTCCTGTTCAACAAGCACCCCGCCAAGGTCTTTATGGGCGATACCGGCTCGCTGTTTCTGGGCGGCGCGGTGTGCGCCATGGCCTTTGCCTACGATATGCCGCTGGTGCTCATCCCCGTTGGCCTGGTCTATATTCTGGAGACCCTGTCCGACATCATCCAGGTGGGCTATTTCAAGCTCACCCACGGCAAGCGCTTTTTCAAAATGGCCCCGTTCCATCATCATCTGGAGCTCTGCGGCTGGAGCGAATGGAAGATCGTCATTGCGGCCGATCTGCTGACGCTGGTATTCTGCGTCCTTTCGCTGCTGGCCTGAGCCTTTGCATCCTGCAGGGAGGTGTTTTCCATTTCCGAGCCCATGATCCGAAAAAAGAAGCGGCTGCGCGCGCTCCCCGAAAAACCGCCGGCCAAGGCCTCCGGGCCGCAGGAGCAGACGCCGGAGCGCAGCGGAAGGCTGGATCAGCCGCTGCTGCTTTTAACGCTGCTGCTGCTGGCGCTGGGACTGATCTGCCTTTTTTCCGCCAGCTACGCCACGGCCTACGATTCCAAAAGCACGGGCTACGACCCCACCTATTACATCACCCGGCAGGGCTTTTTCGCGGTGGGCGGCGTGGCGGCCATGCTGATCATCTCCCGGGTGGACTATCATAAGCTGCATTATCTGGCCATTCCCGCGCTGGTCTGCGCCATTCTGGTGATGGCCACCATCAAGGTCCCGGGCCTGAAAAACCTTTGGGAAAAGCGCAATGAGGCCATCCGCTGGATCCGCGTGGCCGGCATCAGCTTTCAGCCCTCGGAGCTGGCCAAGGTGGCCGTGATCCTGAGCTTTTCCAGCATGGCCTCCATCTTCGGCAAAAAGAAGATGCACACCCTGCGCTATGGCATCCTGCCTTTTCTGGCCGTGATCGGCATCTTCGCCGTGGAGCTTTACTGGGAAAAGCACCTTTCCGGCACGGCCATCATCGCCGTCATCGGCATGCTCATCATCTTCATGGGCGGCGCGAATCTGGTGTGGTTCGGCGTCGGCGGCGTGGGACTGGCGGCGGCCGCCGCCTGGTATATCAAGACCAATGAATACGCCATGACCCGCATCCGGGTTTGGCTGGATCCCTTCAGCGATTACCGCAACAAGGGTTGGCAGGGCTCCCAGAGCCAGATCGCCATCGGCAGCGGCGGCTTCTGGGGCCTGGGCCTGGGACAGAGCCGGCAGAAGCACCTTTATCTGCCGGAGCCCGCCAACGACTTCATCTTCTCCGTCTGGTGCGAGGAGATGGGCTTCGTGGGGGCGTTTATCCTGATCGTACTCTATGCGCTGCTGATCTGGCGGGGCTTTTTCATCGCGCTGCACGCCTCGGATAAGTTCGGGACGCTGCTGGCGGCGGGCATCACCACGCAGATCGCGGTGCAGACGATATTGAATATGTGCGTAGTCAGCGGGCTTTTGCCCATCACCGGCGCGTCGCTGCCCTTTTTCAGCTTTGGCGGCACGGCGCTTCTGATCCAGCTGGCGGAGGTGGGCATCCTGCTGAACATCTCCCGGGATCTGCCGGCAGACGCCTGAACGCACAGGAGGAGAGAGCTATGAAGATCGTTTTTGCCGGCGGCGGCACGGCGGGCCATGTGAACCCGGCGCTGGCCGTGGCCAATTATATCAGCGCAAAGGAGGAGAGCCAGGTCTGGCTCTCCGGCAACCGGGGCGGCATCGAGGAAAAGCTGGCGAAAAAGGCCGGCTATCCCATCTACACCTTCCCCCTGAAGGGCCTGGCCCGGGGCAAGAGCCTTGCCGCTCTGCGGCAGGATGTGGAGGCCCTGCGGGACATGGAGCAGGCAACCCGGCAGTGCAAAAAGCTCCTGCGGGAGCTGCAGCCGGACGTGGTCATGGGCACCGGCGGCTATGCCAGCTTTCCCATGGTCCGGGCGGCGGCCCAGCTGGGGCTGAAGTGCGCCGTTCTGGAGGTGAACGCCACCCCTGGCGTTGCCACCCGTCAGCTGGCAAAAAAGGTGGACTGCGCCATGATCGCCTATGCGGAGACGGCGGAGCTGCTGCCCGGAGCCAGGCATGTGGTGCTCACCGGTTCCCCCGTGCGGGACGAGATCGTCCACTGCCGGGAGCGGGACTATCCCCCTCTGTTTGACAACGATCTGCCTACGCTGGTCTGCTTCTGGGGCAGCGTCGGCGCGGAATATATGAATCAGAAGATGGTGCGGGTGGCGCTGCTGGTGACGGAGCGGCGGCAGTTCAATCTGCTGCAGGTCAGCGGCGCTTCCCACTACGGCTGGATGAAGGAGGCACTCACCCGGGAGGGCGTGCCCGTCGACGCGGGCAGCTTCCGCCTGACGGATTACCTTTACGATATGGACCGGGTCATGGCAAAGGCCGATCTGATCCTCTGCCGGGCCGGCGGAACGCTGGCAGAGCTCTGCGCCGCGGGGACGCCGGCCATCGTGGTGCCCTCTCCCTATGTGGCGGAAAACCATCAGGAGAAAAACGCCCGGATCCTGGAGCAGGCCGGAGCCGTTAAGGTCATCACGGAGAAGGAGGCCACGCCGGAGCTGCTTTACGATGAGGCGTGGAAGCTGCTTTCCGCCCCGGAGAAGCTGAAGACCATGGGCCAGTGCGCCCGGCGCAAGGCCCAGCCCGATGTTTTGGAACGGATCTATCAGACGCTGAAGAGCCTGTGACATCTGCCGGCCAAAGCGCATAGCATGGGCTGTGATCGAATCGGAGAGGAGTCCTGGTATGCAGTATTATCTGGTAGAGGGAGGCAAGCCTCTGCATGGGAGCATCCCCATCAGCGGCGCGAAAAACAGCGTCTTGCCCATCCTGGCCGCCACCTTGCTCACCGGCGGCAGGACTGTCTTACATAACTGTCCGGACCTGCGGGATGTGCGGTCCGCATTGGAAATTCTGGAGCATCTGGGCTGCCGCATCCGGCGGCAGGGCAGCGACATTCTGGTGGATTCCTCCTGCGCCAGCCGGTGGGATGTGCCCCATGCGCTGATGCGGGAGATGCGTTCGTCCGTGATCTTTCTGGGGCCCATTCTGGCCCGCTTCGGCAAGGCTCGTCTGAGCCTGCCCGGCGGCTGCGAGATCGGCCAGCGGCCCATCGACCTGCATCTGGCGGCGCTGCACCGTCTGGGAGCGGAGATCCGGGAGGAGGGCGGCGACATCCTCTGCCGGGCGGGAGATCTGCGGGGTGGAGAGATCATCCTGAGCTTCCCCAGCGTGGGCGCCACGGAAAACGCCATGCTCACCGCCTGCGCCTGCTCCGGCGTCACCCGGATCATCAACGCCGCCCGGGAACCGGAGATCGCCGATCTGCAGGCCTTTCTGCAAAAGGCGGGGGCAGACATCAGCGGCAGCGGTGAAAGCGTCATCACCGTCTCCGGCGGCATGCCCCGGCGGGATGTGGAGCATACGATCCTGCCGGACCGGATCGAGACGGCTACATATCTCTGTGCGGCGGCAGCCTGCGGCGGAGAGGTGACGCTGACGGAGACCCAGCCGGAGCAGGTGGGGACGGTCCTGCAGTGTCTCAGCGAGGCCGGCTGCACCGTGCGCACGGCGGGGCGCAGCATCACGCTGCTGGCACCGGAGCGTCTGGGGCATATCGCCCAGGTGCGCACCATGCCCTATCCCGGCTTTCCCACCGACGCCCAGGCCCCGCTGATGGCGGCGGCCTGCACAGGGCAGGGGGCTTCGGTGTTTCTGGAGACGATTTTTGAAAATCGCTACCGTCATGTTTCGGAGCTGGCGCGGATGGGGGCGGATATTCGGGTCAGCGGCCGGACGGCGCTGGTCAACGGTGCGGTCCTTCATGGCGCATCCGTGCGCTGCACGGATCTGCGGGGCGGTGCGGCGCTGGTGATCGCGGCGTTGGCTGCCCGGGGCGAGAGCCGCATCGAGTCCATTACCCATATCGACCGGGGCTATGAGCGCCTGGCGGAAAAGCTTACCGCGCTGGGCGGGAGCATTCGCCGGCTGGAGGAGCCGGACTGAGCGAAACGGAAGTCCAAAGGAGCATTTTTTCATGGCAAAGCAGAAAAAACCATCGTCCAAAAGCAGAAAACGCCGCAGAAGGCGGGGCAGGACGCCAGCGCTGCTGGTGCTGCTGTGCGTCCTGATCGGGACCGCCGCAGTGATCACGGCCATGACCATCTTTTTCAAGATCGGACAGGTGCGGCTCACCGGCGACACCCGCTACAGCCAGCAGACCGTGGCGGAGGCCTCCGGCCTGGAGCTGGGGTCCAATCTGATCCTGTTTGACAAAAATACCGTTCTGCGCCGCATCCGGGAGGCCTGCCCTTATCTGGACACCGTCCAGGTCCGCCGCCGCCTGCCGGATACGGTGGAGATCATCGTGACGGAGTGCGTTCCGGTGGCAGCCGTGCGCAGCGAGGGGAGCTTCTGGCTCATGGACCGGGAGGGCAAGCTGCTGGAAAAGGTTTCCTCCATTCAGGCCCAGACGCTGCCGCAGGTGACGGGATTGACGCTGGTGAAGCCCCAAGCGGGCGATTTCGCGGAAATTTCTGAAGAAGATGCAAAAAAACCCATGATTTTGTTATTGAATACTGCGGAAGATGATGGTATACTGCAAGATATAGGGGAAATGGATCTTTCCGAGCAGTATAATATCCGCTTTACCTATCTTGGCCGCTTTACCGTCAAGCTGGGCTCCACGGAGGAGCTGGAAAAAAAGCTGCGGTTCCTGCATGTCATCGTGGAGGAAAAGCTGGAGCCGAATGTTTCCGGCGTTGTTGACCTTTCCGATCCGCAGAAGGCGCGTTTTGTTCCGAATAATAATTGAAGTTGAAATATTGGAGGATCTACCATGGGTTTTGCGTTTGAATACGGTTCCGATACCAGCGTAGCCATCCGCGTCGTAGGCGTGGGCGGCGGCGGCGGAAACGCCGTTAACCGGATGATCACCGGCGGCGTCCGGGGGATCGATTTTATTGCCATCAATACGGACAAGCAGGTGCTCAATTATTCTGCGGCCACCATGAAGCTGCAGATCGGCGAAAAGCTCACCCATGGGCTGGGCGCAGGCGGAAAGCCCGAGGTGGGCTGTAAGGCCGCGCAGGAGAGCGAGGACGAGATCCGCAAGATGCTGGAGGGCGCCAATATGGTGTTCATCACCGCCGGTATGGGCGGCGGCACCGGCACCGGCGCGGCCCCTGTGGTGGCCAAGCTGGCCAAGGAGATGGGCATCCTCACCGTGGGCGTTGTGACCCGTCCCTTCAAGTTCGAGGGCAAGATCCGCGTGGAACACGCCAACGCCGGCATCACCGAGCTGAAGGAGCAGGTGGATGCCCTGGTGGTCATCCCCAACGAGCGGCTCAAGCTGGTCTCCGAGCAGAAGATCACCTTCCAAAACGCCTTTGAGGTGGCGGATAATGTGCTGCGTCAGGCCGTGCAGAGCATTTCCGAGCTGATGACCGTTCCCGGCCTGATCAACCTGGACTTTAACGATGTGGCTACCATCATGCGCAACGCCGGCTTCGCCCATATGGGCGTGGGCCGCGCCTCCGGAAAGGAAAAGGCCGCCGACGCCGCGAAAATGGCCATCGAGAGCCCCTTGCTGGAGACCTCCATCGCCGGCGCCCACGGCGTTTTGCTGAACATCACCGGCTCGCCGGATATGGGTCTGGAGGAGGTGGAGCAGGCTGCCGCCATGGTGCAGGAGGCCGCCCATCCCGACGCCCATATCATCTTCGGCGCCGCCATCGACGAATCGCTGGACGATGAGATCCGCATCACCGTGGTGGCCACCGGCTTCGATCAGCAGCCCCCCACGGCCACGGAGACCGCGCCGGTGATCTCCGGCGAAAAGAAGGCGGAGGAAACGGCCGACGCTTCCGCCGCGCAGGCGCCCAAGAGCGAACCCGCCAAGGACGGCGGTGCAGACATCCCCAGCTTTATGCGGACGGACACTTGGAAGGCCCCCGCCGGCTCCTCCCGCGCTTCTGCAGAGGACGCCCAGCCCCAGAGCGGCCGGAAGCGGGAGCGGGATGCCTTTGACGACATCCTGAATATGTTCCGCGGCAAAAACAATTGAGCGCAGAGAAAAATCGCCCCGGTCGGGCTTCCGACCGGGGATTTTTTGCGATTTTTCCGTCATTTTTTACAAAAAAGCAAAAAGTGCTTGCAATCCCATACGATCTGCAGTAAAATAATTGCAAATGAAACCTTTTCGCATATAGTTTTATGATCCCAAAAGGAAAAAGAAAAGGCCATGGCCTTTTTTCTGCGCTCCCACGGAAAGAGCGCAGAAAAGCGCTCTTCGAATGTGACCGGCTTTTGCCGATGACATAAAAATTATAATAGTAAAGGAGAAAAAACACATGAAAAGCAAAAAAAGCGCGCTGCTCTTGAGCTTCACCTCGCTGCTCATCTGCTTCGCAATGCTGGTGGGCTCCACCTTCGCCTGGTTCACTGATACGGCGACCACGGGGGTCAATAAGATCCAGGCGGGTAATCTGGATGTCAAGCTTGAATACAAAAAGAGCGGGACTGAGACATTTGACGAGGCAGACAAAAACACCAAGGTGTTCGATGAAAACGCCCGGTGGGAGCCGGGTCATGTGGAGTATGTTGTGCTGAAGGTCAGCAATGAGG
>ERZ808252.176-NODE-176-length-66329-cov-18.185744_pt1 | contig 66329 bp, 56 predicted proteins | sample MGYA00521242_ERZ808252 | MGnify/ENA primary metagenome ERZ808252 (study PRJEB31516, sample SAMN03275581) | gut metagenome | biome: mammalia-associated habitat; material: feces | host: Papio cynocephalus | place: Kenya | collected 2012-08-07 ... | reverse complement strand
AGGAAGATTTGCAAATAGAGAAAATCCGCAACTCCAATGGGTTGCGGATTTTTTTTGCTGCAATCTTAACTACTTATAAAATGCCTGTTTGGTATTAGTTGATTAATATTTAGTCGTCCCTTAAAAACTCAGGTTCAACAATATATTCATGTTCATACGCCGATATGCAAAGGAAGCAGCATCTCGCGGATTTTCTTTTTAAGGGTCGAAAAAGCGATTTTGGCGGTGGCGTACAGGACGTATGCCATACGCCCCTACAAAAAACGCAAAACCATAACCGCGTGTTCATTCTCCGGCACCATAGAACCACATGGGATGTAGGAAAAACTACATAGGACATAGGAAAAATTACATCAGACATAGAAAAAACTACATCAGACCTTTTTTTCGACTGCCATAACGTTGCATAAAGCGTTAACTTACAAACCTTACCGCAAACCTCGCCACTGCAAGAAATTCAGGCACTCAGCCGTCCCTTAAAAACTCCGTTTCAACGATATATTCATGTTCAAACGGCTGTATTGCAAAGAAAAGCCTCCTGAACCGACCTTATTTGACTAAGGGGGCTTACTTTTTCAAAAATTCATCCGCAACGCCTGCTTATGGGCATTGCGGAAAGGCGTTGTGTGCTATTTTGAGTTTTAGCTGACAGCAATATTTAGGTATTAATTGATTAATATTTATGGGGTCGTGTCAATTTTGACACGACCCCATATAAGCTTTATGCCGTTTGTGGCTTCGTCTGACAGACTGTTATTGTATAACGTTGTCAGATATATACTATGCAAATTATTTTTTCTTAGGAATATTCTTAAGTATTTCAAGCAATAGGTCCCAGGCTTTCTTAACCGTAGGTATAAGCAATTTTTCATCAGGCGAATGAACACCACGAAGCGTAGGTCCGAAGGACACCATGTCCAAATGTGGGTATTTTTCGCTAAAAAGGCCGCATTCCAATCCTGCATGTATGGCAAGAACTTTAGGCGAAATGCCGAACAGTCGTTCGTATGCTCCAACAACCAATTTAAGCAGCTCGCTATCGGGGTTTAATTTCCATCCGGGATAACCATCTGTAGTGAAAACATCAGCCCCGGCCAATTCAAAAGCAGCACTAACAGTTGCACTCATGTTCTTGCGTGCGCTCCCGATGTTTGAGCGTTGCGATGTTATAATTTCGATGGTGTTTCCTTTCTTGTGTATACTTGCAAGATTTGAAGAAGTTTCCACAAGTCCGTCAATGTCTTGACACATGGCAAAGACACCATTGTACACAGCCTGCAGTGAAGTTATGATTTTCTTGGCGCACCCGCTTTCTATGACGTCTGCCGCGTTTGCACTTTCCATATAGAAGTTTAAGGATTTTTCTGTTATTGAATATTCTTCCTCTATTTCTGATGCAAACACGTTGGCATCTATGCGAATTTGTTCTTTATATTCCATGGGGACGGCACAAACAGTCCATCCCTCACGCGGAATGGCGTTATGAAGCCCGCCGCTTTGAATGTCGGAAATGCGTAAATCGTACTTCTTCATCTCACGATACAGGAACCGAACCAACAGTTTATTTGCGTTGGCACGTTTTTTTTCAATATCATCGCCGGAATGCCCTCCTGTAAGTCCGTTTATTCCAACCTTGAAAAAATAGTAGTCAAGCGGTGGTTTTTCCATATTAAAATGGAATGTAGCTCTTGTGCTTGCACCGCCGGCACAGCTTATGAAAATTTCGCCTTCGTCCTCGCTGTCAAGGTTCAGAAGATATTTTCCGGTCATAAAACCACTTTTCATGCCGCTGGCTCCTGTTAGTTGTGTTTCTTCATCGCGGGTGAAAACACATTCTATCGGACCATGTTTGATGCTGTCGTCTTTCAATATAGCGAGTTCCATTGCAACTCCAATGCCGTCGTCTGCTCCAAGAGTTGTTCCTTTGGCTTTAAGCCACTCGCCGTCAATCTCAGTCTGTATAGGGTCGTTCATGAAATCAAACTTAACGCCTGAGTCTTTTTCGCAAACCATGTCCATGTGGCTTTGGATTATGGTAGTTTCCCTATCTTCAAATCCCTTTGAGGCAGGCTTTTTGATTATGACGTTTCCCACTTCATCGACTTTTGTTTCAAGTCCGAGTTTTGCTCCGTAATTTTTGAGAAACTCTATCATTTTCTCCTCCTTTTTAGAAGGACGCGGAATTTTGTTTATTTCAGCGAAACAAGCAAACACCTCAGCCGGTTCTAATTTAACTTTCGTCATGATGCCAGTATTTTTTCTGTTAGTAAAACTTTATCATCTTAATTGTTTATCTTTGCAGCAAAGATATATAATTTGAAATTAGCGAACAATAAAGTGCGTAGTTAAACACACTTCAGCATTATAAAAACGGGAAATAATAACATAACAGCAAAACACTAATGATAAAATCACCAATCACGCTGCTAATTGCGTCAATAACCATCGGCACGGCTGCCATATTATCTGGTTGTAATAGCAAAAGTGGGCAATCTTCATCCACGACAAGAGAGAGTCAATCTGCAGAAAACGGAGAAAGAAAAGAAGACGTAAAAATCGCTTATGTGTGTATTGATACAATAATAAACAGATATGAGTTTTGTATAGAGCACAGTAAGGTTTTGGAGACGCGAATGAACAATATAAAAGCCACACTTGCCTCCAAAGGAAAAGCTTTGCAGAATTCTGCAATAAACTTTCAAAAAAAAGTGCAGTCAGGGGCCATAACTTCACAGGAACAAGCACAAAAGATTCAGGTATCCTTACAAAAGCAACAGATGGAATTGGAGAACTTGCAGGACAAATATTCTGCACAGTTTGAAAAAGAACGCCAAAAGTACAATGATGAGATGAAGGATTCTATTGAAAGCTTTCTCAAGGATTATAATAAGGATCGCAAATACTCAATGATTTTGAGCAAGGTTGAAAACAACATACTCTTTGCAGACAAGAAGATGGATATAACGGAAGAAGTGCTCAACGGATTGAACAAACGCTATAAATCATCAAAAGATAATAAGGCTAAAAAGCAAAAGTAATGGACTACAACTTTGTCAAGGTGGCCAGCGCAATCCCTTGTGTAAAAGTGGGAAATTGCAAACACAATACCTCCCGCATTATAAACTTGATTAAGCAAGCGGAAAAACAATTCGTGGATATTGTTTGTTTTCCCGAGTTATGCATTACGGCGTATACGTGTCAAGATTTATTTGAGAGCACTTTGCTGCTTGACGAAGTTATAAACAGTATAGACAGCATAATAGAGGCAACAAAGAATATGGATGTCATATCCATATTCGGCGCACCAATACGTGTGGGAAAGTTCCTTGCCAATTGCGCCGTAGCAGTGCAAAGAGGAAAAATACTGGGTATCGTTCCTAAAACATATCTTCCAAATTATAAGGAGTTTTATGAAAGGCGCTGGTTTGCTACAAGCGATGAGTTACAAAGCGATGTAATAAACTTATTGGGGCAGACTGTTCCTGTTGGTCGCAATCTGTTGTTTGAAACAAAAAAAACCGTCTGGGGTATAGAAATTTGCGAGGATTTGTGGGCCCCCATACCCAGAAGCTCTCTTTTAGCACTCGCAGGCGCAGATGTTATATTCAATTTAAGTGCAGATAATGAATGCGTGGGTAAGTATGATTATGTAAAATCTCTTGCCGTATCGCAAAGCGCGCAAACAATGTCGGGCTACGTGTTTACAAGTTGCGGTTGGGGGGAAAGTACACAGGATGTAGTCTTTGCTGGTAATTCTTTTATATGTGAAAACGGTAAACTGTTGAATCATGGCACAAGATTTGGATTAGAAGAACAACTTGTGGTAAGCGAGATTGATGTAGAAATGTTGAATCATGAAAGACGTGTGAATACAACTTTCAGGCATTGTGCACAAAACAGCATTTCATATAAAGATTTTGTGACGATTCCAACGTTTGGTAGACAAAAAGAATCATGCGGAGATTTGACAAGGTACATAAACCCGTTGCCATTCGTCCCGTCAAAAGAGAATTTGAAAAGCTGCTGTCAGGATATAATTAACATCCAAGCCTTAGGTCTTGCCAAACGAATATCCCATATAAACGCACAAACCGTAGTTGTCGGTATTAGCGGAGGCTTAGACTCAACTTTGGCACTGCTTGTTTGTGTTAGAGCATATGAGATGCTAAAACGCGATTGTAAGAATATCATAGGAATTACAATGCCAGGCTTCGGCACGAGTGGTAAAACCTATGGAAATGCCATGGATCTTATTCGGGAATTGGGTGTTTCTTGTAGAGAAATACCAATAAAGGAAGCCTGTCTTCAGCATTTTAAAGATATAAACCACAATCCGGAGATTTTCGATATTACTTACGAAAATAGTCAGGCAAGGGAAAGAACACAAATATTAATGGATGTTGCCAATCAGACCAACGGAATAGTAATAGGTACAGGAGATTTAAGTGAATTGGCTTTGGGGTGGGCTACATACAACGGAGACCATATGAGCATGTATGGAGTTAACGCTTCAATACCCAAGACACTTATCAGACATCTTATAAAGTGGTTTGCAAACAACAGCACAGACTCCAAGCAAAAGCATACGCTCGAAAGCATAATAGATACGCCTATCAGTCCGGAACTTATACCAACTGACGAAAAAGGAGAAATTGTGCAAAAGACAGAAGATAAGGTCGGTCCTTACGAATTGCATGACTTTTTCCTTTACTATACGTTAAGGTATGGGTTTAGTCCAAGAAAAATATATTTTTTATCCCAAAAGGCGTTTCTGAACACAGATAAACCCAAATATAGCAAAGAGGACATCAAACACTGGATGAAAATATTTTATTTCAGGTTTTTTCAGCAGCAATTTAAACGTAGTTGTCTCCCCGATGGGCCCAAAGTGGGTAGCTGTTCCATGAGCCCACGCGGCGATTGGAGAATGCCAAGTGATGCAGATTATGCATTGTGGAAAGAAGAACTAGAAAAATTATAAGTGTACAAAACCAGAACATACAATAAAATAAAAACAAAAAATGAAACAGACTATTTTAGTTACCGGTGGAACAGGCTTTATAGGTTCCCATACCACGGTTGAACTTCAGCAGGCGGGTTATGATGTGGTAATTGTTGACAATCTGTCAAACTCAAAGGCGGATGTGGTTGATGGAATAGAAAAAATAACAGGTATCCGTCCTGCCTTTGAAAAAGTAGATTGCCTTGATGTGCCTGCACTTGAGGGCGTGTTCAAAAAATATCCGAATATAACAGGCATAATACATTTTGCAGCAAGCAAAGCAGTGGGTGAATCTGTACTTAAACCGTTAAAGTATTATCGCAATAATATAAATTCGCTTGTAAACCTTTTGGAGCTTATGCCTAAATATGATGTCAAAGGCATAATATTTTCTTCATCGTGTACGGTTTATGGCCAACCGGATAAAGAAAATCTTCCTGTAACGGAACAGTCTCCAATAAAAAAAGCAGAAAGTCCTTATGGCAACACCAAGCAGATAGATGAAGAAATCATTGTAGACGACATTAAAAGCGATGCCCCCATAAAGTCTATAATTCTGCGTTATTTCAACCCCATTGGAGCACACCCTTCTGCAATAATAGGCGAAATGCCTAATGGCGTTCCTGCCAATCTGATTCCTTACCTGACACAAACCGCAATAGGAATACGCAAGGAACTAAGTATTTTCGGAGATGACTATAATACGCCTGATGGCACCTGCATACGCGACTATATATATGTGGTAGATCTTGCAAAAGCACATGTTTGCGCAATGAGTAGGATACTCGACGGCAAATGCGAAGAAAACGTGGAAGTGTTCAATATAGGAACCGGACACGGTGTGTCCGTTATGGAACTTGTTAAAACGTTTGAAAAATGTACCGGAGTAAAGCTGAACTACAAGATAGCTCCGCGTCGCGCCGGTGATATTGAGAAAATATGGGGAAACGTAGACAAAGCCAATAATGTGCTTGGTTGGAAAGCCGTACACACACTTGAAGATGCCCTTTCTTCTGCATGGAAATGGCAGCTTGCGCTGCGCGAACGCAAAATCATGTGATTAAATCGCATCAAGTTTTAGAGACAATAAAAATCCCGCAATACAAAGGTGCTTATGTGTTGCGGGATTTTCTAAAAACAAAATAAAATGAATGTACTTCCTCCAACCCCTTACTACATAATACATGAAAAAAAATTAAGGGAAAACCTGAAGCTTATAAAGTCTGTTGCATGTGAATCCGGAGTGGATATCATATTGGCGTTAAAGGCTTTCGCTTTGTGGAAAACGTTCGGCATATTCCGAGAATACATAAATTCAACAACTGCAAGCTCTCCTTTTGAGGCAAAATTGTCAAAAGAGGAGTTCGGGTGTTTGGCGCATGCATATTCTCCCGCATACGAGGATGGTACTTTCAATACAATTTTGGAATGTTCGGAGTATGTAACATTTAATTCTTTAACACAATATTCCCGTTTCTACAAAAGTATAGAAAAATGGAATGAAAACTCCGCCAATCACAAAGTGTCTGTAGGAATAAGAATCAATCCGGAACGTTCTGAAATCACCACGGATATTTACAATCCATGTGCCATAGGAACGCGTTTCGGTGTTTCTGCAGAGAATATGCCGCTTTCTCTGCCTAAGGGAATAGAAGGATTCCATTGCCACTGCCACTGCGAAAACGACTCTTACGCGCTTGAGCGTACACTGAACACAATTGAATGTAAATTCGGCAAATGGCTCGAAAAAATCAAGTGGCTTAATTTAGGCGGGGGGCATTTGATGACTCGAAAAGGATACGACACAAAACATTTGGTTAATATTTTACAAGAGTTCAAGCAGCGGCATCCCGGTCTTAAAATAATAATGGAGCCGGGGTCTGCCTTTGCATGGCAAACAGGAGAATTGGTAGCAAGTGTTGTAGATATAGTGGAGGATAAGGGTATTAAAACCGCAATCTTGAATGTGAGTTTCACATGCCATATGCCCGACTGTCTGGAGATGCCTTATCATCCGGACGTTGAAGGAGCTGTGTGCCTGGGAAATGATGCGGCATGCAAAAGTTCCGCAAATGTTTACCGGCTCGGTGGAAATAGTTGCCTAAGCGGAGACTTTATGGGATATTGGCAGTTTCCTCGCAAATTGAAGATAGGCGACGAGGTTGTGTTCCAAGACATGATACACTATACCACAGTAAAGACAACCATGTTCAATGGCATACAACATCCGGCAATATGTATGAAACAAAATAACGGAGAAATTATAACGCTCAAAACATATACGTTCAATGACTACCGCAATATGATGGATTAACGATAGCGGATGTCAATGAAAAGAAACACCAAGTAGATACAATCATGCAAGTAGTAAAAAAGTTTGCCATATTATCAATGTTCATGCTTGCAGCTATTACGACCGTAGCGCAAGTCAATGTTAACGATGTATATATAGCCCAATATTGGAACATGGCCGTTGAACAAATGCAAAAATACCGCATACCTGCAAGCATCACCCTCGCCCAAGGCATTATAGAGACAAGTGCGGGAAGGAGCATGCTGTGCACCAAGGCAAACAATCACTTCGGCATAAAATGCTCTAATGGGTGGAACGGTCCCTATATGCTTGCAGATGACGACCGCCCCAATGAAAGATTTAGAGCGTATAAAAGCGCAAAGGAAAGTTATGAGGATCACTCAAGATTTTTAACGCGAAATCCACGATATTTCTTTCTTTTCAAACTGTCTCCCAACGACTACAAAGGATGGGCATATGGGCTGAAAAGCGCCGGCTATGCCACAAACCCGAGATACGCAGATATGCTTATAGGACTTATAGAAGACTATCAACTGTATCGTTTCGATGAGTCCGAAGATATAAATACAAGACAAATACAGCGCATAGTACAAAAGCATGAGCACAAAGTATATTTTAACAATGACAATTATTATGTCGTGGCGCGCGCCGGAGACACGTTCAAAAGCATATCAAAAGAAACGGGAGTTTCACGCCGTAAAATCATAAAATACAACGAATTAGATAAAGACTACATTTTGAAAGAAGGTGATGTTTTATATCTTGAAAAGAAAAAAAAGCGCGCTGAGAGATCATACAAAGGCAAGCTTATAACCGTATCCGTTGGCGATTCGTATTATTCTATTTCGCAGCGTTTCGGAATACAGGTAAAGTCATTATACAAAATGAACAATCTTACACCGGACGCAGGTATCTATGCAGGACAGGAACTGTTTGTCAATAGATAAGCTTTTTGCTTAATTTAATAAAGCGGCAGTTGCGATAAACAATATATTCTTGTCGGAAAATTTTAGAATGGAAAAAAGAAAAACTGCAAAATAGTAGCAAAGATTGGTCTGAGGTTGCGGAAATGAAAAAAAAGAGCTATCTTTGCAATTGAAATAATGGGAACACTTCCTGTTATGAGAGGAAAGATGCCAGAGTGATCGAATGGGGCGGACTCGAAATCCGCTGTACGGCTTGTCCGTACCGGGGGTTTGAATCCCTCTCTTTCCGCCAAGGAGTTATGTTGAATAAACATAGCTCCTTTTTGCATATAATATAGCGCATGGGCTGTGTTCAATAAAATCTTGTATTGAGCCGGAATTCTGATAAATGCCCGCAAGGGAGGCGTTGGCTGTAATGAGCCGGTTTTTTTAGTGGATTACAAAAGAAAAAGGTTTGATGTAGTTTTTTTTATGTCCGATGTAGTTTGAACTATGTCCGATGTAGTTTTTTCTATGTCTGATGTGGTTTTGCGCCATTATGGACGAGTGTATTATTCGTAAAGGCATAGATGAAAAACTACACAAGACGCCGGAAAATCTCGTCATTTATGATTTCTTATCGCGAACATAGGTAAAAGATTAGGCTTTTTACGTGCTTGGCTTGCAAGGAATTTATTAACTTTGCAATGTGGTGTTATGCCCAAAATCAAGATTAAATTAAATATAGTAATGAAATTCTCACTTTCCAGCTCGGAACTTGCCGAGCATTTGCAGGCAATCGGTAAGGTAATCAACACAAAGAACCAGATGTCTATTCTCGACTGTTTTTTGTTTGAGGTGTCGGGGGATATGTTGAAGATTACAGCGTCAGACAATGAAAACACTTTGGTAACAGAGGTAAAGATTAACGAGCCAAGCGAAGATTTTCGTTTTGCGATAAATGCCAAGACTGTACTCGATGCGGTTAAGGGTATTCCGGAACAGCCCGTAACTTTCAACGTTGATATGCAGAATTTCAATACAACGGTGAACTACCAGAATGGGCATTTTTCATTGGTAAGCCAAAATGCGGACGAATATCCGTCATATACCGACTTTCCCGAAAACAGCGCAGAGATAAGGGTTGATGCCAAGCTTTTGCTCGAGTCTGTAAACCGCGCCCTTTTTGCCACAGCCTCCACCGACAGTGCGCACCCGGTTATGTCGGGAGTGCTTTTCGACATAACTCAATACGATGCGGAAAAGAATACGGAAGCCAATATTTCTGTGGTGGCGAGCGATGGACGTAAGCTTGAATATACGCGTTGGAAGAACGAAGACAATGTGCCTGCCAGTCAGTATGTGCTTGCAAACAAGCCTGCTATATTGCTGCGTAATTTACTTTCGCGTGAAAGCGGAGAGATAACCATGCGTTTTGCAAGGGAAAAGGCGGAAGTAAAAATGAATTCTTTTAGCATGACCTGCCGTCTTATAGATGGTAGATTCCCTGCTTATGACAAAGTTGTGCCTAAAAACAATCCAAACCACCTTACGGTAAACCGCATGGCTTTTATCAATTTGCTACGCCGCGTGTTGGTATTTTCCGATGCTGTAAGCTCCTTGGTAAAACTGCATATGGAGGCTGACCAATTGGTAACAAGCGTTCAGAATATAGATTATTCGCTTTCAGCCGAGGAAAGCATAATTTGCGAATACGATGGTATGCCCATGAACATAGGCTTCAAAGGAACTACGTTAGTGGAGTTTCTAAACAACTTGGAGTGTGAGAACATAGAGTTTCAAATAGCAGATCAAAGTCGCGCGGCAATAATAGTTCCATCACCCCAGCCCAATGCCGTCAAAGACGAAAACGGCAATGCTGTGAAAAAGGAGGAAATTGTAATGCTACTTATGCCAAGCATAATAAACGACTGAACTATAGCCAAAGCAATAAGACGATGAAACTTAATCTTAAAAAGCCCATTGTTTTTTTTGACCTTGAGACAACAGGCGTTAGCGTTTCTCATGACAAAATAATAATGATAGGTTATATAAAGGTTTTTCCAAATGGGAATGAAGAGTCTAAAACAATATACGTAAACCCGGAACGACATATACCGGAATCATCAACAGCAATACACCACATTACCGATGATGATGTAAAGAATTGTCCCACGTTCAAACAGATAGCACACGATTTGGCAAAAGTGTTCGAGGGAAGCGATTTGGCCGGATTCAATTCCAATCATTTTGATGTGCCTATGCTGGTAGAGGAAATGCTAAATGCGGGTGTTGACTTTGATATAACAAAAAGCCGCCTTGTAGATGTACAGAATATATATCATAAGCTGGAACCGCGCACGCTTTCTGCAGCTTACAAATTTTATTGCCATAAAGATTTGGAAGGTGCGCACTCTGCCGGAGATGATACAAAGGCAACTTATGAGGTAATGAAAGCGCAGCTTGAAAAGTATCCCGAGGTTTTGAAAAACGATGTCGAGTTTCTTTCGGAGTTTTCAAGGATGAATAATAACATAGATCTTGCAGGACGTGTGGTTTATGATGAGAAACATGTACCGGTGTTCAATTTTGGCAAGTACAAAGGAAAGCCGGTGGCAGATGTTTTGGCGAAAGACCCGGGATATTACGGTTGGATGATGCAAGGAGACTTCCCTCAAAATACCAAGCAAGTCCTTACCAAACTTCGTTTGCAGGCAAATGGCAAATAATTCGCTGAAGGGAAAACATATAGTGCTTGGCGTTACAGGCAGCATTGCTGCTTATAAATCATGCATTATAGCCAGATTGTTGGTAAAGGCCGGTGCAGAGGTTCAAGTGGTGATGACACCGGCGGCAAAGGAATTTATTACGCCACTAACTCTTGCCACATTGACAAAAAAAGGAGTGGTGAGCGAGTTCTTTGACCGTAGGGACGGCTCGTGGAACAGCCATGTTTCGCTTGGGCTTTGGGCAGACGCAATGCTTGTTGCCCCGGCAACGGCGTCAACCATTGCCAAATTTGCTAACGGCATGGCTGATAATATGCTTGTAACAACTTATCTTTCCATGCGCGCCCCGGTTTTTGTGGCTCCGGCGATGGATATGGATATGTATGCTCATCCTGCCACACAATGTAATTTGGAGAAACTGAAATCGAACGGGAACAGAATAATAAACCCGGGAATGGGAGAACTAGCAAGCGGATTGGATGGTAAAGGACGTATGGAAGAGCCGGAGAAAATAGTCGAGCTGTTGGGGAACTACTTTCACAAATCCAACGATTTGGCAGGAAAAAAAATATTGATTACGGCGGGACCCACATACGAGAAAATAGACCCGGTAAGGTTCATAGGAAATTATTCTTCGGGCAAAATGGGGTATGCCTTGGCAGAAGAATGCGCCAAAAGAGGCGGCGAAGTTGTGCTGATTAGCGGTCCGGTGTCTCTAAAAATACACAATTCCGAGGTAAAGGTCATAAATGTGGAAAGTGCAGAAGAAATGTATTCAGCAGCCATCAGTCATTTTAAGGAATGCCAAGCAGCAATTCTTTGTGCGGCGGTTGCAGATTTTACTCCTTCGATTTTGTCAAATTCAAAAATAAAGCGCGAGAAGGGTAACATGACATTGCAGCTGGTTCCAACGCATGACATTGCTGCCGAACTTGGCCGAATGAAGCGCAATGACCAGAAACTGGTTGGTTTTGCTCTTGAAACAGACAATGAAAGGGATAACGCAATGCACAAGCTCGAAAAGAAGAACTTGGATTTTATAGTGCTTAATTCTCTAAAAGACAAGGGCGCAGGATTTGCGGTTGACACCAATAAAATCTCCATTATTACAAAAACCTCAGAAAGGTCATATCCTTTGAAATCAAAAACAGAAGTTGCACAAGACATAATAGACGAATTATGCAGTTTGTGGTGAGAGGTTTATGTTTTGTTTTTTTCATGATTTTCGGTGCAGTGTCTTTTGCGCAGGAGCTTGATGCCAGAGTAACGGTAAACCACAGCAAAATACAAGGTACCAATACCGGGGTGTTTGAAGATTTGGAGAAAAACATCAGTGAGTTTTTGAACAATCGGCATTGGACTGGGCAGCAATACGAGGAGAACGAAAAGATAAGCTGCTCATTCAACATTACTATTAACAGATACGATGAGGCACGCGGTGCATTAGAGGGCTCTTTGTTGTTAATGGTAATACGTCCTGTTTACAATTCATCTTACACAACGGTAGAATACAGCGTAAAGGACGAGAATTTCGACTTTACATATCGCGAATTCGATAAATTGGAATTTCGTGTAGACCAAGTAAATAACGACTTGACTGCAATGCTCGGCTATTACGCCTATCTTATTATAGGAATTGACAATGATACCATGTCTCCCGAGGGCGGTACAACTTGCCTTAAGACAGCTCTGGATATAGCCAATTCCGCCCAAAATCTGAATGGGAAAGGCTGGAAAACCACAGGTTCTGACCATAATCGGTATGCCCTAATAAATGATATGCTTGACGGAAGCATGGAACCTTTCAGAAAAATGCAATATGTATATTATCGTGAAGGACTTGATGCTATGGCCGGGAATGCCGAAAATGGACGTAAAAAGATAACCGAAGCGATAAAGCTTCTTGATGTGGCCCATAAGAATAAAAGACTCAGCAAGCTCCCGCAACTTTTTACAGAATACAAACGAGATGAACTTGTGTCCATATATCAAGGGCAGGGTACATCGCAGGAAAAGGAACAACTGTATAATATACTCTCAAACATAAACGCTTCGTACAACACGTATTGGCGTAACCTATTAAAATAAGCAATGCTTCGGAATATCAAAATACATAAGTATGCTCTTATTGATGAATTGAACATAGAATTTCATCATGGTTTTTCTGTGATAACAGGTGAAACGGGTGCAGGCAAGAGCATAATTCTTGGTGCGATAGGAATGGCTTTGGGCGGACGTGCAGATGCGAAATCGATTAAGGAAGGCGCAGACAAATGCGTAATAGAAGCTGTTTTTGAGGACGGAGGCAATGAATTGACGAGCTTCTTTGCGGCAAACGATTTTGATTATGACGGAATGGAATGCCTTATACGTCGTGAAATATTGAAGTCGGGCAAAAGTCGGGCATTCATAAATGATACTCCGGCAACTGTGGCACAATTAAGGGAATTGGGAAAGCTTCTTATCGATATACATTCGCAACACCAAAATTTGCTCATTAGCGGGTCGGAGTTCCAAATAAATGTGCTTGATACTGTGGCGGGAGATGAGAAAGAATTATCATCGTATGTTTCGGCTTTCGTAAAATACAAACAGGCAGCTTCGGAACTTTCAAAATTACGTAAGGAAATAGCAGCAAAGCAGGAAGATGAAGATTATTTACGCTATTCCCTGCAGCAGCTTGAGGCAGCTAATTTGAAAGCAAACGAACAGGAGGAACTTGAAAAGGAACAGCAGATGCTCTCGCATGCAGAGGAAATAACTGCAGCTTTGTCTGAAGCGTGTGAGGCAATGGATGGTGAAGAACAGAGCGTCATCGATACTCTTTCACGCACATCCAACGGGCTTTCGAGAATATCCAAATACTTACCGGAGGCGGAACAGCTTTATGAACGTCTTGACAGCGTGTGCATAGAGTTGCGCGATATTTATGAGGAAATACAAGGCAAACTGGATTTGGAGGATTATAACCCTTCCCGTTTGCAAGAAGTCAATGACCGCCTTTCAACAATTTATGACTTGGAGCGAAAGTACCATTTGGATTCTTTTGATGGTTTGATGAAAAAGGCAGACGAACTGCGTTCTAAGATTGAACTTATAGACAACAGCACGGACATATTAAATGGTAAGGAAAAAGAATGTGCAAAGCTGCAAAAAGACATGGAAGAAAAATCCATATTGCTTACAGCTAAACGAAAGAAAGCAAGCGGTAAACTTGCTTTAGAAATGGTAAAACGGCTTAAACCGCTTGGTATGCCGGATGTAAAATTCACAGTGGCAATACAGCCTCTTCCCGAACCCGAAATGTTTGGAAAGGATGAGGTAAAATTCCTTTTCAATGCAAACAAAAATGCAGCCCTAAACGAGATAAGTTCTATTGCATCTGGCGGTGAGATTGCCAGGATAATGCTTTGCATAAAAGCCATCATTTCTGAAGTAAAAGGGTTGCCGACAATAATATTTGACGAGATAGACACAGGGGTTTCAGGCAGGATAGCAGAACAGATGGCCATTACCATGAGAGAAATCGCTGAAAGCGGAACTCAGGTTATTTGTATAACGCATTTACCTCAGATTGCCGCTAAAGGTGATTATCATTACCTGGTTTATAAGCAAAATGATAGGGGAGTAACAAATTCCAGAATAGAATTGCTTGAGGAGGAGGGAAGACTTGAGGAAATCGCAAAAATGTTGAGTGGAAGTGAAATTACAGATGCCGCGCTGGATAATGCGCGGGAACTTTTGAAGAATAAATGACACAAAATTGTAAAGTAATCATGCGCAGAATAGAATTGACTTTTTTTATATTACTCGGAACGGCGATAACGCTTAAAGCCGCTGTACCCAAAAAAGTAATGAATGCATGCAAAGCCCTGGCTACAGTTATAACGTATGGCAACGACGGCAAAATGATATCCACGTCAGTAGCTTTTTCTATAGGGGAGAAAGGCGAGGCTGTTTCCGAGTACGCTGCGTTCAATAATGCGCGCAGTGCCGAATATGTAAGCGAAACAAGCGGTAGGCAAAAGGTGAAGCGGATAAATGGTGCAAGCGATATATATGATGTAATTAAATTTTCAACGGAGGAGAAGCCTAAGGTGTCGCTTGCTGTTGCGAATAGCGTGTGCCAACGAGGAACCTTAGTGTATGTGTTGCGCAAAGGTAATTCAAAGAAATCCGAAGCTGTGGCCTGTAAAATAAAATCAATTAAGGAAGTGCCGGGTGGTGTTTATTATGAACTGTCTTTGCCATATGACGAAAAGAGCGTGGGTTGCCCGGTGGTTAATGAAAGTGGAGAATGCTTGGCTGTTGTTCAGCGTAATGTAGGCAAGGATGCCACCACTTATGCAATAAGTGCCTCTTTTTGTGGTAACATGAAAGTCAGGGAGACCGATTATGGAAATCCCGCTCTCAATTCGGTGCTTATACCTAAGGCTTTGCCTGACGGTGAGAATGCGGCCTATACATACGTGTATATGCTTTCGCAGGTAAATCATGATAAAGATGTGTATATTGCAGCTTTACAAGATTTTGTAAATGAATATCCGAACAATGCAGACGGTTACATAGAGCGTGCCAAGTTCAAAGCCTCGCAGTATAAGTTTAAGGAATGCGAGGCTGACATTGCCAAGGCTGTATCACTTTCTAACAAGAAGGATAACCCCCATTATGTTCTAAGCAGACTTATTTACCAAAGCGCCTTGTACAATTCGACAAAAGCCGCTTCTGAAGGATGGACACTAGAAAAATCGGCTTCCGAAGCGCAGGAGGCTTACAATATAAACCCACTCCCGCTTTATCAGCTACAACTTGGCGACTGCTACTTCGGCATGAAAAGGTATTCGGAAGCAGTAAATATGTATTCTGCCGTGAATTCTTCATCGATAGCCACCCCCGAGACATATTTTTATGAAGCAAAGGCGCGCGGAAAGGTTGACAGCCTTGACGCTAAAATCATTGTATTGCTCGATTCCGCCATTTCACGCTTTCCCAAGCCATACAGCAACAACGTGGCTCCATATATATTTGAGCGTGCAAACCAGTACAACAAAATGGGTAAATACCGTGAATCGACTATAGATTATTTGGAATACGAGCACATAGTGGGTTTTCAAAATCTCAACGACAATTTCTATTATATACGCGAGCAAATAGCGCTAAAAGGTAAAATGTACAAACAGGCGGATGACGATATAAACCGCGCCCTTGCCATAAATCCTAACGACTATGTGTACAATGCCGAGAAGGCAGCGTTAATGCTACGTTTCGGAATGTTCGAGGAAGCGGTTCACAGTGCCTTGCGTGCAATAAAAATAGATCCGAAAGCCACAGACGGCTATAGACTTTTGGGTATAGCTTACGGGGAAATGAAAAAGAAGCAACTTTGTTTGCAAAATTTGAAAAAGGCAAAGGATTTGGGGGATGACCGAGCCGATGAGCTTATAAAGCAGTATAAATAGTCGTCCCTTAAAAACAACATTTCAACGGTATATTCATGTTCATACGCCCATATTGCAAAGAAAGCAGCATCTGGCGCATTTTCTTTTAATGGTCGAAAGAGCGCTTTTGGCGGTGGCGTACAGGGCGTATGCAAAACAACCCCGGAAAATGCACAAATTCGAAATTGCGACTTTCTCCAAACATCGCGAAAATTATATTTGAAGTAAAAAAAACTACATGGGACGTAGGAAAAATTATGTCTGATGTAGAAAATCACTCCACCGCCCGGCAACATTTTCTTCATACAGTTTGAGAAAATGTTTGAGAATTGGCAAGTCGCACATCGGTATGATAGCCGAACAAGAAAAATAACTTATATTGGGTGTTTTCTACGAGAAAACCCGTGGTTAATCAGAGAAAACAAAATGAAAACTGTTTTTGATTATGAAATCAGTCCTAAGGAATGGGCTAAAATTAATGGAATGGCAAAAGAAACTTATTTGTCTTTTGTTGACCCTGATACAGCTAAAGCGGACATCGTAACCCTGTTTTATCTCAGGGGCGACAAAGAACGGGCAACTGCCCTTTCAGAAGAACTGCCGCCCGATGTCAAGAATGATTTATGGCGAACTCTTACGCATCCGTAAAACCTCATAAAAGAGCCTTAAAAGCATCCGGAAGAAAGCCAAGACACTATTGAAATCGTGTCGTTCAACTGAGGTTTAAGATAAGGAAATATAAGCCTTGACACAGTTTGAATTACACACCCGATATTTCAGAAAGTTCTATCCATCTGTCTGTCTTTTTATCAAGCTCTTTTTCACAAATGGGAAGTCGTTTGCTCTTTTCTGTGATTTCCTCCACACTTGAAATGCCATTGCTTAAAGCATCTATTATATCTTTTCTCTCTTTTTCAAGCTCGTCTATTTCTTTCTCTAGTTGTTCCAATTCCTTGCGTTCTTTGAATGTCAATTTGCGTTTATGGTTAGCTGAACGAATATGAACGTTTTTTGTGGTGCTGTCTCTCTTTTTTGAGGATTTTTCCTCTTGTCGCTCTTTTTCTTTACAAAATTCCCTGTACTGCGTATAATTGCCGGGAAAATCGTCAATTTTTGCATCGCCATTAAAAACCAGTAAATGATCCACAACGCGATCCATAAACCATCTGTCGTGCGATACGATTATGATGCAGCCCTTAAAATTTAACAGATAATCCTCAAGCACTTGCAGGGTTTCAATATCAAGATCGTTTGTAGGCTCGTCAAGCACGAGAAAATTAGGATTCTTCATCAACACAGTGCATAGATAAAGCCGTCTCCGTTCGCCACCACTTAGCTTATATACATAATTGTTCTGCACCGCCGGAGAAAAAAGAAAATGTTGAAGGAATTGCACTGCGCTTAGCTTTTTTCCTCCACCTAAATCTATTGTCTCGGCAACGTTTCTTACCACGTCTATAACCTTTAGGTCTTTGTCAAAAGTTAAGCCTTCTTGGGCGAAATAACCAAACCTAACGGTTTCGCCTATATTTATTTTGCCACTGTCTATGCTCTCCTTTCCCAATATCATCTTAATGAAAGTGGATTTGCCGGAACCATTTCCGCCAATAATCCCCAGTTTTTCGTATCGTGAAAAATTGTAATAAAAGTCGTTTAATATTTTCTTGCTTCCAAACGATTTTGACACATAGGCTATCTCTATTATTTTTGATCCTATATACGAACTTTTAGCTGCAAGTTTGATTTTGTTCTTCTCTGTTTTTCTATGTGCGAGTTCCTCTATGTTTGCGAAATTTTCTTCGCGATAACGTGCCTTATGTCCGCGTGCTTGCGGCATTCTTCTCATCCATTCCAATTCGCGTCGATACAAATTGTTTGCCCTTGCTACCTCAGCTCTTTCGGCGTCCTTGCGTTCTTGGCGTTTTACCATGTAATAGGAATAGCAGCCCTCATAGCAAAATATTTTGTGGTCGTCAAGTTCATAGATACGGTTGCACACATGTTCTAGAAAATATCTGTCATGGGTAACCATGAGGAGCGTTATGGAAGGCTGCGACAAATATTTTTCTAACCACTCAATCATCTTTAGATCAAGGTGGTTTGTTGGCTCGTCAAGGATAAGAATGTCGGGTTCGCGAAGCAGTACATTAGCCAAAGCCACCCTTTTACGTTGACCGCCGGAGAGGTTTTTCATCTTTTCGTTGAAGTCCGTTATCTCAAGCCGTGCCAGAACTTCTTTCACCTTGTATTCATAATCCCATGCACCGGAAATATCAAGGCGATTTGACAAATCGGAAACTTTTTGGTTGTCAGCATTTGCAACACTTTCTAAATACTGGCGCATCATATCTGATAGCTCGTTTCCACTGTCAAAGCATGATTCAAGAACCGTCTGTTCCGGATTGTATTCCGGTGTTTGTTCAAGGTATCCTATATTTGTGTCTTTCCGGTAAACAATCGAACCGCTTTCGTAGCCCTCTGCGCCACATAAGATATTTAATATAGTCGACTTTCCTGTACCATTTCGACCAACAAGTCCAACTTTTTGCCTTTCAGCCACGCTGAAGGAGGCATCGTTCACGATAGTAAGGTCTCCTATGTTCTTACGCAAAGAGTTTACATCGAGAATAGTATTTACTTCTGCCATTTTGAGATAATGAATAGTAAAAAACAACAATTGTCAGTAATCATCGGATTTTGAATTCCCAATGGTGAATTTTTCAAGGTCATACATGGAACCGTTATATACATTCAAGTCTACGTAAGATTTTATTCCGTCCACCTTTCCATAATCGGTGTACTGCCAAAATTTCCAAGCACCTTTATAACGCAATGTATCAACATAATAGTGGGCTATCCAATAAGGATATTCGTCAAATTCCTTACTCGAAAAGTATTTCAGTTTGAATTTATAATAAGTATATAACACAGGTTTTACGTGATAGTGCTTTTCCACCAGCCTAAGCCATTCAAGCGCGTCGTTTTCTATTTGCTTGCTTGTTAGGTTTCCTGTTTTTTCGAAATCCAAAACAGGAGGTAAATCACCTTCTTTAAGACTAACTTGTCTTAGAAAGTGCTCTGCCTGGCTGCGTGCATCAACCCCGGGGACAAAAAAATGATATGCGCCACGTATTAAACCATATTGATATGCTTGTTGAAAATTATTCTTGAAATTACCATCTATCACAGAATTTCCTTCCGTGCTCTTCATTATAATGAAACGTATCGGATTTCCTTCAATGAGTGCTCCGTGGAGTTTGTCCCAATCTATTTTGCCTTGATAGTGTGAAACATCTATGCCTTGAACCGAGTAACCTTCCGGATATTTTGGTTCTCCGAAAATTGCATTCCATATCAATGTGTTTTTGGGCGACAAAAACACAGAATTAAACATGAAAAGGTAAATGGCGCATAATGCGGTGGCATAAAGCACCAATTTCCACGCAGGCAGTTTTGCCAGTTTTATAAGCAGTCCCGATTTTCTGTATCTGCGTTTCGAATGTCTAATCTTGTGTTTCATTTTAAATAAAAAAATAAGTCTCCGCCACCACAAACTATATGTGTATAGCGAAGAACTTATTTCTTAGTGTCAAAATACCGTTATTTCCCCTGTTCGAGTTTCAATGTTTCTGTGGGCTGGTCGCAAACTTCTGTAGGACCAAAATATTGGATTGGACCCGGATATACAAAACAAGTATTGCGCCGCCATTCTTCACGGTGTGAAGCAAATTCCTTGAACGGCTTGCCTTCAAGGTCGACAAGAGCTTTGCGTATAACGGGTTTCATTTTTCCATTGCGGCGTTCCATATTAAACATCATTGTGATAGGCACACCGCCGGCAACCCATTCCTCGGCAGGCGCCGTAGTGTTCTTAACTATGGCCATATAGCCTGTCTTCCCGTTTGAAATAAGCTCGGAAGCACTAACGCCAAGAGCATAGCAGTAGTCTGCGTCATAGTTTGACGGTGCTGCACAACGACCTTCGTATCCAAAGAAATGATGTTGCGCGGCAAACTTTCCGGTGTATTTGCCTTCTTTCTTCCATTCGGCAAGTTTGTTGTCTACCATTTCAGAAAGGAGTTTCTCTGTTTCAATAAGAGATACCTGAACATTTCCGTGAGGGTCGCGTTCCATTGTCAGTTGCTTTGCCACACCTTCAGGCAGAGAAGCATATACCTTTGCGTTTTCACCGGTAAGTTTAGATTTAATCCAATTGTAGTGATCTTTTGGTTCAACTTTCCTACCTTCTTCGCTTGCAAGCAAGTCGTTTAGCTCTGCAATCAGTCGTTTTATTGCAGGTATGAACTCTATAAGTCCCTCAGGAATCAACACTGTTCCGAAGTTGTTGCCCTCTGCGGCGCGATCTGCTACGGATTGGGCAATGTAGGTAACAATCTCATCAAGCGAGGTGTCGTTTTTCTCTACCTCTTCTGATATTATCGTAACATTCGGGTGGCACTGCAATGCGCATTCCAAAGCTATGTGTGAAGCGGAGCGCCCCATAAGCTTTATGAAATGCCAGTATTTTCGAGCGGAATTTGCATCGCGCTCGATGTTTCCTATAACTTCGGAATAGGTTTTGGTGGCAGTGTCAAAGCCAAAGCTTGTTTCTATCTGCTCGTTCTTCAAATCTCCGTCTATGGTTTTGGGGCAACCGATAACCTGTATGCCATAGTTTTTGGCTGCGTAATATTCCGCAAGTACACAGGCGTTAGTATTTGAGTCGTCTCCTCCGATAATTACCAGAGCTTTTATTCCGAGTTTTTCGATTATTTCGCGTCCTTTTTCAAACTGCTCGACATTTTCAAGCTTTGTGCGCCCGGAACCAATCATGTCAAAACCGCCTGTATTGCGATAATTGTCAATTATCTCGCTTGTAAGTTCCTTGTAGTTATGGTCAACAAGCCCGCCGGGTCCCATTAGGAAACCGAACAGGCGGTTTTGGGGATTAAGTCTTTTTATGCCATCAAACAAACCGCTGATAACATTGTGTCCGCCCGGGGCTTGGCCTCCCGACAGTATGACGCCTACGTTTATCGGCTCGTTAGCCTTTTTCTTTCCCGGTACAAACTCCACAAGCGGAAGCCCGTATGTTTTGGGGAAAAGTTTTTTGATATCTTCCTGGTTGCCCACGCTTTGGGTGGGTTCGCCTTCTTTCACGTCAACAAAGCCGCGAAGTGCCTTGGGAAGTTTGGGAGTATATGCTTCCCGTGCTTTCTGTAATACGCTTTTTTCCATTGTAAAAATAACAATTTAATTTCTAATGCAAATTTAAGAAATAAAGCCCAACCTGCAAAAGCTGAATTATAAAACCATTCGTTGGAATGGCTATAAACTCCATTTGTTTTATGGTTTAATTGAAAATCAACGCGCAGATGCGTGATATGGCATATGCGTCAAAAAACATATGCGAAAACCGCGAAAACTACATCGGACTTGTTTTTTTCTATGTCAGATGTAGTTTTTTCTATGTCAGATGTAGTTTTTTCTATGTCTGATGTGGTTTTTCCTATGTCTGATGTAGTTTGCTCCCTTGCAACCATATGGTTATCTTTGCTTTATGTCGGACTGTTTATTACAGGTATTCTCCTTTAAGTCAAAAGATTGCGAATTTTCGTTGAGATAACGTGAATTCTTTCTGCCAACCCGGATATTCAGCCATTGCCATGCTTTTTTATTTCTTGGTTCTGTTCGCCTTCTTTGAGCGTTTGGCAGATTTCTTGTGTTTGGAAAAGCGAAATAATTCTTTGATGTTGTTAAAATCGCGTTTGAACACGATGCCGCCGCCTTGTGTAGTCATTGTGGATTTTGTAAAATAGCGGTCGTTGCTTTCGTTGTAAGCCTTGAGCTGAATGGTTCCGTGGGAGTTCAGTAGGTAGCGCGCCGTGAAATCCCCTACAAAATTAGAGCTGTATGCGCTCTTGTCGCGATATCCCAGGTTGCCGTCTATCAATAGGCGTCCTTTAAACAGTCTTCCTGTAAACATGCCTTCTACATCCACGTCATTCCAGCCATCGTTGCCTGTGGCCAAATTTGTTCCAAATGACCAATTACTGTTGTTTTCTCCAAAACTTTTAAGCAGGTTGTTTATGTTTGACGACAATGTAGAGGAAAGGAATGAATTCATGGCAAGCGAAGTTTGGCTGGGGCTTTGTGGCGATGCAGCCATATTGTAGTTATAAGTATAAAAACGCCCCACGGAAAGCAGATACATTGCCTGCATGTTCATGTCTTCGGGGGTGGCGATAAGAGAACGGACCATTTGTTTTTGATCTGCACTAATTGATGGCAGATCAATGTCAAAATTCAACAACGGCTGCATGGCGTTTCCTGTTATGTTCATCACGCAATCCACGGGTACCGAATTGTCGCGCAAGCTTCCTTGTACACTAATTCCCGCCAGCGATACAGCCGGGATTGTATATACAGCCTGAAGGTTCAAAGCACACGCCAAGGGATTGCCATTGAAAGCTATGCGCCCGCCATTGCGTAGTACGAAGTTTTTTTGTATCAGGTCTTGGAATTTTATCTTGTATGTGCCATCGTCGATGTCGTATACCCCAAACATTTCCAAGTCTCCTTTGTTATAAAAATGTGCGTTTATATTTCCGCTACCATGGGTCGATATCATGTTGCCGGCTTTATCATCCAATATCACTCTAAGCTCTGCCTGCGGGGTTACATTTATGTTGAAATTCAGCCGTATGTCGGTTTCTAAGCCATTGTTATCGATGTTCTCCTTTGCTTGCAATTTCGTATCTCCCACGCCAATTTTTGCATCGGCATTTATAAAACGCAGCAATTCAACATTGTCTGTATTTTCCGGCTTGTCTGCGTTGTATACAAACAATGTTTTTTCCTTAGTCACAATATTGGCATCTGTTGTAAAATAGCCTGATGCCCCATAAAGGTGAACCTGACCGTCTACAAAAGCCGTTCCCCAAAACGAAGATCCGCTGCCATTTTGCATCTTGTCGTAAACAAGAAAATTATGGGGTTCAAGGTACAAATTATACGAGAAATCGTGCAAGTCGCGGTGCCTAACCGCTCCTGACATTAAAGACCTGTTCCCATATATGTCATTCAGCTTTAGCGATGGGAACGATATTAAGTTTTGGGAGAAATATATGGTATCACTTTTCAATGTATATTGCGTGCCGAGAGGTTCAACGTTCAATTTCAGCCCGGATACAACCTGGGTTCCTTCCAGGTTCATTGCGTGCAAATCTCCGAACAAGCGTAGCTTACCGGACGTGCGCCCTTCTGACAGCTGCATAGCCTGAGGGAAGAAGTCGTTAAGGAATAGCGCATTTGTTCCATTTGCTCCAAATGTCAAATCAATGTAGTCTTCGACCGGGCTTACATATCCGTTGATTGCCGTAGAGTAGGCATTGTCGTGTATAATGGCGGATATGTTTATTTTCTTCTCGTTGTTGTTCCAATGACTATCAAGTTTCAAACTGCCCATTGGGGCGTGGTTGAAAATAAAATCGTCAACAGCAACAGACGCATTCACTTGTGGGGTGTTGAGCACGCCGGCAATATTTACATCTCCAGTTGCCTTGCCATCAAATTGCACGTCATCAAACGATATAAAATCCAATACATTTTGAATACGAATGTTGCGCAGCCTTGCTTGCAAAGAATCTTCGCCGAACTTTGAAACCACACCGTTCAGGGACAATTCATTTTCGCCTTGATTGAGCTTTAATCCCGAAATGTGCAATCTTCCCTTGGCATACATTAAATGAGATTCAGATACATGCCACATTGAATCATCAATTATTATAACGGATGGATGTATCACGGATTCTATCTTGTTTACTTTTGAGCTTGGAAAGGTGATGGTCTGTGAAATTTCTCCCGAGTTTTTATGCTCGGCTGTAGATTTCCACAAAATGGAGTTTTCCAAATTATATCCTTTTGTATTGACTGTTGACTCTATTTCAAGTTGGCCCTTCTCCAATTTCTTTGATGCATGAAAACGCATGGACGTGTCATTAGAATCGCTTTTACAAAACAAACTAATACCGGAGTATGCGCCTTCTTTATATTGTAGATTGGGAACAGAAACTTCTAATTGGAAAATATTGTTACGCGAATCAATTCTCCCGTAAAAAAAATTCTCACCTTTAACTTTAATATCTGTTTTTGCCAGCGAGTTGATTATCGTTGCATCTTTCAGATGCATATTAAAATCAAAAATGTTTTCATCGGATCCATGCCTTATATTATTTTCCACAGGATTGATCACATTCAAAAAATCTTGCGCCAACTTTCCAATATTGAACTTCCCATTGATTTCCGCCTCACCGAAATTCCCTTTAAGTGTGATTTTTTTCCCTCTATGTGCTTTTCGTGATATTAATGACAAGCGCCCTAAGTTCATAGATGTGTCGGGGCTTGAAACAAAAATATTTGACATATTGGCATCACCTTCGAAATCCAGGAATGTTTTTCCCATAAAGGTGGCATTCAGATGTGCAGAAAAGTCTGTGTTTGGATAGGCGCTCGTAATATTCAAGGTATGAGGACGTAGTTTCTTTATTGTTCCCTCCAAATGGTATATAGGCTTTTGACCATCAAAATCCATTATGTTCAGATTCGTAAAAAAGTCAGCATTGGCATCATATGACCTTAAATCAATGCTCATCTTTCTGTTTTTGCGTATAATTTCGGCCCATATGTTTTTGTAGTCGTATTTTTTGAATTTCAGACTGCGAATTTTTATTGCGGAAGTGTAGTCCTTCGAATTAAGATAACAAAGCTTCGCAGTGAAAGACGCTTCCCCCGATAATTCTTTGTTGGGAATGATTTTTCCCAAATCCAGATTTCCGGATTCCGCTCGCACATACACATTGTTGCGTTTTTTATTTAATTCCATCAATACAGTTCCCGCAGATGTCTGCATTGTCGCCTTTGAAGACAACAATCCTTGGCGTTTAGACAGGCTTCCATGAATTTGCATGTCGCCTAAATTTTTCAAAATCTGTTCTGCCGTATTATTAGAAAAAAGCTTTTTAGGAACATTTTCCCATATGGAACGCTGCACCCACAGTTTTCTTAATTTTATGTCCAAGTCTTTTGCCGTAGAATATTCTAAGTCTGCCAAAAGCTCCAAATTCCCCGCCTTGTCGGCAACAGACAAATTCGAAACATTCCACTTGGTTTTGCTCTTTTTTACGGATGCTTTGATGGCGAACTTTTCGTTCGGCAGCGTAGCAGACACGAAATTTTGTACATCCTTCAGCGAAATAATCGAGGGTTTTATATTTACCATGCCGGATTGCACCTGTTTCCCTTCGAATGAAAAGCAAATATCATTTGCAGCAATATTGCTTGCTTCTGTTTCAACTCGTAATGCCGGTATTCTGCACAAGTGTCTGCTTATAAACGCTTCCAAGGATATATGCCTTACCTTTAGTCCATTCTTTTCTTTAAAGGCTATGTTCCTAAGATTTAAGTTTACTTCTCCTTTTTTTGTTATCCTCAGGCCGATGTTTGCATATAGTTCATGCAACGCAGCATGATTGAGGTCAAAAGTTTTTTTGTATGGCTTGTCCAATATGTTGTGCGAAATGCTGCAATGACTTAATATGACCGATTTTATCTTTATGTCAAGCGGTGTACTTTTCTTATGTTTTTGTTTTTCCAATTTGTCTACTATGAATTGGAAATTATATTCGGCATTTTCCTTTTTTTTTACCAAGTTTACTTGTGCATTATAAAACTCTATTGTTCTGACGGTAAGTGGTTTTATAAGAAGTGATTGAAGTTTTATTTTCGCAGAAATCTTGTCTGCGGAAAGCAATTTTCCTCCGTCAAGGTCTTTAATTTCAACCCCGGTAAGAATTAAAGAATTAAAAAGCCCTATTTGTACGTTTTTAACTTTTACGGTAGTGCCAATTTTGTTGCTTATACTTTCGGAAACGGTTTTCGACAACCAATTTTGCACCCAAGGCATATCGGTTACAAACAATAACAGCATATAGCCAGACATTAGTATGGCCAATGCTATTGCAGATATTTTCTTTGTGGTTTTGATGGCGTTTATATTAATGCAATGTTGTAAAAAAAGGATTTTCTCTCTTTTCCTCGCCTACAGAAGTTGAATGACCGTGCCCCGGTAATATTATAGTTTCTTCCGGGAGAACCATTATTTTTTCTTCCAGTTTATGTAACAGCAAACCCTCATCCCCATAAGGGAAATCTGTTCGTCCGATGCTATGTTTGAAAATGCTGTCTCCCGAAAATATTACATTCTCCTTTTTGCAGTAAAAAGATAATCCGCCGGGAGTGTGTCCCGGTGTAGCCAAAACTGAAAATGAATGTGAGCCAAACTTTATAGTTGTGCCCTCTGCAATAAAATCCCCATGCGGGGGTAATTCTGCTTCTATTTTCTCGCCGAGAAACATTCGCAATTGTTCTTCGCAGTTATTGTAAAGCATAATGTCTGCTGCACTTAATTCCGGCTTTAGACCATATGTGTCATACACAAACTTAGCTCCTAAAATATGGTCAAAATGCCCGTGTGTGCACAATGAATGCTTTAGCTGTAAATTCTTTGAAGCAACATAATTTTTTATGCAATCATGCTCTTCTGGAAATATAGCTCCGCAATCTATTATAACCGCTTCGTGGGTTTCATCAGAAACAACGTAGCAGTTTTCGCGTATCATATTGACAATAAAAAGTTGGACGTTCAACATAATTTGCACATAAATTAAAACAAAAGCTGCACTACATATTTTTCTTTAAAGAAGTCTTCCTGAAAGTAGTTGCTTATTTTGATGGTATTAATAACACATTTTCTTAATCGTTTGTCTGACCTCCTCAATCGTTCCAAATCCATTAGTTCGTTGCTTAAATCACCGCCTTTCAGCACTATCAGACTATTTCGCGAAGAATCTACATTGCATGTGGAAATGTTCTTTACAACCATTTTTAGCAAATCAGCAGCGTTCATAACCGCTCGGCTGACTATATAATTATATTTCCCCGTTTCTTCTATCGCATTTCGGTGTACTATATTCACGTTTTCGAGACCTGCCGATTTCATGGCTGCATTCGCAACAATGAGCTTTTTCCCAATGCTGTCTATTAGAGTAAAGTTTGATTCCGGGAACATAATTGCGAGCGGTATGCCCGGAAACCCTCCGCCGGTTCCAACGTCAAGCACCTTTGCCTCTTTGGGGAATTGTATGACCTTGGCTATTGCAAGTGAATGCAATATGTGGTGTTCGAACAGATTGGAAATGTCTTTGCGTGAAACTACGTTTATCTTTGAATTCCAATCCTCGTACACCGGCACAAGTCCTTCGTAGGCCTTCAGCTTTTTGTCATCCAGCTGTGGAAAATATTTTTTCAGAACCTCAATCATAAAAAGAACGGTTTGCTGTAATCCCTTTCTCCAAAAATTTTTGTTCCTATCCTAACTATATTGGAGCCTTCCTCTATGGCTATCTTGTAGTCATCGCTCATGCCCCATGAGCGATAACAAAACTTGTCGTCATCGCTGAAAATATCTGTTTTTAATGTTTCAAACAACTCGCGAGCTCTTCTGAAATCATCCCTTATCCGCTTTTCATCATCCGTATGCGATGCCATACACATCAAACCGGAAAATTCCACGTTTTTATATGAGCGGTGCAGGTTGTTGTAAAAAAAATTACGGCATTCATCAGGAGTAAAGCCCGATTTGGTTTCCTCTGCCGCAACATGAATTTCGAAAAGAATAGGAATTCTTCTTCCTATTGCACCTGCCTGCCGGTCTATTTCTCTCAACAATTTTTCCGAATCGACAGATTCTATCATGGAAACATACGGAACGATCATCTTAACCTTGTTGGTTTGCAAATGCCCAATCATGTGCCATTTTATGTCTTTCGGTAGCAATTTTTGCTTTTGAGTCATTTCTTGGGGGCGGTTTTCGCCAAAAATCCGTTGCCCAAAGTCGTATGCCTCTTTTACTTTTTCGGGCAAATGATATTTTGATACCGCCACCAGGGTAACGTCTGACGGTATCTCGGATCTGATTTCCGTTATGGCATCACTTATTTTCAGCATCCTTGTTTTCTATTTTGACAAAACCTTCCGGGGCGGCTTCTTCATAATGGTATACATCTATGATTTTGGTTTCTGCAACAGATGTTATGGCGTAATCAGATATTGAAGTTTTCATCCCATCGTCCAAACGTTTTACGGCATCGCGCAAATCAGAAGCCTTTACCAATATAACTTGGGCTACATGCTTTTCAACACCTTTTTTTTCATCAATAGTGGTAATGGCTATCTTGCACTGATACCATTTGTCAGCACTTTCACTTTGCGTTTCAAACATTTCTGCAAAACGTGCGCGTTTTATGTCGCTAACTTCAAACTCTCCGTTGATAAAGGGTTTCATTTCTTTTATGATCCTTTTTTCAGCTTCCGTGAAATTAAGGGCATCAACCAAATAAGATTCCGCTTGTTTCGCCATCTTGCCTTCACCTATTTCCTTTTCATATTTCACTTTGCATTCAAACCAACTGTACATTGCCATATTTATTTTGTGATATGCAAAGATACGCTTTTTTACGTTTGGGTATCGGTTATGCGCATAATCTGCGTCAACTAATTTCTGCATAATATGCCACGCGGCCGATTTTGTCTTCAAAAACAATATGCAATGATGAATTGTTTTTTGCAAAACAAGTGGCCAAAAGGTATAATGGTAAAGTTTTGTGTTTGTGATATATATAAGTATGAAAAAAAGGTCTGATGTAGATTGAATTATATCTGATATGTTTTTTTCTACATAGGACATGGATTTTCCTATGTTCAATCCTATGAGAACATTATTCCAAATTCACTTTAAATTATCTTATGGTAGGTTGGAAGTTTTATGGGTTGAAAAAATCACGTCGGATGTGGAGTTACTCACATCCGACGTGATTTTTAACCTCTAATACCTTTTGAAGTTAAGAGTAAGCAAATACTTTGCTTGGCAACAACGTAATAAATCGTCAATACATGGTATGCAATTAATTATTCGTTGCTTTATCTTTTCTTGTTCCTCTTGGTCTTTTGCGCTTCAGCCTTCCAGTATTTTCTCAAAAATTTTTCTCCGCCGCTTTTCATTCCTTTAGTGAACTCTTTTGCTATTCTTTCCGCTTCTGCTTCGTCCTCAGGCGATGCAAAAGCATGTGTGTAACCTTTCTGCTTGTGCCAGAACCCTCGCGTGAAGTCCGGAATTTCCACGGGGGCACTGTTATTGTCCATTGACAACGCGCCTAACTCTGCAAGGCAGCACCATTCTCCCAAGTCGTATATATCTATGTCAAGCGGTAAACCATTTTGTAAGCAGTAAACCAATCGTGAATCTTCTACAAAGTCCATTCCGCCGTGTCCGCCTACTTCCTTTGCCATTTCTCCGTATTTTTTCAAGATAGGGTGGTAGAATTTTGTCTCAAGTGCTTTTTTGTCTGCTTCCGGCAAATAGTCATGGTTTGAAATATTTTCTCTTGATGGTTTAATCCCAAATGATTTCAAATCTGCCGAGGTCAATGCATATCCCTCATTAGGGTATTTGTTTGCAAAACCTTTTGAACCCACAAGTTGATACATTCTGCTATAAGGCTGTGGGTTCATAACATCGTGGTTTATGTCGATCATCTTACCATTTTCTGTACGAATCAGTGTGGTGGTGAAATCGCCGTTTCTAAAGTCCACGTCTTTTCCGGTTCGCTCTTTTACCAAGGCTTTTCCCGTATATGATTTTGTATCCATGGCAACAAGGGTTTTCATTCGGTCGCCACGGTGTATGTTTAGAACCTGTGCCACAGGTCCAAGACCGTGTGTGGCATATACATCGCCGCGGTGTTTCATGTTGTATTCCAAACGCCAGCCAAGTTTGTCATCTGCGTCCTTTTTCCAGTATGCGTCCCAATACGGAGACAGGCAATGACGATACGCTCCCGAAGCATGAACTATTTCGCCAAACACGCCGTGTTGCGCCATATTCAGCGTGTTCATTTCATACCAATCGTAGATGCAGTTTTCCAAAAGCATGCAATGTTTGCGCGTGCGTTCGCTCAAATTTATAAGTTCCCAAATGTCCTTCATGTTCATAGCGGAAGGCACTTCAATAGCGGCGTGCTTTCCATTTTCCATAGCGCATTTTGCCACAGGCACATGGTGCAGCCAATCGGTTGCTATATAAACAAGGTCGATATCATTGCGCTTGCAAAGATCCACGTATCCCTTTTCTCCGTAGTATATTGCCGCATTTGGCATACTTGCTTTTTTCAAAAAATCTTGACACTTCTCCGCATTATTCTTGTTATAGTCGCATAGTGCAACTATCTGTACCCCGGGTATGTGAGTCCAGCGTTCTACGGCAGGCATGCCGCGCATGCCCAAACCGACAAATCCAACACGCACAACATTTAGCTTGGGGGCGGCTAATTGCAAAGCATTTTGCTGTCCCGCCGGTCGTTGAGGGGTTTCTATCACAATAGTTCCCTTATTCCAATGCCACTTGCTGCCATCGCTCAAAGTTCCTTGAGCCCATGACTTTGAAACGCCAAAAAATGTCAGGCTAATGAATACTAAAAATTTGCTTAATTTAATCATGCTGTTTTTATATTTTACGGATATAATTTCTTGTTTAATTTCCCATATGAAAATAGACCACACCACACCGGGGAATTTTCGAACAGCTTCTTTGATATGCGCAGCCTTAAGGGATATGCATTTTTATTTGGGGATAAGTTCGGCAATACGAAAACCTTTGCATGTCTTGAAGAAGACGAGGTTCTAAATGCTCCCATAATCACCCAATTCGCTGCAAAAATATATAATTAAAAGCTAAACTCGGTAGAAGTACCCGAAATACAATAAAAGTTTTTGAATTAGAGGCTTGTATAAATCGTAAAAATCATTTACACACAGTATGTTATTATTATTGACGGTATTTTGCCGCCGCAACGTAAGAACGGAATTGCGTGTTTTTTGACAAACTAAAACGCAAGCGTATGAAAAATTGCTCAACGAAAAAAAGAAGTATGTGCAAACATTACAGAAAAAAGGGCGCGAATAATAATGGCGTAAGAAAGATGTGGACAGGTCGATAAACAGAAAAATCTTTTACAACAAGAATGGCCGGACAAAAAAGCATTTGAAAAACTGGATAACATGTTGTATCAATATTATTTGCGGTAGTACTTTTGCTTTTGTATTAAAAAATAGTAGGGTGGTGCTTTGTGCAGATATGGGAAACGGCATTCATTTTTTTTTTGCACAATTTGGTTGGTAATACAAAAAACACTACCTTTGCACCGCGTTTGGAGAAATGCACAATGCAATGCGGCAATAGCTCAGTTGGTAGAGCGCAACCTTGCCAAGGTTGAGGTCGCGAGTCCGAGTCTCGTTTGCCGCTCTTTTTGTTGAACAGCAGAAGCCCAGGTGGCGGAATGGTAGACGCGCTAGTTTCAGGTACTAGTGTTAGCGATGACGTGCAGGTTCGAGTCCTGTTCTGGGCACCTGGTTTTTCCTAAACATTCGGAGAGATGGCGGAATTGGTAGACGCGCTACTTTGAGGGGGTAGTGACAATTGTGTCGTGGGAGTTCGAGTCTCCTTCTCTTCACTTTAAATGAGTGCGGCAATAGCTCAGTTGGTAGAGCGCAACCTTGCCAAGGTTGAGGTCGCGAGTCCGAGTCTCGTTTGCCGCTCATTTTACGTAGCAGATTTAGAAAAAACAATGATTTCTGCATTGTTATTTTTTCCATTAAGCAACAGTAAAACTCCAACACGAAAAGATGAATTTATATTTGAGATATTTTAACAAAGAGACCCTTGTTCATTGTATAGATGAGGCTTACGATTTTCTTGCTTCCATCCCGGATGTACACATAGATGATGCTATGAAAAAGGATATCAAGTCCTTTGCGGAAAGTACGGTTGTTTATCCCAAACGATATAAAATTGCGCCAAAAGTTTATTTCATTGTAATTAAAACCACGGCTGAAACAATGGAAGAATTTAAGGCAAACAATAACAAGAAAGGGGCGCAAAGCGTAAGCAGCCAAATAAAGAACGAGCGCCAAATGGAGTTGAATGAAGAAATGCCGGGGTGGTATGAGGGATCTTTAATATTTAAGCGGGTAATTCCTATTCCGGGAACGGGTAAATTTCAATATCGCGATACGCTGTTTGTAGCTCAAGTAAAAGCATCCAATCCGCAAGAATGCTATTCTCGCATAATACAACATCTTCGCAATCGCCAAGATGTGGATTTGCGATCACAATTTCCTTCGGCAAAAGGGAAAAATTTCAGCTACAAATACCTTGGTGAAAAACCGGTTATTGAAGAAGCAAAAAAATAATCACCCGCCACTTAAATGCTCACCCGTAAGCGTGAGACTAAATTCTATCCAACGTATTATATGTAACATCATTATTCTAGTTGCATATCTTGTTGTTTTTGAGAATTAGGTGTGATTTTCTTTTCCCAAATAGGTGGTTTGCAGGTAATAGTGTATAACGAATTTCCATAGCTTTGAATAACGGGTGCAAATGGGAAAAAGCCACCGGTTGCAAAATAATTTCTCCAATATGTAGGTTATTCAAAAGGAAGAGAAGCTAATCACTCTAAGTTGAACATGCGGCATGAGTCATAGGTGTTGTAAGTAAAGCTATTGTAGTGCATGTCAGTTATGTGTTATTGCCAGTCCGCCTTCGCTCGTCTCCTTGTATAGTGAAGGCAAGTCGTGCCCTGTTTGCTTCATCACTTCCACCACGCGGTCGAACGACACACAGTGTATGCCATCGGTGAACGATGAGTAAAGGTTTGAATCCAATGCGCGTAATGCAGCATAGGCATTCCGCTCAATGCATGGAATTTGCACAAGGCCGCACACAGGGTCGCATGTCATTCCAAGATGGTGTTCCAACCCCATTTCGGCAGCATATTCGATTTGTGAAAGACTTCCGCCAAAAAGCTGGCTCGCAGCAGCAGCTGCCATAGCGCAGGCAACACCAACTTCACCTTGACAACCGACTTCTGCTCCAGATATAGAGGCGTTTTCTTTTACAATGTTGCCGAAGAGGCCGGCTGTGGCGAGCGCACGCAAAATGCGTATATCCATGAATCCTTTTGTGTTTTGCAGATGATAGAGAACTGCCGGCAGAACCCCGCATGAACCACAGGTGGGTGCTGTTACTATTATGTGCCCCGAGGCGTTTTCTTCAGAAACGGCGAGAGCATATGCAAAAGTCAGTCCTTGTGATTCGAGGGAAGGTTTAAGACCTTTTGACTTTACATAGAATTTGGTGGCTTTGCGCTGCAAGTGTATTGGTCCGGGAAGCACTTGCTCTTCAGCAAGTCCGCGTTTTATGCTTTCTTTCATCTTTTCCCACACAACGGCAAGGTAATCCCACAGGTCGGAATCCTCGTTGCGCTGCACATACTCCCAAAAATTCAGTCCGTTGTTGGTGCAGTATTCCATTATGTCTTTCATGTGGGTGTGGGGGTATATGTCCGGCGTTCCACGTCCAAGGAACTTTGGTGTTTCTTCTTTAAGCGATCCGCCGCCAACGCTATAAACAGTCCATGTATCAATAAAATTGCCGTTTTCATCGCAGGCATCAATTTTCATAGCGTTTGGGTGGAATGGAAGGAACTTTTTGGGTTGCCAGTTGATTGTGGTTTCAACTCCGGCTTGGTGGAATATGTCGTTAAGGGCCTTGTCTGTGAGATGCCCTTTGCCCGTCGCCGCCAAACTTCCGTAGAGAGTAATGGCTGCATGTCGCGTGTTTGGGACGTTTTTCAGAAAGATTTCGGCAGCAAACGATGGCCCCATGGTGTGGCTTGACGATGGCCCGTGCCCGATTTTGTAGATTTCTTTTATTGTCTTCATCGCTTTTGGTATGTAATTATGGTAGTATTCTTGTTTCTATAAACATTTTACGATAGAACATCGCCTTTTTTTCCAACGACATTGGGTATGCACGGCTTGAACTTGGCATCCTGTAAAATTTCATATTGCGTTCGTTTACAGTAAATATGGTGCTTTCCCCTGCTCGAGGAACTCTAACGTTTAATTGTAGAGAAAGTTCTTCTGCGGCTTTTCCGCCAGTTGCGCATATTGCGGTGCAAAGTGGAATTGACTCCAGAAGAGCGGCGATGTCTGTTGGTGTTATTATTTCAAGAAATTTATCGCTGGCATTGTTGTTAAGGCGATTTACTTTAGTAGCTGTGTCATAAATGGCTATGCCTTTTTGATTAAGTATTTCTTTTATATCTTCCAACTTGAATTTTTTGTGCGGTGCGTCAACAAAATACAGTTTGTCGTTTTTGAAAATAAGCCCAAAAATGCGCCACATGTCGTTAATGAAATTAGGGTAGAAGAAGTCTATGCTCCAGCGAGTTCGTGGCGGTGGGAAGCTGCCGAGCATAAGCAGATGGGAGTTTGGCGGAAGATAGGGTCTCAAAGGATGTTGTTCTACCATTTTTTGAATTTTTCAGGATTGGCGCGCCGATAATGTCCTTTTGGCATAAAGTTTATGCCAAAGTATATGTTTGCCACAGTTATGGTGTTGCTCAGTCTGAAGCGCGATTTGTGGTAAGTATACGCGTGAACCACGCCTGAGAAACCGGCAAATAAACGGTTTGTGTTCCAAACAAGCCCCATGCGTCCTATAACATCGAAGTTTATGTTATGGCTTGAGAAAAGTTGCTTGTGGTCCACAGTTTGGCCTTTTGAAAATTTATAGCCTACAGCCGGGGATGCCGATGCGGCAAATAACCAATTACGGGCAAAAACCCAGTTGTAAGCATAACCAAAACTAAAGCTGTAATCATAAAAGTCTATTTTGTTGAATTTCAGTTCGTCATATATTCCGGTTCCTCCGTCTTTGGTTGACAGAAGCGATGTAGGAAGTTTTGTGTGGTCAAAAGAGAGTTTTTGACGCGATATCAACACCCCCATGTTCCATGACCCACAGCTTTTTTTCTGTTGTGTGGTTTGACTGAATGCTGCAGGGTACGAAAACTTTTTGTGGTTGAAAATGTAGTATATGTTAAGGCTGTGCGTATAAGTCTTAAGACCGCTGAAGTGTACGTTTCTTAATTTTTCGGTGTTCTCCCTGCCAAAGCCTTTTGTTTTGCTTATGTAAAAGTCTCCGTTGTTTCTGTTGTGTATGTAGTCAAAGCCTATGGTCGAACTGTATAGACTTATATTGTATTGTTGTGATTTGCCGGATGTGTTTGTGCGTCCGATGTCAAATTGGTATCCGAGAAAAGCCCAATGCCAACCTATATACGGACCAATCTTGAGCCGCGGGTGGGTAGAAAATGTAATTTTCTGTCTTTTGCCGTCCTCGTTTTTGCCGTAAATTGTATAGAAATTAAAAAGGTTGCTTGCCTGTGCCATCGCCGTGAAGTTATAATGGTTTGGTTCTACGTATGTTGTGTCAATGGCGTTGAAGTTTTGAAAAAAGCGATAAAGCTTATTTTTTTTGCGTTTGTGGTAGTACTTTTCATCGTGATTTTCTATGCTTTTTTCATTTGTCGTTTCCAATGCTGCCCCAGCCTTGTTTTGTGCCGTGGAATTTGAACCCGGCATAAACGTCAATGTTACGATTGTTAATATGGCGCAAAGATGTCTCAATGTTATATTTGCGATAGAAAACGCAGCGTTTCAAATTTTTCCTAGAATTCGATCCATAACCCAGTTGACCGAGGTGGCACTTACACTGTCGCAGTTGCAAATAGCTTTGCCTTGCAGGTGTTCAACAATAAGTTTTATAAGGGGCAGCTGCACGTGTTCCGGGTTTTTTACGTTGATTTCTTCTTGTCCGCGCTCGGTGTTTAGTTCTATTGACTCATATGTGAAAATGGAAAAACATAGCTCTCCTTTGTCTCCTATAACCTGAATGCGATCTTCTTTTGCAGACTCATGGGCTACAAAGCACCATGAACCCGAGCCCGGTAGTCCGGATGCGAACCTGAATGCAGCACTCACGGTGTCTTCTGTTTCATAAAGTCCCGCGCGATTGCCACAGTATCCTTTTGCTTCGACTATAGGTCCGAAAAGTTCCTGTAGCATGTCTATTTGGTGTGGAGCGAAATCATAAAAATACCCTCCGCCAGCAATATCGGGCTGCACTCGCCAGGGCAGGTTCTGCCTGCTATAGTCAAGGTCTCTTGGTGGCGCGGCAAAGCGTAACTGCACGTTTATCACTTTCCCGATTTCACCATTGGCTATAATTTGTTTTACCTTTAGAAAATATGGCAGATATCTGCGATAGTATGCAGCAAAACAAGGGACGCCGGTTTTTTCGGCAATGCGGTTTATGCGTCCGCAGTCCTGATAGTTTGAAGCCAATGGCTTTTCCACGTATGCGGGCTTGCCCGATTTCAAAGCCATAATGGCGTATGTGGCATGGGTGGACGGAGGTGTGGCTATATATATGGCATTTACATCGGGGTCATCAATCAGTTGTTGTGCGTCCGTGTACCATTTGGGTATATTATGCCGCTCTGCATATGAACGCACTTTGTCCAAGTTTCTACTCATAACGGCAACAACCCGCGAGCCCTCCACAAGAGTAAAAGCCGGCCCGCTTTTCTTCTCGGTGGCTTCGCCGCAACCGATGAAACCCCATGAAATGACTTTATTTTCCATACATGTATGCAAAGATAGTCAGATTTTGTTTATCTTCGTAACCTGTAAAAGAAATAAGTATGAACAATACGGAAAACGTTGCAGATGCGCAGAGTCTTAAGGAAAGCGCAAAAAAAGGGTTAAACAACATTACGACAAACTTCTTTGTTGTGGCGCATTTGCTTCTGCCGCTTTCTGTTTTGCTGGCAGTTTTGGTCATTTTGGCTTTTTGTGGGGACATAGGAAAAGTAAGAATGGACTATGTGGCATATATACCGTTCCATGAAATTTCAATGGCGTTTTTTTTGCGGTATGCCGGCGGAGCTTCCATAATCGTTATATTGTTCATGTTGTGGAAAGGGGCGCTTTTTGCCATATTGGGCGGAGAAAGAAAGCCTGACATAAAAGGTGCGGCTTTGGCAGGCTTGAAATTCGTGCAATTCTGTCTGCTTTCAATGATAGCTTTTGGCTTGATAGGTGCAGCCCTTGTTGTGGCGTCCGTAAAACTCAGTGTATATATATGGATTGCTGTAGCCGTGTATTTGGTAGTTATATCAGTGCCTTTGTATATTGCGGAATACGAGTACATGCTTACCGACAATAATTTCCGCAAGTCTTTGTGCAAAGGTATCAAGGCGTTAAAAGAGCAATGGGGAAGAGTGTTTTTCCGGCTGCTGGTAACTAATGCGGTCGCATTGCTGCTTGTGGTTGTGGCTTTGATGCCGGCACTGGCTTTGATGCTTGGAATATACGACAATGCAACTGCAGTATGCGTGTCAGGAGCGCAAAAGCCGCCCATACTTGTATATATTTCGGAGTGTTTGTTCATGGGGCTTGGAGTGCTTGCCGTGCTTTGTGTTGTTTATGCGGCAGTGTCGGTAAAAAAAGCCTTCTACGAGGAAGCCAAGGTCAATTTCGCTCTTATTGCAGAAGAAAAAAGAGAGCAGTGAAACGTGTGCAGAACTGCTTGTTTTATTGAGTTTGTTGCACATAAAAAGGGTAGTGGTGCAGTTTACCTCGCCGTTTAGTTTGGTGAGGTTTGTTTTTTAGTATTTTTAATGCCGCGGTCATGTGTAAAAGCCTGTGCTGAAAAAATAAATTACTACTTTTGCCTTAAAGATGTGGAACTTTTATAAGACAAGAGTTATGAAAAAGTATGTATTCCTAATCGGTGTGTTTTGTGTGATGTCTTTGGCGGCATACGCACAAACCGATGATATGTATTTTGTTCCGTCAAAGGCTTCAAAGGAGAAAAAAGAGCAACCGTTGAAGATTCATGATGGCTCGTACGGAGTATCGGACGAGGAGACTTCCTCGTTGGAAAACTACAATGATAAAGCATATACAAATGCGGAGATTGACGCTTACAACCGTCGCGGGTACAAGGCGAACAAGGATACCCTTTATATTGGCGATGGTAACAGCGAGACAAGCGAGTTTTACGATAATTATTCAGAAGACTATAATTCCAACGACTACTATTATTCCAACCGTTTGGCGCGTTTTCACGAGCCGACGGTGAATATTTATTTCGGCTACGGTGTTCCTTATTGGGATTGGGACTATTACTATAATAACTGGGCATGGGGATACAACTATGCTTGGAACTGGGGATGGAATTGGTATCCCGGCTATTATGGCTGGTATGGCGGTTGGGGATGGACTTATCCCTGGCACTACCATTGCGGTTGGTACGATTGGGGCTGGCATCGTCCCATTGGCTCGGGTCGGCCTTGGCATGGCTCGAGCTGGAATGGCGGTAGGCACCTTGCCGGGCAAACCAATTACGACAAAGTAGGTTCTGCCGGCGGTCGCATTTGGGGCGGTGGACGCAATTATCGTGATGCGATAGAGCGTAACGGTTCAACACGTGGCTTTTCGAACAACAGCCGTGGCTTTAGCGACAATGGGCGCAATTATGGTTCTTCGGGGCGCAGTAATATGTCATCGCGTTCTTTCGGTAGCACACCCCGGAAATCTTTTTCAAACACAGGTACGCGTTCAATGGGTAGCGGCTCGTCCGGTTCGTTTGGTGGCGGGTCTTCGCGCTCGTTCGGCAGCAGCAGTCCCTCGTTTGGCGGAGGACGCTCTTTTGGGGGCGGCGGTGGAGGTCGCTCGTTTGGCGGTGGTCGCCGATAAGGTAAAATTAGTGGAATAAAATCATATCAAAACAAGTGAAAGTGTTATGAAACTGAAACATATATTTGCAACGGCTGTTGTGCTTGGTGTGTCATTGGCTCAAGCCCAGGACATATACACAATGGAAAGGCTGACGAGCGAAGATTTGAACGGAACTGCAAGGTTTGTGGGCATGGGCGGAGCAATGAATGCCTTGGGTGCAGACATTTCCACAATGGGCACCAACCCTGCGGGCATAGGCTTGTATCGCCGTGCCGACATAGCCACTTCGTTAAGCGTGAACACACTGGCGGAAGGCAAAAAGTTTGACGAACACGGAAAGTCGCGTGTGTCATACGATCAGGCGGGCATTGTATATCCTTTCAAAATGGGAGAGGGGGCGATGCGTTACTTCAATGTGGGCTTCAATTACCACAAGCGCAAGAATTTCAAATCCCTTATAAGTGCAGACCAGAATTTGACTAACGGCGCCTCGCAGACATGGGAAATGGCCTATGTCTCTTCATTCTGGGGTGGAACAGACAAGGGCACACCTTTGTCTGTTGCCGGCTATCAAACATATTTGTATGAAAAGACCGGTGAAAAGGATGATTCGGGATATGAAAAATATAATGTTTACAATGGTGTAAACAACTCATACCGCAAGTGGGTTACCGGTGGCATACAGCAGTACGACTTCAATATGAGCACAAATATTTCCGACCGCTATTATTTCGGTGTAACAATGGGTGTGTATAATGTCGATGTTGACAGTTATAGTGGGTATATAGAGAACCTTGCAGGCAATGATGGCTCATCGGTAGGCTCTTACACGCTTACCAACGCCCGCTCGCTATCGGGAAGTGGGATTGATGTAAAGTTCGGTACTATCATCTATCCCATAGAGGGCTATTCTTTCAGGGTCGGTCTTTCTATCTCATCTCCTGTTTGGTATTCGCTGACAGCTAATTGTACATCGCAAATTAATTCCACGATATTAAACCCGGATAACGGCAAATTCGTCAACTATGATTACAGAACAGAAGTAGGTGATCATGATTTTAACATACGTACACCTTGGAAGTTTAATATTTCTGCTGGTGGCACTATTGGTGATTTTCTCGCCCTTGACGCGGAATACGAGTATTCCGACTATTCTTCGGCCAGGCTTTCGTATGACAACGGTTACGATGAGTGGGGCGGCAGCAGCGAGACTAAAGACCGCGAGCTGAACCGCGAGGCAAGTAAATATCTCAAAGGAGTAAGCACCGTGCGCTTGGGTGCGGAGGCAAAGCTTGACTATGGCTTGTCGCTGCGTTTGGGATATAATTATTTATCGTCTCCAATTAAATCAAACGCATTGCAGAACCAATTTATAAACAGTGCTTCGATTGACTACAACACTTCCACAAACTATGTGAACCTTGGAGACATAAACCGCTATACGGTCGGTTTGGGATATAATGCAAAACATTTCTATGCCGATTTTGCATGGCAGTACCAAAAGCAGAGCGGAGATTTCTACGCATTTTCAACGCAGCGCGGCGATAACACCGTTGCTAATGAAGCCCCTTGCACAAAACTAAAACTCGATAGAAGTCAGTTCTTGTTTACAATGGGTTATAAGTTCTGACTATGTTAAGGCAATAAATGTAAGGTAAAAAGGCTGTGTCTTAAACGGGCACAGCCTTTTTTGCTATATTGTGTAAAACGTAAAAACATGCGGATTGTATACAAGGCAATTCGTAATGCCAACATTGTTGGCGCAAATGCGTGTGTTCATAATGTTGTGGCAAAGTCGGAATTCAACAACCGTTCTCAAACTTCACCCAAAACAGCGCGGGACATTGCAAAAACTATGTCCTATGTAGAAAAAATCACCTCAGACGTAATTCAAATTATATCAGACCTTTTTTTGCCCTTCTGCAATATACTGAAACATACATCGTTGACAGGAAAACTTAGAGTTGTCTTGCGGTTTGATATTCAGTGTGTTTAGTGAAACATCTAAATAAACGCGGTGCAGCACAAAGTTATGGCTTGTATGCCATTTTAGCATAGTCGAGCAGAATTTGGACTGCAATAAAAGAATAACCGCTTACCATTTAGGCAGATGCGACCCGAAGAAAAGGGAATTGTGAACAATGTATTAGAGAGGACTATAGGGGTAAGTTTGGCATTATGTGCCATATTTTCTTTTAGCGGACTGTGATGTTTTTTTCGAATTCGTAGCAGCCGATGTCTGATTTCCCATCGTTTTCCAGCCTTTTCCTGCCTTTTCGGTCGGTTGGGTAGAATTTTTTTGTAATGGAAATATCGGCATTGTTGCGTGCTTTTGATAAAGAATCCGGTTCGAAATCAAAGACAAGGTTTGCTAAATCAAAATTGCGGAAATTTTTGCTCCCCCACAGCGAATCTTTTGTGTTTTCAAATATGCAGTAGGGGTAGTTTGTTTCATCTTCAACTTTCGGGGTAGTAAGCAGGCACGAACGAAACAGATACTCTTTGGCTGTTGTGTCGTCAAGGAAAGAGGCAAACAATTCGTCGTCGCTCCAACCGGAAACGATGCAGTTTTCGAACAAGGCTTGATGCAGTGGCAGTTTGCGTCCGTTTAATGAATTGTAAAGATAAACGGCCTTACCCCGACTACCTTCAAACGGGTAGAAATTCCCTATGGTGCAATGCACAAAATGGTTGTATCCACCACGTATGGTTACACAATTGCCAAGTGCGTTTGTTATTTGGCAATTTCCTACAAATACATTTGAATTAACGAGAGTTATGCAGTCGCCTTTCATGTTGTGTATAATGGTGTTCTCAACTTTTAATTTCTGAATGTCAGTACCCGAAGAGTCGCACTTTATGCCGTAGCTTCCACTATGAATGTCGCAATGGTTTAGTATGTTACCGTAACTGGTAGAAGTGAAGGTAATTCCTTTCCATTGTCCGGCAATTCTGTCGTAAGGCTGATTTGCGAACATGTGGTCAAGTCTGTCGCCTCTTATAACAACAGCAGAGTCAACCGTACCCATTGCTTTCAGACTGCCTCTGACAATAATTTCAGAGTTTGGGGATAGTAGCATAACCGTACCGGGGACAATTGTAAGTGTTTTGCCTTGTGCTATGTTTAGGTTTCCGATTACGTGGAATGGCTTATTGCTTTTAAGAACAGTGTCGTTATCGAACGTAATATTGTTTAGTGTGTTCACACCTTGGGAATATCCCACCAGGGTAACTTTTTGAATAGTCCCGCTTTCAAGTAAAAAACAAATATTATCAGATACAGCCTGTGCTGTTTCGCTTGTGTTTGCTTTTGCCTTGAATTTAACGTAGACTGTTATGCTGTCTTTCCCTCTGACTTCTATAGTATGGCTGTATGGATCGTTTATGTTTGTTCCGTCTACCGCCACTTGAAATCCCGAAACGCCTTCACTTTCTAAATATGCCTTTATTATTTTAATGCCTTTGCTGTTGCGGTTTCGTATAACGAAAGAGTATTTGCTTGTGGTTGTCCCGCTAATGGCTGTGTCTGTTATTAAAGTGTCAAATGGCAGTGTGAGGGTTGTTGTAGGTGATTTTGTGAATTGCCCATCGTCATTACATGAAAGCATCGAAAGTGGGAACAGTATTAAAATTATTATGGTTATAGCCTGAGACGTAATTTGCCGCAACGTTAATGATGTATATGCCATTTGTTTTGTACCAATTATATATTAGACAACGATCTCTGTTAAGAGTTATTGCTTAAAGCTTTCGTTTTCTACAAAGCCATTGTTGATAATCCAATTTTGGGGTTGCGTTATTTTTCGTAACTTTGGAGGCATAAAAACAGACGTTATGGATTTGGACAGGATTCAAAAAATAAAACTTCGCTATGGCATTGTGGGCAATTACGAGGGGCTCAACCGGGCTATGGATATTGCCTTGCAAGTGGCTATGACGGATCTTTCTGTGCTTATAACAGGGGAGAATGGCGTTGGAAAAGAGGTTGTCCCCAAAATAATACACGACAACAGTTCGCGTAAATCCAAAAAATACTTTGCAGTTAACTGTGGGTCTATTCCCGAGGGGACGATAGACAGTGAATTGTTCGGACATGAAAAAGGGGCATTTACGGGAGCGGTTGGTGAACGCGATGGATACTTTGGAGCGGCAAACGGAGGAACTCTTTTCCTGGACGAGGTAGGAGAGCTTCCTCTTTCTACGCAGGCACGTTTGCTGCGTGTGTTGGAAACAGGTGAATATATACGTGTGGGGTCTAGCGATGTAAGAAAAACCGATGTCAGAATTGTTGCGGCAACAAACGTGGATATTCCGAGAGCGATAGAGAACGGAAGATTTCGGCAGGATCTTTATTACAGGCTTAACACCATACCTATAAGCATTCCGCCTCTTAGAGAGCGCGGTAATGACATCTGCTTATTGTTTCGCAAGTTTGCGTTGGAAATGAGTGAAAAGTATAATATGCCGGCAATACATCTTACAGATGAGGCACAGAGGATGTTGATGGGATATTCTTTTCCCGGAAATATACGACAGCTGAAAAACATAACGGAAAACATGTCAATAACCTCAGATGCCCGTGAAATCAGTGCCGACATATTAAGGCGATATCTTCCTGATGAAACCGAGAAAGGACAGCTCGTTTCCATAAAGCCGACCGGCGAGGGGCATTCTTTCGAGACAGAAAGGGAAATATTGTATAAAATTCTTTTCGATTTGCGGAGAGATGTAAGCGAGTTGAAACACACAGTGGGTTTGTTGCAAGAAGGGGTGAAGACTACTAATTCTGAAGCAGTGCGGTATGTAACGGCAGATGGGAGCACAATATCCGAAAAAAAAGGAGAACAAATTGTTAATAGTCCATCTAAGACAGAAGAGTATGTTGAGGAAGTAAAAATGCCTGCGCAACAATGCAAGGGAAATATAACCCTTGAAAGTTATGAGCGTGAAGCAGTAAAATCGGCTTTGCTTAGAAACTATGGTAAAAGGAAAGAAGCAGCAAAAGAGCTCGGAATATCAGAGCGCACTTTATATCGCAAGATAAAAGAATATGGAATTGAATAAGCGAATGCATATTTGGGTAGCAGTTGCATGCGTTATGTTTGTGCTTACGGCTTGTAGCATACAATATAAATTCAATGGGGCCTCAATAAATTACGATCAGGTAAAAACTATCCAGATTGCCGATTTCCCTTTGAGAACGGCATTGGTTTGGGCTCCTATGCGCTCAATGTTCAATAACCAGATACAGGATATTTATGCAAACCAAACCCGTCTGCGCCAGGTTAAAAGAAAGGGAGACTTGCAGCTAAGCGGTGAAATTGTAGGTTACGAGCAATTCAATAAGTCTATTTCGTCAGAAGGTTACGCCTCTCAGGTTCAGCTGAGAATGACTGTGAATGTAAGGTTTGTGAACACAAAGAACCACTCGCAGGATTTTGAACGCAGGTTCACGGCAACAAGTGAGTATAATTCGTCTTTGTCTCTTAATTCAGTTCAGGAAGACTTGGTGAACCAAATGATAAAAGATTTGGCAGATCAAATATTCAATGCCACAGTCGCGAATTGGTAAAATGGCAGAAGTAATAAAAGCAAATATAAACATGCAGGACCAACAGACAGAAAGGACAATGTTTGAACTTCAAACGACTGTAGAGCGCTATCCGTTTGATCAGTCCGCACGTATAGCATATATCGAAAAATTGTTTGCCTTGCACGATGAAACCTTTGGTAGAGAGTTAAGGAAAGCTTCGCTTTTTGTACCCGATAGGAAAGTCCTGTTTTATACGGCAGAAGGGGAACGTTATAATATAATACCAGTGGAGAACGAAGATATGAAAAAAAGTGAGGCTTCGGATAAAAAACCACAGGATACTGACAGGACGGCAACCCTTATAAATGATTTTTTATTGGAAATGCCAGACGAACAGCCCAAGAGGCGCTTAACTTTGGCAGACGCCACAACCGATTATGCGGCGTACATAGATCAGCAAGAAAGTTTGTGCAAAGACAAAACAGAAAGCATGCCAATTTCGCAGGTGAAAAAAAATGAGGTAAAAAGGGAATTGCCGGACACATCAACGCAAATGGTTGACATTGACACTTCAACTTCAGAAGATGTATCCTTGCTTTCCGGCGAAAAAAAACAATGCCTCACAGAAACATTGGCAAAGATATATATAAAACAGGGTAAATATGAAGGAGCAATAGAAATTATGCGTAAGTTAAATGCTGATAATCCGAAAAAAAGTTGTTATTTTGCAGACCAAATAAGATTTCTCGAAAAAGTAGTAATAAATAATAAAAACAAGAAATAATGTATTCAGTATTAATTATCTTGATGATAGTAGTATCAATTTTGATGTGCTTCATTGTGGTTATTCAAGAATCAAAAGGAGGTGGCTTAGCATCAGGCTTTGCATCTTCCAACCAAATAATGGGTGTTCGCAAAACAACCAATTTTGTGGAAAAAGCAACTTGGACATTAGCAATAGCAATGGTTGTTTTGAGTATCGCAACAGCGTATTTCATACCTTCGGCGGATGCTCAAAAGAGTGTGGTTCTTAAGGAAAAAACGACGATGCCTGCTATGCCAATGCAGCAGAGCAAAAGTTTGCCGGGGACAGGTGCAAACGGACAAACGCCGGCACCCGCAACATCAACACCGGTAAAATAAGAAAATAAAAAGAATACAGACAGATTGCCAAACATATGGCAATCTTTCTGTGTCTTTAATACAAGCTACCCAGAAACATTACATTGAGTACAGCTAAGGGTATAATATGGCTTTTCGCAGAAAGTACGTTTCTATAATAGGATGTGTAGGCGCATATTATACAGCTCGGAATTTCAGAATGGGAGTGTGAAAGATATAGAGGCTAAGAAAATTATTTCCTGTAAAAAATGATCGTATGTTTACAGAAGAACAATTGATAGATAAATTGTTGGATTTGGCTTTTGCAGAAGACATAGGTGATGGGGATTGCACCACGTTGTGCTGTATTCCCGAAGAAGCAACCGGACGGTCTAAAGTTTTGATTAAACAGCATGGAATATTGGCAGGAGTTGAAATTGCCAAGAAAATATTCCATAAGTTTGACAAAGGATTGTGCATCGATGTAAAAATTCAAGATGGGACAGAAGTCTTCCCCGGGGATATAGCTATGGTAGTAACAGGGAAAGTGCGTAGCCTTCTTCAAACAGAAAGGTTGATGCTTAATGTAATGCAGCGAATGAGCGGAATAGCGACAGTTACCCATGAATACCAAAGCTTGTTGAAGGGGACACATACAAAAGTTCTTGACACACGAAAGACAACCCCGGGAATGAGGGTCCTCGAAAAGATGGCAGTGAAAATAGGCGGAGGAGCAAACCATCGAATGGGACTTTTTGACATGATCCTGCTTAAGGATAATCATATTGATTTTGCGGGGGGGATAAAAAATGCAATAAGTCGTTGCCACCAATATCTGAGAGATAATGGAAAAAATATGAAAATAGAGATAGAAGTGCGTTCTTTTGATGAGTTAAGACAAGTTTTGGAATTTGGCGGAGTAGATCGCATTATGCTCGATAATTTTTCTGTGAACGACACGCTTGAAGCCGTTAAACTTATTGCGGGCAAATACGAAACAGAATCAAGTGGTGGAATAACGTTTGATACTATAAGAGGCTATGCAGAATGTGGAGTAGATTTTATATCTGTCGGAGCCCTAACCCATTCGGTAAAAAGCCTTGACATTTCTTTTAAGGCTTGTTGAAAATGAATATAAAACGGATAATTTTAGCATTGGCTGTAGTCTGCACAAGTTCGACTTTTGCTTGTACTAATTTTATAGTAGGTAAAAATGCGTCTGCAGACGGTTCTGTTTTGGTTTCTTATGCAGCAGATAATTACGGCTTGTATGGTTTCCTTTACCATCGCATAGCATCTAAACACGGCAGTAGAGAATTACGCGAAGTACGCTGTTGGGATACAAACAAGTTTTTGTGCAAGATTCCTGAAGCACCGGTTACATATAATGTTGTTGGTAACATAAATGAAAATCAGGTGGCTATTGCAGAAACAACTTTTGGCGGGCGTGAGGAACTTGTAGATACAACTGCAACAATGGATTATGGAAGCATGATGTATATTGCGTTGGAACGTTCCCGTACAGCTCGTGAAGCTATTAAAATCATGGTCGGTCTTGTGGAAAAATATGGCTACAACAGTGAAGGGGAAACCTTTACAATTGCAGACAAAAATGAAGCATGGATAATGGAAATGGTAGGGAAGGGAAGTCACGAAAAAGGTGCAGTGTGGGTTGCCGTAAGAGTCCCTGACGATTGTATTTGTGCTCATGCAAACCAAAGTCGTATTCACAAATTCGACATGAAAGACAAAAATAACGTCATGTATTCCAAAGATGTTATAAAGTTTGCACGCAAGCAGGGTTACTTCAAAGGGAAAGATGAAGATTTTGATTTTGCAAACGCTTATTGTCCTATAAATTTTGAAGGTTCGCGTTTTTGTGAAGCCAGAGTTTGGAGCTTCTTTAATAGATGGACAAACGGCATGGACAAATACCTTCCGTATGCTTCGGGTAAAGATCTTAACGCACAGCCTATGCCTCTGTTCGTAAAACCAAGCAGAAAACTTGCTGCTGTTGATGTTATGAACTCAATGCGCGATCATTACGAAGGAACTCCTTTTGACATGACGCATGATGCTGGGAGCGGCATTTACCAAGCTCCATACCGTCCGTCACCTTTGTCATGGAAATATAAAGGAAAAAGGTATTTTAATGAACGCCCTGCGTCAACTCAACAAACGGGTTTTGTATTTGTGGCGCAATTGCGGTCATATATGCCTAACCAAATAGGCGGAGTGCTTTGGTTCGGGAATGACGATGCAAACATGATAGCATTCACGCCCATGTACTGTTGCATAACAAAAGCACCGGAATGTTTCTCTGAGAAGACTGCAGATGCGGTGACATTCTCTTGGAAATCGGCCTTTTGGGTTTGCAATTGGGTGTCAAACATGATATATCCACGTTATTCCATGATGTTTGGAGACTTGGAAAAACTTCGTAATAAGTTGGAGAATTCTTATCTCGCAAATCAAAATAAAATAGAAGCGGAAGCAAAACGGCTTTATGAGCAAAGTCCGAGAAAAGCAACAGAATTTTTGACAAATTATTCGGATACTGTTGCACAATCAATGAAAGATCAATGGAAAAATTTTGGAGAATTTTTGATTGTGAAATATAATGACCAAGTTGTGAAACCTGAAAAGAATGGGCGCTTTTTACGGACTGCCGATGGACTGGGAGAAGCTGTAATGCGTCCGGGATTTTCAGAAGAGTATAAAAAAATAATAGTTAGCGAAACTGGGAACAAATATCTTGTTCCCAACAAATAAAAAGATGTATTATGAATAATCAGGAAACAGTTAAGTTGTGCGAACAAAAAGCTCAAGAATGGCTAGACTCGCCGGTATATGACGAACAAACCAAAAGTGAAATTCGCAAAATGTTGGCAAATCCGGACAAAACGGAACTGATAGATTCTTTTTATCAAAATCTGGCATTTGGAACAGGAGGTTTACGCGGCATAATGGGACCGGGTACGAACCGCATGAACATATATACGGTTGGTGGCGCTACACAAGGTTTGTCTAACTATATCAAGAAAAATTTTGCGGGGCGTGATAATATCTCTGTTGTGGTTGGCTATGACTGCCGTAACAACAGCAGCTTGTTTGCAGAAATATCGGCGGAAATATTTTCTGCTAATGGGATAAATGTGTATATTTTTGACGATATGCGGCCAACGCCTGAGATATCGTTTGCCATTCGCCATTTAGGTTGCCAAAGCGGAATAGTTATAACGGCCTCACATAATCCTAAAGAATACAATGGCTATAAGGCGTATTGGGACGATGGGGCGCAGGTGCTCGCTCCGCATGATCAGGGCATCATTGCCGAAGTGCAAAAAGTACGTCCGGATGAAATAAAATTCAATGGAGATAAAAAACTCATAAAAGTTATAGGAAAAGAAATAGATGAAGAATATCTAAATCAGATAAAGACGCTGTCAATAGATCCGGACGCAATAAAAAAACAGAAAGATTTAAAGATAGTGTACACACCTATACATGGAACAGGCATGAAGTTGATTCCGCAGTCTTTGAAACTATGGGGATTTGAGAATGTGCATTGTGTTCCTGAGCAAATGGTGAAAGATGGCAATTTTCCCACAGTAGTAAGTCCTAATCCCGAAAATGCAGAAGCTTTGGAGCTTGCCATAAAACTTGCCAAAAACATAGATGCGGATATAGTTATGGCAAGCGATCCCGATGCAGACCGTGTAGGAATGGCATGCAAAGACAATAGGGGAGAATGGGTTCTGATGGATGGCAACCAAACCTGCATGATATTTTTATACTATATCATAAACAACAGAATTGCCAAGCATCAGATGAAAGGCAACGAGTTTATTGTTAAAACTATTGTAACAACAGAGTTGGTTCGCGAAATAGCCAAGAAAAATAATGTGGAAATGTTTGACGTTTACACAGGTTTTAAGTGGATTGCACGCGAGATACGTTTGAATGAGGGAAAGAAAAAATATATAGGCGGAGGCGAAGAAAGCTATGGGTTCCTTGCAGAGGATTTTGTACGCGACAAAGATGCCGTTTCTGCTTGTACACTTCTTGCAGAGATATGTGCATGGGCAAAAAACCAAGGCAAAACCCTTTTTGACATATTGATGGAAATCTATGTGGAGTATGGCTTCTCTTTGAATAAGACGATCAACGTGGTAAAACCTGGAAAGAGTGGAGCCGATGAAATAAGAAACATGATGGATAGCTTCCGAAAAAATCCCCCACGCGAAATAGCCGGGTCTAAAGTAGTTTCTTCCAAAGACTACAAAACTCTTATAGAAACCTTTGAGGACGGAAAAACGGCAAAGTTAGATATGCCCGAAACAAGCAATGTACTTCAATGGTTCACAGAGGAAGGGACAAAAGTCAGTGTGCGTCCTTCGGGTACAGAGCCCAAAATAAAGTTCTATATAGAGGTGAAGGGAGAAATGGGGTGTGTAAATTGTTACCAGGGAGCTAAAGAGGCTGCCCTGAAAAAGATAGACTCTGTTCGCGCATCTCTGAATATTTGAAAATAAGCAATATTGAAATCGCAGGGCATTCTTGATTTCTTATGAGAATGCCCTGTTTTTTGTATGATATGAATAATATTTTATGGTTCGTTTTCAGTAAAGACGGCATACTTTTGAAAAAATCTCCCTGCAATTCATCTTATACAATACCCGATAAAAAATTACCTGTTAACGTAAATGTCGGGGCTAAATATTTAATCCAAATTTGTGGTGATATTGAGGCAAGGGCTTTTATGGTAGATGGAGTAGTGCGTGTACCGGCAGGATATCAGTTTATTCCATTGCGTAAGACTTTCTTTTTCTTACCATCGGATATTTACAGAATTGCTTGCAAAATGGAGGAATTGGTATATTGGGATAGTGAAACCCATTATTGTGGACGGTGTGGCGGCAAAATGGAATTTTCATCTCCAATAAGTAAAAAGTGTGTAGATTGCGGGCATGAGATATGGCCTTCTTTGCAGATTGCAATTATTGTGCTTGTAAGGCGCGGGGACAAAGTGCTTCTCGTGCAATCTAAGAAATTCAAGTCTGACTATATGGGCTTGGTAGCCGGGTTTGTAGAAACAGGAGAAACTCTTGAACAGGCGGTGCATCGTGAGGTTATGGAGGAAACGCAAATCAAAATAAAAAATTTGCGCTACCTAAAAAGTCAGGTATGGCCTTTCCCCTGTAATCTGATGGCAGGGTTTGCAGCAGACTACGAAAGCGGCGAAATTAGCATTCAGACAGCAGAACTGAACAAAGGCGGTTGGTTTGCACGCAATAGTATGCCGCCGTTGCCCGACGAGGCAAGCATTGCACGGCAAATTATAAATTTATGGATTGAAGGAAAAATCTGACCAATATAAAACCACGTTGGTATAAAACTAATGCATCGCATGGATATTGCATAGTTTTTAGTCAAAATTTGCCGGGAGAATATGGGTGTCATGCTATTATAATTGCCGATTAATACCCGGGGTAGAAACATAATTTCCGAGCCTCTTTCGGCAATATGTGTAAAACGCAAAAACTATGTCTGATGTAGAAAAAATTACATCAGACATAGAAAATTCTACATCAGACCTTTTTTGCGAAAATAACCGTGTTATAAAAAAGGCGTTTACTTAAAACATCAAGAAAAGGCAAAAGTGCCACATTCACAAGGTTATACTAAAAATAACCATGCGCTGTAGGGCCGGGAGATTTGGAATAAAAAAGTTCACCACTTAGACGATAATGCCTAAGTGGTGAACTTTTTTGAGGGAATGTTTAATTTTTTTCTCCATTCTAAGGGTGGATAGTGGGATTCGAACCCACGACATTCAGATCCACAAACTGACGCTCTAACCAACTGAACTATATCCACCATGTTGGCTGTTTTTTCAAAAGCAGTGCAAAGATAGGGAAAAAAAAAGTCTTGTCAAAATTTTAAGCGAAAAAAGTGCAAAACATGTATGGAGTGCCATGTAACATAGTCGCAGCGGTATCGGTACAACATGACTCAAATATGGTTCGTAGTGCTCCGTGGCAATGAGAAACGGTGTATGTGCATTTTAAATTTGATTATGCATGTTTCTGTTTTGCTCATGTTAATGTGGTATTATTGCCGTAAAAACATTATCTTTGCACGTAGTATATATTAGACAACATCAATATAAAATTATGGCTCAAGAAATAGGTCGTGTATCTCAGATAATAGGTCCGGTGATCGATGTGGTTTTCGATACGACAGGGCGCAAGGTGGAGGAGGTTCTGCCTGCAATAAAAGAGGCACTATACATAATTCGTCCCGACGGAAGCAAACTGATCACCGAGGTGCAGCAGCATATAGGAGAAGACACTGTGAGAACTGTGGCAATGGATAACACAGATGGCTTGAGGCGTGGTCTTCAGGCAATACGCACCGGCGCCTCGATTTCCATGCCAACAGGCGATCAGATAAAGGGAAGAATGATGAATGTTGTCGGTGAGAGCATAGACGGCTTGAAATCTTTATCACACGAAAAAGATTATCCCATTCACCACAGTGCTCCCAAATTTGATGAACTGCAAACATCCCAGGAAGTACTGTTCACCGGTATTAAGGTTATAGATTTGTTGGAGCCTTATTTGAAAGGAGGCAAAATCGGGCTGTTTGGTGGAGCCGGTGTCGGCAAAACTGTGCTTATCATGGAACTTATAAACAATATAGCAAAGGTTCATGATGGTTTTTCTGTGTTTGCAGGAGTAGGAGAGCGCACCCGTGAGGGAAATGACCTGTTGCGAGAAATGATAGATGCAGGCGTGATACGCTATGGCGAAGAGTTTAAAAAATCAATGGACGAAGGGCATTGGGACCTTAGCAAGGTTGATTACAAAGAAATAGTGAAAAGTCAGGCAACACTTGTGTACGGTCAAATGAATGAACCGCCCGGTGCTCGTTCTGCTGTCGCACTTTCAGGATTGTCTATAGCGGAAAGTATGCGAGACAGAGGCGGAGAAAACGGGAAATCAAGTGATATTCTCTTCTTTATAGACAATATATTCAGGTTTACACAAGCCGGATCCGAGGTTTCGGCACTATTGGGGCGAATGCCGTCGGCAGTAGGATATCAGCCCACTCTTGCGAGTGAGATGGGTGCAATGCAAGAGCGCATTACCTCCACAAAAAATGGTTCAATCACTTCGGTACAGGCGGTATATGTTCCTGCAGACGATATGACCGACCCCGCGCCTGCAACAACATTCACTCATTTGGATGCAACGACTGTGCTTAACCGTAAAATCACGGAAATGGGAATTTATCCTGCGGTAGACCCATTGGCATCCACTTCCAGAATTATGAATCCGAAGATATTGGGCGATGCACACTATAATTGCGCGCAGAGAGTGATACATATACTTCAAAAATATGCTGAGCTTCAAGATATTATAGCCATACTGGGAATGGACGAACTATCTGACGAAGACAGGCAAACAGTAAACCGCGCTCGTAAGGTTCAGCGCTTCCTTAGCCAGCCATTCTCTGTTGCAACACAGTTTACCGGACTCCCCGGCGTGCAAATTTCAATTGACGAGTGCATACGCGGGTTTAATATGATAATTGACGGTGAAGTTGATGATCTTCCCGAACAGTCGTTCTTGAATGTGGGTACAATAGACGATGCTATAGAAAAAGGAAAAAAGCTACTTTCAGAGGCGCAGGCTTAAGATACAAATTGTATGAAACTGACAATAATATCTCCCGAAAAAATCGTTTTCGAAGGTACCACAAAAAAAGTAAAGGTGCCGGGAAGCGAATGCCCTTTTGAAATATTAGAGGGGCATGCTCCAATAATATCAAGTTTACGATCAGGGGAAATAGCTTACGTAGAAGCCGGAGAAGACAAAAGCATACGTATTAAATGTGGCTTTGTGGAAGTTTCTTACAACGAAGTTGTTATATGTGTTGAACTAACGTAATAGTTAAGATGTCGGAGATTTGCAAGAAATATGCGCTGGTAAGTTCGTTTGGCATTGTTTGTCTAACGGCTATTATTACTATAGCACTTCTCTTTATGGGTAAAGGTGCAATTGTATTACCGGTTTGCGTGTTGGGCATATTCTTTTGCATTGTAAATATAATGTCCTTGTATGTGCGCGGGCTGTTTCCCACATCATCAAAAACCGTAACCTCGTTTTACTTGGCTGACAAAGTGGTTAGGTTTGTTGTGAGCATAATGCTCATAGGCATATTGGTTTATTTATATAAGGATAATGGTCTGTATTTGGGCATAATATCATTTTTGTATTACATAATAGCAATGGCTTTGGAATTATCATGTTTTTTTGCTGTTGAAAGAAAAAAATGAAAAGAAGAATGCGTAATAATTTCACTGTAACAAAATATTGGCTGCTGCTTCTCGTGATACTTTTATCGGGAACAACCGTTTATGCGCAAGAAGGCGGTGCTAATAAAGAGAAAATTGACATACAGCATATAATATTCAGCCACACGGATGATTCGTATGAGTGGCATATAACGAATATAGGCGAAAGAGAAATAATCGTACCACTGCCAATAATACTATATAGTAAAAATAGCGGATGGAATGTATTTATGTCCTCGCAATTTCATGAAAACGGAGGCATTTATAAGGGCTTTTATATATCAAAAAAAGGTGCAAATACAGGAAAAATCGTCGAAAAAGATAATTCGGGAGAAGAAATAAGACCGATTAATATCTCAATATCAAAAGATGTTTTTGAGTTGTTTTTGGTTATCTTGGTAGTTATATTTATTGTGCTGTATAGTGCCAATTGGTACAGAAACAAAAAAGCAAGCGACAATGCACCGGGAGGCTTTGTGGGCTTTATGGAAATGTTTGTTGTGAGCATAAACGATGATGTCATAAAGAGCAGCATTGGTGAAAAGTATTACAGAAAATATTCGCCTTATTTGCTTACGGTTTTTTTCTTTATTTTTATAAGTAATCTTGTAGGCATGATACCGATATTTCCCGCAGGAGCAAATATTACAGGAAATATAGCCATAACATTTTTTCTTGCGATATGCACATTCTTGGCAACTAACTTATTCGGAAACAAACATTATTGGAAAGATATATTCTGGCCGGAAGTTCCCACTTGGCTGAAATTCCCTGTTCCAATGATGCCGCTTATAGAGTTCTTCGGAGTTTTTACTAAACCATTTGCCTTAATGGTGCGTCTCTTTGCGAATATATTGGCCGGGCATGCTATAATTATATCTTTGGTGTGCATAATATTCATAACTTTTCAAATGGGAGTCGTTGCAGGGACTTCGCTTACTGTTGTAAGTGTGGCAATGACAATATTTATGGATTTTCTAGAATTGCTGGTAGCATTCATACAGGCATATGTATTTACCATGTTAAGCGCGGTGTTCATAGGATTGGCGCATTTGGAACCAGAAAATAAATAATCAACAATAAAAATAAAATCAAAAATTATGACTTCATTACTGTTAGTACTATTAGATGCAGCACTCGCAAAAATGGGTGCAGGTTTGGGAGCTGGTTTGGCAGCCATAGGTGCAGGCATAGGAATTGGTCGTATTGGAGGTGATGCCATGTCGGCAATTGCACGTCAGCCCGAAGAAACTAACAACATACGATTGAACATGATTATCATTGCAGCCCTTGTAGAAGGTGTGGCTTTGTTTGCCGTAATCGTATGCTTGTTGGGATTGTTCCAATAAAAAAATAGAAAGATGCCAGCTTTATTAACCCCTGATTCCGGTTTACTGTTTTGGATGGTAGTCGCCTTTGCCGTGATGTTTTTTGTCTTGGCAAAATTCGGCTTTCCCGTAATAACAAAAATGGTGGAAGACAGGAAAAGGTATATAGACGAATCTTTGCAAAAGGCTCGAGAAGCAAACGAGAAGCTATCAAACATAAAGAGTGAGGGCGAAAAGATTTTGCGGGATGCACGTGAAGAACAAGCAAAGGTTTTGAAAGAAGCTATGGCAACAAGCCAGATTATAATTAAAGAGGCGCGCGAAAAGGCTGGTGTAGAAGGTCAGAAAATGATCGAGTCGGCCAAAGAACAGATAAAAGCTGAAAAAGAAATTGCAATGCGCGAAATCCGCAGTCAAGTAGTGTCTCTTTCAACAGAAGTCGCAGAAAAAGTGTTGCGCAAAGACCTTGAAAATCAGGACAAGCAGTTAGATTATATTAATAATCTTCTTGATGAAATGAAATTCGAAAAATAAGGTTTGTATGGATATAGGAACTGTTTCTGTCAGATATGCAAAAGCTTTGCTAAAATATGCCATAGAGCAGGGAGAGGAGGACATTGTTTACAAAGAAATGGACTTTCTTTCACAGGTCTATCTGAAAACGCCAGCTTTGCGTTTGATGGTTGAAAACCCCATGCTCTCAAACAAAGAGAAAATGGATTTTCTATGCAAGGCTGTGGGAAATGCTCCATGTAGCACGACACATAAGTTCTTTTCTATGGTAATAAGTAAACGACGCATTATGATGATGCCTTTTATAGCAAATTCATACAAGTCCCAGTTTCTTTCATATAAAAACATTGTCATAAGTCGTCTTGTAGTTCCCGCCAACGTTAATACTGCAATTGCCGACAAAATACAGAAGTTTGTAGAGGAGGAAACCAACAGCAAAGTAAAAATGCTGGTAGAAAAAGATAATTCCATAGGTGGAGGCTTTGTTTTAGAATATGGAACCTACAAGATAGATGCTTCTATTTGTAATCAAATAAAGAACATACGAAAAAAGTTAATGAGAACTGCGGGTAATTCATAACGGAAAAACAAATATAGATAATTTATATGCCAAATAATATTAATCCTGCGGAGGTGTCAAGCGTGTTGCTTGACCAACTTAAGTCTTTAGACTCAAGTTTGAAACTTGAAGAGGTAGGCACTGTGCTTACTGTGGGTGACGGTGTGTCGCGAATTTATGGCCTCTTGAATGCTACAGCCAACGAGCTGTTAGAATTTGAAGATGGAACCATGGGCATTGTAATGAACCTTGAAGAAGACAATGTAGGTGCGGTTATTTTAGGCTCCAGTGAGGGCATCAAGGAGGGGCAGACTGTGAAACGGACAAACCGCCTTGCATCAATAGATGTTTGCGATTCCATGCTCGGAAGAGTTATAACGCCTCTTGGCGATCCAATAGATGGCGGAGCACCTATAGAAGGAGAGAAACTAAGAATGCCTCTTGATAGAAAAGCGCCGGGAGTTATTTATCGTCAACCAGTAAACCAGGCACTTCAAACCGGTTTGAAGGCCATCGACTCTATGATACCTATCGGAAGAGGACAACGTGAGCTCATAATAGGCGACCGCCAAACGGGTAAGACTGCCATAGCCATAGATACGATAATTAACCAGAAATATAATTTTGAAAAAGGCGATCCCGTTTATTGCATATATGTAGCAATCGGTCAAAAAGCTTCAACCGTGGCAAATACCGTGCAGATATTGAAAGAACATGGTGCTATGGCATATACAGTGGTTGTTGCCGCCACAGCGGCAGATTCTGCAGCTCTTCAATATTATGCTCCTTTTGCAGGTGCGGCAATAGGCGAGTACTTCAGAGATCGTGGCATGCATGCGTTGGTAGTGTATGACGACCTTTCAAAACAAGCTGTTGCATACCGCGAATTGTCTTTGATATTGCGGCGTCCGTCCGGGCGTGAGGCATATCCTGGAGATGTGTTTTATTTGCATTCGCGTCTTTTGGAGCGTGCTGCAAAAATAAATTCAGAGACATCTGTTGCCGAAAATATGAACGATCTTCCGGAATCTATGAAAGGAAAGGTTGTTGGTGGCGGATCTCTTACCGCCTTGCCAATAATAGAAACACAGGCAGGTGATGTTTCCGCGTACATTCCAACCAATGTCATTTCCATTACAGACGGGCAGATATACCTTGTAACAAGCTTGTTTAACGAGGGTTTTCGCCCGGCAATCGATGTTGGTATCTCTGTTTCCCGCGTAGGAGGTTCTGCGCAGATTAAAGCGATGAAGAAAGTAGCAGGAACACTGAAAATAGATCAGGCACAATATAGAGAGCTGGAAGTTTTTTCTCAGTTTTCAAGCGACATGGACAAAGTTACTGCAATGACATTGGATCGTGGTCGCAAAACAAAAGAGCTTCTAATACAAAAGCAATATTCGCCAATGCCCGTTGAAGAACAGATAGCTATATTGTATTGCGGCGTTCACGGCTTACTTTCGGAAGTTCCCATCGACAAAGTTTCGGAATTTCAGGACAATTTCCTCCAGATTATGCGTACAAGACACCGTAAAGATGTATTGGACCAACTTTTATGCGGAAATCTGACTAAGGACGTTACGTCTGTAATTGAAGAAGTGGCAAATGGTTTAAGTTCTCAATACGCTTAGTTATGCCTTCGCTGAAAGAAGTAAAAACAAGAATAGGCTCGGTAAAGAATACCCGCAAAATTACAAATGCAATGAAGATGGTTGCATCATCTAAATTGCACCATGCCCAAAAGGATATAAACGGATTGCGCCCTTACGGAGAGCGTTTGGCCTCTATAATGGCGCGCTTTTTGAAAGTGTGCGAGGGTGAGGTTGAAACTCCGTATGCAGAGGCTCGTGAAGTAAAAAAAGTAACGCTTGTGGTAATTTCTTCAAATTCCAGCCTTTGTGGTGCTTTTAATGCAAATGTGATCAAAGAGTTTCAAAAAACATCAGCCCAATACATACGCAATGGAGTGAAAGTGGAAGTATGGCCTATTGGGAAAAAAATAGCAAAGGCTGTGCAAAAGGCGGGCTTTGTTTATGACGCGGATATGTCCGGTGTATTGGAACATCCCGGTTTTGACAATGCAGTGAAAATAGCCGAAAAGCTTATGACGCGCTTTGTTGATGGAGAGACCGATATGGTAGAGATAATATCCCAGCATTTTGCAAGCACTTCCAAACAGGAGATAAGAAAGCAAAAGTATCTCCCTATAAATCTTGATGCTTCTTCGAGCGAACCCGAATCTTCACAGGGGTGCAGGCAGACTGACTATATAGTTGAGCCTTCAATTCCGGGGATTATTTCATCTCTGATACCGGCATCGCTGCATATGCAGATGTTCTCGTCAATTCTTGATAGTATTGCCGCCGAACACGCAGCCAGGGTTGTGGCAATGCAGATAGCTACAGATAATGCCGATAATTTGATAGAAGAGCTGACGCTGACTTATAATAAAACCCGTCAGCAGGCTATTACATCAGAATTGCTTGATATGGCAAGTGGCTCTTTTCAGTAAAAACATTGCAAAGCATTTTTGTTTCGTTAATCTCCACTTATTCGAAAAGCTTATGCCGCTGACTGGTATTCAAGATTTATATCTCGATTAAAGCTCTGCTTGTTCCTGCGATGCGCCAATGGTATATCATCAATATCATTGGCGCATCGCTTTTACAAATCCAGTTTTGCTTAATCGGCATAAAAACAAAACTGTGTCCTATGTAGAAAAAATTACATCGGACATAGAAAAAACTACATCAAATCTTTTTTGCGTCATTGCAAGAATTTGAAAAACAACAACTTATACAAGTAATCGCTTTGCGTGATAAATAATTGATTGATAAGTTGTTGAGTGAATAATTACTGTGCTTCGCGTGTTCGCAGCCTTGTGCGGCAATGCGCAGGAAAAATCAGAACACCCCCTGTTCAATGGAGTGTCAATCGATGGAACAGTAAGTTCGTTTGTACAGAAAATGAAGCATAAAGGGTTTACACATTAACAAATGACGGACAGTCGGCTGTAATGAAAGATACGTTTGCGGGATATAAAAATTGTGATTTGCACATTCTTAGAGATACAGAAAAAGATTTGGTATCGTGTCTGGGTGTTTTTTGAGCCGGACAATGCATGGAAATTTTAAGCTTTAAAGTATTTCTCGTTAAAGCAAATGCTGACTAAAAAATATGGCAAGCCCAAGTTTCCGTATTGAAGATTTTGATGCTTGCAGTCAATCCTAAGGATGATATGATGAAAATTTTATATGCGTAGCAAGACAAATGCAAATACAGAGCTGAATACGAAACAGATGAGGGAGTTATTTCTTTGAAAATATCACACATTAAAATATAATACGAAGACATTTGCAGTGTTGTTCTTGTATGTATCGACAATAAGAATTTCTCAGCCGCAGAGTAAAGCGCAAGCGATACAAGTTAGGGCTGGCACTTCACTTTGCGTGATGCCAGCCCTTTTGCGTTTAGCACAAAAATAAAGATACTAAAACCTTATAACGTGAATAGCTCCGGTTTGTAAAAGTAGGGGGCTTGGTTTAAAAATAACGTTTGCACCCTTTTCTCCTTATTTGTTGTATAAGACAATGTCTGTTTTACAGCCCTTTGTTCAGAGGTTCAACCTCTTCGAGATTATTTTCTATTTCCTTATCTGACGGAGAGTAGTTTTGTATGTCTCCTTCGATGTAGCGGTCGTATGCGGCCATGTCAATAAGTCCGTGTCCGGAAAGATTGAAAAGTAGTACTTTTTTCTTGCCTTCGATTTTACATTTTTCGGCTTCGTTTATTGTGGCAGCTATTGCGTGGCACGATTCCGGTGCAGGTATGATTCCTTCGGTTCGCGCAAACAAAAGTCCGGCTTTGAATGAATCAGTCTGCCTGATATCAACGCCGTGCAGATAACCGTCTTTCATAAGTTGGGAAATAATCACTCCGGCTCCGTGGTAGCGCAAACCTCCTGCGTGTATGTTTGCCGGTTGAAAGTTGTGTCCTATGGTGTACATGGGAAGCAGTGGTGTGTATCCGCTTTCGTCCCCAAAGTCATATTCAAACTTGCCGCGTGTAAGTTTTGGACAAGCCTCCGGCTCTGCCGCGATGAACTCAGTTTTTTCGCCTTCGAGAATGTTGTGGCGCATAAAAGGGAATGCAATTCCGCTGAAGTTTGAACCGCCTCCGAAGCATGCTATAACCTTGTCGGGATATTCTCCCGCCATTTCCATTTGCTTTTCAGCCTCAAGGCCGATGACAGTTTGGTGGAGGGAAACATGGTTGAGAACCGATCCGAGACAGTATTTGCAGTTTGGAGTGTTTACGGCAAGCTCTATCGCCTCGGAAATAGCTGTGCCGAGGGAGCCGTTGCAGTTAGGATCAACTGTTAGAATGTCTTTCCCGGCCCTAGTGCTCATGGAAGGACTTGGCGTTACTTGCGCGCCATAAGTCTGCATCATGCTGCGGCGGTAGGGTTTTTGCTCAAAACTTATTTTCACCATGTAAACGGCAAGTTCAAGCCCAAATTGACGGCACGCATATGATAAGGCCGTTCCCCATTGCCCGGCACCGGTTTCTGTGGTAACGTTTGTTACACCTTCGTTTTTGCAATACCATGCCTGCGCGAGAGCAGAGTTTAGCTTGTGCGACCCCACGGGACTTACGCTTTCGTTCTTGAAATAAATGTGAGCTGGGGTGTCGAGGGCCTTCTCAAGGGCGTATGCCCTGACGAGCGGAGTGCATCTGTAGTTTTTGTACAAATCTCTTACTTCATCAGGTATGGGTATCCATGCGTCTTTTTGGTTGAGTTCCTGTTGTGAGCATGCCTTTGTAAATATGGGGTACAAGTCCTCGGGAGACAAGGCATCGTGTGTCTTGGGATTAAGAAAAGGCATTGGTTTGGTTTTCATGTCCGCCTGAATGTTATACCATTGAGTGGGTATTTCGGATTCGGGCAACAAGAATTTTTTAGTTGCAGTCATAATATTCGCGGTTGTTTTACATTTCAAATAAATCGGAACAAAATTAGTGAAAATAATTTATTTCGGCCGGAAAAAGGTACAAAATCATTGTTTTTAGGAAAAAAGGCAGTAGGTGAGTGGATTTTCTTTTCGTTTTCAACCAAGGCGATGTGCTTAGATTTTCATAATTTTGCAGATAGTTTTGAGAAGGAAATTCTGAAAACAAGCATGGTATGGACAAGATAGAGTTTGATAAAGTTTGCCCCGATATATTCAGACTGCGTGGTGATATGTCGGGCAGTGATATTTGGTGTAGGGAAAACGTTAGTTTTTCTCGTGGCAAACGTTATCTTATAGAGTGCGCATCGGGGACAGGAAAATCTTCGCTTTGCAGTTATCTTATTGGTATGCGTAACGATTTTTCAGGAAAGATACTTTATGATGGGCGTGATTCGGGCGAGTTGTCTATAAAAGAGTGGGTGGATTTGCGCAAAAAGAGAATAAGTCTGATGTTTCAGGAACTTAGGATGTTTCCCGAGTTGACTGCATATGAAAACGTTGAAATACGCAATGTATTGTCAAACGCAAGAACGAAAAAAGAAATAGGCGAATGGTTTGAACGCTTAGGCCTTGGCGGGCGCATGGATTCTATGCTTGGCCAAATGAGTTTCGGTCAGCAGCAGCGCGTGGCGTTGATGCGTGCGCTTGTATGCAGTTTCGATTTTCTTGTTTTAGACGAGCCGACAAGCCATCTTGATGACAAAAATTCTGCAATAATGGTGGAATTGATAAACGAAGAGGCCGAAAGGAACAACGCAGGTGTAATAGTTACGAGCATAGGCAGGCACATGAATATGGATTACGATAAAATATATGCGCTATGAATTTGGCTAACAAACTATTGAAGCGACATATAAGTTTTCCGCAGTTCATCGGTTACTTTGCGGCAAATCTTTTCGGCATGGCGGTTGTGCTGCTCGCAATCCAATTCTATTTTGACGTGTCTCCGATGTTTGTGGGCGAGGACGGATTTCTAAAGAAGCAGTACATAGTGGTGTCAAAGCACATAGGCGCGGCAGGAACTTTCTCGGGAAACACAAACACGTTTGCAGAGGCGGAAATAGATGATGTTTCATTGCAGCCTTTTGCAAAGAGGGTTGGGGCGTTTCACTCTTCACAGTACAAAGTAATGGCGGCAATGAGTATAAATGGCGGTAATGCTGTTACCACCGATTTGTTTTTTGACGCATTGCCCGATGAGTTTGTGGAAGTTTCAAAAGACGTATGGCATTATTCTCCCGGCAGCGAAAGCGTGCCTATAATAATGCCGCGTTCATACCTCACACTTTACAATTTTGGCTTTGCGCAAAGCAGGGGGCTTCCTAAAATATCAGAAGGTCTTGCAGGTATGATTGACGTAAGGATTATCGTAAATTCGGGCGGCAGGCATGAAACTTTCAAAGGCAGGGTAGTGGGTTTCAGCGGTCGCATTAATACGGTACTCGTTCCAATGTCGTTCATGAAATGGAGTAATGAAAGGTTTGCAAAGGAAGGGGATGACTCACCTTCCCGCTTAATTGTGGAAACGGATAATCCTGCTGATCCGAAAATATCCAAGTATATGGATGCCAAAGGGTATGATGTCTCCGATGACCAACTTGATGCCGGAAAAATGACTTATTTCCTACGAGTGGTTACCGGCATAGTGTTTTCCGTGGGATTACTTATAAGTGTGCTTTCGTTTTACATTTTAATGTTAAGCGTTTATCTGCTTGTGGAAAAGAATTCTGACAAAATAGAAAACCTGCTGCTTATAGGTTATTCACCATTTAGAGTGGCAAAGCCGTATTTGCTGTTTTTGGTAGCGGTGAATTTCATAGTGCTGTTGTGTGCGCTAACGGGTGTTTGTTTTGTGAGACATTATTATATTGGGCTTCTATCTATGGTTTATTCCCAAATAGGAGGCGGTATTATGCTGTATGCTTTGGCAACAGGTGTAACACTTTATATAACGGTTTCTGCACTTGGCTTTGTTGCCATCCGCAGCAAAATCCGTTTTATATGGGATAAACGCAAGAAAAAGCACTAAGTTGAATTTCTCAGTAGTATTTATGGAAAAACTAAAGGAACTTTATACGAACACATATGGCGAGACACCAAAATCGGTGGAACGTCTTGCCGAGTCAGGAAGCAATCGTGTTTATTATCGCCTTTACGGAGAAAAATGTCCGGGCGGTAGTGTTATTGGCGTAGTTGGGCAATCGGCCGATGAGAACAATGCGTTTATAAGTCTGACAAAGCATTTTACACTTCGCAAGCTCCCGGTTCCCAAAATACTAGCGGTGGCAGAAGACTATATGCGATATTTGCAAACCGATTTAGGAAACCGTACACTTTATGATGCGCTTCAGAAAGGGAGAAACGCAGGAGGCAGATATACGGTAAAAGAAAGGAAACTGCTGGAACGCACAATTGAGGCTTTGCCTGAGCTGCAATTTCGGGGAGCCAGGGGGTTGGATTTTTCATGCTGCTATCCGCAACCGGAATTCGACCGCACCGGTGTGCTATTTGATATGTATTATTTTAAATATTGCTTTTTGAAAGCGGTGAACATCGACTTTCACGAAATGAAGCTTGAGGCGGCATTCCAACTAATGGCTGATGAACTTACGGCAGAACATAGCGAATCTTTCCTGTATAGGGATTTCCAAGCGCGAAACGTTATGCTTTCGGACGATGACAGACCGTATTTCATAGATTACCAAGGCGGGCGGCGCGGACCTTGTGAATATGATGTGGCTTCGTTTTTGTGGCAGGCCTCTGCAAGGTATTCCGATTCGCTGCGCAGGGAATTAGTGGCAAAATATATTGCATCTGCCCGTCATTATATAGATATTGACGAAAAACATTTCCGTAAGCGGTTGCCGCTTTTCGTACTTTTCAGACTATTGCAGGTTCTGGGTGCCTATGGCTTTCGCGGATATTATGAGCGCAAACCTCATTTTATCAGCAGCATCCCCCCTGCGATAAGTAATTTACGCAATTTGCTTAACGAAGGGGCTTGCCCTTACCCCTACTTAAATGATGTGTTGCTAAAAATTTGCGACTTACCGCAATTTGAGGAGCACAAGGCGAAAGAATTTAAGCGTGATGACGGATTGCGGGTTGCCACCACAAATGTTTATCAGGCTCACGAGGAGGACGGACCGCCAACTTATTCCAAATACGATGGTAAGGGCAAGCTCGTGGTACGTGTGTTCAGCTTTTCTTTTCACAAAGGCATTCCGGAGGATACAAGTGGTAATGGCGGCGGCTATGTATTTGATTGCCGTGGTACACATAATCCGGGGCGATATGAACCTTACAAGAATCTGACCGGACTTGACGAACCAGTCATAAGGTTTTTAGAAGACGATGGAGAAATCCTAAAGTTTCTTGACAGCGTTTACAAACTGGCAGATTCGCATGTGATGCGATATATACAACGTGGTTTTACTGATATAATGTTTTCTTTTGGTTGTACCGGCGGACAGCACCGCAGTGTGTATGGGGCGCAACATCTCGCCGAACATCTTAATCGAAAATTTGGTGTGGAAGTTAGAATTTGCCACAGAGAACAGAAAATCAACTCAGTAATGCTTGCAAACGATGAAATGTATGACTCAGCAAAAGCACAATGAACTACCTTTGAGACGGGCCATGATACTGGCGGCGGGAATGGGGACACGCCTCAAGCCGTTGACCGACCGCATGCCTAAGGCTCTTGTTGAGGTGGGAGGAATACCGCTAATAATGCGGCAACTACTTGATTTGAAAAAATACGGCTTTAACGATATAACTGTTAATGTGCATCATTTTGCCGATATGCTGTGCCGGTATATCGCCAATAACAAACCAAGCGGTATAGAGGTACATATATCATCGGAGCGCGAAAGACTTCTCAACACGGGCGGTGCGCTCAAAAGAGCCGCAGACATTTTGCTTGCAGATAATTATACGCAGCCAATATTGGTTCACAACGTTGATATCTTGAGTAATGTTGATATTGATGCTTTTTTTAAAAGCTCACTTAACCACGATGCAACTTTGCTTGTAAGTAAGCGCAAATCAAACCGCCAACTTTATTTCAGTCCGGAAACAATGCGCCTTCAAGGGTGGCAAAACCTGACAACAGGGGAAATGCGCAGCCCTTATCCGGATTTTACCCCCGATAAGTGTGTAAATTACGCTTTTTCGGGTATTCATGCTTTGTCGCCATGGGCAATCAAAGCTATGAATGATTGGCCGGATGAGTTTTCGATCATCGACTTTTATTTGAAAGAATGCGTGATGCTTGACATTCGCGGTGTGGTGTCGGACAATTTGAAGTTGCTTGACGTGGGAAAGCTGGACACATTGCGGGAGGCTGATGAATTTGCAAAAGAGTTGGCAAGGGATTGTGTAGGTTAAAAAATGACGAGATGCTGCTTTTTTACAATATCTCGCTGAAATGTGTTTTTTAATATTGCTGTCCGCTAAAACTAAAAATAGCATATAACTCCTATCCGCAATGCCCATAAGCAGGCGTTGCGGATGATTTTTTGAAAAAGTAAGCCCCCTTAGTCAAAAAAGGTCGGTTCAGGAGGCTTTTCTTTGCAATACAGCCGTTTGAACATGAATATATCGTTGAAACGGAGTTTTTAAGGGACGGCTGAGTGCCTGAATTTCTTGCAGTGGCGAGGTTTGCGGTAAGGTTTGTAAGTTAATGCTTTATACAACGTTATGGCGGTCGAAAAAAGGTCTGATGTAGTTTTTTCTAAGTCTGATGTAATTTTTCCTACGTCCTA
>ERZ808252.175-NODE-175-length-66609-cov-23.215945_pt1 | contig 66609 bp, 52 predicted proteins | sample MGYA00521242_ERZ808252 | MGnify/ENA primary metagenome ERZ808252 (study PRJEB31516, sample SAMN03275581) | gut metagenome | biome: mammalia-associated habitat; material: feces | host: Papio cynocephalus | place: Kenya | collected 2012-08-07 ... | reverse complement strand
CACTTGGAATGGGCATCGATTCGATGGGCTTGCCGCTGATGTGTCGATTCGGACGAAATCAGGCCGGATTCCGTCCGAATCGACACATCAGCCGGATTCAAGCCGTTTTTCTCTTGATGTCTGGCGGATTCGCATCAATTGCCGGCGATACGGGTTGAGAATTCATCCAAAAAACGTTTGGCATCGACGTTCAACGCGACATGCACTCGGGGCGCCCCCGGATTGATAAGGCCCTCCGGATCGCCTATGGTGCGTCCGCGGGTGCCGTGGAAATCGCCGGTTTGCGTTTCGACCTTCATCGGCAGGTCAATGCAGGAAACCAAGGTCGGATCGACGGCGACGGCCGCAGCCAAGGGATCATGCAGGGGCATGCCCGCGGAGAAGAGACGCGCATCGGCCTTGAGATTGGCGGCGATGGAGAAATCGGCGATATCGGCGAGGAAACGCAGCGTCTGCGGACTGAACATGCGTTGCGGAGACGGTGTGGACGCTGCGGACGGCGTCGGTGCCGGTGATGTCACGGATGCCTTGGATTGCGCGGATACTTTGGATGACGTGGGCTGTGCGAATGTTTCGGATTGCGCGGATGACGGGGATGATGCAGCGGGTGCGCGACGATGGGCTTCGGACGATTGTCCGCGAAGGCTCGCGGCATCCCTCCAGCGTCTCGTAGCGGTGCCGCCCAGCAGGCATTGGTGCGTCACGTCCAGACCGACCATGGTGATGTCCGCTCCGGAGTGGAACACGCGGTCGGCCGCCTCGGGATCCTGGATCATATTCGTCTCGGCCGTCAGATCCCAGCAGTTGCCTTCCTGGGTGAGGGAACCGCCCATCATCACCAGGCGCAGATTCCGCGTGATGTCCGGGGCTTCGGCGATCGCCATGTCGATGTCGGTCAGCGGGCCGGTCGCCACCACGGTGACGTCCCTGCCGAACCTGCGGATCTGGTCGATGAGGAATCGGACGCCTTCCGGTATGTCGCCATCATCGTCGATGTCGGTATTGCCGGCTGTGCCATTGGTGTCGACGTCGCCATCAGCGGCAAAGGCAAAGGAAAAGGAAAAATCGTCAATCGAAGGATTGGCGTGGATGTCATGAAGCGGATATCCGCCGATGGAAAACAGTTCCCCGCCGTTTTCCATCGGCGATAGGCGGATCGTCCGTATGGGACGGTCGCCGATGATACGTCCGCGATCCGTGGACTGCGCGCAATCCGCACGGTCCACGGAGGAAGAGGAATCCGTGGATAAGAAATCCGCGGTGGAGCCGAGGGGCACAGGACCGAATCCGCCCAGTCCATCGATGCCATGGAACTGCGCGCAACCCGCGTCCGGCACGAAACAGCGCGCCCAGGAAGGATGCGCCGAACCCCGCATGACGGGAATGTGCCGAAGCCCCAACCGCTCCAGCACATATTCGGTATTGCGTACCGCCGTATCGACCGCTACGTTGCCGTAGGTGCCGATGACGCCGAGCAGATTGATATCGGTGAAGGACGCCAGATACGCCAATGCCAACGCGTCGTCGATGCCGGTGTCGACATCGAGAATCATCCTGCGGCCGGTACGGTCATCTGCGAAATCCATCGGACTCCTTTGCGATTCATACGCGGCATGCGGCTATGGTGTTGCCGGCATGCGCGCTTATGGATGCCCGCAGCGTGGGGATTCGGCCCGGATTCATAACGCCGAGCCAAACCCCCGTGTGAGAGATGCGAAGAGCATCCTAGGCTCGGGCACCTACTTGAGGAACTCGTCGGTGGAGATGTCCTTCGCCTGCGGCGCGGTGTGGATCACCTTGTCGTGCGAATCGGTGTACGCGTCCTCCTGGGCGAGGAAGTCGAAGTACTTCTGCGCGCCGTCGACATCGTTGGTGCCGAAGACGAACGAGCCGTCCTTGATCTTGGCCGGATCGCCCCAGTACTGGCCATCCACGATGGTCTTCATGCTCTTCTTCACGAACGCCGGCTTGAGGTTCGCGTCGGGAGCCTCCTTCACCAGGATGTTCGCGGCGTTGTCAGGGTGGGAGTACGCGTACTCGTAGCCCTTCTTGGTGGCCTGCACGAACTTCTTCACCAAGCCCGGGTTGGAGGAGATGGTCTTGTCGTTGGTGATCACGCCGATGGTGTCTGCGTTGCCCGGAACGCCGTAATCCGGTTCGGTGAAGCAGTTCAGCTTCGGACCGTACATCTCGGCCTGCACGCCCTCCCAGGTCGCGTAGAATCCGCCGAAGTCGGCCTTGCCGCTGGACAGCGTCTGGAACGTGGAGGTGCCGACGGTCACCTTGTCGAACGTGCCCTTGCCGCCGTCGGTCTGGATCATGCGGCGGATCACCGCATCGGACTCGTTGGAGCCGAAGGTGGCGAACGTCTTGCCGTCGAAGTCCTTCGGGGACTTGATCTCCTTGTTCGAGGCCAACGAGCACCAGATGGCGCTCGGCTTCTGCTGCACCTGCATGACCTGCTTGATCTTGGCGCCCTTGAGCGTGTAGATACCAACATTGGTGAGGTTGGACAGCGCGAAGTCGGCCTGGCCGTTGTTCACCGCCTGCTCGGCGCCGGCCTGGGCCACGGCCACGATGTCGACGTCAAGGCCGACCTGCTTGAAATAGCCCTTGTTCTTCGCCACGTACACGCCGATATGGTTGGTGTCGGGAGCCCAGGACAGCATGAACGTCACCTTCTTGAGCTTGCCGCTGTCGCTGGTGTCGTTGGTCTGGCCGCATGCGGCGACGCCGAACATCATGGCGATCGCACCGAGAAGCGCCACGGCCTTGATGGCCGTCTTATGCGCGAATGCATTGAAGATATGGTTCTTCATATATGATGATTTCCCTTGAATCTGACTTCTCTACCGTTTTCTAGGGATATGCACGGGTGGTATTCGGGCAGAAAACGGTACGAAGGGACCCGGTTTCCCGTTGCGCCAATGCCCCCGGCATCCCTTATGGCGTCTGGAACCAGACGACGGGGAATCCGCCGGTTTGCCACGCATTGGCTGAACAGCGCCATCCATTATACGGGGTGGTATGACGTGCGGGGCGAACTCAGAGTCAATGTGCCTCATCTAACGGCATGGATAAGGGCATGCGATATTCCGTGTGCAGTCGATGTGCATTGCGGGATGATATTGGTTTATCCACTTATCCACAAATTTTCTGCATCGACTTGCGAGAGCCATCCTGTATTGCGCAAACTTGAGGAATCGCTTGCAACAATGCGATCCAGTATAATTCGACGAATACAAAGAGGTATATACTTATGGATATACATATACTTAACCGTACATCGCAGGAGGTCATCATGCCGACCGTTACCGTGCAAAAATGGGGTAACAGCGAGGGAGTGCGCATTCCGAAAGAGCTGCGCGACCGCGCTGGAATCATCTGTGGTTCCAAACTCGATGTTAAGTTTCGGGACGGTTCGATTGTTCTGACGCCATCGAGTGTCAGAACAACGCAAATTGGCCAATACCGCATACCGAATCTGGAAGATATGTTCCGCGACTATCACGGTGACTATCGCGGTGAGGAATTCGATTCCGGTCCCGCGGTCGGAGAGGAGACTGATCTCTGATGCGCTTTTCCCGTGGTGATATCGTTCGTCTCGACCTCGACCCTTCGCGCGGGCACGAGCAGACCAAGCGTAGGTACGCGGTGGTGGTAAGCAACGATTGGTACAATGCCCACTGCAATCTGACAATGATTTGTCCGATCACCAGTACGGATAACGGGTATCCGTTGCATGTTGACCTAGGCGAGCGGCAGGTATTCGCGCAGGATGCCGATGTGGACGTAATCCACGGATTCATCCAAGTGGAACAGCTCAAAGCCCTGGATTTGAATGCCAGACGGGCATTATACGTGGGCAGGCTTGATGCCGACACTGCCAAGCATGTTACGGAACTCGCCTTGGCCTGTCTGATGTGATTATCGATCGGTCGCCATCGGATGTTGTGCGCAACTGTGATGCTGGCGATGTGCGAACCGGTGACTGTTGGTAGGTTCTTGTCCGTCCGTCACTGATCCGCGTCGGGATCCTCATCGTCGCCGGCCGGACCGAGCAGCACGCGCTCGCTGAGATTCACCAGACACATGAGCACGCAGGTGATGACGATGATCACCAACGTGGCGGAGAAGATCAGCGGCGTGCGGAACGAGTTGTAAGCGGCCTGCAGCCAGATGCCCAGTCCCTTGCGGGCGCCCAGGTACTCCGCGGTGGCGGCGGTGGCGAAAATGTACGCCGCCGAGACGCGGATGCCGCCGTAGATCTGCCGTGCGGCCACGCGCAGCTTCACATGCCACAATGTCCACACACGGGTCGCGCCGCACGTCAACGCCACATCCGAATAAAACTGCGGAACGGCTTCCAACCCGCGAATCGTCTGCACGGCGATCGGAAACAGGCCGAACACCGTCACGATCACGATTTTGCCGGAAATCTCGAAACCGAACCAGATGAGAAACAGCGGCGCGATCGAAATCAACGGCATCGTCTGGGCGGCGGACAGCAGCGGGAACAGCGCGGCGTTCGCGACGCGGGAGCAGTACAGCAGGATGCCGAGCAGAATGCCGCATGCCACGGCGAACAGGAAGCCTACCGTGCCCTCGAGCAACGTGACCTTCGTCGCCGGCCACAATGTCGGCCAGGTCTCCGCCGTAGCCTGCGCGATCTCGCTTGGCGACGCGATCATCGTGCTGGGAACATGCCCGACGCGGACCCATACCTCCCAAACGACGAGCAGCAGCACGATCGCGACGATCGTGGGAATACGTCGTTTCGCCACGTCGAGGAATTTGCGGTGCACGCGCGAAGCCAACATCTTCACCTTGCTTTCCGCGTCAAAGTGGACGCGCACATGACCGACGGCGAGGAATCAGTAAGGTGAGGAGCCTGCCCGTCCGCCGGCCAGAAAAGTTCATTACCGGCAGACCAGTATAGGACGGGGACGGAATGTTCGCATGCGGCAATGCGAAGGGCCTCCGCACCATGTTGTGCGGAGGCCCTTCGCGGATACCCCTTGCGGATGTCTTGAGCTGTTTCCGGAACGATGCGGTCGTCGGCGGCTACTCCAGTCCAATGGATTTCAGATGGTGCAGCTTCAAAGACTTGACTTCAAGGGTACCGGACTCCGTGACAAGTTCGATCGCCCGGGAACCTACGGAAGCGTAGCTATACGAGCTCATGACCTGATGCCCGCCGTTCGCATACGTCTCGACGCAGCCTCGGTCCACGAACACACGCAGCGTGAGCTCGTCCGCAGCCAGCTCCGCTTCGGAAAGCGGCGCCGCGCGGTAGCCGCGGTCGCCGCGTGCGTTGGCCTGACGGTCAAGCACGACGCATCCGGTCTGCGCGTCGAACGCGATGTAGGTGTACGCGCCGTCCGGGGTGGCGTGCACCTTCAATCCGGCGCGTTCGGCGGTGGACGCCGCCAAGTCGATGGTCAGCTCGATTTCCACGGCCTCGGCGTCATCGGCGATGATTCTTCCATCGTTGGCATCGAGCGAAATCGCGCCGAAATCGACGGTGTCCTCACGCAGACCCTCCATTTCGGCCACCGGAGGCGTGTGCAGATCACCGTCCGCGCCCAGGATGATTTCGCGCGGCAAGGTGAGATTGCCGCACCACCCATCGTCCTCCATGCAGATCGGCGTGGCGAACGGGCTCATCCAACCATAGACGATCTGGCGCTTGCCGTCGTTGAAGGATTGCGGCGCGTAGTAGTTGTGCCCGCAATCCCATGGCCGAAACTCGGTTTCCGGATGGAACGCCTTTCCGGGCGCCCATGTGCCGATCATGTATCCGGCGTTGTTGGCGTTGCGGTTCATGAAGCCCCTTGGCTTGGCGCCCATGGCGGAGAAGCCGATGACCCACTTCTCGTTGCCCTGTGCGTCGCGGATGGGGAAGAAATCCGGGCATTCGAGCATGAACACATTCGGGTCCGGATGCTCGAACAACACCCGTTCATAAGTCCAGCGCACCATGTCTTTGGACGAGAACAGCCACATCTGGCCGCGCTTCTGCGCGGAGGAGACGCCGAAGGTCATGTACCATGTGTCACCGGTCTTCCAGACCTTCGGGTCGCGGTAGTGGTGGTCAACCTTGTCGGTCGGGCAGTCGATGACCATGCCGCGCTTGGTGGCGCTGGTCAGCTCGTCGTCGTCCGGTTCGGCGAGCATCTGCACCTGCCAGTCGCCGCCGGTGTTGTCCTTGCCGTTGGCCCAGCGATGGCCGGTGTAGTAGAACCTGAGCCTGCCATCATCGCCGATCACCGCGGAGCCGGAGAACACACCGTCCTTCTCCTGTTCCAGGGACGGGGCGAACATGATCGGCTCGCGTTTCCAATGCACCATGTCTTTGGATGAGACGTGGCCCCAATGCATCGGCCCCCATTGGGTGCCGTACGGATGCAGCTGGTAGAACACGTGCCAGCGACCCTTGTAATGGCACAGGCCGTTCGGGTCGTTGATCCATCCGCCGTTGGAGGCGATGTGGAATTTCGGATACCAGCGGTTGTTGCGTCCGGCGGCGAGACTGGCCACCGAGGCTTCGGCCTTGGCGAGTTCTTCGGCATGGTTCTTGATCGGCGTAAGTACCGGTTCGTTCGGAGTGAAGTCAGTCATGGTTGATCGTCTTTCTATGCGTCGCCATTCGATGGTTTGGCGAAAATCGGCGGGTCTATGCGGTGGTGGTCTGGATGAGGTAGTTGGTGGTCCGGCAAGGAGCCGGACCACCAACTACCTGACCGGCGGGGTTGGTCGTTCGGGTCAGGCCTTGGCGGCTTCCATGGCCTTGAGCTGCCTGTCGGTGTAGAACGGATCGCCACCGACGTCCTGGTCGTCCTTCTTGATGACGAAGAAGCCATAGATCAGAGCGGCCAGAACGATGCCGGAGATGGTGAAGAAGGTCGGGCGGTCGCCCAAGGCGTCATGCATGGTGCCCATCGGTGTGGAGAAGATCACCTGACCGACCTGGGAGGCGATCTGGAAGCCCACCATGTACAGGGTCGCGGACAGCTTGGTGTCGAAGTGCAGGGTGAAGTAGCGGAACGCCGGCAGGCAGAACAGCGGCACCTCGATGGAATGGAACAGCTTGACGATCGACACGCTGACCGGATCGTGGAACACGCCGCACAGGCCGATGCGCAGGAACATCACGGTGGCGCCGAGCAGCAGGGAGTTGCGCACGCCGATCTTCTTCATGATGATTGGCACGACGCCCATCATCGCGGATTCGAGGAACACCTGGAAGGAATTCAGCGTGCCGTAGGTGGCGTTGCCGATTTCGGTGGTGGAGAAGAGGGAGGCGTAGTAGTTCGGGAACATCTGCTGGTCGAACACGGTGTAGAAGGTGTTGGTGAACAGCATGAAGACGATGAGCACCCACAGGGTCGGCATCTTCAGGACGGCGAGCATCTCCTTGAAGGACGGGTTGGTCGCGGTGGCGTTCGGATCGGCTTCCTTCTTGAGTTCCGCCTTCTGCTCCGCGGGAACCCAGAACGCGTAGACGCACAGCATGCCGAGGCCGCAAATGGAGCCGACCCAGAAGTTCAGCAGCGGGTTGATGTTGAACAGGAAGCCCGCGCACAGCGCCACGATGGCGTAGCCGAAGGAGCCCCAGGCGCGGGACTGGCCGTATTCGAAGCCGAATTTACGGGAATACCGTTCGGTGAGCGCCTCGAACAGCGAGCATCCCGCCATGAAACCGGCGGATAGCACGATGGATCCGATGAGCACGCCGACGAAGCGGATGCTGCCGCCGGCGGTGAGCATCGGCGCGTATACGAACTGGACGAACGGGCCGACGAGCGCCGCGAGCGTGGAGACGACGATGACGAGCTTGCGCTTGATGCCGAGCTGGTCTTGGATGGCGCCATAGGCGAACATGATGACCAGGGTGGCCAACGAGTTGATGGAGTAGATCTGCCCCTGTTCGGCCGAGCTCATGCCCAGGCCGTGCGTGGGGTCGGTGAGCCATCGCGAGAAGAATGACCACCAGATGCCCCAGGAGCAGAAAAACATGAAGATGCCGAGTGAGCTTTGCAGATAGGAAGGGTTCTTCCATGTGGATCGGGTATCGCGTGCCATGATGTTCCGTCCTCCGTGTCGTTGCCGCTTCGGTGCGGCGTGATCGTTGCTGAGTGGTGTTGTGTGGTTCGTTTCGGCTGCCGTGCCGGAACAAAGGTGATTTCATGATACGTCTTTTGGGAGGAAGCGTCAAACGATTTACGTAAAACGATTGACGTTAGATTTTGCAAGGTTATACGGAAGGGCTGAAAATAGCGGTGTCCGGCATGTCGGCAATTGGGGAAAGGGGGAAATGCGTCGGCGTGTCGCGATGTGGTTGGAGTCATGTGATTGGACTTGCGCGACGGTTGCGGCGCAGGACGATTCGGCATGGAGCGGACGCAATGCGGATACGATGCAGGCACGGTGCGAGACGGTGCGGCAATGGGCGAGATATGCGATGCGAGATGCCCCGCCCACTCCGGCGGCAACGTATGGAACGCTGTGATTCGACGTCGCGACGCAACGAATATGATGGCACGGCATCAGAACGGGTGCTCGGAAGGCATTGCCGAAGCTCAATCCGCCACGGAGCCCTTTTCCAACAGCGTGCAGTGGATCTTCGCGGGAACGGGCGCATCCAGAGACGGCAACGGGGCGGTGGTCTTCGGCCAGCAGCCGACGTCAACGGGTTTGCCTTCGATCATGGAGATCAGTTTGCAGGCGGACCAGTATCCCATCTCGTAGTGCGGCAGTTCCACGGTGGTGAGCTGCGGTTCGAGCGTTTCCGCGAACACGCGGTGATTGTCGACGCCGACCACGGAAATGTCCTTGCCCACGGTGAGTCCGCGACGCGCGGCGCATTCGTACACATACCAGGCGCGTGCGTCGTTGAAACAGAAGAATCCATCGGGATGTTCCCGCTCGAACAGGTCATCCACGGCACGCAATGCGGGGCCATTGTTCATCACATCGCAGACCAGCGAATCATCGAAATCACGTCCGGCGTCGTGCAAGGCCGCGCGGTATCCGGCGAGACGCCCATGCTGGGCAACTATGTTTTCCGAACATCCGATGTACGCGATGCGCTCGCAGTGCGCCCTGAGCAGGCGGTTCGTCGCGTCGTATGCGATGGCGAACTCGTCGGGCTCCACGCTGGGGATCTTTCCCGCCGCGTCGGTGGCGTCCACCATCACCACGGGATAGTCGTTCAGCGACGCCGGCACGGAAGCGATGCGGTTCGACATCTTCGAATACAGGAATCCATCCACGCCGTAACGTTTCAGGGTCGAAATCTCCTGCTCCTCGCTCGCCGCGCCATCGGTACTGACGGTGAATAGAATATAACCGTAGACGCTGGCCGCATCCTGCGCGCCCAGAATGATGCCGCCCGCGAATGGGGTGGTCGCGACCTCTTCGCTGATGAATCCAAGGATGCGGGTCCTGTTGGTGCGTAGACTACGCGCCAACGGATTGATTCGGTATCCGAGTTCATCGGCCTTCTTGCGCACAAGTTCGGCCAACGCCGCATTCACCCGGCCCTCGTCCCGTCCATTGAGCACCAAAGACACCGTGGAAATGGACACTCCGGTCTCTCTGGCGATTTCCTTCATCGTGGTCATAACTGCAACCCTATACCTGTGCTGGACGAAACCTGTGAGAAACGGGAGGGCGCGTCATTCGCGCATGAACGATGCGAATGACGCGCCCTCCCGGATGCCGTGATACGTGGCATCCGCTATTCGGACAGAATTTCGTCGACGAGTTCCTGCTTGGCGTGGATCTGGCCGTTGAATCCCGGACGAATATCCAGACGGATCACCACATCCGTGCGGTATCCCTGGCCGGCGAGCTTCATGGTCGCGTCCCGAATCACCTTGAGCACGTCGTCGATGTCGCCTTCGATGTTGGTGAACATCGCATTGGTCTCATTGGGAAGACCCGATTGACGGATCACGTCGACCGCCTGTGCGACGTAGGTGGATTTCTCCGGACTCGCGCCGGCGGGGGAGATCGCGACCGCCGCGAGCGTGTTGATGTACGGCTTGCCGGTTTTCGGATCGATGGGCACTTCCTGTTTTTCCGCGTTGCGATCGAGCGTCATTCACGTTTCCTTTCTGTTCTGTTGCCGTGCCGGTGGATGGACGGCGGCACGGCATGATTCGGTTGTCGTGCCGTGCATGGTCTGCCGGGTCACGGGGGCGGCAGACCATACGACGGACATGCGGCCTTTGGGTCGCTTAGCGCCACTTCCAGGCGTGGTCCATCGGGCCGGAACCATGACCGAGATCGAGCTGGGCCTTCAAAGCGCCCGTCAGATAATGCTTCGCGCTATCGACCGCGGTCGGCAGATCCTCGCCCAACGCCAGATGCGACGCGATCGCGGAAGACAACGTGCATCCGGTGCCATGCGTGTTCGGATTGTCGATGCGGCGGGAACGGAACCATGTGGCCTCGCCGCTTGGCTCGACGAGCACGTCGCTTGCGTCCTGCGTGCCATGGCCGCCCTTGACGAGTACGGCGCAACCGAAATGGTCCGCCAGGAGGTGCCCCGCCTTGACCATGTCGGACGGCGTGGAGATGCTCTCGCCGTCCTCATAGGCCAATGGAGCGGCACCCTGCCTGACGGCCAGATCGCACAGCACCTGCGTCTCGGGCATATTCGGCGTGATCACCGTGGCCAGCGGGAACAACTTCGAAGTGAGTGCGGCGATCGCGTCGTCCTCGATGAGCTTCGCGCCGGAGGTGGCGACCATCACCGGATCAAGCACCACATTGGCCGCGTGGTGGAACGTGAGACGATCGGCGATCACGTTGATGAGTTCGGCGCTGGAGACCATGCCGATCTTCACCGCGACCGGCGGAATGTCCGAGAACACGGCGTCGATCTGCGCGGCGAGCATATCCGGGGGAGTGTTGGTGACCATCGTCACGCCCGTGGTGTTTTGCGCGGTCAGCGCGGCGATGGCGGTCATGCCGAATACGCCGTTGGCCAGCATGGTCTTCAGGTCGGCCTGGATGCCGGCGCCGCCGGAGGAATCCGATCCTGCGATACTCAGCACTGGCGCCAATGTGGTGGTCATAGCCAACTCCTTCCTCCGCTTCGTTCGCGGATGATCTCATAAATCCATGAAATGCGTATGCGAACCGGCGGATCCATCACGGTCTCCCGCCATGACTCCACCGGTTCGCATACGCATATCCATCGGTCCCTCACTATGCCATGCCGTCGTATGACGCGCCGAGGCGGCGGTCACCGATGGCATGCCGTGGAAGACGTTCCCATGCGTATCACTGGTAGAGCTTGGAACCGCCGTCGCGGAACTTCTGGCTCATCTGCTGCATGCCGGCCGCGATGGACTGCGCGTCGGCCACGAGCTTCTCCTGCGCGGCCTCGTCGCCGAACTTCTTGCGGATGTTCTGCGAAATCGCCATGGAGCAGAACTTCGGGCCGCACATCGAGCAGAAGTGCGCCATCTTCGCAGGCTCCGCCGGCAGCGTCTCATCGTGGAACGCGATCGCGGTATCCGGGTCGTAGCTCAGGTTGAACTGGTCGAGCCAACGGAACTCGAAACGCGCCTTGCTCATCGCGTTGTCGCGGTCCATCGCATGCGGATGGTGCTTGGCGATGTCCGCCGCATGGCAGGCGATCTTGTAGGCGATCACGCCCTGCTTGACATCGTCCTTGTTCGGCAGGCCGAGGTGCTCCTTCGGCGTCACATAGCACAGCATGGCGGTGCCGTAGCGGGCGATCTCCACGCCGCCGATGGCGGACGTGATGTGGTCGTAGCCCGGAGCGGTGTCGGTGGTGAGCGGTCCAAGCGTGTAGAACGGCGCGTCCTTGCAGATCGCCTTCTCCATCTCGATGTTCATGCGCACGGTGTCGAACGGAATATGGCCCGGTCCTTCGATCATCACCTGCACATCGTGGTCCCATGCGCGCTGGGTCAATTCGCCCAGCGTCATGAGCTCGGCGAACTGCGCCGCGTCGTTCGCGTCGGCGAGCGAGCCCGGACGCAAACCGTCGCCGAGCGAGAACGCGACGTCGTACTTCGCGAAGATGTCGCACAGCTCGTCGAAATGCGTGTACAGGAAGCTTTCCTGATGGTGCTGCAGGCACCATTCGGCCATGATCGAACCACCGCGGGAGACAATGCCCGTCATGCGGTTGGCGGTCAGCGGCACGAACCGCAGCAGCACGCCGGCATGGATGGTCATGTAGTCGACGCCCTGCTCGCACTGTTCGATCACGGTGTCGCGGAACAGCTCCCAGGAGAGCTTGGACGCATCGTCCTCGACCTTCTCCAGCGCCTGGTACATCGGCACGGTGCCGATCGGGACGGGGGAGTTGCGCAGAATCCATTCGCGGGTGGTGTGGATGTCGTTGCCGGTGGACAGGTCCATCACGGTGTCGGCGCCCCACTTGGTGGCCCACGTCAGCTTCTCCACTTCCTCGTCGATGGATGAGGTGACGGCGGAGTTGCCCATGTTGGCGTTGAGCTTGGTGAGGAACTTCGAACCGATGATCATCGGCTCGGCCTCCGGGTGGTTGATGTTGCACGGCATGACCGCGCGGCCGGCGGCCAGCTCGGAACGCACCAGCTCCACGTCGCAGTGCTCGCGCTCGGCGACGTAACGCATTTCCGGCGTGATGATGTTATGGCGCGCGTACCACATCTGGGTGATCGGGTGGTCCTTGGCCTTCAGCGGCTTGTGCTTGCGGCCGCGCCACTCCTTGGACGCCTTGCCGCGCTTGATGGCGCGCTTGCCATCGTCCTCGAGGTTGCGACGCCGGCCCTCGTACTCCTCCACGTCGCCGCGGTCGCGGATCCAGTCGAGACGCAACGGGGCCAAGCCCTCCTTCGGGTCGCACTTCGGGCCTTCGGTGTTGTAGTCCTTGAACGGCGCGTTCGGGCCTTCGCCCGGCGTGTCGGAAAGCTTGATCTCGGTGTACGGCACCTCAAGATCGTAGGTGCCGAACTGGTTCTCGAAGTGAATCGGCGTGGTCTTGCGGACGTGCGCCTTGTCGCGCTGCTTGGAATCGCGCGCCGCGATGTCCACGCGCTGCTGCTTGGCCAGCTTGGAGGCCGCTTTCGCCTCCTTGGCGTTGGTGAACTTCTTCTCGTTCTTCTCGGCCGGCTTGTCGGCGGTCTCGCTGGTCTTCACACGCGGTGCGTAGCCGTGCCTCCTATCGCCGCGCACGGCCTTCCAGCGCGTCACCATATCGCGGGTAGCGGCTTCCGGATCGTCGGCTCCGGCGATCGCGGAGACCACGAACCAACCTGCGGCCTTCGACTGTGCCAGCATCTCCATGTCGTCGGCGGTCACGCCGCCGCCCACCACCACGGGGAATTCGCTGGCGGTGCAGATCGTGTTGATCTGCTCCTCGTCGAGGGTGTGCCCCGAACCGTCGTTGCCGCCGACGGAAGCCTCCGGCTTGGTGGCGGAGACATGCAGCGGGCCGGCGCCGATGTAGTCGATGCAGCCGTTCGGCAGCTCGTTGATGAGCTTCACGAGGCTTTCGGTTTCGGCGGAAAGGCCCACGATGGCCTCGTCGCCGAGCAGCGCACGCGCCTCACGCGGCTCCATGTCGGTCTGCCCGATGTGCACGCCATCGACCTTGATGCCTTTGTTGCGCGCCTGCCACACCACATCCACGCGGTCGTCGATGACGAACGCCACGGAATCGGATTTGCCGTTGTCTTCGATGATCTGCGCGATGTCCTGCGCCATCATCGTGATGTCCTTGGCGTCCGCGTCCTTGGCGCGCAGCTGGATGAACGTCGCCCCGCCGCGCAACGCGTCATCGACCACATCCGTGATCGGACGGCCCTTGCAGTCCTGCGGGCCTACTACGAAGTAGGCGCTCATGTCGAAACAGTCTCGCATGGAGGCGTATGGATAGTTGCTCATTGTGGTTTCCCCTTTGTGGTAAGTGATCCAAAAAAGAAGTGTTGATATGTGCTGCTGATGACTGCGGCGCCCGCTCTGCTGGCCGGTTCCGTCATTCCTGTATCAGGCGAGGCCGGAATCCCGACGATTCCCATGGACCTATATATAGGGTCTTGGTTTTGCGCGTATACGTCGAGACGTTCCGGCGGACCGCCGGGCGGTGGATGACACCGAATCATCGGTGGAACTCATCCGAGGAGGATGTCCGAATCGGCCACCTGCCGGGCAGTCGTGTTCCACAGGGCATCCAACAATGCCGTCTGGAACGACCCCGGCCCCTTGGACGACTTCTCGGCCGTCTCCGAAGCGCGGTTGTACAGCAGGGCTGCGGAGACGGCGGCGACGAACGGTTCGGCGACGGCCAGATACGTTGCGGTGACGCCGCCGAGCGAGCAGCCCGCGCCGGTGATCTTCGTCATCATCGCGCTGCCACCGGGCAGCCGAAGCACGTGTTCGCCATCGGTCACCAGGTCGACCGCGCCGGAAACCGCGACTGCGCCGGTGCCGGTCGGGGAGTGTTTCGCGAGATGCCGTGCCAGGCGCTTCGCCGCGTCGGCCGCGGCATCGACGTCATCGACGGATTCGACGCCTGCGGGGCGGGTCCCGGAAACTGAGGAAGCGCCACGATCCAGTCCCCACATCGCGTCGAGCGCGATGATCTCGCTGGCGTTGCCGCGTACGATGGTCGGCGGATATGTGCGGAACGACTCGAGGATCGCGGTGCGTGTTTTGCCGATGCCGGCGGCGACCGGGTCGAGTACCCATGTCTTGCCGCCCTTGTGCAGCTTGCAGGCGATTTGCGGCAAGGCGTCCTTGAAGAACGGCAGCAACGTGCCGACATTGATGTAATTGGATCCCGCGATCTGCGCGGTGTCCACCACATCGTCCGGCAGATAGCTCATGGCCGCAGTTCCGCCGGCCGCGAGCTGTGCGTTGGCCACCAGATTGATGGTCACGAAATTGGTGAATGACTGCGCCAGCGGCGTCTGCGCCCGCACGGTGTCGACCGCCTGCGCGATCTGGCCGCGCAAACGTGTGATGAACTCGCGTTGTTCATCGGTGTATGAGTCGGTGCTCATCATCTGCTCCCTACGTTGGTGCTAACCAACAGGTTCAAAGGGTCAGGCTCCGTGCCTATCTCAGCTTCTCGGTCTCCCGGGAAGCACCCCCGCATGTTCAATACGGTCTTCAACCTATCCGAGGGCGTTGACAGCGGTGTTTCCGACGGCCGCGCTCTTCCGTAGGCGGTTTTGGGCTTCCGTAGGTGGTCGCCGGCCGATAGGCGATGGAAAACCATTGGAATGGGCGTCTGTCCGAACCCGGATCCGTGGCCGACCGCCTACGGAACGTGAAAACCGCCTACGGAACCCGGCGGTAGCGCCGAGTCGGGGAGCGGCCATGGAAGTCAGCGCGTGACGGTAGGCTTTCCGCTTGTAAAGACCCCAAACCGTTCATACCAGAAGGTGCATTGTGGCTGTATCCAAACTCGATGAAGTCGTATCCCTCGCCAAGCGTCGTGGTTTTGTTTTCCCCGCCGGCGAAATCTATGGCGGAACCCGTTCCGCATGGGATTACGGTCCGCTCGGCGTCGCGCTGAAGGACAATATCAAGCGCGAATGGTGGCGTTCCATGGTCGTCACCCGCGGTGACGTCGTTGGCGTTGACACCTCCATCATCCTGCCGACCCCGGTGTGGGTCGCCTCCGGCCACGTGGCCGTCTTCAACGATCCGCTGGTGGAATGCCTCAACTGCCACAAGCGTCAGCGTTCCGACAAACTCCAGGAGTCCTACGCCGAGAAGCACGGCGACAAGCTGCCGGAGAACGGCATGGCCGACATCGTGTGCCCGGATTGCGGCACCCGCGGCAAGTGGACCGAACCGCGCGACTTCAACATGATGCTGCGCACCCATCTCGGCCCGGTCGAGGACGAGAACTCGCTGCACTACCTGCGTCCGGAGACCGCGCAGGGCATTTTCGTCGATTTCAAGAACGTGATGACCTCTTCCCGCAAGAAGCCGCCGTTCGGCATCGCCAACATGGGCAAGTCCTTCCGCAACGAGATCACCCCGGGCAACTTCATCTTCCGCACCCGTGAGTTCGAGCAGATGGAGATGGAGTTCTTCGTCAAGCCCGGCGAGGACGAGGCGTGGCACCAGTACTGGATCGACGCCCGCACCCAGTGGTACCTCGACCTTGGCGTCAAGCCGGAGAACCTGCGCCACTACGAGCACCCGAAGGACAAGCTGGCCCATTACTCGAAGCGCACCGTGGACATCGAGTACAAGTTCGGTTTCCAAGGCTCCGATTGGGGTGAGCTCGAAGGCATCGCCAACCGTACCGACTTCGATCTTTCCGCGCATTCCAAGCACTCCGGAGAGGACCTGAGCTACTTCAACCAGGCCACTGGCGAAAAGTACGTGCCGTACGTCATCGAGCCTGCCGCCGGCCTGACCCGCTCCCTGATGTGCTTCCTCGTCGACGCCTACGATGTCGACGAGGCGCCGAACACCAAGGGCGGCGTGGACAAGCGCACCGTGCTGCACCTCGACCCGCGTCTGGCCCCGGTCAAGGCCGCTGTGCTGCCGCTGAGCAAGAAGCCCGACCTGCAGGGCGTCGCGCACAAGCTCGCCGCCGACCTGCGTCAGAACGAGTGGATGATCGATTACGACGAGTCCGGAGCCATCGGACGCCGTTACCGTCGCCAGGACGAGATCGGCACCCCGCTGTGCGTGACCGTCGACTTCGACACCTTGGACGACCAGGCCGTGACCATCCGTGAACGCGATACCATGAAGCAGGAGCGCGTCAGCCTCGACAAGGTGTCGGACTACATCGCCGAACGCATTGGCGAGAAGCGCAGCAGCGTGCCGCAGCTGCCGGTCGAGATGGGCGGCGAGGCATGGCCCGAGTCCGTCAAGATCGCCGAGGCCGGTGGACTGTACTAAAGCGCCCCATGCCAGACAGCATTGTGATTGCCGACGGGGAAACCGACGCGCTTGACCCGCGTACCGACGCGGCTCGGCCGTCGGTTCCCCCCGTTATCAAGCCGGTCGATCTCGGGCCGGTGCACGTGCAGACGCCGGTCGTGCTCTCGCCCATGGCGGGCGTGACCAATTGGCCGTTTCGTGTGATCTGCGAAAGCTACGGGCCGGACGGTCTGTATGTCGCGGAGATGATCACCGCCCGCGCGCTGGTCGCCCGCAATCCCAAGGCGTTGCGCCTGTGCCGCTTCGCGCCCAGTGAAAGAATCCGCTCGCTTCAGTTGTATGGTGTGAATCCCGCGATCGTCGAACAGGCCGCGAAAATCGTCGTCGACGAGAACATGGCGGATCATGTCGACCTGAACTTCGGTTGCCCGGTACCCAAGGTCACGCGCCGCGGTGGCGGTTCCGCTTTGCCCTGGAAGCTCGATTTGTTCCGTGAGATCATCCAACGCGTGGTCAAGGTGTGCGACAGCGCCGACATCCCCGTCACCGCCAAGATTCGCGTGGGCATCGACCATGAGCATGAGACCTTCCTCGAGGCCGGACGCATCGCGCAGGAGGAGGGCTGCAAGGCCGTGACCCTGCACGCGCGCACCACCGCCGAATACTACGGTGGGCATTCCGACTGGAACCGCATCGGCGAACTCGTGGAGAGACTCGACATCCCCGTGTTCGGCAACGGCGACATCTGGGGCGCGAACGACGCGCTCGCCATGGTCTCCGAAACCGGCTGCGCGGGCGTCGCCATCGGTCGCGGCTGTCAAGGCCGCCCATGGTTGTTCGCGGATATCAAGAACGCCTTCGCCGGCAGCGACGAACGCATCGATCCGACGCTCGGCGAGGTGTGCCGGGTGATCGAACGTCATGCCGCGTTGCTCACCGAGTTCTATGACGGCGACGAGCGGATGGCCGTGCACGATCTGCGCAAGCACATCGCGTGGTATCTCAAAGGGTTCCCGGTGGGCGGTTCCACACGCCGGGCGTTCATGGAATGTGAAAATCTTGAGGATGTGCGCGCCGAGATCGGCAAGCTCGATCCCACCATTCGTTTCCCCGAGCGCATCGCCGACAAGCCGAGGGGCCGCGTACGCTTCGCCAAGAAGGTGCATTTGCCATACGGATGGTTGGAATCTCGGGAAACAACCCATGAGGAGCGTCAGGCGCTGTTCGGCGACGACCCCATGGACGCGAGCTACTGATCGGATTGGTTCCCGTCCGGGCGGAAAATGGGTGAAAACGATTTTTCGACCGGGCGGGGGCGCCGACTCTAGGCAAAAAAGACACGCCGATGGGAAAAAAGTGAAAAAACACCGGCGCGCGCATGAAAAAGTGCGCGTATTATCAACCCGTCTGCGATAGAGTTGTGCGTAAACGTGTGAGTGACAGGAGACTATGGTGAGCGAGATTGCCCAGACTGACAATTTCAACGACAAGACTAACATCAAGGTCGTCGGTGTCGGTGGAGCCGGCGGTAACGCCGTTAATCGCATGATTGCTGAAGGTCTTCAAAGTGTTGAGTTCATCGCGATTAACACCGACGCGAAGGATTTGCTGCGTTCCGATGCGGATGTCAAAATCTCATTGAACGACGCTTCCAGCCGTGGTCTGGGCGCAGGGGCCGACCCGGAGAAGGGCGCGAAGGCCGCGCAGGACCATCAGTCCGACATCGAGGAATCGCTCAAGGGCGCCGACATGGTGTTCGTGACCTGCGGCGAAGGCGGCGGCACCGGTACCGGCGCAAGCCCGATTGTGGCGCGCGCCGCGCACCAGCAGGGCGCATTGACCATCGCGGTCGTGACTCGTCCATTCAGCTTTGAAGGCCCGCAGCGTTCTGCGTCCGCCGCACTTGGCATCGAGAACCTGCGCAAGGAAGTGGACGCGCTGATCGTAATTCCGAACGACCGGTTGCTGGAGCTGTCCGACCGCACCATCGGCATCGTCGACGCGTTCAAGACCGCGGACACCGCATTGCTGGCCGGCGTTCAGGGCATCACCGACCTGATCACTTCCAATTCGTACATCCACGTCGACTTCAACGATGTCAACGCGATTTTGCGTGGCGCCGGCACCGCGCTGTTCGGCATCGGCTCCGCACGGGGCGAGGACCGCGCCACGCAGGCCGCGGAAATCGCCATCAGCTCGCCGCTGCTGGAAGAGAGCATCGAGGGTGCGCATGGCGCGCTGGTCAACATCGCCGGTCCGACCGATCTGAAGCTGCAGGAAGCCGCGGCGGCAACCCAGCTGGTGCAGAAGGCCATCCACCCGGAGGCGCAGATCATCTGGGGTCTTTCCCTGGACGACGCCTACGGCGACGAGGTGCGCGTCACGGTCATCGCGGCCGGTTTCGACGCCAACTCGAAGAAGAGCGCTCCGGCCGTCGACCAGGATTCGAAGCCTTCCACCGAAGGCACGATTCCGCTGTCGGCGCTGTCCGCCAAGGTGTCGAGCGCTTCCGCCGAACCCCAGCAGCCCCAGCAGGCGCAGCAGGTGAATCCCGCAGCTCCAGTGACCCAGCAGCCGCAGGCTCCTGTCCAGCAGTCGTTGCCGACCTACGTTCCCACTCCGGAACCGGCCGCTCCGACGTTCGACCAGACCGCCGAGCAGCAGGTGGTCTCCCCGAACGATCCGAACGGCATCGACATTCCGGATTTCCTGCGCTAATTTCAATGCGATGACGCGAAAGGATCATTGATGGCAGGTTTTATGAAAAGCGCTATGTCCTATTTGGGCATGTCCGACGTCGCGGAGGACGACGAGGAATACAACGAGGATTCCGATGCCAACGAAACCTCGTTCGATTCCGATCATTCGGTGACTCCCATGGCGACGCCAGCGCCTGCCTCCACGGCCGCATCCACGCCGCGTGAGCAGACGAATCCGTTCCAAGGAGGCAGGGTGAACCGCATCACCACCATTCATCCGAAATCCTACGAGGACGCGCAGCTGGTCGGTCGCGCCATTCGTGATGGCGTGCCGGTCGTGCTGAATCTGACCGGCGTGGCGGAATCCGTGGCTTATCGCATCGTGGACTTTTCCGCGGGAGTGGTTTTCGGCGTCCGTGGTTCCATCGAGCGCGTCACGCCACGGGTCTTCCTGCTGAGCCCCGCCCAGGTGAACATCAAGGTCGAGGAGCCGCAGCCTGAGGCGCAGTCCCACGATCTGTTCGCGACGAACTGATCCGATACGGAGGAAGGCTCCCATCGCCAATCGATGGGAGCCTTTGTTGCGTGTTGTTGCTAGGGTAGTCCCTCATGATTTTGTTGATGGTCAGGAACATCGTTCATATTTTGGTGAACGCTTATCTTACGGTGTTGTTCATCCGCATGATTCTCGATTGGGTCGCGGTGCTGGTGCCGACGTGGCGTCCGCGTGGAGTGGTGTCTTCGTTGATCAATGCCGTGTACCAGCTGACCGATCCGCCATTGCGTTGGCTGCGCCGATACATTCGGCCGATACCGATGGGCCCCATCGCATTCGACGTGGCGTTCATCGTGTTGTACTTCATTCTTATTGTTATTGATTTTCTGATTTAACCAAGGCAAAAATGCCTCTTTTCCGCATTACATCGCGTATATCGTGATAGCATCGGAAACTGAAACCAACAGCGAGGCATCAAGCCCAAAGCGAGGTGTAAGATTTATGGCTCTGTTGACGCCGAAAGATATTAGGGAGCATACCTTCCAGACCGTGCGTTTCAAGGAAGGCTATGACGTCGATGAGGTCGACGATTTTCTCGATCAGGTGACGGAGACGGTGGAAGCACTCGGCAAGCAGGCTGTTGCCGGTGGAGCGACCCAGGCGCTTGGCCCGGACGTCGCTGGTCTGAATTCCAAGATCTCCGAGCTTAGTGCCCAGGTGCAGTCCCTGCAGCAGGAGAACGCGACGCTGAAGTCCGCCTCCGAGCAGGCCGCCGGCGCTGGCGACCAGGCCGCTCAGGCTGCTCAGGCTGCGGCTGCCAAGCTCACCGAGGCCGAAGAGAGCAACCGTACGTTGTCGTCTCAGAACGAACAGCTCAAGGATCAGGTGGACCGTCTGTCCGAACAGGTCGATCAGTTGACCGCCCAGGCGGCAGAGGCCGCGGGCCAGGCCGATCTCGGCAAGCAGCTGACCGACATGCAGCACGAACGTGATGCGTTCCGCGCCCAGACCGAAGATCTGTCCCGCCAGCTTGCCTCCGCGCAGCAGCAGGTGGTGGTCGCACAGCAGCAGGCCGCGCAGATCCAGCAGCTCACCGCCCAGCTCCAGCAGTCCCAGCAGCAGGCCGACCAGTCCCGCCAGCAGGTGGAGCAAGCCCAGCAGCAGATCGCGCAGGCTCAGCAGCTCACACAGCAGCACGCGGTCCAGTCCCAGCAGCGTGAAGCCCAGATGCAGCAGCAGGCCGCGCAGATTCAGCAGCTCACCAAGCAGCTGCAGGAATCCCAGCAGCGTGAATCCCAGCTTCGTGAGCAGGTGGCCAAGGTCGAACCGAACACCGAGACCGGCAGCCTGCAGAAGATCGCCGGCGCCGCGGCCAGCGCGAACAGCGAACCCGAACGCGCCACCGCGATGCTGGCCCTGGCCATGCAGCTGCATGACCAGTATGTCGACAAGGGCAAGGCGACCGCCAAGGAGATCACCGCTGAAAGCCAGCGCAAGTACGACGATCTCATCGGCAAGGCCAACGACTACTCCAACCGCACCCGTTCCGAAGCTGATTCCTACTCCGACGGCACGCGCAAGGACGCTGACGCCTACTCTGTGCAGACGCGCGCCAAGGCCGATGACTACCTGCAGCAGAAGACCAACGAAGGCAATGCCTATGTCGCTCAGAAGACCGACGAAGGTGACGCCTACTTGGCTCAGAAGACCGATGAGGGCAATGCCTACCTTGAGCAGAAGACCAAGGAAGGCGACGCCTATGTCGCTCAGAAGACCGATGAGGGCAATGCCTACTTGGCCCAGAAGACCAAGGAAGGCGACGCCTACTTCGCGCACCGCAGCGAAGAGGGCGACGGCTACCTGAACCAGAAGACCGAAGAAGGCGACAAGTACTTCTCCTCGAAGCACGACGAGGCCGATGCATACGAGGCTCAGGTGCAGAAGCGCGCGTTCGAATACGATTCGAAGACCCGCAGCTCCGCGGACGATTACGCGCAGCAGGTTCGCGACAATCTGGAGTCCCAGTCCAAGGTCATCGAGGGCAACATCCAGGGTCTCAAGCAGTTTGAGGGCGAATACCGCGCACGTCTTACCGAATTCCTCGGTCAGCTCATGTCCCAGGTGTCCGATTCGAACAACTACGATCAGGTCGATCAGAAGAACAACGACTGAGATTAGACCGTGTCTGTTGTCATGACGAACAATCAAAGACGGCTGCGCTTTCGCGTGGCCGTCTTTGCGTGCATCTCGATCATTGCGCTTGCCGCCGATCAGCTCACCAAGGCATGGGCCCAAGCGGTTCTGTCCGATGGGCGTACCGTGGAGGTGATTCCGCATCTGCTGTCGTTCACTTTGGTACGGAACCCCGGCGCGTCATTGGGCATGGGCTCCAATATGACATGGCTGATCTCTCTGCTGGCGGTGGCGGCGTGCATCGCTCTGGTGGCGCTCGCCGTGCACACCATTTCGATGAAGTGGACTGTGGTGTTCGCTCTCGCCTTCGCCGGAGCGCTTGGCAATCTCATCGACCGCATCGTTTACGCGCAGGGCTTCCTGAACGGCAAGGTCGTTGATTTCCTGAATTACGGTTGGTCCGTCGGCAATGTCGCCGATATCTTCCTGATGGTCGCGGGCGTCGCCGCGGTGCTGCTGCTCCTGTTCGCGGAGCCGTTCAGCGAGAAGGATCTTGCGGAGACTGGGAACGGAGCGCAAACGGCATGAGTCGCGTTGTTCCAGCTCCTGATGCCCTGGTCGGCAGAAGATTCGATGTGGCCGTGGCCAAAATGCTCGGCATCTCCCGTGCCAAGGCGGCCGATCTCATCGAATCCGGACAGGCGCGTCTGCTCGACCGGGAAATCTCGAAATCATCGATTCTGCAGGCGGGGGAGACCGTCGAATTCGACATCGTCGAGGAACGGGCCAAGCCGGAGCCCATCGCCCACGACATGGCGGTCGTCTACGAAGACGACGATGTGGTGGTGGTCGACAAGCCCGTCGGAGTCGCGGCCCATGCCTCCGTGGGATGGACGGGCCCGACGGTGCTGGGCAGCCTGCTTGATCGCGGCGTGCATATCACCTCATATGGCGCAGCCGGGCGTCAAGGCATCGTATCGCGCCTTGACGTCGGCACGTCCGGATTGATGCTGGTGTGCAAATCCGACCTCGCCTACGTGGAGATGCGCCGTCAATTCGCGGAGCACGAGGTGGTGAAGACCTATCATGCGTTGGTGCAGGGAAACCTCAAGGAGGACAAGGCGACGATCGAGGCTCCCATCGGACGCGCCAAAGTGTCCGATTTCCGTTTCTGCGTGACACCGGCGGGGAAAGAGGCCATCACCCATTGGGATGTGATGGAGCGTTTCGGAGAGGCGACCTTGGTTTCCGTCAACCTGGAAACCGGCAGGACCCATCAGATCCGAGTGCATTTCTCGTCGATCGGACATCCGCTGGCGGGAGACTCCATGTATGGGGCCAACCCGCAGCTCAGCGAGGCTTTGGGGCTTGACCGCCAATGGCTGCACGCCATGCAACTGGAGTTCCGGCACCCAAGAACCCATGTGTGGACCACGGTGAAGTCGAAATACCCTGCGGACCTCAGCCATGCGCTCGAGGTGATGCGTGCGCGTCACCGGGGGCGTGAATCCTCGCACGACGCGGACTGATGCCGGTTCGCGGATGCCTCGCCCATGCCGTCGGGGGTTTCCTGGAACCGCTCCGGGAGCGGTTGCGGAGGAAACGGCCTTTGCGCGCACGCCGGAGACGCGAATGGCTGGATGGATTGCTGGCTAGGAATCGGCTGCACGAAAGATGACCTGTTTGGAGTCGGCTGCATGGGGGATTGCCATGTGGCCGGTGGATTCATCGGCCACGCCCTGCCGGGCTGATTCCCATACGGCGTCTGGTTCCCTGCCACAGGCGACGGATGGTCCACAGGCGGCGGGCATTGCGCGAAAATCCGCTCCTGCTGTATCTCCGATTTGACGACGATCGATACGATGAGCAATACCAGCGACGTCAGAAACAGGAACGGGCACAGTATCGTCAAGGCGATGGCTCCGAGGAACACGAACAGGTCCAGGGGATAGTACTCGCCTCGATGCAGATACCGGGAGCAGTCGTATATGCCCAATCCGGAAAGTACGCCCGCTATGAAGAACGCCGCGCATAGGATGCGCAGGACGCGAAGTTTTTTGGTTTTCATGATTCCTCCGTTGGCATGTCGGCATTTGCGTGACGGTGTCCGATTGATACGGTCTGGCCGGTATGGATACGGGACTTTCCGGCGTTGGCGAAGCAGATGGTTGACGGCACTATAGAACGGCGACGACGTTGGTGTCCAGCTCGATGGCGAATGTGTACAAGTCGGCGGACTTTTCATGGTCCTTCGGCGCGTCGCACGCAGCACTACGAGATTCGATGACGATTCGACCCGCGCGTCAGACCGATGACCTTGCCGCGTTCCGGAGCATTCGCCCATACGGGCATGACGGGCATGGGAAGTCAGCAAGCGCAGGTAGATTGGAACGCATGGCTACTTCCGGAAACTTCGTACATCTGCACAACCATACGCATTATTCGTTGTTGGACGGCGCCTCGAAAATCCCGGATCTGGTGAAGCGCGTCAAGGAATTGGGCATGCCCGCGGTGGGCCTTACCGACCACGGAAACATGCATGGCGCATACGAACTGTGGAGCAACGCGGTCAAGGCCGGCGTCAAGCCGATCATCGGCATCGAGGCCTACGTGACGCCGGAAACCGCCCGTCAGGATCCGACGCGAGTCAGCTGGGATACGAATTGGAATCCGGATGTCGATCCGATGCATCGCAGGCGCAACCCCGACGACGTGTCGGGCGGTGGCCTGATCACCCACCTGACGATGTGGGCGGAAAACGACGAGGGCCTCGTCAATCTGATGAAGGCCTCCACCGACGCGAATCTTGAGGGCCGCGTCATGCGTTACCCCCGAATGGACAAGGAGATCCTCTCCAAATATTCGAAAGGCATCATCGTCGGCAGCGGATGCCCCTCGGGCATCATCCAGACCAGGCTGCGTCTGGGGCAATTCGACGAGGCGCTGCGCGCGGCCGGCGAATTGCAGGACATCTTCGGACGCGACAATTTCTATGTCGAATTCATGGATCACGGGCTGAACATCGAACAGCAGGTGACCAACGACCTGCTGGAGATCGCGAAGAAGCTGAACGCCCCGCTGCTCGCCACCAACGATTCCCACTATGTGCGCGCCGAGGATGCCGGCGCGCAGGACGCCATGCTGTGCATCAACTCCGGTTCCACGCTGGACGAACCGGGACGGTTCAAATTCGACGGCACCGGCTATTACATCAAACCCGCCGAGGAGATGCGCGAACTCTTCAAAGACCTGCCGGGCGCCTGCGACAACACGTTGGAGATCGCGGAACGATGCAACGTCATGTTCGACGACCACGAGGACGGCGCGTTCATGCCGCAGTTCGACTGCCCCGAAGGCTGGGACGAGACCTCGTTGTTCCTCAAGAAGGTGGAGGAGGGCCTCGAAAAGCGCTACGACGGCAATCCGCCCATCGAGGTGCTCAAGCAGGCCGATTACGAATGCGGCGTGATCTGCCAGATGCAGTTCTGCGGCTACTTCCTCGTCGTGGCCGACTACATCAATTGGGCGAAATCGCACGGCGTGATGGTGGGGCCGGGCCGTGGCTCCGCGGCAGGCGCCATGGTGGCGTACGCGATGGGCATCACCGAACTGGACCCGATCAAGCATGGTCTGATCTTCGAACGATTCCTCAACCCGGAACGCGTCTCGCTGCCTGATATCGATGTGGACTTCGACCCGGACGGCCGTGGCCGCGTGCTCGACTACGTCGGTGAAAAGTACGGGCGCGACAAAGTGGCGCAATGCGTGATCTACGGCACCATCAAAACCAAGCAGGCGTTGAAGGACTCCGCCCGAATCATGGGATACGAGTTCTCGGTCGGCGAACGCATCACCAAGGCGCTGCCACCCGCGCAGACCGGCGGCAAGGACATCCCTCTGCACGACATCTTCGACCCGACGTCGAAACGATACGCCGAGGCCCGCGAATTCCGCGAGCTGTACAGCTCCGATCCTGACGCGAAACGCGTCACGGACGAGGCGATGGGCATCGAAGGCCTGATCCGCCAGACCGGTGTGCACGCCTGCGCCACCATCATGGGCAGCGAACCGATCAGCAACACATCCCCATTGCTGGAACGAACCGACGGCACCGTCACCACCACGCTCGAATACCACACCTGCGAAACGCTCGGACTGGTCAAGATGGATTTCCTCGGTCTATCCAACTTGACGGTGATCCGCGACACGTTGAACAACATCGAGGCGAACGGCAAGCAGCGCATCGACCACACGAAGATTCCACTGGACGACCGCGCCACATACGACCTTCTGTCGCGCGGCGACACCCTTGGCGTGTTCCAGCTCGATTCCGACGGCATGCGTTCGCTGCTGAAGACGCTGAAGCCGAACAACTTCAACGACATCTCCGCATTGATCGCGTTGTACCGACCGGGCCCGATGGATATGGACTCGCATACGAACTACGCGAAGCGCAAGAACGGATTGCAGAAGATCACGCCGATCCATCCGGAAGTGGCCGAACCGCTCAAGGAGGTGCTCGATGAGACCTACGGTCTGATCGTGTACCAGGAGCAGGTGCAGTCCGCCGCGCGAATCCTGGCGGGATATTCGCTGGGCAAGGCAGACGTGCTGCGTCGAGCGATGGGCAAGAAGAAGCCCGAGGTGCTGGCCAAGGAGAAGATCCCGTTCTTCCAGGGCATGAAGGAGCATGGATACTCCCAGGAGGCGGCGCAGGCCGTATGGGATATTCTGGTCCCGTTCTCCGGCTACGCCTTCAACAAGGCCCATTCCGCGGCATACGGCCTGATTTCCTATTGGACCGCGTACCTGAAGACGCATTACCCGGTGGAGTTCATGGCGGCCCTGCTGCAGGGCGCGAGCACCAACAAAGACAAGACCGCGCTGTATCTGGGCGAGGCACGTCGCATGGGCATCCAGGTGCTTTCCCCCGATGTGAACGAATCGGTCTACGAATACTCCGCCGTCGGCGACGTCGTGCGATTTGGCCTCGGAGCCATCCGCAACGTCGGCAAGAACGCCGTGGACGCGATCATCAAGGAACGCAACGGCGAACGTGGCAAATACGTGAACTTCATCGATTTCGTCAGACGCGTGCCCTTGGAGGCGCTGAACCGGCGTCTGGTGGAATCACTGATCAAGGCGGGCGCGTTCGATTCGATCGACCCGAACCGTCGCGCGCTGTTCACCATCCACGAGACGGCGATCAATTCGGTGGTCGGATTGAAACGCAAGCAGGCGGAGGGCCAGTTCGACCTCTTCTCCGATCTGGAGGATTCCGGCAGTGACGATTCCTCCATGGGCGACGCCATGGTGAACGTGCCCGACGTGGAGGAATGGGACAAGAAGACCAAACTGAACTTCGAACGCGAGATGCTCGGCCTGTACGTCTCCGACCACCCGCTGAGCGGCATGCAGTCGGTGCTCGCCTCGCTGCGCGACATGTCGATCGCCCAACTCGTCAACCGCGCCGACACCATGCCCGATGGACAGCAGGTCACCGTGGCCGGGCTGATCACGAATGTGGACCGCAGGGTGTCGAAGAAGGGCAACCCGTGGTCCATCGTGACCATCGAGGATCTGGAGACCTCCATCCAATGCATGTTCTTCGGCAAGGTGTACGAGGCCGCGGCACCCGAACTCGCCATCGACACGGTGGTGCAGATCCGGGGCCAGGTGGAGAAGCGCGACGAGACGGTCAGCATGCGCGCCACCGAATTCACCGTGCCCACATTGGAGGCGCAGGACGAGCGTCCGTTGATCATCACGTTGCCGCCGGTGGCGTTGGATCGGCCGCATGTGATGCAGCTTGGGCAGATCCTGTCGAACCATCCGGGGCCATGCGAGGTGAAGCTCGCGCTCATGGACGACAAGGGCAACGCCAAGGTGCTGACGTTCGGCGACCGTTTCCGCGTGAAGCGGGACACCTCGCTGTTCGCCGAGATCAAGATCCTTTTCGGCCCCAGCGCCCTGCCGCTTGCCTGATGAGGATTTCGGAATAAGCTTTTCCAGCCATGGCGGGTGCGTTTGCCGAAACCGCACCCGCCATACGTGACCCTGATGAGAACGGTGAAAAGGCGTCGGTCATCTCACAATGCGACTGAACGTGAGATTTCATGGCGTTCTCGTGACCTGACGTTGTTACCATTGGGCGTTATGAGCGAAGAAAACTACATGCGAATTATTGACCTGCGTGGCAAGAAGCTGACCCGTGCCGAAATGCTGGAAGCCATGCCCCGAGCCGAAATGGGCACCAATGAGGCGACCGAACTCGTGCAGCCGATCCTCGATGACGTGAAGGCCCGCGGCGCTGCGGCCCTGCGCGATTTCGCCGAGAAGTTCGATCATATCCGTCCGCAGAACCTGCGCGTGCCGGTCGAGGCCATGAAGGCGGCCGTCGACGAGCTCGACCCCGAGGTGCGTGCCGCCATCGAGGAATCCGTGCGCCGTTGCCGCGCCGTGTCCGCTTCCCAGGTGCCGGCCCCGTTCCACACCGACCTGGCCGAAGGCGCCCGCGTCGCCGAACGCTGGATTCCGGTGCAGCGCGTCGGCCTGTACGTGCCGGGTGGCAAGGCCGTGTACCCGAGCTCCGTCATCATGAACGTCGTTCCGGCCCAGGCCGCCGGCGTCGAATCCCTCGCCATCGCGACTCCGCCGAGCCGCAACAATTCCGATGGATTGCCGGACAAGACCATCCTCGCCACCTGCGCCATCCTCGGCGTGGACGAGGTGTACGCGGTCGGCGGCGCCCAGGCCATCGCCATGTTCGCCTATGGCGCCAAGGGTTCCGAGCCGCAGGACGGCGAGATCCTGTGCGATCCGGTCGACAAGATCACCGGACCGGGCAACATCTTCGTCGCCACCGCGAAGCGCATGGTCTCCGGCATCGTGGGCATCGACGCGGTCGCGGGCCCGACCGAAATCGCCATCGTCGCCGACAAGGGCGCCAACCCGAGCTGGCTCGCGGCCGATCTGATCGGTCAGGCCGAGCACGACGAGCTTGCGGGTTCCGTGCTGATCACCGACAGCGAAGACATCGCCGAACAGGTTCAGGAGAACCTCAAGCACCGCGTGCCGCGCACCGAGCACGCCGAGCGTGTCAAGACCTCGTTGAGCGGCCGACAGTCCGGCATCATCCTCACCGACGACATCGCGCAGTCCATCGACGCCGCCAACGCGTACGCGGCCGAGCACCTGGAGATTCAGACGGCCGACCCGGACGCGGTGATCGCGAAGATCCGTAACGCCGGCGCCATTTTCCGCGGGCCGTACTCCCCGGTGCCGCTGGGCGACTACATGTCCGGCTCCAACCACGTGCTGCCGACCTCCGGCACCGCGCGATTCGCCGCCGGCCTCGGCGTGCACACCTTCATGAAGCCGGTCGAGGTCATCGAATACGACGAGCAGGGCCTGAAGACCCTCGCCGCGCGCGTGAACGCCTTCGCCGTCTCCGAAGACCTGCCGGCCCACGGCGAGTGCGTGCTGAGCCGTTTCATCGATGACCCGTACGACAAGGCGACCATCAAGGAACAGGAAGAGCAGGCGGGCCTTCGATGAGCGAGACTTCCGGCAACGCCATCCCGGCATACCTTCCTCTGCGCAACGACCTGATCGGCGAGGAGCCGTACGGCGCGCCGCAGCTCGACGTGCCGGTATGCCTCAACGTCAACGAGAATCCATACGCGCCGGAGCCGGCCGTGGTCGAAACCATCGCGCAGCGCGTCAAAGAGATCGCTCCGACGCTCAACCGGTATCCGGACCGCGAGCACATCGAGCTCCGCAAGGCGTTCTCGAAGTACCTTGAGCGCGAATCCGGCGTCAAACTGGAGGTCGACCAGCTGTGGGGCGCCAACGGCTCCAACGAGATCATGCTGCAGCTGTTCCAGGCCTTCGGCGGTCCGGGGCGCATCGCGCTCGGTTGCGATCCGACATACTCCATGTATCCGGAATACGCGCGCGACACGTTCACCCAGTGGAGGCTCGCGCACCGCAACGCGGACTTCACGCTCAACGTCGAAGCCACGATCAAGGCCATCGGGGAGGTCAAGCCGGCCCTGATCGTGCTGACCAGCCCGAACAATCCGACCGGCACGCCGCTCAAGCCGGAAGACCTCAGACGCGTGCTCGACGCCGCCAAAACCGCCGAAGTGGCGGGCGCGGCCGAAGGCGTGCACCCGGTGGTCGTCGTGGACGAGGCCTACATCGAATTCCGCGATCCTGGCACGCCCACCGCACTGGAGCTCATCGGCGAATACGACAACCTCGCCGTGAGCCGCACCATGAGCAAGGCCTTCGCCTTCGCCGGCGCCCGCGTCGGCTATCTCGCCGCGAACAAGGGCATCATCGACTGCGTGCGCATCGTGCGCATGCCGTACCACCTGTCCGCGGTCACCCAGGCCGCGGCCCTCGCCGCGTTCGAACACACCGACGAGCAGCTGAGCCGCGTGGCGCATCTTCGTGAGACCCGCAATGCCACCGTCGCATGGCTCAAGCAGCAGACCTACAAAGGCCAGCCGCTCGAAGCCGCCGAAACGCAATCCAACTTCATCCTCTTCGGAGGCCATTTCGACGACCGCGACCGCATCTTCGACGAACTGCTCAGGCGCGGTGTGCTCATCCGCGTCGTCGGACCGGAAGGCTGGCTGCGCGTGTGCATGGGCACCGACGAGGAAATGGCCCGTTTCCGCGAAGCGCTCGTCGAGACGCTCCGCCTCGTGGAACAGGATTGAGCACTTCGGCCAAGACGAGGCCGGAACCACAACACACCAACGAAAACACAGCGGCGGAGACGTTCGGACGGTTCCATCGTCCGAACGTCTCCGCCGAATATCCGCATGCGCGCGGCGTCCGCGCGCATGTCGTGAAAAGGAGCCGTAAAACATGGCACGTACCGCAACCATCGTTCGCGAAACCAGCGAATCCAAAGTCGAGCTGAGCCTGAACCTTGACGGTACCGGCAAAACCGACATCGACACCTCCGTGCCGTTCTACAACCATATGATGACGGCGCTCGGCAAGCATTCGCTCATCGACCTCACAATCAAGGCCACCGGCGACACCGACATCGACGCGCACCACACCGTCGAAGACATCGCCATCGTATTCGGCGAGGCTCTGAAGCAGGCCCTTGGCGACAAGCATGGCATCCGTCGCTTCGCCGATGCCACCGTGCCGCTCGACGAGGCGCTCGCCAAGGCCGTCGTCGACATCTCCGGACGCCCGTACTGCGTGTGCACCGGCGAGCCGGAAGGCTTCGAATACTGCATGATCGGCGGCCACTTCACCGGCTCCCTCGTGCGCCACGTCATGGAATCCATCGCCATGCACGCCGGCATCTGCCTGCATATGCACGTGATCGCCGGGCGTGACCCGCACCACATCGCCGAAGCCGAATTCAAGGCGCTTGCCCGCGCGCTGCGCTTCGCCGTCGAACCGGATCCGCGCGTCCACGGCATCCCCAGCACGAAGGGTTCCCTGTGATGAGTGACAATCCCAAGGATTCCGACGGTTTGACGCCGGAAAATCCCGACGAATCCAATGCCGACGGCATGCATTTCAGCGAAGAGGAGCTGGAAGCGGCCATGGCGGGTTTCGAACGGGAATTCCAGGAGGCCGAAGCCGCCAAACAGGATTCCGCGCCAGCGGAACGGGACGAACAGTCCAGTCCCGATGCGGAGACGTCCGATGAGGCATCCGATACGGATGCCGGCGGTGTCGTCGACGCGGCGGAGACCTCCCTTGATTTCGAGGACGAGCTGCAGGGGCTGCTGGGCAATCGGGCGAAGATGGCGGCGATCATCACCCGTCTTACCTCCGCGCGTCTGCTCGCCGCGTTCTGTGAGCTTTCCGACGTCTCCGCGCAGTGCATCGATTCCGAACAGGGCGCCGTCGCGGTGCTCCGCAATCTGCAGGGCGACGGTCCGGAGGCCGCGGTGAAGGACATGACCGTCGTGATCTCCGGCATGCCCGCCGTGCTCGCGGTCAACCGCGCGGACAAGCTCGAGGCGACGTTGTACGTGGACGGCAAATCCGTCCGCACCTTCGCGCCGCCGATTCTGTTCACGTCCACCGCGTCGTTCGTGGAGGATCTGATGCTGGGCATCGACGATTTGGAGGGATTGCGCAAAAACGGTCTCAACATCGTCGATTCCGCCAGCATCGACCATGACGAGGCGATGAAGATCATCGCCGAGCACACGCGTTTCGGACGTGGCGGATCAAGCATCGACTGACGGTGCGGGGATTAATGAGCTCTACGACAGGCATTGCAAACGAAACGCACCTCGGGTGCGTACAGGAAGGAGAACGCCCATGACTTCAGTGGTGGTTTTCGATTACGGTTTCGGCAACGTTCGTTCCATGGTCCGCGCATTGGCGAACCTTGGCCTCGATGTGACGCTCACCTCGGACCATCGCCAGGCGTTGGAGGCCGATGGGCTTGTGGTGCCCGGCGTGGGCGCGTTCGCGGCCTGCATGGAGGGACTCAAAAGCGTCGAGGGCGACACGATCATCAAGGACCGCCTGCGTGCGGGCCGTCCGGTGCTCGGTGTGTGCGTCGGCGAGCAGATCATGTTCGAACGCGGCATGGAGCATGCGGACGGCGCGCGTGGCCTCGGTCTGATCGCCGGCGATGTCGACCTGCTGGATGCCGATGTGGTGCCGCACATGGGATGGGACAACGTCGAGGCCCCGGAGGGGTCCGTGTTGCTCAGGGGCCTTGAGCGCGAACGTTTCTACTTCGTGCATTCCTTCGCAGCCACCAGCGCGGCGCCCGCCGACACCTCCGCCGACCAGATCGATTTCGGCGGCGCCGAGGAGCATGTGACATGGTGCACGTATGGGCGTACCCGCTTCGTCGCCGCGTACGAGCGCGGACCGTTGTTCGCCACGCAGTTCCATCCGGAGAAATCCGCCGAGGCCGGCGCCCAGCTGCTGCGCAACTGGGTCGCGACGTTCTGAATACGATTTTCGTGGCCGCGTCGTCGTATGCGGGGCCTGCATACGATGCGCCCAACACACAGGAACAGTTTTGCCGGCGACGATTGCCGGTTTGGAAAAGAGAGGTATTGACATGTCTTTGACGTTGCTTCCCGCAGTCGATGTTCGCGATGGCAAGGCCGTGCGCCTGCGTCAGGGTGAATCCGGTTCGGAAACCGATTACGGCTCTCCTCTGGAGGCCGCGCGCACGTGGGTCGAGTCCGGAGCGGAATGGATCCATCTCGTCGATCTCGATGCCGCTTTCGGCACCGGCGACAACCGCGACCAGCTGCGCGCGATCGTGAGGGAGCTGGGTGACAAGGTCAACATCGAGATGTCAGGCGGCGTGCGCGACGACGCTTCGCTGGACGCCGCATTGGAGGCCGGCGCGGCCCGCGTGAACATCGGCACGGCGGCTTTGGAGAACCCGGACTGGACCGCCTCCGTCATTAAGAAGTACGGCGACCGCGTCGCCGTCGGCCTTGACGTCCGAGGCCACACGCTGGCCGCGCGTGGCTGGGTGAAGGAAGGCGGTGACCTGTTCGAGACCATGAAGTTCCTGGATTCCGTCGGTTGCTCCCGGTATGTGGTCACCGACGTGGCTCGCGACGGCATGATGAGCGGCCCGAATCTCGAACTGCTGCGCGAAGTGGCGGAACGCACCGATGCCAAGGTCACCGCGTCCGGCGGCATCTCCAAGCTCGACGATCTGCGCAACATCAAGAAGCTCGCCGAACTGGGCGTGGATTCCGCGATTCTGGGCAAGTCGCTGTACGCGCGCGCCTTCACTTTGGAGGAGGCGCTCGAAGTGGCCCGCTGATCGGTGAATGACGATCGGTGAAGGGAATGGGGTCCGGTCCGTCGGTTTCGCGATGGACCGGACCCCATTCGCGAAACCGGTATGTTTCGGCGCGTGTTAACGACGTTCGTAACATGCGCATGGAACGATGGGGCACTATGGATAAACAGCAAGAATTTGCTTTGCGCACAGTCGAGGAACGAGACGTGCGCTTCATTCGTCTGTGGTTCACGGATGTGTTGGGAACACTGAAGTCCGTGGCCATCGCACCGGCGGAACTGGAAGCGGCGTTCGAGGAAGGGCTCGGATTCGACGGTTCCGCGGTGGAGGGCCTCACCCGTGTCTCCGAAGACGATATGATCGTCAAACCCGATCCCTCCACCTTCCAGATTCTGCCGTGGCGAGGTGGTCCGCAGGGAACGGCCCGCATGTTCTGCGACGTGCTGACCCCCGATGGCGAGCCGTCCCTGGGTGATCCGCGCCATGTGCTCAAGCAGGCCCTGGCGAAGGCCAAGGAAAAGGGCTTCACCTTCTATGTGCATCCGGAAATCGAGTTCTACCTGTTCGAAAAGCAGGACGACTGGTCCCAGACGCCGACGCCGATCGACGAAGGCGGCTATTTCGACCACGTTCCGCGCAGCCCAGGCATGGACTTCCGCCGTGCCACCGTCAATATGCTGGAACAGATGGGCATCTCGGTGGAGTATTCGCACCATGAGGCGGGTCCGGGCCAGAATGAAATCGACCTGCGGTACGCCGATGCGTTGACCACGGCCGACAACATCATGACCTTCCGTACCGTTGTCAAGGAGATCTCGCTGGAGCGCGGCATCCACGCCAGCTTCATGCCGAAGCCCCTTGCCGACGCTCCGGGATCGGGCATGCACACCCATCTGAGCCTGTTCGAGGGCGACGCCAACGCGTTCTATGAGGCAGGCCAGGAGTTCAACATGTCCGTCACCGCGCGCCAATTCGCGGCGGGCATCCTGTACCATGCGGCGGAGATCTGCGCGGTCACCGACCAGTATGTCAACTCCTACAAGCGTCTGTGGGGCGGCAATGAGGCGCCGAGTTACATCTGCTGGGGCCACAACAACCGTTCCGCCCTGCTGCGCATTCCGCAGTACAAGCCGGGCAAGGGCAACTCCGCGCGCATGGAGTTCCGCGCGCTCGATCCGGTGGCCAATCCGTATCTCGCGTACTCCGTGCTGCTGGCGGCGGGCCTTGATGGCATCGACAAGCAGATGCAGCTGGGCGAGCCGACCAGCGATGACGTGTGGGAACTCACCGACGCGGAGCGCCAGGCCATGGGCATCCAGCCGCTGCCGGAATCCTTGGACGAGGCGTTGAAGATCATGGAGAAGTCCGATTTCGTCGCCGGCGTGCTCGGCGAACACGCGTTCGAGTACTTCCTGCGCAACAAGCGTCAGGAATGGGACGAATACCGCAGGCAGGTCACGCCGTTCGAACTGAAGAAGTATCTGCCGAAGCTGTGACATCCATCCGCGGCCGATGACGGGGACCCGGTGGAGTGGGAATCGCATCCACTCCACCGGGCCCTTTCCATATTCGCCGGTGCCTTGGCGCGATCGTTCGGCGATCATCGTGCCGAACAATCGCCCCGGCAAAAATCAACCGCGCGGATTGCCGAACATCGAATCATAGATGATCGAGAAATTCCGGTTGCCGTATGCCGAGCACGCGTCCCCTTCGCCGGACCCCGCCGCCAAAGCGGCCTCGTTCGGCTGGTACGGCGTGTAGATGTACAGCAGCGCGGTCGCCTTGTTCTCGATGTACACATTGCTGCCGCCGCAGCTCGAATTCGGGTTGTACCGCACGTAGTTGAGCCTGCCGGCATGGTAGCCGTACTGATCCTCATGATGCGCGTAGTACTGGTACCGCTTCGCGGCGCCGTACATCTGCCGGAAGAACCCGGCGTATTGCGGGCTGCAATCCGCGTCGTCGGGGCAGTTCAGCCCCATCGCGGATTTGAATTGGAAATCGCTCGGATCGGTGGCCGTCAGCAGGTTCTGCTCCTTCTGCAATACGGTGAGCAGCACCTTCTGGCTGATGCCGCACGCCTTTCCCGCTTTGTAGATGATCGCCGCGGCGGTTTCCTTGCCGCCGCCGTCATATGCCTGGCAATACTCGTTCGCCGGCTGCGATTGCGTGTCGAAGGTCATGGTCTTCAGACATTTCGCGCCGCTGCACCGCGCGCCCTGCTGGTCGAGAATGGCCTGCACCTGCTGCTCGCTCATCGCATTGCCGTTGAAGAACAGTCCATCGTCGATGATGTTGCCCGGATTGAAGTCGTATTGCGATTGCAGTTGGTTCTGCGCCATGCGGGCCATGCCGATTTCCACACGCCAGCTGACGAAACAGGTCAGGCCGACGATCAACGCGACCGCGGCGACCACGGCGGGCACGATTTTCGCGACGATGGCCGCGCGTTGCCTGAAACCGGCCTTGCGCCACTGCCGACGAAGATTTCCCGGCTTCAGATTCCTGAGACTGATTGATTTGCGATTGTGTGCCTTGCGTGCCATCGTGCGTCATTGTATCGCGCGAGGCATATTGTTTTTCTTGGCTTTTCAATCGATTACGACAGTCACACATTAGGGAATCATGAAGAAAGAGCGTTTTTTCAATCTGCCGGTGGTCGTTCTGATCGCATCGAGCTTCATGCTCGGCATGAGCGAGTTCATCGTGGTCGGCGTCCTGCCCGACATCGCGTCCAGCCTCAAGGTGTCGGAGGTCACGGTCGGCAATCTGGTTTCGCTGTTCGCCATCGTCTATGCGCCCGTGACGCCGCTCGGATCGGCGCTGTCCGCGAGGTTTCCCCGTTTCGTGACGCATCTGGTCCTGATCGGCGTCTTCCTCGTCGGCAACATCCTCTGCGCGTTCGCGCCGAATTATCCGGTGCTGATGGTCGCGCGAATCCTGATCGCCTTGGTCTCCGGAACATTGGTGGCGATCGCCATGACCTATGCCCCGGATGTGACGACCGACCGATACCGCACGAAGTTCATCGCATGGGTGTTTTCGGGATTCTCCATCGCGTCCGTGATCGGCGTGCCGGTCGGCACCTGGGTGGCGAACACGTTCGGATGGCGCTGGTCGTTCCATCTGATCAACGTGCTGACGGTCGTGCTCATCATCGGCATGGTCGTGGCGTTGCCCCGCAACAGCCATATCGTGAAAGTCGGCTTTCTGCCGCAGTTCCGCCTGTTCTTCGACCGTCGCATCCAGCTCGGCGTGTTCGCCGTGGTGTTCGGCGCCGCCTCGAGCTACGTGTTCTACACGTACTTGACGCCGATCATGCGCGATGAGATACATATCCCGGAACGGTATGTCAGCGTCGGTCTGGTGGTGTTCGGCGCGGCATGTCTGTGGAGCAACCTGCGCAGCGGCAAGCTCGCCGACCGGGGGCGGGGCGTCGAACCGCTCGCCCGCATCCGGCCGATCTATCTCGCGCACGCTGCGTGCATGGCGTCGTTGGTCGTCGCGCATTGGATACCCGCGTACGGTGCCGTGATATTGGTGGTGCTTGGCCTGTTCATGTATCTGCAGAATTCGTCGTCCCAAGTGTTGTACATGGATGTCGCGGCGCAGTCGCATCCAGGGTCGATGAATCTGGCGGCGTCGTTGAATTCGATGTCGTTCAACATCGGCATCGCCTTGGGCTCCGCGGTCGGCGGCATCGTGAACAACGCCGGCGGATTGATGTGGCTTGGGCCGGTCGGCGCGCTGTTCCTGTTGTGCGCGGTGGCCACGACCACGTTGCTGCGCCCGTTCGTCGCACGGGACCGTGACTACTATCGGTCCATTTCCCGTAACGGCAGATAACGCAACGACAGATAACGGTATGGGATGGATCATGGACGATTCATCCCATACCCGGTCATAGACGTGCGAAACACCGTGCCGCGGTCCGGCCCATGCACGTCGGAAGGTCAGCCGAGCGCCTTTTTGATGCGCTGCAGGCTGATCGGTTTCGGCGTGCCCAGCTCTTGGGCCCACAGGGACACGTAGAATTCCTCCAGCATCCAGCGTGCGGCGACGGCCTTCTTCATGAGCTCCTCATGACGTGGTCCCGCGGGCTCGCGTTCCGCCTTCGCCAGCGCCTTGTCGGCGAGCTGCCTGGCCTCGTCGGCCTCCCATGCCCATCGCACATCACGGTTCTTGTCGTTTTTCGCCTTGTTCAGACGCAGGAGGTCGGCATGCAGGTAACGCTCGATCGAAGCGAGCGATTCCGGCGGAGCCTTGCCGATGAATCCGGGGAACACCAGCGTGGCGATATGCTCGCGAATCGACTGCAGGACGCTGAGCAATGGCAGGTCGGCCTTGCCCGACACGGCCTTGTCGACTTCCGCGTAGCGTTTCAGAATGGCGATCACATCGCGGGCCACCGCATAGACGGTGTCTTCGAACACCTCGCGCACATCGAGCACGGCGTTGGCCAACGCCTCGTCGTCGGGCAGCTGGTCGACGTTCGGCAGCAGACGTTTGACCGCCGCCAGCTGCAGATCCTCGGTGAGTTCCTTGGTCGATTTGTATGGCGCGGACGCGAGCATCAGCGCCTCCGTGCCCAACCATCGCGACGACACGCGTTCGCTGGGCATACGCAACGCGTCCAACGCGCCGCGCCACAACATGGTGGAACGCGCCTCGGTCGTGGCGCCGGCCTTGTGCAGCAGATTCGCCTTTTCGACGAGCTTGCCCTTGCTTCCCGCGTTCTCCGCCTGCTTCCTGACCATCTGGCGCGCCGAGGCCTCGGCCTGCTGCGCGAACCTGCGTTGCAGCTCGATCAGTGATTTGCCCGTGCCCAGCGTTTTGACCGGTCCCCGCGCATGCCGGCGGCCATGCTGGTTCTTGCGCGGCGGCAACTGCTGCTCCACCGCGAAGGTCATGCGTAGATACGGCGCGAGTTTGTCCCACAATTCGCCGGTGAGCACCTCGGGATGGATTTGGGCGTCGACGATGCTGATGGCCGCCTGCGTGAACACATGGGGGAGGTCCGGCCATGCCGCCACGCCGTCGTCGTTCGCCGGTGCGAGATTCGGCTTCCCTATCGTGCCCGATCCCGGCAGGTCGGGATACCTGTCGTCGATCCAGCCGCGGATTTTGCGCGCGGTGTCCGGAGCCGGCACGAACTGCACGCGCAGCGCCTTCGGCAACGATTTGATCATGCCGACGATCAGCTCGTTCAACAATCCGGGCACGTTCCAGCTGAACTGTTCGGGCGTCAGACGGGACAGCACCTTCAGGGGAACATGCACGGTCACGCCGTCCTTGGGATCGTGCGGATCGTAGATGTAGCTCAGCCGCAGGTCGATGGGGGAGCCATCGGTGCCGAGCGTATGCCAATGGTCGGGGTAGTCGTCCAACGACACCGAATCGGCATCGGCGAGACGCTCCACGGCGTTGGGGTCGAAATCCAGCAGATCCGGCTGCTCGGCGTGCTTCGTCTTCCACCATTTCGCCAAATCGGCCACGCAGGTGACGGTGTTGGGAATGACCGCGTTGTAGAAGTCGAACAGGTCCTCGTCGCCGACGGTCTGCGCCACCTGCCTGGTGCGGCTCGCGTCGTCGGCGGCGTCCTCCAGAATGTCGCGGTTCCTGGCGATGAACTCGTCATAGGAGAACCGCTGCTGGATGTCGCCCTCCACCAGTCCCTGCCGAATGAGGAAGTCACGCGCCTCCATCGGATTGATGCGGCCCCATTGCACGGTACGGTCCTGCACGATCGGCAGACCGTACAGCAGCACCTTCGCGCTCGCCACGGCCGAACCGCGGGAGCCGGACCAATGCGGATCCGCATAGGTGGTGCGGGTGAGCGAACCGGCAAGCGGCTCCGCCCACGCGGGGTCGATCTGCGCGGAGTAACGCGCCCACAGGCGGCTCGTTTCCACCAATTCGGTGCTCATCACCCATTGCGGGGTCGCTTTGGCCACCGCGGAGGCGGGGAACAGCGCGAAATGCGTGCCGCGCGCGCCCTGGTAGTCGTTCTTCGCCATCTTCTGCGCGCGTTTCATGGCCCGCGCGCGTGCCGCTCCCTTGAGCCCGGAGAAATCGGATGCCTTCGGCTCGCGCACGACCTGCATGCCCATCATCGAGAGCAGGCCGGCCAGCATCGAGGTGTGGATGCCCTGCGCGTCCCACGAGCAGCACATCGAATGCGCGGCCTGCTGGTTCAACGGCAGCTGGCGGATCTCCAACGCCGGACGGGACACCGGAATCGGATCGCCCAGCTTGAATTTGAACTCCCGGCACATCTCGCGCAGCTGCGACACCAGATCCTTCCATTGGCGCATGCGCAGCCAACTGAGATACTCGGTCTTGCAGATGCGACGCAGGGCGGAGTTGCTGGGTTCGCCATCGGCCTGGAACACACGGTCCCACAGATTCAGCGCGGTCAGGAAATCGCTGGTCGGATCGGCATACCGGTTATGGATGCGGTCGGCTTCCTCGCGATTCTCCTCCGGACGCTCGCGCGGATCCTGCAGGCTGAGGAACGCGACCACCACCAGTACGGCCGCCAGCGTGTTCGGCGTCGTGGACTTCGCGGCCTCGATGACCATCCGTCCCAATCGCACGTCGATCGGAATGCGCGCCAGCATGCGGCCGGTGCGCGTCAGCACGACCTCGCCGTGTTTGCGCGCCACGGCCTTCAATTCGGTCAGTTCGTTGAAACCATCGGAAACCGCCTTCATGTCAGGCGGATCGATGAAACCGAAATTCGTCACATCCTGCGCGGTGCGCGCCACGCCCACCGACAGCATGTGCAGCACCACCGCGCCCAGCGAGGTGCGCAGGATCTCCGGCTCGGTGAATTCCGGACGCGTCTCGAAATCCTCACGCGAATACAGACGGATCGCGATGCCGTCCGCGATACGGCCGCATCGGCCGGAACGCTGGTTCGCACTCGCCTGGCTGATCGGTTCGATGGGCAGACGCTGCACCTTCGCGGTCTTCGAATAACGGGAGATGCGCGCGGTGCCCGGATCCACCACATAGCGGATGCCCGGCACGGTCAGTGAGGTCTCGGCCACGTTCGTGGCGATGACGATGCGCTGATGCGTATGCGATTCGAACACCTTGTGCTGTTCCTTGGAGGACAGGCGCGCGAACAGCGGCACGATCTCAATCGCGTCGGGCCTGCGCATGTCGACCGCGCGCGGGCCGTAATGACGCCGCAGGGCGTTCTCGAACTCATGGATGTCGCGTTCGCCGGACGCGAACACCAGAATGTCGCGCGGGCCGCGGTCGTGGCTGGAATGGATGACCAGTTCGGCGCAGGCGCGCGCCACCGCGGTCGGCACGTCGATGGTCGAATCATGCGCGTCCTTGGCGTTCGGCGCGGCCGACAGCGCCGCGTAATCGGCGTCACCCGGCATCGCGCCGGTCTCGAAGCCGGGCACGGACCGCATCAGCGCGGGCGCGGTGCCCAACGGCTCGTACACGACCTGCACGGGATAGGTGCGTCCGGAAACCTCGATGACCGGCACCTTCGCATGCAACGCATGCTCGAAATGCTCCTGGAACTTCACCGAATCGATCGTCGCCGAGGTGATGACCAGCTTCAGGTCGTGTCGCTTCGGCAGCAACGCGGTCAGATACCCCAGCAGGAAATCGATGTTCAGACTGCGCTCATGCGCCTCGTCGATCACGATGGTGTCGTACTGCATCAGCTTCGGATCGCGTTGGATCTGCGCCAGCAGGATGCCGTCCGTCACCACGCGCAGCCGCGTCTTCGGCGAGCTCTCGTCGGTGAACCGCACCTGATAGCCGACCTCGTCGCCCAGCCGGACGCCCATCTCCGAGGCGATGCGTTCCGCCACGGTGCGGGCCGCGAGCCTGCGCGGCTGCGTATGCACGATCTGCCGGCCATGCGAGCCGCGGCCAAGCTCCAGCAGGATCTTCGGCAGCTGCGTGGTCTTGCCGGAACCCGTCTGGCCGGAGACGATCACCACCTGGCTGGAGCGCACCGCCTCGGCGATGTCCTCGCGGGCGGCGGAAACCGGCAACTGGGAAGGATATTCGAATTTCATGCCTTGACGACCTCGATGACGCGGAAACCCTTCGAGCTTGCGTATTTGCCCACTTCATAACCTTCGCCGAGCTGCGCCGCGAGCCACGGAATCAGCGAGTCCGCCCCCAGGTTCCGCTGCACCACCAGATACGCGGCGCCACCCGCGTTCAGACGCGGCAGCCACGTCATCAGCAGCCGGTGCAGTACCTCCTTGCCGACGCGGATGGGTGGATTCGACCAGATCAGGTCGAATCCCAGATCCGCGGGAATCTCGTCGGCGGTGACGGCATGGATGTTGCGCACGCCGTTGAGCTCGGCGTTGCGGCGGGTCAGCTCCAGCGCCCGCTCGTTCACGTCAAGGGCCCAGACGCCGGCCTCCGGTGATGAGAGGCCGAGGGCCAGCGCGATCGGACCCCAACCGCAGCCCAGATCAAGGAACGCGCCGGATTCCGGCGGCTCGGGCGCTTGACGGAGCAGCACGGACGTGCCCAGGTCCACGCGTCCGCCGGAGAACACGCCGTTCGATGTCTCGACATCCACGTCATTGCCCCTCAGGGTCACATGCAGCCTCCTGCGCACATCCTTCGATTGCGGTTCCGCCGCGAAATACTGTTCAGCCTGCGCCATGCCAGCTCCTCCAAAATCGTCTTCCGCATGGCATCCGCGCGCATCTGTCCGCTGTGCGAATGCCCGATATCCATGGTCTCTGCAAAATGATGATAATAAGAGCACCATAGTTTAACCGTGAGAGGTGTCATTGAGTCAGGAAATCGATATCGAGCAGAACATGGATGCAGCCGACGTCGGAGGCGTTCTCGCTGACCAATCCGAGGTGCTGCTCGATACCAACGGCGAGGAACGCTCCCGTGAATCCCACGACGAGCAGTGGCAGGAGCGCGAATCGCGCAATGCGCTGAAGCATGTGGCCGGCTTGGGCGAGATGCAGGATGTCACCGAGGTCGAATACCGCAAGGTGCGTCTGGAACGCGTCGTGCTCGTCGGTGTGTGGTCGAGCAGGGACACCACGCAGGCGGAGGCCGAGGAATCGTTGAGGGAGCTGGCCGCGCTCGCGGAAACCGCGGGCGCCGTGGTCTGCGATGGCCTGCTGCAGCACCGCATCAAGCCGGACGCGGCGACCTACGTCGGCTCCGGCAAGGCCCGCGAGCTTGCGGGCATCGTGGCGCAGGACGAGGCGGACACCATCGTCGTCGATGACGATCTGCCGCCAAGCCAGCGTCGAGCGTTGGAGGACGCCACGAAAGTGAAGGTCGTGGACCGCACCGCGGTGATTCTCGACATCTTCGCCCAGCACGCGACGTCCCGCGAGGGCAAGGCGCAGGTCGAACTGGCGCAGCTTGAATACATGCTGCCGCGACTGCGCGGCTGGGGCGGCTCGCTGTCACGCCAGGCCGGTGGCCGCGCGGCGGGTGACGCCGGCATCGGCTCGCGCGGACCGGGCGAGACGAAAATCGAGATGGACCGCCGTGTGATTCGTAGCCGCATCGCCAAACTGCGCCGGCAGATCGCGCAGATGGCGCCGGCGCGAGAGGTGAAGCGCGGCGCGCGCCGGCGTTACGGCCTGCCCACCGTCGCGGTGGTCGGCTACACAAATGCCGGGAAATCGTCGTTGACCAACCGTTTGACGGGATCGGCCGAATTGGTGGAGAACGCGTTGTTCGCGACGCTGGACACCGCCGTGCGTCGCGCACGCGCCAAGGACGGCCGCCTGTATGCGTACGTCGACACCGTGGGTTTCGTGCGCCGTCTGCCCACGCAGCTGATCGAGGCGTTCAAATCCACGTTGGAGGAGGTTGCCGAGGCCGATCTGATCGTGCACGTGGTCGATGGCTCCCATCCGGATCCGTTCTCACAGATCGACGCCGTCGACGATGTGCTTTCGGACATCGACGGCGTGGGGGACATTCCCACGATCGTGGTGTTCAACAAGGCCGACCGCATGTCGGAGACGATGCGTGGCCGGATCGAGGCGCTGATGCCGGACGCCTATATCGTTTCGGCGTTCTCCGGCGAGGGCGTGGACGGGTTGCGCGCGCGGATCGAATCGGAACTGCCGACGCCCCACGTGCACGTGGAGGCCCTGCTGCCGTATTCCGCGGGTTCGCTGATGTCGCGCGTGCGCGAGTATGGCAAGGTGCTCGACGTCGAATACCGGGACGACGGCATGAGGCTGGAAGCCGAGGTCGACGATCGGCTGGCCGCGCAAATCGTCGAGCAGTCGATTGGCTGACATGACGGCGGCAATAGACTGCGGCGCAACGGGCTCGCATGATTGTGAGCGCTCACAGCGAGTGTGACGCAAATCACTTTTTCGCCACTTTCCGCCATGTTTCGCCATGGTGAAACGTCATGATGTGTAGATAGAGTAAAAAAGAAAATCTCAGAGAAACCCGCCATCAGCGGGACATTCTTGCTAAGGAGAGGTAAGCACATGGTGGATTCACTAATTAAGCCCACGAAGCTCGCTATCATCGGTGCCGGCGCTGTCGGTTCCACGCTCGCTTTCGCGGCCGCCCAGCGTGGCGTCGCCCGCGAGATCGTGCTCGAGGACATCGCCAAGGAACGCGTCGAGGCCGAGGTGCTCGACATGCAGCACGGCTCCAGCTTCTACCCGACCGTGTCCATCGCCGGTTCCGACGACCCGGAGATCTGCCGCGACGCCGATATGATCGTCATCACCGCGGGTCCGCGCCAGAAGCCGGGCCAGTCCCGTCTGGAGCTGGTCGGCGCCACCATCAAGATCCTCAACGCCATCATTCCTGGTCTGGTGAAGGTCGCCCCGAACGCCATCTACATGCTCATCACCAACCCGGTCGACATCGCGACCCACGTCGCACAGAAGATCTCCGGTCTTCCGGCGAACCAGGTGTTCGGCTCCGGCACCAACCTGGATTCCGCTCGTCTGCGCTTCCTGATCGGCCAGCAGACCGGCGTCAACGTCAAGAACGTGCACGCCTACATCGCCGGTGAGCACGGCGACTCCGAAGTCCCGCTGTGGTCCTCCGCCACCATCGGTGGCGTCCCGATGTGCGACTGGGCTCCGCTGCCGGGCCACGCTCCTCTGGACGCCGACGTTCGTGAGAAGATCCACCAGGAAGTCAAGAACGCCGCGTACAAGATCATCAACGGCAAGGGCGCCACCAACTACGCCATCGGCATGTCCGGCGTCGACATCGTCGAGGCCGTGCTGCGCGACTCCAACCGCATTCTGCCGGTGAGCTCCATGCTGCACGACTTCCACGGCATCTCCGACGTGTGCATGTCCGTGCCGACCCTGCTGAACCGCTCCGGCGTCAACACCGCCATCAACACCCCGGTGTCCGACGGCGAGCTGGCCGCCCTGAAGCGTTCCGCGGAGACGCTGAAGGAGACCGCAGCCCAGTTCGGCTTCTGATGCGCGGCATGGCGGCGGAACGTCGGCCGTGATGGTCGAGGCCATGCGCGTTCGGCGCGCGGGTCTTTGAACTGTTCGACGGTTCGGCACCCATATGCCGTCATGGATGCATTGACACGATAATGGTGGGTCGTTGGGCTCACCACTGGAAACCCCAGCCTTCGGGCTGGGGTTTCCGCGTTTCACGGCAAATGAAAATGGTATTGAGAAGCGATTTCAGTTCGCTTTCCCAATGCTACGGATTACGGATATGACGGAGTGGAAATCGCATGGCGCATGATCATGGAAACATGCATAGGACGGTTGATGGGAACGCGGGGCACCAGCGCCGGCTGATGCTTTCGCTCGCCCTCACCTCGACGGTGTTCATGGCGGAAGTGGTCAGCGCGGTGCTGACGGATTCACTGGCCCTGCTCGTAGATGCGGGGCATATGCTCACCGATATGTCGGTATTGATCGCCTCCACCGTTACCGCGATATTGATGCGACGCAAACCGAACAGCAAGCGCACTTGGGGTTGGGCCAGACTCGAAGTGCTTACCGCGGCGGTCGGCGCGTTGGTGCTGCTGCTCGTCGGCGTATATGCGCTGGTCGAGGCCGGCATGCGCTTGTTCGGAGGTTCCGCCGATGGAATCCACGATGTTCGTCTGCTGTTGTTCATGGGCGTTATCGGTCTCGCCGCCAATGTGGGCTCCATATTCATCCTCGCCTCGCAGAGCGAGGACAACATGAACATGAAGGCCGCGTTTCTGGAAGTGATGAACGACGCGCTGGGCTCTGTCGCCGTCATCATATCCGCAATCGTGTTGGTCAGCACGGGTTGGACCGGCTTCGACGCCGTGGCCGGTGGTGTCATCGCGCTGATGATGATTCCGCGCGCGCTCGTTCTTCTGCGCAACGCGGTTCGCGTGCTCTTGGAGGAGACACCGAAAGGATTGGACCTCGATGAGGTGCGCGCGCACCTCGAACGTGTGCCGCATGTCGTGGCGGCGCACGATTTGCATGCCAGCACGGTAGCGACGGGCATGCCGATATTTATGGCCCACGTGGTCGTGGAGCGGGGGCTGAGCATGGATGACGCCGCGGAGATTCTTTCCCAACTGCAGGATTGCCTGCGCGAGCATTTCACCGTCTCCGTGCCGCATACCACATTCCAGCTCGAACCGGAAGGATACAGTTCGGCGAGCAAAGCCGAAATGCATTCATGACACGCCCGCACCGGATATTCGTCGGGTATGGCTCAGATCTTGCGAAGCACGGTGACGACTTTGCCCATGATCTGCGCATGGGTTCCGTCGATGGGGGAGTAGGCGGGATTGTGGGGCATCAGCCAGATATGCCCATGGTCTTTGCGGAAGGTTTTCACCGTCGCCTCGTCATCCAGCAGCGCGGCGACGATGTCGCCGTTTTCCGCGTTGCTCTGCTCGCGCACCACGACGAAATCGCCGTCGCAGATGGCGGCGTCGACCATCGAATCGCCATGGACCTCAAGCATGAAGAGTTTTCCGGTGCCGGTGAGCCTTTCCGGAAGACGCATCACGTCATCGATGTGCTGTTCCGCGGTGATGGGAGCGCCGGCCGCGATACGGCCGACAAGCGGAACGTCATGCGACGCCATGATGGATTCGCTGGATTCGTCCGGTGTCGGGAACGGGATGATGTCGGCCGCCGGAGTATTGGAACGATTGGCGCCCTCGTCGACCCCGACCACTTCGATGGCACGCCCCTTGTTGGCGTTCATTCTGATGAAGCCCTTTTCCTCAAGCACTTGGAGTTGGTGCTTCACCGAGGAAGGGCTTTTCAGCCCCGATGCCTCGCCTATTTCCCTGAAGGAAGGAACGAAACCGCGTTCCGCGAGATGCGTGGTGATGGCGTTCAGCACTTTGCGCTGACGGTCGGTCAACGTGCTTTCGTCCGGGCGCGCCGCGTTCTTGCCGGAAGGGAAAGGGATGGTGCTCACGGTGGGCTCCTTTCTGATATGCCTTTCAGCATAACGTGGAACGGCAAGAAAATCAAACATCTGTTCGATACATATGGTCGGGGTATCGAACAGATGTGCCATAACGGGACCGCGACCGGTTATCGGAAAGGTCCCAATCCATGAGATTGCAATGGAAAAAACAGTCAAAGCCACTATAATTCAATGGTTTGGTCTATTCTTGACACCATGCATTGCCCGTTTTGTCAGAATCCAGATACGAAGGTGGTCGATACCCGCATCAGCGAGGATGGCCATTCCATCCGCCGTAGGCGTGAATGTCCGAAATGCTCCAAGCGTTTCACCACATTGGAGACCACGATGCTGTTGGTGGTGAAGCGCTCCGGCAACGTGGAACCGTTCGACCGGAACAAGGTGATTTCCGGCGTGCGCAAGGCGTGCCAGGGGCGTCCGATCAGGGAAGACGATCTGAAAACATTGGGGCAGCAGGTCGAGGAGGATCTGCGGGCGAGGGGACTGGCCCAGGTGAAATCCGCGGACATCGGCAAGGCGATTCTCAAGCCGCTGCGTGACTTGGATGTGGTCGCGTACATGCGGTTCGCCAGCGTGTACCAGAATTTCGAAAGCCTGGAGGACTTCCAGCGGGCCATCGACGCATTGCAGTCCGAAACGGAGAGGTAGTCGAAACCGCCGCATCGTTAGGCGTGGCGCCGATGTGCGGAACGCCAATCGTGAAACGACAACGGGCAATCGGAACGATGACGGGCGGAGACCCGAGTGCCGCGAAGTCGGATATGGAAGACGGGACCGACTTGTTGCAGTCGGTCCCGTCTTCCATATCCGCGGATGATGAATTCTCGCGGTGCGCCGGATGGTGCCAATCAGCTGATGACGCGCATGCGAATCGTGCCTTCGATCGCGGCGAGCTCGTCCAATGCCTTCTGGTCGGGACGCTGCGCCACGTCGGTGACCACGTAGCCGATCTCACCTTCGGTGCCCAAGGCCTGTGCCGCGATGTTGATGTTGTCCTCGCCGAGCACGCGGTTCACGCGGGCGAGCACACCCGGCAGGTTGGCGTGCAGGTGGGCGATGCGGAAGTTGGAGCGGATGTCGGACAGGGTGATTTGCGGCAGGTTGACCGACAGCATGGTGGAGCCCTTGAACCAGTAGTCCTCAAGACGCTGGGACACGAACTGTCCGATCGACTTCTGCGCCTCCAAGGTGGAACCGCCGATATGCGGCGTGAGGATCATGTTGTCCTCGTCCGCCAGATCGGTCAGGAACTCGTCCCCGCTTTTCTTCGGTTCGACGGGGAACACGTCCACCGCGGCGCCGGCAAGATGGCCGGAATCCAGATGCTGCTTCAGCGCGGCGAGATCCGCGACGAAACCGCGGGAAAGGTTGATGAAGATCGCATCCTGCTTCATATGCGCGAACTGGTCCTCGCCGAAGAAACCGGTGTTGGACTTGCGGCCGTCGACGTGCAGGGTGACCACATCGGACTGTTCCAGCAGCTCGTTGAGCGTCTCGCAACGATGGGCGTTGCCCATCGCGAGCTTTTCCTCGATGTCGTAGAACACCACGCGCATGCCGAGCGCCTCGGCGATGACGGAAAGCTGGGAGCCGATGTTGCCGTAGCCGATGATGCCCAGCGTCTTGCCTCGCACCTCATGGGAGCCGGAAGCGGACTTGTCCCACAGGCCATGCTTCATATGGTGGGTGTGCGCCGGAATGCGGCGCATCAGGCAGATGATGTCGCCGATCACCAGTTCCACCACGGAACGGGTGTTCGAATACGGGGCGTTGAATACGGCGATGCCCTTCTTGCCGGCATACTCGAGATCGACCTGATTGGTGCCGATGCAGAAGCAGCCGACGGCGGTGAGGTTCGGACGTGCGTCGATGACCTTGCGGGTGACGCTGGTCTTGGAACGGATTCCCAGCAGATCAACGCCATCAAGCGCGTCGATCAGCTCGTCCTCGCTCAACGCGCCCTTGAGGCATTCCACTTCAAAGCCGTGGTCGCGCAGCGACTGCGCCGCGTCGGGATGAATGTTTTCAAGTAATAATGCTTTAGGCATGTCTCCACCTTATAGCGTGAGTTCCTTTTCGTCCGCTTTTGTCCGGACTATAAGCAGCCGTTGCGTCGGCCTGGTCATGGCGACGTAGAGGTCGGACGCCGCCACGATGCGCGAAGGCGCCTCCTGCTCGATCCGCCCGGGCTGCACCACCATCACCGCGTCGTATTCCAGACCCTTGACGGTCTGCGTCGAACAGACGGTCACCTGCTCGTCCCATGAGCTTTGCGCATCGAGCCGCGCGAACTCCTTCGCGTCCAGATGCCGCGACAGCTCCGCGTACACGCGCGCGCGCAGTGGACGGAGCATGTCGTCGGGCGCGATGATGGCGACGCGGCCGGTGCCATCGGCGGAAACGTAGGAACGAACCAGATCGATGGTCTGCCGGGCCACCGCGTCGGACAGAAGGCCATCGTCGGCGAGCACCAGATGCCTGACCGAATCGGGTACCGCCCGCACCGCGTTGACGGTGGAGATGTACAGACCCTCCGCGGACGCGAAATCGCCGGCGAGACGTGACACCTCCTTCGGATTGCGGTAATTGATGGTCAGTTCGTTCAACTGCCAGTTGTTCGGGCCGAACAACGGATCCATCATGCGCTTCCACGAGCGGGTCCCTCCCAAAGCCGAGGTCTGCGCCACATCCCCGACGATGGTGAACGAACGCGACGGGCAACGGCGGATCAGCATGCGCCAATCCATCGCGGTGAGCTCCTGCGCCTCATCCACCACGATGTGGCCGTACGTCCACTCCCTGTCGGCCGCCGCGCGCTGCGCGGTGAGCTCCGCGTCCAGACCATTGATGTTGTCGACCAGCATCTGCGAGGTGACGATGCCCGTGCCGATGCCGGCCTGGGCCAACGTGTCCTGGGCGAACTGCTCCTCTTCCGCGCGCTTCGCATCCATCGCCTTCTGCTTCGCCACGGCCTTCGGATCGGGACCAAGCAGTTCCATGGCCTCATCGAGCAGCGGAACATCGCTGATGGTGAACGGCGAGCCCTTGGGCCGAATCAGCGACTCGATGTCGCGCTCCTCGAGCCAAGGGGCGAAACGGCGCAACTGCTGTGGCTTGCAGAACAGCTGGTCGACCAGCCATTGGCCGGTCATGGGCAGCCACGCGAGGTTCAATGTTCGGCGCAGGTCGTCGTTCATGCGCAGTTGCTGCGCCACATCCGAAAGCTCCGCCTGCTCGGGCTGGTAATCAAGCTGCTCCACATAACGGTTGCGCATCGCGGACAGCATGCTGCGCACGAAGGTCTCACGCGCCTTGTTGTGCGGCTGGCGCGTGCGCTTGGCGTCGGCGATGGCCTGTTCCAGATCGACGCGCGCCACCGGCACGCTGAATCCGTTGATACGGATATTCGGCAGACGGGAAGGTATGCGCTCGCGGGCGGCCACGGCATTGGCGATCGCCTTGGCCATGCGGCGCTCGCCTTTGATTTTGGCCGCGTGCGGAGTGTCGCGGGAGGTCGCGATGACGCCCGGGATGAGATCGGCGATGGTGCGGCTCACCACGCCGGTCTCGCCCAACGACGGCAGCACCTGGTCGATGTAGTGCAGGAACGTCGAGCTCGGTCCGACCACCAGCACGCCGGAACGTTCCAGAGTGCGGCGGTGCGTGTACAGCAGGTACGCGGCGCGATGCAGCGCGACGGCGGTTTTGCCGGTGCCGGGCCCTCCCTGCACCACCACCGCCTGGTTGAGTCCCGCGCGGATGATGCGGTCCTGCTCCGCTTGAATCGTCGCCACGATATCGGTCATCTTGCCGGTGCGCTTGGCGTTCAGCGACGCCAGCAGCGCGCCCTCGCCGGTGAGCGTGCCGTCGGAAGAGGCCTGCCCGACCTGGTCGGAGTGCACGTCGAGCACCTCGTCCTCCACGCCGACGACCTCGCGGAACCGCAACGTGATATGGCGTCGCATCACGATGTCGCCATGGTTCGACGGCGTCGCCTCATAGAACGGGCGCGCGGCGTCGGCGCGCCAATCGGTGAGGATCGGCTCATGACGCTCGTTCGACAGTCCGATACGGCCGATATAGCGGTGCCTGCCCTGAACGTCGTCGAGTCTGCCGAACACCAGGCGGTCCTCCACCGCGCGCAGCTGGGTGAGGCGGTCCTCATACATGGTGGCGAAGGAATCCCGCTCGGTGCGTTGCGTGGGCGAACCGTGCGATCCGGCTGCGCGAACGGTGTCGAGCCGGGTTCGTAACTGCGCCCTCAACGTGTCCAGACGGTCGTAAGCGCGGCTGACGGCCTGCTGCTCCTCACGCAATTGGGCGGAATAGTTCGACATGAAATAAATCCCTTCATCAAAAACTCAGAGCGTTCCAATTTACTCCAAGGGTTCTACGAACCTTGCGGGGCGAAACGGCCTCGGGTGAACGGAACGTGAATTCATCGCCTTCGGAATCGTCGGATATGGCGCGTTGCGGAACAGGCCTGCATAAAAGCCGAGTATTGCGTGAGCATTTTGTGCCCAAGTGGGAGATTTTGGTGAGCCGTGGGGTAGAGTGGTGAATCAGCTGTGGGATGGAGCGCGTCTGCATGTCGGCGAAGGAGGTGCGGCAATGGTCCACGATGTTGGAGCTGCGCCGTCCTCCGAAGACGAGACGACATCGTCGAACGACGTGTCGGCGGATTTTCCCCCATTGCTGCTTGGAACCTACACTCCCAAAATCGATGCCAAGGGACGCATGGCGCTGCCTGCGAAACTGCGGGCCCGGATTGGAGACGGTATGGTGATGGCCCGGGGCCAGGAGCGGTGCGTGTATCTGCTGCCGCAAATCGAATTCCGCCGCATCGCCATGCGCATCCAGCGCACGTCCATGGGAAACAGGGCGGCGCGTGAATACCTGCGCGTCTTCCTTTCCGGCGCGGTCGAGCAGAACCCCGACCGGCAGGGACGTGTGCTGGTGCCGCAGATGCTGCGCGATTACGCGGGGCTCGGCGACGACATCGTGGTGATCGGTGTGGGGACCAGAGCGGAGATTTGGAACAGACAGGCATGGGAGGAGTACCTTGCCGACAAGGAGCAGGAGTACTCCGATATTGCCGATGACGTATTACCGGCGGTGGGATTCTGATGGCAGATGTGACGACGATTCATCAGCCAGTGTTGCTGGACGATTGTGTGGACCTGGTCGCGCCCGCATTGGCGAAGCCGGGCGCGACGGCGGTGGATTGCACGCTCGGTTTGGCGGGCCATTCCACGGCCTTCCTCAAGGCGTGCCCGGAGGCCCGGCTCATCGGCATCGACCGCGATACCGAGGCATTGGGGCTCGCCACGGAACGCATGCGCATGGAGGGGCTGTCGGAGCGGTTCATCCCGGTGCACGCCGCATTCGATGAGTTCGCGCAGGTGCTTGACGATCAAAGCATCGACAGGGTGGACGCGGTGTTCATGGATCTGGGATTGTCCAGTCTGCAGATCGACGAGACCGATCGCGGCTTCTCCTATTCGCATGACGCGCCGCTCGATATGCGCATGGATGTGAGCCAGCCGCTGACCGCGGAGCGTATTCTCGCCGAATATTCGTATGCCGATTTGGTGCGCATCTTCCGCACATACGGCGAGGAGCGCTTCTCCAAGCAGATCGCGCGCGAGATCGTCCGCCGCCGCGAAACCGAGCCGCTGGCCACTTCCGGGCAGCTCAATCGGCTGGTCGACGAGGTCGTGCCGCAGGCGCATCGTCCTGCCGGCAATCCGGCGAAAAGGGTTTTTCAGGCGCTGCGCATCGAAGTGAACGGCGAGCTTGACAAGCTCGCCGGCACGTTGCCGCAGATCGCGAACCGGCTTGCCGTGGGCGGCAGATTGGTCGTGGAGTCGTACCATTCTCTGGAGGACAAAACGGTGAAGTCCTTCATGAACCAGGGGCTGAAGGCGGATGTGCCGCCGGATATGCCGGTGGTTCCCCCTGACATGATGCCGTTCTTCAAGGAGCTGACGCGCGGGGCGATCAAGGCGGATGACGAGGAGATCGCACGGAACCCACGTTCCGCTTCGGTGCGGCTCCGGGCGATCGAGCTGACCCGGCCGATTCCACGGCGATGGCGGAGGCGGTTCGAGCAAGGGGCCGATTACATGAGTGTGAGCGGAAAAGGAAGGAGGCGCTGAGATGGCCGCACCAAGAACTGTTTTGTCGAGCGCCGTTCCGGCTGGACGCAAAAGCCAGGACGAGACGGCGGGAACGACCCGTCCGGAGCTGCATGTCATCAAAGGCGCGCGTGCCGAAGGCAACGGTTTCAAGCGCGGATTCGAACAGCTGATCACATGGACCCGCACCCGTAGCACGCCATTGCTGCATCTGGTCATCGCGGTGGTCTTCCTCGGCGCCTCCCTGCTCGGTTCGCTGATGCTCCGCACCGAAATGGTGCAGAATTCGTTCGAATCGAACAAAATCGAATCGAACATCACCCGACTGACGCAGGACGTCGAAGACGACCAGGCCAAGCTCGACAAGCTTGAGGCGTCGTTGCCCAGCAAGGCCGAGCAGATGGGCATGGTGCCGCAGGAAGGCGCCCTGACCATCGACCTGAATGGATACAAGGCGACTGGAGACGACAGCAAGTGAAGCCACACCGCCAATCTTGGATGTCCTCGCAGAAAACCCTCATGGTGAAGACCATGGCCATCGGACTTGTACTGACGATCGTGGGGTTGGTCTGTCTCGGCCGTCTGGTCTGCGTGCAGCTGGTCAACGGCAAGGAAGTGGCGTTGCAGGCCGCGGAAAACCGCACCATCAAGGTCACATTGAAGGCGCGTCGCGGCAAGATCATGGACACCAACGGTTCGATTCTCGCGCAAAGCGTGGAGCGGTACAACATCATCGGCAACCCGCAGCTCGCGCAGGATTTCAAACCGGTCACCTGCACGAAGCAGACCGCTGGCGAATGCCATCAGATCAACGGCAAGCCGGTCGGCGCCACGGGGGCCGCCGCGGTGGCGCGTCTGCTGGCGCCCATCCTCGGCATGGATGCGACGGAACTCGGCGCGATGCTGGCCGGAAGCGGGCAGTACGTCATTCTGAAAAAGGATGTGACGCCGTCCATTAAACGCAAGATCAGCAAACTGAATCTGGGTGGCATCGTCTACGGGGAACTCAGCAACGAACGCGTCTATTCGAACGGAACGCTGATGGGCGCGTTGCTCGGCGGCCTTGACTCGGACGGCAAGGGTGCGGCCGGCATCGAGCAGATGGAGAACAAGACGCTCACCGGCAAGGACGGGTATCAGGTGTACCAGCAGGGCAGCGGCGGCGTCGAGATCCCGGGCACCATGACCGAATCCAAGGACGCGGTCAATGGATCCGATGTGACGCTGACCATCGACCATGATGTGCAATGGTACGTGGAAAAGGTGCTCAAGGACAGCGAGAGCAAATATCATTCGGCATGGGGCATCGCGATGGTGCAGGACGTGCAATCCGGTGACGTTCTGGCGTTGGCCGACAGCGACGAGATCGAAGCCGGCAGCGACGACGCCAAACTCGGCGTGTCGCGCGCGGTGAGCGAGACCTTCGAACCGGGATCCATCGGCAAGGTGTTCGCCATGTCGGGAATCGTGCAGAGCGGATTGCACAAGCTCGAGGACAAGTTCACGGTTCCCGGAACCATCGTGGTGGACGGGCAGAAGTACAAGGACGCCGTCGACCACGGCAACGAGCAGTGGACCCTCGCCGGCATCCTGGAACAGTCCTCGAACGTCGGCATGGTCATGGCCGGGGAGAAGATGAGCAACGAACAGCGGTATGAGTTCATCAGCAAGTTCGGCATCGGACAGGACACCGGACTGGACCTGCCGGGCGAATCGTCGGGCGTGCTGCATTCCTCCGGCAGCTGGGACCGCCGAACGCGCAACACCGTGCTGTTCGGCCAGGGCTACACGGTCAACATCATGCAGTTGTCGAACGCGGTGTCGGTCATCGCCAACAAGGGCGTGAAGAAACCGCTGCGCATCATCAAATCCATCACCGATTCCGAAGGCCACGTGCACGAGCAGAAGGCCAAGGGCGAGGCCGTCCGGGTGATTGACGAATCCGTGGCCTCGCAGATGCTGAACGCCATGGAATCCGCCGCCGAACACTACAACACGTTCGTCAAGGTGGACGGGTACCGTATGGCGGCGAAATCCGGTACGGCCGAAGTGGCCGGCGAGAACGGCAGTCTGACATCCATCATCAGCGATTACTCCACCATCATTCCGGCGGATAATCCGAGATTCGTGATCACTGTGGTGCTCAAGGACCCCCAAGGCAGCTATGGTGGTTTGACTGCGGGCCCCGTCACGGCGGAAATTGGTGAATTCCTTATGCAGAAGTATGAGGTGCCGGCCTCCAGTCCCCGCACTGGTGCTATTCCGGTGACTTGGTAGGCGATCCGGTGGCACTTGGCACACGGTGACTCGGTGAAGAAGTATGAAGAACGGGAGCGGAAATGAGCGCTGTCAGTGAAGCCATGAACCGTCGTATGACGCTGGGCATGCTGTCCAACCGGTATGGTTGCGAGATCGAGCCCCCGTCGGCGACCGAGGTGACGGTGACGTCCATAGCCGACGCAATCGATTCCGTGCGTCCCGGTGCGTTGTTCATACCGTCGACGGATACGGACGCGCATCAGATCGAGACGGCGCAGAGCCTGGGCGCGTACGCCGCGGTGGTTCCGCGCGCGATGCGGGGAACGATCCGCAACCCGCAGATCCCATTGGTGTATGCCGACCTCACCGAAGAGCAGCTGGGCGTGTTGGCCAGCACCATGGCGGGTTCCCCGTCCGATTCCCTTGCCGTGTTCGCCGTGGCCGGCGAGGATGACGAATCCGTGGAGCATAATGTCAGGAACCTCGCCGATTTCCTGCACATGCTGGGTAATCCCGTGGGCGTGGTGAGCGCTTCCGATTCGCAATCCTTGGAACGGTTCCTCAACCTGCGTTACCCGTTGTCGATCCTCGACGTGCAACGCACGCTGGCGGTATGCATGGAGGACGGCGCGGCCGCGGTGATCCTCGCCTTGGACAAGCGCACGCTTGACGAACAGGCGTTGCAGGCGGTGAACATCGACGTGTTGGGATGCTCGGACACCGGCTCCGACGAGAAACGGACCCGCGACTTCGCAGCACGCTTCGGATGCGTCATCGGCAAGCACACGCACATCGCGCGTCGCACTTCGGAATCGGATCTGCTGGCGGCGCAGGCTTCGTCGGCCTATGACGAATCCGATGCCGGCGCGCTGTCCCTGTCCATCGCGATGGTGCTGGCCGCCGGGGTGCGCAAGGCGAACATCAAAAGCGCCCTGCGCGTATCGCGCGACATGCAATGAGACGATACGGAACGATGCGACGCGCACGCGGCGAATGCCGATTGGACGTCCGCATGATCGCCGGAGGGAATATAGCCTGTGACGAATGATCCGACGAATCGCATAATGAAGACACGTGGTGCGGATACCATATTCGCACGGTACTGAAAACAAGAGGAGAACAAGAGTGAACAACCCGGGCATGATGCCGATGAGCGTGGCGGAGATCGCCGAAGCGGTCCATGGACGGCTGGTGGCCGGTGCCATCGATGTGAACGCGCCGGTCGCCACCAGCGCGTTCACCGATTCGCGGCAGATCGTCGACGGTTCGGTGTTCGTGGCGATCGCCGGCGAACGCGTCGACGGACATGATTTCGTTCCCAAGGTCGGTTCCCAAGGTGCCGTGGCCGCGGTGGTGGACCATGAGGTCGAGCACGCCGGCGTGCCCCAGATCGTGGTGGAGAACACCGTCACGGCTCTGGGTGCATTGGCCAGGCACAACATCGAACGCCGCCGCGCGGAGGACGACGCGTTCACGGTGATCGGCATCACCGGCTCCGTCGGCAAGACCACCACCAAGGATCTGCTGAAATCGTTGCTTTCGGGCGTCGGCTCGACCGTGGCCCCGGTGGGGTCGTTCAACAATGAGATCGGTCTGCCGCTGACCGCGCTCAAGGTGAACGCCGGAACCCGATTCCTTGTGGCGGAGATGGGCGCCAACCATGTGGGCGAGATCGCCAATCTGACGTCGCTGGTTCCGCCGGACATCGCCGTCGTGCTCAAGGTGGGCGTGGCGCATCTGGGTGAGTTCGGCTCTCCGGAGCGCATTGCCCAGGCCAAGTCCGAGATCGTGCGCGGACTGGTGCCCGATGGCGTGACCGTCCTGAACGCCAACGACGCCCGGGTGAGCGCGATGCGGGCCATCGCGCCGGGCGACGTCGTCTGGTTTGGCTTGCCGCAGGAAGACGGCGCCCAGCCATCGGTCACCGCCCAGAACGTGCGCTGCGACGATCTGGATCATCCGTCCTTCACGCTGAACGTCGACGGGGACCGCGCCGAGGTGACGCTCGGCATTTGCGGCCAGCATAATGTGATGAACGCGCTGGCCGCGGCCGCCGTGGCGACGCGTCTGGGCATGTCGGCCGCGCAGGTCGCGGCGGGACTGTCCGATGTGAAGAGCATCAGCCCGCATCGCATGGCGGTATCCACCGTCCGCAAGCCGGAGACGACGTTCACGCTGATCGATGATTCCTTCAACGCCAATCCCGATTCCATGGAGGCGGGCATCGACGGGCTGTTGCGCTGGCGCGCCGGCCAGGATCCGCATCCGTTCCGCATCGCGGTGCTGGGCGCCATGCTGGAGCTCGGTCCGGACGAGAAGACGCTCCATGCCGGTGTGGGCCGGTATGCGGTCGAAGGCGGCGTGGATGCTTTGGTCGCCGTCGGCAGCGCCTCGGACGCCGCGTTGGACGCGCTCGCCGGGGCGATGGCGCAAGGTGGCTCCGAGGCCGCGGCCGATGCCGTCACGGTGGATTGGGCGCATGGCGCGGACGAGGCCGATGCCATGGTGACGCATCTCGCCGAAGGCCATGATGGCGCGGTCGTGCTGCTCAAGGGCTCCCATGCCTCGGGTCTCAGCGCGTTGGCCGAACATTGGCAGGGCCTGGCGGCAGAATAGTAGCAACGGGAACGAAGTGGAACGCGCATGATCCGCATATCAGACCGGATGAAGCGCCGCATAACCGAAATCGCAATATGACTGAAATGGAGAGCATCAGGTGATTGCACTCATCATCGGAATTTTGGTGTCGCTGCTTGTGACGATTGTGGGCACCCCACTGCTGATTCGTCTGGTGCACAAGCTCAATTACGGCCAGTACATCCGTCAGGATGGGCCGAAATCCCATCTGGTCAAGCGCGGAACGCCGACGCTGGGCGGCGTGGTGATCAATCTCGCCGTGGTGCTGGGTTGGGGATCGTCCGCCCTGTACCGGTTCCTCGCCCGTGGCGAGGTGCCATCGTGGTCGGCGGTGCTGGTGCTGTTCGCCATGCTGTCGATGGGATGCCTCGGATTCATCGACGATTTCGCCAAGGTGCGCAAGAAGCAGAGCGAGGGTCTGACCGTCAAGGGCAAGTTCATCGGCCAGTTCGTCTTCGCCACGATCTACGCGGTACTGGCTTTGATCCTGCCCACCAAGTCTGGCTTCCCCAGCGCGCAGGCCGGTATGAGCTTCATCGAGAAGCCGTTCCTCAGCTTCGAGTTCGCAGGTCGCGCGGTGTCCATCGTGCTCTTCGTGATCTGGGTCAATCTGCTCATGTCCGCCTGGAGCAACGCCATCAATCTGACCGATGGTCTCGATGGTCTGGCAGCCGGCTCGTCGATGATCGCCTTCATGGGATACGCGGGCATCGCGTTCTGGGAGTTCTACCATCTCAAGGGATCCGGTCACAGCGGCTTCACCTATGCGGTCTCCGATCCGCTTGACTTGACCATCATCGCGGTGTGTGCGGCCATGGCGTGCTTCGGATTCCTGTGGTACAACTCGAATCCGGCGTCCATCTTTATGGGCGATACCGGCTCCCTCGCCTTAGGTGGCCTGTTCGCGGCCATGTCGATCGCGACGCACACCGAATTCCTCGCCGTCATCCTGGGTGGCCTGTTCGTCATCGAGACCATGAGCGACATCATCCAGGTCAGCTACTTCAAGATGACGCACAAGCGCGTGTTCCGCATGGCTCCCATCCACCATCACTTCGAATTGAAGGGATGGCCTGAAGTCAAGGTCGTCACCCGCTTCTGGATGATCGAACTGCTGTTCGTGATCGTCGCGCTGATGCTGTTCTACGGCGATTGGGTGACGCATTCCGGCCTGTGGCTGAGCTGAGCCGCGCAATACCGCAAATATGGGCGAACATGGCGGATTACTTCATGATTCGCCATACGGCAAAAGACGTTTCGCATATCGAAGGATGATGGACATGGACATGAATGGCAAAACCGCTATCGTCGCGGGACTGGGTGTTTCCGGGCAGAGCATGATGCAGGTGCTGGCTTCCCGTGCCGGCAAGGTGATCGGGGTGGATGAAAAGAAGCCCGACGCCGATCTGCACTCGTTCGACCAGATCGACTGGGACAATGTCGATCTGGTGATGACCTCGCCGGTATTCAATCCGCGCACCCCGTTCATTCTCGAGGCCCAGCGTCGCGGCATTCCCGTCATGAGCGAGGTCGAGCTTGCCTGGCAGCTGCGTGTCGATTGCGACGCCACCGGTGAGCCGGCTCGCTGGATCGGCATCACCGGCACCAACGGCAAGACCTCCACCACGGAAATGACGTCGGAGATGCTCACCGCCTGTGGGTTCAAGGCCCCCGCCGTGGGCAACATCGGCAAGGCCGTCTCGCATGCCGCCGTCGACCCCTCGAACGAGGTGCTGTGCGTCGAGCTGAGCTCCTTCCAGTTGCATTTCACGGATTCGCTCGCGTTGGACTGCGCCGCGATCACCAATATCGCGGATGACCATCTCGACTGGCACGGCGGCATCGAAAACTACGCCGCGGACAAATCGAAGGTGTTCCACAATGTCAAGAAGGCCTTGGTGTACAACGCCGATGACGAACGTGTGACCAAGCTGGCGTTCACGGCACAGGCCGCATCCGGCTGCCGTAGGATCGGCTTTACGCTGTCCGAGCCGCAGGAAGGGCAGATCGGCGTGAAGGACGGTTGGATCGTGGATATGTCCGGCGTGGCGGGCGGCGAGCCTGGCAGCCCGGAGCAGGTGGCTCCGATCGCCGAATTCACGCATCTGACCGAGCCGGACGGCACGGTCTATCCGCATTTGCTGGCCGACGCGTTGACCGCTTTGGCACTGGTGCTCGGTCTCGGCGCCGACAGGAGCCGCGCCATCGACGCGTTGAAGCGTTTCGCTCCTGGCGGCCATCGCATCCAAACCGTGGCCACCACCAAAACACGGGATGGCGGAACCATTCGTTTCGTGGATGATTCCAAGGCCACCAACGCCCATGCGGCCAAGGCTTCGCTCAACAGCTTCGCCGACAAATCCGTGGTTTGGATCGCCGGCGGCCTCGCCAAGGGCGGACGTTTCGAACATCTGGTCGCCGAACAGGCACACATCATCAAGGCCGCGGTCGTCATCGGCAAGGACCAGCAGCCGATGCTCGATGCGTTCAAGGCCAGCGCTCCAGACATCCCCCTTACCGTCATCGATCCGGCCGACAACGCCACCGTCATGGCGCGGACCATCGACGCGGCAGGTGAATACGCCTCATCCGGCGATGTGGTGCTGATGGCTCCGGCCTGCGCGTCCATGGATCAATTCAAATCGTATGCGGATCGTGGCGACCAGTTCGCCCGCGAGGCACGACGCTGGGTGAACGAGCATGGGGAGCATTAAGCCGGGTCGCGGCATCCTTTCGATGCGTGATTCCGACCGTTCCGGGATTGGCGGCACTCCGGACGACACGGCGACGAAATCCTCCGACATCGACGATTTCCATGATTTCGTGGGTCTGCGCAGCCTGCTCAACCCATTATGGTGCTATCACGGATTCCGACTTGCGGTGGTCATCCTCACGGTGTTCGGCGTGATCATGGTGTTCTCGAGCTCTTCGGTGAACATGATCGCCAACGGTCAATCGCCATGGTCGCAGGCGCTCAAACAGGGATTGTTCTGTGCGGGCGGCATCGTCGTGGCGGCGATGGCCATGGCGATTCCCTCCCGGGCATATCGCAAATGCAGTGGCGCGTTTCTGGTTTTCGCGCTGGTGCTGCAGTTCATGACCCTCACGTCGCTTGGTGTGGAGGTCAATGGCAACAAGGGCTGGATCGGCATACCGAACGTGTTCACGGTGCAGCCTGCGGAAATCGTCAAGCTGGCGTTGTGCATCTGGATGCCGGGCGAATTGATCGATGCCCGCGAAAAGGTCCGTAAAGGCGCCAAGCCACTTGAATTGCTCAGGGCATACGATCGGTTGTTGGTCGGATATCTGGCCAGTCTGATACTCATCGTGGCCGGCAAGGACCTCGGCACCGCCATGATCGTCGTGGCCATCGGCTGCATCGCGTTGCTGCTGGGTGATTTTCCCGTCAAGGCGTTGCTTGCCAGCGTCGCTGTCTGTGTGGCCGGCGTCATCGTGCTGGTCATCGTCAGTCCGAACCGAGTCCAACGAATCATGGCCGTTTACCAGGAGTGTTCCGCCTCCGATCTCGAAGGCGTGTGCTACCAGGCGATACATGGCAAATACGCCATTGCGTCGGGCGGGCTGCTCGGCGTGGGCATCGGCAATTCCGGCGAGAAATGGGGCTATCTGCCCGAGGCGCACAATGATTTCATCTTCGCCATCATCGGTGAGGAGACCGGGTTCGTCGGCGCGGCTCTGGTCATTCTGCTGTTCTTCGTGCTGGGATGGTCGATGATGGTGATCGCATTGAAGACCTACGACCGGTACATCAGCATCGTGTTGATCTGCATCGCGGTATGGATCGTCGGCCAGGCGTTCGTCAACATCGGCGTCGTGGTCGGCATCTTCCCGGTGGTGGGCGTGCCGATGCCGTTCGTATCCGCAGGCGGATCGTCGTTGATTATGTGTTTGGGCGCGGCCGGAGTCGCCATCAGCATGATGAAGGAGCAACCGCAGATCAAGGTGGAGGCACGCCGCGTCTGAAAAGGTTCGCCGGTATCCGTGCTCCGTATGAATCGTAGATGAACTGTAATCATCCCGGCGCGTTCGGTGTGCCGCATGGTTCAGGACCGGCCGGTGGGCTAAGCTCGTTGACTATGAGTGATCAGAAGCATATCGTTTTGGCGGGCGGCGGCACCGCCGGCCATGTCAATCCTCTGCTTGCGGTGGCGCATGTGATTCGGGAGAAGGAGCCTGATGCGGACATCGCGGTGGTGGGCACCGCCGTCGGTTTGGAACATGATTTGGTTCCGCAGGCCGGCTTCCTGCTGGAAACCATCGAAAAGGTGCCGTTTCCCCGCAGACTCAACAAGGCCGCGCTGCAATTTCCGGCAAAATGGAAGTCCGAGACGGGCAAGGTCCGCGATATTCTGACACGCCACCAGGCGCAGGTGGTCGTCGGTTTCGGCGGCTACACCTCGGCACCGGTGTACGCGGCGGCCCACAAGTTGGGCATTCCGATTGCGATTCATGAGCAGAACGCACGCGCCGGCATGGCGAACAAGCTGGGCGCACGTTGGGCCGCCATGATCGGGTCCGCCTATGCGGAACCGGGGCTGAAACCACGCAAGGGCGTCGAGGTCGAACGCGTGGGACTGCCATTGCGGCCGGCGATCGCGCAACTCGCCTCGGATTTGGAACGTGATCGGGTGGCGACGCGGCGCGCGGCCGCGGCGCGACTCGGCGTTGATCCGAATCGTCCGTTGGTGGTGATCACCGGAGGATCGCTGGGCGCGGTGAACGTGAATCGTGCCGTGGCCGCTTCCGCCAAGGAACTGCTGGAGCACGCGCAGGTGATTCACCTGACCGGCAAAGGCAAGGACGATGAGGTGCGTTCCTTGGTATCCGTGAGCGCGGGGGAGCGGGCTCTTGGCGAATTGGGGCCGGAGCATGCCTCCGATGGCGATTACCGTGTGGCCGCGTATCTGGAACGCATCGATCTCGCCTTCGCCTGCGCCGATTTGATCATCTGTCGTTCCGGTGCCGGAACGGTCTCCGAACTGACCGCGCTCGGTCTGCCGGCGGTTTACGTGCCGCTGCCGATCGGCAACGGCGAGCAGCGTTTCAACGCGCAGCCCGTGGTGGACGCCAAGGGCGGTCTGATGGTGACCGACCGTGAATTCACCGCGGATTGGGTCAAACGGCATGTGCTGAAACTGCTGTCCGAGCCACAGACGCTCGCCGAGTACGGCCGCAACGCGTGGGAATACGGCATCCGCGACGCCGCCGAAGTCATGGCGGATCGCGTGCTGGCGCTGATCGGAACGTCGGGCAGATAATCGACGGGCATCGCCATGGTCGCACCCGGAAATCCGCTGATGATGCCTTGCGTCGCATATGGGCGCGGCATTGCGCGAGACCAGAGGTGCGACCATAATGGAGTGAGCTTGAAACCAAAGTGCAAGAGGAGCAGTCGTGACTGACAACCAGCGTGAAGCCGGTACCATTATTCTTGATCCAACCCATGCGGCGTTCGGGCCCGAAGAGGGCACGTCCGATCTGGGCGCGACGCATTTCATCGGCATCGGCGGCGCCGGCATGAGCGTGCTCGCCGAAATGCTGCACGAGCAGGGCGTCGAAGTCGATGGTTCGGACCGTGAGCCGAGCTCGAAAACCGAACGTCTGCAAAGCTTGGGCATCACCGTCGAATTCGGACAGCGCGCGCAGAACGTGGAGGGCAAGCGCACGGTCGTCTTCTCCAGCGCCATCAAGCCGGACAATCCGGAAATCGTGGCCGCGCATGAGGCAGGGGAACGCATCGTGCACCGCAGTGACATTCTGGCTCTGCTGATGAACGCGAGGCGCGCGGTGACGGTTGCCGGCGCGCATGGCAAAACCACCACCAGCTCCATGCTCGCGCACATTCTGGTGAATGCCGGCGAAGGCGAACTGGCCGATCCAAGCTATGCCATCGGCGGTTCCATCCAAGGCAAGGACGGATCCACGCTGGACGGCGGCCATGCGGGGCATGGCGGGGTGCTTGTGGCCGAGGCTGACGAGTCGGACGGCAGCTTCGCCAAATACCATCCGGAAATCGCCATCATCACGAATTCCGAAGCCGACCATCTCGACCACTACGGTACGCAGGAGAACTACCGCGCCGCGTTCGTCGACCACGCGGGACACGCCACCAAGGCGGTGGTCATGTGCGGCGACGACGAAGGCAATCTGGCGGTGCTGCGCGCTCTTGACCAGCGAATCGCGGACCATACCATCGTGTACTCCACACGCACCGCGGATGAATTGGGCGATCTGAACGGCGCCTCCCTGGTGCGTATCGAATCCGAAAGCGAAACCGCGCAAAGCGGAGCCGAGCATTTCACGCTGCATCTGCCCGCGGGCCTGCTGGACGATGACGAACGACATGTGGCGGTGACGCTGACCGTTCCGGGCATCCACAACGCGCGCAACGCATCCGCGGCGATCATCGCGGCCGCGTTGCTTGGACTGGATGTGGACAAGGCCGCCGCCGCGGTCACCTCGTTCCTGGGCGCGGCACGCCGCTTCCAGGTGCGCGGCACCGTCAGCCAGGTGACCGTCGTCGACGACTACGCGCATCATCCGACCGAGATCGCCGCATTGCTGGACGCCGCGCGTCGGCGTTATCCGCAGTCCGTGCTGCATGTGGTCTTCCAGCCGCATCTGTTCTCACGCACGATGTTCTTCGCGCATGAATTCGCGCAGGCCCTGGCCAAGGCCGACGATGTGATCGTCACCGGAATCTTCCCGGCACGCGAAAAGCAGGAGGATTTCCCGACGGTCAGCCCGTCCACCATCGTGGACGAGGCGTTGAAGCTCGCCCATCAGCCTGCCGATGATTGGATCCGCGGCGTCGATGACATGCGCACCGCCGCCCAGATGATGGCGATGCGCGCGCATCATGGCGACGTCATCTTCACCGTCGGCGCCGGCGACATCACGCAGATGGACGAGGTGATTCTGCACGCCTTGGAGGCGCATCGCTGGGATTGCGAGGGCTGATGGCGCGAAAGGTCATCAGCTCCGGCGGAAGGGAGCCGAATGATTCGCAGGACCATGTGGAGGTCCGTTCCCAAGGGCGGACCATCCAGAGTCGTGAGGTCTCAAACGAATCCGGCTCCTCCCATGGGCGCTCCATCTCCGGAACCGCCGGGCGTTCCCAGGACGGTGGTTTCGTCGATGCCAGAAACCTCGTCAGCGAGGATTTCATAGCGAAGACGTTGCAGGAGACGACCGGCACCCTGGGTGTGGCCACCCGTCCGAAGGTCGTGGATTTCAGCGAGCGTCTGCAGGAACGCCGCAGGGCGAACGCACGCATGGTCGTCCTGCGCGCCTGCATCGCAGGGACGGTCGCCATCGTGGTTGCGGCACTGGTCTGGCTGCTGTTCTTCTCGGACGTGTTCCGTCTGGAAACCGGCAATATCAGCGTCGCCGGGTCCAATGAATGGGTAAGCCAGTCCCAGGTGCTTGATATCGCCAAGAAGCAGGCGGGCAAATCGATTCTGCTCGTTTCCGACGCCAAAGTCGAGGAGGAAATCAAAGACATCCCCGGCGTCACCGCGGCGGAGTCGAAGAAGCAGTTCCCGAAGTCGTTGCGGATAACAATCAAGGCGCAGAAGCCCGCCGCCATGCTGCAGACCGACGCCGACACCATGACGGCGGTCGACAGCAAGGGGCGTGTGCTCAACTCCGTGAATGGCGCGTCGGTGGAGGGCATACCCGTCATCGAGGTGAAGGACGTCGAGACGAGCCTGAAGAACCGGTCAATCCGGGAGGCGTTGACGATTCTCAGCTCCCTGCCGGAATCCATGCGTAAGACCATCACCAAGGTGACCGCCGACACGCAGGATTCCATCACCACGGAACTCAACGGGGGAGAGCGCGTGATCGTGTGGGGCGACTCGTCCGACCTGAAGCTGAAGAAGGCCGTGGTCGATAAGATCATCAACGACCCCAACGTGATCGGCGACAAGCACAACGTCGATGTCTCCGCTCCATTGCGGCCGATCATCAAATAGACCGATCATCGAATCGACCATTCGAATCGCTGTCAGGGTGTGCATTCCACGGATGCGCGCCTGCCGTCGTCTATCGCACAATATGCCGGGCATCGCGCGGAAACGCATCGAACAGGGTGCTCGCTGGCGGCCAAGTGCATTACGATGGTGCCATGAAGCATTTCATTTCACGTTG
>ERZ808252.174-NODE-174-length-66810-cov-26.882451_pt1 | contig 66810 bp, 50 predicted proteins | sample MGYA00521242_ERZ808252 | MGnify/ENA primary metagenome ERZ808252 (study PRJEB31516, sample SAMN03275581) | gut metagenome | biome: mammalia-associated habitat; material: feces | host: Papio cynocephalus | place: Kenya | collected 2012-08-07 ... | reverse complement strand
AACGCTCGCATCCTCCGTATTACCGCGGCTGCTGGCACGGAGTTAGCCGATGCTTTTTCTCCGGGTACTCTCATAGCACCGCGCACGGTGCCTTTGCTCCCCGGCAAAAGAGGTTTACAACCCTTAGGGCCGTCTTCCCTCACGCGACTTGGCTGGTTCAGGCTTCCGCCCATTGACCAATATTCCTCACTGCTGCCTCCCGTAGGAGTTTGGTCCGTGTCTCAGTACCAATGTGGGGGACCTTCCTCTCAGAACCCCTACGCATCGTCGCCTTGGTGGGCCGTTACCCCCCCAACTAGCTAATGCGCCGCATGCCCATCCTTGTCCGGATCTCTCCTTTGGCGTCTGTGAGATGCCTCACTAACGCTTTATGCGATATTAGACCGGATTTCTCCGGATTATCCCCCTGACAAGGGCAGGTTGCATACGTGTTACTCACCCGTGCGCCGGTCGCCGACAGAGTAAGCAAGCTTACTCCTCGCTGCCCCTCGACTTGCATGTGTTAAGCCTGTCGCTAGCGTTCATCCTGAGCCAGGATCAAACTCTCCGTTGTTGTTTATCTCTTCTTTTCTTTTCTTCAAAAAAAAATGACAGACAAACGTGTGTCCAACTTCGCGTCCGAACCGTTCGCGGCTCCGGCTGATTCGCCGTATTATTGTGCTTGAAAATCGGAATTTCGTATGACGAGTGCAAAATTTTGCCGCGCCTGCCTTAGGACTTGCATCCCCGCCGGCGCGCCGTTCTCTTGTACTACTTTGTCTGTTATTGCAATTCTTTCAATGTGCTCTTTTGTCTCGGGCGGTCGCCCTTGCGGCGCCCCGTTTGTTCCCGAAAGCGGATGCAAAGTTACACCCTTTTTCGTTCACGACAAAACTTTCCATACTTTTTTCTCGAATTTTAACAGGGTTTAACACAATCAAACGTTTTTTATCCCGTATATTCATGGTCAGAGCAAGGCTAATTGAATATAGTTCAGAGCCTTGAACCGCCCGATTGTATTTAGTGATAGCGATTGTCATTTACGCATCGCATTAGTATTCGGCATATAAAAAAGCGGGTCGCATCATTACAACGCGACCCGCACAAAGAACTTAGAAGGTCCTACAAGCCACAATCATTAGTGGCTATCAAATATCGGGCTTACTTAATGTAAACTTTTTGTCCATTTATGATATACAGGCCAGGTGTAAGATGCTTTTTGTCCGTATGCATACGGATGCCTTGCAGATTGTATATTACGTCATTGTTAGAATCGGCATTATAAAGCAAGTCATCAACGGCCTCGTGTTTTCCGTCCAGTTCGGCGTTTGTCGTATACGCTCTGAACGGGCTTAAACGCAAAGTTTTAACAAATGAACCGTCACTATAACCATAATAAGCATCATCGGTGTCGACAAATTTGTAGCTGCCGACAAGTTCGTTGTGCATGGCTTCCGTTGAGGGTTCTATTGTCACGTTTGATGCGGTAAATTTAAGCACACCTCCGAGTTCCGAATCGAACAAGACCGGTATATTGGCCGTTTGAACCGCATCTTCAAGCGCAAAATTGTCCGCAGACACTCCTGCTATCTGTTTGTATGTAACACCGTCAATCGGGTCAGCAGCAAACGGCAGGTATAGAGACTCGTGCGCTCCGGCTTCGACTTGGCGTGAGTATAAAGCAGATGTCGCTGTAAATGCCGTCGTAACGCCAAATGGATGTCCGTCTTCCAGTTTCAACGATTTGCAAATTCCGTCAACGACCAAATTGTCTGACTTCTCAATTGTCGTAGCGGCCTTGGCATACACAATCGTATTGGGGTTAAGCCCCTCGAATGAAGTGCCTTCCGGAAGGCTGCGATTTTCTGTCATGTCCACGGTTAGCAGTGACTGATTGTTGTGCAGTGCTGCATCCACAAGAGTCATGTCGTCAGATTCGAAGCGACCGGCGAGGGAAAGATTTTCCACATTAGCGATGTCTCCCACGACAATAGTGAAGGGCTCGTCGTCGATATAGAAGCTGGCGTGAAATCCCTTATCGTCAACCGGGCATGTGGTTTGATACTCTCGTAGCCAGCCCGTATAGACACCGGGCTTGACAGTCTTGTCAGCAACGATATGCAGGCGTAGGATTTCACCGGAAGTGAGCTTATAGCCCTTAACATTCATGTCATTATGGAACATTCCGATTTTTTGTCCTTGCACATGAGCGACAAAAAGGAACTCGCTGCATCGGCGCGTATTCTCATACCATAGGTCATCCTCATCTACAGGGTTCTCGTTCAGCTCAAAGCTGAATCCTTCCGGCAGGTAAATTGCCCATTGCGTAGCGCTGGGACGATGCTCCTTGGTGTTGTTGAGATAGAATATAAAATCGGCGGTATTGCCGGGCGAAACGCTTACCGGTTTCACCCACATACAGATGTCTTTGGTATACTCGTAATCACCCCATACGTCATCTGCCTTACGGGCTTTTGCGGCCTTACGGGCTGCATAGGTCGTAAGGTTTTCATCAAGGACGAGCGACGTAACCGATGAAACATCACGCGAGTCTATCTTGTTGTCCTCTATGACATCGGCGGCCCAGAAGTCCAAGATATCCAACGATTTATCTAAAGATAGATTAACAGTACCAACGGCGTCCACGCCTGTAATGGTACCATCCTTATTGACATCGCCTTTGCGGCGGAATTGTGTAACCTCTAATTGTGTGTCTATGTCGTCACATGTGAAGCTGCGCAATTCGCTATCTGCAAGATAAATGTTACGGAACGAAACTTGTCCGTTAAAGGGCGTTGTCTGTTTGTCTACAGCGAGGGTGACGTACAGAACCGTTCCCGTATTTCCGGAAATAACGGCATCGCTTCCGGCACCAAAGGCCACGATACGCATCGAACCGTCAGGCTGAGCCTTATAAGTCAAGGTATATTTTGACTTATCGACACGGTCGCCCAAACGAATGTCAGGTTCGCCGAGGGCGTTGTCGGCTATTTTCACTCCGGTAGGAAGGGTCATATCAAATTGGAAGCTGTTGATTTTCGATTTATTATCCAGGTTGATAGCCAAGTCGCTTTTGCTTCCGGCCATGACCGTAACGGCCGGTATGGATATTACATCGTTGACAATGTAGATGTTGCCGGGAACCTTATTGAGCACAACATTCTCGGCGACACCGCGAGAGAGGAAACAGTTCTTAAGCAAGAATGCATAAGAGCCGTTTATTGCATTGTCGTCGACCTTAGCTTTCAATATCAAGATTTGTCCGTCATCGCCGAGAAGGTTGTAAGTGGCGTCCTTAGGCAGGCACAAGAATCGTACCGAGCCGTCAGGTTGTTTACGGAAAGAGATAGAGTGATTGCGTGTCAGACGAGTGCCTTTTGTATAGTCATATTCTTCATAATCCTCGTCATATACGAGCGAAACGCCTGTCGGCAGCTGAATGTCAAACTGGAAGCCGTTGACTGCGTCTCCGTTGTGAAGGTTGACTACAATGTCAAAGGTCTCGCCTGCTGCTGCGCGCATCTTGTCTACATACATATAATTGTCACGTCGTTCGGCTCCTCCGGTTGTGTCAAGGCCTATGAGTTGAGGCATCTCGGTTTCGCCGATCTTCCATATTGTTGCGAAGTCCCAGCCGAGGGCCTTGTATGTAGCCGATTGACGAAGCTTGTCGCCTGAAGTGGCAGTGCCGTTCATGGGGTCATCGTAGACTTCTTGCGCGACACCGTTGATTGAGATAATCATCTTTTCGAGCGCAAGGTTTTCGGTCGTTACAGGCTCCGGAGCGCCATTACGGAAACCGCCAAGGATGCGCATAGCGTTGCCGGACTGTGAAGACACCGATATTTTCTCGCTGGCGGCCGTCGAGCTTTTCAGTTCAGCCGAAGCGCCGTCATTGTATGCGATGATGCCCGCCGCGAGAGTTTCGCTCGATAATGTTCCGGATGCATAGCAGTTGGAGACCGATGCGTAATTAAGTCCGACGATGCCGCCGACATATCCCGGAGCGGAGATATTTGTCGTTGTGAAGCAGTTAGAAACGCAGGCTCGGCTTTCGGCCACGATACCGGCGGCCTTTGTATCCGTACCCGTACCAGTTATCGTTCCGGAGGTACAGCTGCGCGAAATTACGGTTTGCGAATTTGCCGTGGCGCAGATGCCGCCGACATTTTTGGAGCCGGTAACGTCACCGTTGAACGAAGATAGCTTAATGTTCAGGCGGTCGGCAACGCCGACTATGCCGCCGACAATAGAGTCTCCGCCGACCGAGGTTTGCAGCATCTGCACATTTCCCAAGGTGCAGTAGTATGCCTTGCCGGCAAGAGCGCCCACATTGGCACCGCCTTTGATATTGCCTCTGATTATCGTAACATTAGATATATTGCACGAGGTCATATCTCCGGCAAGTATCGCCGTATTGTCGCCGCCCTCGACGGAGCAGGCTTCCAATGTGAGATTGGTAATCGTTGCGTCTTGGAGAGTGGAGAACAAGCCGCAGAAATCAGATGCGGAATCTTTGACATTAAGGTTTTTAATGGTGAAACCGCCGCCATCGAGGTTGGCCATAGTCGCGCCGTTACGTCCTATCGGTTGCCATTTGATTCCATTGAGGTCGATGTCATTCATCAGCTTGTACCACGAGTGGCCGTTGATGTTTTGCAGGTCATTTGCGGTATAAATCTGATAGGGATCTTCCTGCGTTCCGCTGCCGGGATAGCCGACAGAAGTCATTACGCTGTAGCTCGGGAGTTTGTCGTCTGCCTCGACCCATGCAGTGATACTTTCGCCGGATTTCATCGGATCGGTTCGCACCGTCCACGTATTATCCTTACACTCGGCCGAATAGGTCTGTCCGGCATATTCCATAAATACACGTCCGCCGGACATACTCTTGCCTACAATGACGAAGCTGCCCGATACCGGTTCCGACTGGATTAGCGGCGGGACGCACTGTCCGCTCTTGTAAGGCAGGCACTCGGTCTCTTGTATCGACCATTCCTTGTCGAAGTCCCATCCGAGGCCCTGGTATGTCGCACGTAGCTTGAACATATCCTCACCGCCGGTCTCTCCCTCGCTGAGCTTTGTCGAGTAGGTTTGCGATACACCATTCTTCGACACCTTGGCGCCGGTAAGGGTGTAATTGGTTGTCAGGCTGCCGATAGCGCCGAATCCGTCTGTCGTCGTAGGCGATATACGTGCCACCGGGCCTACGGATGCACTCAATACGGGATTGAGCGCGAAGTTGGAAGTTACGGTCGCATTTGACGTGATATTGCCGATGATTCCGCCCACGTACTTGCTACCCGCAATGGTGGCGCGGCTGTAATTACGCGAGATAGCCGAGGCATCGGTTGAATTGACGGTGCGGGTATGTTGCTTACCATCCCGGTCTGTAATGGTTACGGTTGCGGGGTCCGTGATGGCGCCGCATATTCCTCCGATACCTTGATATTGGGTAATAGAGTTGCCTCCGACAATCGAACCGTTAAAATAACTATCCGAGACATTAGTGCCGTTGCACTTGCCAATGACACCGCCGGCATCAGAACCTGTTGCCTTAATTTGTGCCAGCGCGAAGCACCCCGTAACATCCATGCATCTTACGGCTTTTTCGTTTGAGAATGTCCAATCCCTGGGATATGTATAGTCGGAGTTGTAATATCTAATACAGAAATTATACGTATATACAAAGCCCAGGGTTTGGCCTATGAGGCCGCCGACCGATGAGCTCGCGGAGATCGACGTTTTAGCTCCGCAATTGGACACAATATACTTGTACGGAGCTGTGGCATATTCGTAGTAGTAGTAGTAGGAGGAGGTGTCGGTTTTTAATTTTCTAAAAGCGGAAGTGTCCATAGCGCCTATAAGGCCGCCGACATTAGAGCCGCCGCTGACAGTTCCGGAGGCAAAGCAGTCGTCTATAGACTTGTCCGATGAGGTCACTGTCGCGAGAACGTATCCTATAAGACCTCCGACATATTTCGTGCCTTCGACCTCGGCATTTGCCCGACAACTTTTCAAATCAGAACTACCGGACTTTCCTATAAGGCCTCCGACACAGTCTGATGAGCCCTTGACTGTGCCATTGAATGTACAATTGGTCGCCGTACCTTCAAAATAACCTATAAGGCCTCCGACACAGTCTGATGCGGTTCGGGCAGAGCCCTTGACATGGCAATTCTCTGCTGCACCGGTGAAATTTCCGGCAAGGATCCCGACATTATTTGCGCCGTATACCGAGCCTTCAATCGTCAAATTAGTTACGGTGGCCCCCGATGCGACGCCGAAGAAGCCTACGTCATCGGTAGTTCCACGGGAGATAGACATGCCTTTGATGGTGTGTCCATTACCCATAAAAGTGCCTTTGAAAGGATTGGCATCCGTGCCGATGGGATTCCAGCCCTGCTCCGGCGAATTGGATGCAATCCACGAGGTAAGGTCAATGTCCGCGCCAAGGGTGAAGTACACCTCCGTTTTCCCAGTGTAATTACGCACCTGATTCAGCTGCGCCGGGTTGTAGATTTTGTACGGGTCATCCTTTGTGCCCGCACCCGCGCCGGAAAACTGAGCCGACACATCCGGCACACCGGATAAGCCCATCACAGCAAGTGCCAATAGCACATACCGCAAAAAAGTAAATCTAAACATGTGATTAATTATTAGTTTAAGGCAGTATGCTCCGACCGGCCCGATTAGAGTTATCTATATAAAAAAAGCGTGGAGCATGTTCGGTTTATTTTAACGGAGGCATCGCCAAACGCCTACTACGAAATAAACAGTCCGCTCCCACGCCTTATCGGATATGCTCCCCCTTGCCGGGGAGCGGATATGCGACAAGCATGGCGTTCCTTTGACTGCCTATATCCCTCGTAGTTGTGAAATTTGGCGATTTCCGTTAAAGGATAAAGCACGAAACGCTTTTATTGATATGTTACAGAGACAGAATAGAATTCTTATCCCTATGTCGAGGTACACGCTTGCACCTCGCTGCAAAATTACAAATTTTATTTAAATTATACACATTGGCATCCGGCTATTTTTCAGAAGCGTGGCCTATGTATCAGAATATGTCATCGAAGATGTGCCGGGAGGCGCCGGTATGTGATTCGATGTAGTCGGCGGCGGCGGCTGAGGCGGCGCGTAATGCAACCGGATCGGTGTACAATGGGTCTATGGCGGCGTCAAATCCGGCAGCGTCATTGTAGGTGAATGCTCCGCCGAGGTGCAATAAGTCCGTGGCCTCGCGGAACTTGCCATGGCGCGGTCCGAAGATTACCGGCATACCATATACGGCCGCCTCGGGCACGTTGTGGATACCGGCGCCGAAGCCTCCGCCCACTATGGCTATTTGCCCGTACTTGTATAATGAAGACAAGATGCCGAAGCAGTCTATAATAATATAACGCACTTGTGGGGGGACGGAGGCGAGGTCTTTGACTTGCGACCACAATACGGCCACTTCGGGTCCTCCGAGACTTGAAATAAGAGTAGCAAGGCGTTTGTCGTCGAATTCGTGCGGAGCAATGACGGCTTTCACCTCCGGATGTCGTTTGAGCCACGGAATATAGAATGCCTCATCCTGCGGCCACGAGCTTCCGACGACAATGGTCACAGCGGTGCCTGAAGTCCATGACTCCAAGATCGGGAACGACTTGGCATGAGCACGTGTGTCGATTACCTGATCGAGGCGCGTATCGCCCACGACATCCACGGCATTATATCCTATCGAGGCAAGCAGTTGTTTGGAGGCTTCGTCCTGCACATATATGTGCGTAAACGAGCGCAGGGCACGGCGCATCATACCACCCCACGGCTTGAAGAATATTTGCGAGGGTCTGAATATGGCCGAAATTAGATATGTAGGTGTACCGTGTCGCGCCAGGCAATTCAGCATATTTCCCCAAAATTCGTATTTGACGAAAATTGCAATCTTGGGGTTGGCGGCTTCGACAAATCGGCGTGCATTGCGCGGCGTGTCGAAGGGCAGATACACCACCAAGTCCACATCCGGGTAGTTGTGTCTAACGGTGTAACCCGAAGGCGAGAAGAATGACAGGAGGATACGTTTGTTCGGCAGCTTTCTACGTATCATCGAAATCAGAGGGCGTGCCTGCTCGAATTCGCCCAGCGAAGCGGCATGTATCCACACGTCGAAGCCCTCGGGTGCGATATTGCGACGTGCCTCGGCTATGCGTGCAAGTGTTTCGCGATGGCCTTGTATCATCAATGCCGCCTTACGATGCTTCACAGCCGCCAGGCGTACCCCGGCAGCATAAATATGTATGGCAGCATTGTACAACAGGCTCATATCACTCGGCGGCAGGCACTTGGATATTATCGATGGCGCGGCGTAGACGGCGCAACGTGGTTTCGCGTCCAAGGACGTCTGTAATCTCGAACATGTGCGGGCCGGTGCATTGTCCTACGATGGCCAGGCGGAAGGCATTCATGACATTGCCCATGTGCAGTTCATTGTCCTTAATCCATTGCATCACGACAGGTTCGAGTGCTGCGCCATCGAAAGTCGGTTGAGCCTCAAGCAAAGCGACGAGTGCACGCATAGTGTCCGGCATTCCGGCCGTCCAGCGTTTCTTGACCGCCTTGGGCTCGTACTCTTCGGGGTCTGCGAAGAAGAACTTAGCTTGATCCCATAGCTCGGCCACGAAATTGATGCGCGACTTGACCAGAGCCACCACATGAGTGATGTATTCGAGGCCGAAAGCGTCCGGATCTATGCCGTTGCGGCGAAGCACCGGCACAAAAAGCTCGGCCAGCTTCTCATCAGGCATCATTTGTATATACTGGTGGTTGAACCACTTGGCCTTTTCGAAAGCGAATTTTGCGCCCGAGCGGGAGCAATGCTCAAAGGAGAACTTGGCGATGAGTGTATCCATATCCATGATTTCGGTATCATCACCCGGGTTCCAACCCAGCAAAGCCAGGAAATTGACCACAGCCTCGGGCAGATAGCCGCTTTCGCGGTATCCCGAGGAGACATCGCCCGTCACCGGGTCGGTCCATTGCAGTGGGAATACGGGGAAGCCGAGACGGTCGCCGTCACGTTTGGAGAGCTTGCCCTTGCCGTCCGGCTTGAGCAGCAGCGGCAAGTGCACAAAACGCGGCATCGTGTCCTCCCATCCGAAAGCGCGGTACAGCAGTACGTGTAGCGGGGCCGACGGGAGCCATTCCTCGCCGCGAATGACGTGCGTAACCTTCATCAGGTGGTCGTCAACGATATTGGCCAAGTGGTACGTGGGCAGGTCATCAGCGCTCTTATACAGCACTTTGTCATCGAGGATGTCGCTCTTAATGACCACATCGCCGCGCAACAGGTCGTCTACATGAACCTCTTGACCCGGTTCGATAAGGAAGCGCACGACATATTTCTCGCCCGCATCAATGAGGCGCTTCACCTCATCGGCCGGCAACGTCAGCGAATTGCGCATCTGCATACGCGTGTGCGCGTCATACTGGAAGTTCTTGATTTCGGCTCGTTTGGCTTCAAGTTCCTGCGGAGTGTCAAAAGCGATATACGCCTTGCCGGCATCCACAAGTTGCTGCATATAGCGACGATAGATGTCGCGACGTTCGCTCTGTTTGTATGGTCCGTAAGGGCCTCCTTCGCGCACGCCCTCATCAATGCCTATGCCCAGCCAGGCCAGGGCCTCGTTGATATAATCCTCGGCTCCGGGGACAAAACGCTGCGAATCGGTATCCTCGATGCGCAATATCATCTTGCCGCCCAATTTGCGGGCAAAAAGATAATTATACAGAGCCGTACGGACGCCGCCAATGTGCAGCGGTCCGGTGGGCGATGGTGCGAAACGTACGCGAACTTCTTGTTCCATATTGTCTTTTTGGATTGGGTTTTCCTATAAGATATTGCGGGATCTTTGTGCGGCACGTAGCCGTCAAGCCCCGTTTGACGCCGCAAAGGTACGAAAAATATATGAGCTATGGTGTAGATCGATGTAAATTGCAGTCTTATCAGCCACCCGGAAGCAGTCCCGGACAAAGTCGATGGCGTCCCTGCTCAACGCAGTAGACGCCATCGCGAAATGTATATGCTGTTCTATTGTCTTTATTTATTCAAGATGCCTGACGAAGCGCCATCTGCCTGGTAAGCTTCGTTGCCCACCTTGACTTTTTTGCCATAGCCGAAGGTGTATGTAGCCGAAATTTGGAAGAACCGGTTGTAACTGCCTGTATATATGTGCCCGATTGAGTCATAATAGCGGCTTTGCGTGGTACTCTTAGTGGCGTAAGTATTGCCAATGATGGGGTTACGCATATAGAATCGCAGGTTCCAGTGGTTGTTGCTCCATCCGACTTGGAAAGTGTAATTAGGGCGTGTACTCATCCACATTCCAATCATACATCCATCGGGATAGACCATCGTACTGCGGTACGAAGCGCCAAAATAGAAGTCATTCAGGTAATAGTATGCCGAAGCCGAGAGGACCATCCTACCCTTATTCCAATTGTATGGTTCGCCATTGTGTCCGCGGAACATATAGCCGGACAGCGACAACTGCAACTTGTCGTTGAAGAATTTGCCCGTGCCTTGCACTCCGCACTGCCATTGGAAAAAGCTGCCGAGAGGCTGCTTGATCGTTCGCAGGACCCCCGTGGCATTTGCCTCATAATCAAATACGTACCTATTATCAACGACCCAGACATTACCAAAAGCGGACACATTAAACGCCTTATTTATAATAAACGTGTAGTTAGCTTCGGTGTAGAACGAGTTGTACGGAACCAACGATGGATTGCCGGTATAGCTCATCAGCGGATTGGATTGGATGACCGCTGCGCTCCTATAGCCGGAAGCCGGTATCGATTTTTGATAGTCGAAACTTACGTTTAACGAATGTTTCTTATTAAAGGCGTATTGCACCGACAGGTTTGTCCACGGCGCCGTGGTATTTTCCACTGTCGTACCATACTCCGAGCGATCCCAATTAAGGCCAACGCCCAAAGAACCATGCAGTTTATCATCTGTGTAACTGTAGCTTACGCCCGGACCGAGCCTCAGCGTCTGCGCCTTGTCCGAGACGGACGACGATCCGGTGTATCGGGTTTTGTTTAGCAAGAAGCGTCCCTGACACACGGCTTTCAACGTCCCGGCTTTACCAAACGAATGTACAAAGGCTATGTCGCCGCGAGCTTGGTGCGAGTTGTCCTCAGCGCCGTTTACAACTGCCTCCGTGCCGGCCTCTTCATAGCGCGAGTTTTGCCTTGTGCTGGTATACGCGTACTGCGGATTAAAAGTGATAGTATTGTTGCCCGGCAGCGCGAAATACCAATAGCCGTTGTATGCAAACGAATTAATACGATTGGAGCTTAGCGAGTTGTATTCCGACCCGTCGTATTCGTCCGAACTATACGACACATGTCCGTCGATTGTATACTTGGGAGTCCGGTCAAATTCCACCGAAAGCATATTGCTCATCGTGACCTTATCTGTCTTATACATCGCTTTGAAAGACATCCAATAGTCATCACGAGTCCTTTTTGTGTTGTCTACAAACGAATTGCGTTCTATTTCCTTAATCGTTCCGTCAGGCTGTGGCAAGCGATAAGTCTCGTAAGTGTTCTCGTAATACTTCTTGTCTCGCATGAAGAATACTCCGCCGGCCACGTCATAGGTCATCCGCTTGTATTGCAACTTGGAGTACCCGTTAAGCTGCCTTGACATCACAAAATTGTCGTAGTATATACCCTTCACGTATCCGCCGTATTCGTATCGCTGCATCACGAAATTAACCACGTGCGACCTGCCTTGAAAGCGAGGGTCACTCGGATAGTCATAGTATTCCACGCGCCTGACATCGCTGACGAGCAACCCGGTAAGCTCGCTTCCGTTTGCCGGAACATAGTCTATGTATATGTCCACCTGCTGCCCGGTGTTGGTCTTGATTTCTTCGCCAACAGCCAGTTGCGGAATTGCCATTCGCTGAATAAGATCCTGGGCCGTCTGTGCTGTCTTTTTTTGGCTTTTGGTAGGCAAATAAACAGATTTGTCCGAATAGAGATTGGCTGTAGACCCCTCCACCGTGACCGCGGCAAGACTGATGGGAAGCTCGTCTATGGTGATTGTCCCGACATTATGTTTGGCAAACTGCTGACACTTCGTCCTGTATCCCATACAACTAATCTTACCAATGACTCCATTATGATCGCAGGGAATACGAAAGCGGCCCTCACCATCGGAGATGCCATAGGTAATCACAGTCGAGTCGGCTGGTGCAAGAAGCATAATCGTAGCGGCCGCCACCGGCTCGCCATCGTTTCCGAGCACCGACCCGGAATATACGAACCTCCCATGCTGGAGTGCCTCTACATAGATACAACCATCCTTGCGGACAACCGATATCGGATTGAGGCCGACAATCGCCCTAATGGCCTCGTAAGCATTGTCCGTGCTGATACGCGCCGATGTTCTATAGTTGTCCAGGTCTTTATATATAAAGGAGAGATCTACTTCGGGATTGTCCCGCGCAATTTTCACGAGGGCCTGCGAAATAGGCGTATTGCGAAAATTATACTCATACTTGTGTGCCTGTGTCGCGATTACGGTCAATACCGAAAGCACCATTGCCATAATTGAACCGCGCATCATCGTACCACCAACTCGCCTCCTTCGAGTTTGATATCGATTTGTTCGAAGTTGTTAAGCTGGTCGACAATGCTTTGCAAGGTATTCTTCGGGTCGAATTTGTAGAACAAACGCAATTGGCGCTTCGTCTCGACCTCGAATCGAGCCTTGACGCCGTAGGTCTTTGATATAGTCTCGACAATTTCACCAAGCGAAGCATTGTCAAACAACACCGGAGAAGTCGGCTTATCAGACGAGCTCTCGGACGGCGGTGCAATGGTATCGGAGGCTGCGGCCAAGCTTTTGGCGGCATCTACCCGGGCAGCCACCACGACAGCATCGTCAGTATTGCCACGATCGAGGCCCACTTTGATGGTAATACCCACGGCAAAGGCGACCACGGACGACACTATCACCAATGCTATAGACGCAGCACGTCCCGACAGCCACAGAAAGCGGAATCGTGATGTCGGATGTGCACGCTCAAAGCGATTCCACTGCTCGTCCACTTCGGCTTGCGACATAGTCTCCCGAGATTTCGCGGCAGACTGCGTCCTTACCAAAACATTGTATATCTCGCGTGTCTCAGGGTCCGAAAGTATTTCGGACAGCCGTGCGGATGTGTAGTTTTCGGGGTGCTCGATGATATCGAACACAACATCATATTTGTCCATTTTCACTCAATTTGTTTCGTATAATACTGAGTGCATGACGCAAGTGCTTGAACACGGCCGTCTGACTGATACCCATTTCGCGAGCCACCGCCTCGAATTTCAGCCCACAGACAAAGCGCAGTTCGACCACGCGCCGACACTGCTCGGGCAGGTCATCGCGAATGATCGAATATATTTCCTGTACAGTAGCCTCGTCCGGCCAGTCCGCATCATCGTACTCGTCCATCTCTGTGAAATATAGTCCCAATACACGCCCGTGGATATCCAAGTCGCGTATATGGTTGAGACAACGATTGCGGACAGCTCGCAGCAAATAACTCTGGGTCAGAGCCGTGACAGCTATATCCCCGTCAAGCAAAGCGCAAAAAACATCATGGACGATGTCGCGCGCAAGATCATCGTCATGCAGAAGTATCGCGGCTTGCCGATGCATCTGCGCATAATGCTTTTTGAACAGCTTTTCTATGTCGGGCCTATGTGTCATACACAAATATAACACACATTTCCGAGATTACTAAATCCTGTAAACAAAAAAAATGTTTCATTCCATCACTTACGAACCAGGACTACAGACAATTCATCTGCACCTCCAATATACACCAAAACGACGACAGACATACCGGCAAAGGTATGTCTATCGGTCACCTAAACAAGTTTTTGAGCAGACGTTATTTTTCCCGATTATCCACAAGTCGCTCGTATTGCAAGTAAAACGCTGAGGGTGATTGATCTTTCATGATGTCGACTTTAATCTTCCTGCCTTTACAGTCTTGCACTGTCTCCGTCAGCCTTTCCTTACGTCTCTCAATATTAACTATTCGAGACACATAGAATGAATTGGTGATTGTACAAGTCTCACTTCCATCTTTTAAATAAGTGATCACGTTTGAAAAACGTATAGGGCTGTTCGTATTCGTAAATTCTAATTCCCCGAAATCTTTGATACTTAATTCGCAAGCATCATAGGCTGTACGAACGATTGTGTATTCGCTGATGAAGCGAGAGGCTTTAGGTGGTATCGATACAACCTTTTTGCTGCGTATCGTCTGCGACGAACCTATCGATGCCGATTTAAGCAATCCCCAATAAGCAGCGGTTACACCACCTGTGACTACACTTGTATACTCGCGGTCTATAAAGTAGTCGTACGATGTGCCATTGAGCACGAAGAAGGATTTGGTCAAGTCCACGTTTACTATCTTGTCGGAGTTGTTGGTGATTGTAAAGCCCGGTTCACCGCCGTTGCTCCAGAAGTTGTATGAGACGGTGATGTCCTCGTACACGTACTTGATGTCAGTTTCCGAACTCGTCGCTTCGGGTGCTACGACATTGTACACTTGATAGCACACTGACTTGCAAGATGTAAGAACAAGTGCCCCGACACAGGTCGCAATCACAAGAATTTTGTTCATGATAATGTGTTTTAGTTGTTTATTACTGTTCGTTTTTTTCTCGTCTGCTGACGATGTCGCAAAGTTATACGACATAATGAGCAACATTAAAACCCATTAAAATTAAATAATCTTAATTATGCAAATTAGCATCATAAAAGCTAAAACAATCGCAAGCGAGTATAGCCCCGAGGCATTATATTTACCGGGAAAACATTGAATGTCAAATGATTTGTCGCCGCACGTATTTTTAGGGCTTAGATTACGGATTTTTATTACTAACTTTGGCATCTGAAACGACATCAACCACCTACCCGAAACCACCGAAACAGCAATGTATCGCAAAGGCAAACTATACTTTCGCTACGGCACTATGGGCTCCGCCAAGACGGCGCTCCTGCTGACCACAGCGTACAACTTCGAGGAACGCCACATGAGTTACCTATGTATGAAGCCGGCCATCGACACGCGCGAGGGTGACCGCGTAATACACTCTCGCATAGGCATCGAACGTGCCTGCGAATGGATATACCCGGACACAGACCTGTACCGCTTTGCCAAGAATTACTTCAAGAAGGAGGGCAAATTGGTGGACTGGTTCTTGGTCGATGAAGCCCAATTTTTGAGCGAACAGCAAGTGGATCAGCTGTCGCGCATTGTGGACGACTTCGGCTGCAACGTAATATGCTATGGGCTGCGCACGGATTTCCAGAGCCATCTCTTCGAGGGGTCGCGACGTCTTTTCGAGATTGCCGATACCATCGATGAAGTCAAATCGACATGCAATTGCGGACGCAAGACCATTATCAACGCGCGTATTGACGCCGAAGGCAATTTTGTCAGCGAAGGCGCTCAGGTCGAAATCGGCGGCGACGACCGATACGTGGCCGTATGTCGCAAGTGCTGGCGCAATAAACGCATCGAGCAAAGCAGTCGCGATGTCCTGCCGCTGGTATGGAATGATGAGGAGGAGTAATCCGCTCCGAGGCACAACCCACTGAAGACCCGTAAGATGATACTTTGTACTCTCGCCCGCCTGATTGCGACACAACACGTATGGCTGCGCCCGGAAGTGACGATATGGCTTGGTTCTATCACAAAAGAAATACCACAAGGGCATCACAATATTGGCACGTATGATTACGCTAATGTCGAGACTCCCACCCTACGCACTCGCGAGGACGCACCTATGGAAGCACATCGCCGCTATATCGACATACATATACCGCTGGACGACTCAGAGACCATAGGCTGGGCCCCCACGGATACCCTTACGCACATTGTGGCTCCGGGCTACGATGCCGAACGGGACATAGCCTTCTACGATGACGAAGCTCATACGTTTTTGGACGTGCGTCCGGGAGAATGTGCGATATTCTTCCCCGAAGATGCGCACGCCCCGAATATCGGTGACCCAGGCAAGGCACACCGCAAGATTTGCGTAAAAATCGCCGTAGCCACTTCCGACTAAACCTTGGAGCAAATCACAAGTCTAAGTACAAAATAGGGAAGGAGAATGTTTCGTTCGACCCTATATCCAAAAGGCACAAAACAACCAAACACAGAAAAATGATAAAACGAATCACCGCCGCCATCGCAGGCCTGATGCTGGCCATAGTTCCGGCAATAGGTGCTAATGCTGAATTCAAAAACGAGAGCATCAATTACAAGGTGATGTTCAAATGGGGCATGGTCAATAAACAAGCCGGCCATGCGACACTGACTATACGCAAAAAAGGGTCGAAATACATCACCCGGCTCACGGCAGCCTCCGAGCACTGGGCCGATCATTTCTATAAGGTTCGAGACACTCTAAACGGCATCATCGATTGCGCAAAGTTCCGCCCGATATTCTACGAGCGAATAGCGCACGAGGGTTCCGACCATAAACATGATACAGTCAAATTCAGTTATGTAGGCGCACAAGTCAAAGGCAAATGCACCCGGCAAAAGCGCGACAAAAAAGGCAATATGGTTGTGGACGAAAAACGAGAACTGAGTGCTATGGGCACCACCGTGGATATGCTTACGTCATACTACTATATGCGCCAACTGCCTTATAATACATGGAGGAAAGGACATGTAATCACCATCAACATCTTCAGCGGCAAACGTAAGGAGCTGCTGACCATCAAGTACGCCGGTGTCGAAACCATCAAGTACGATAAAAAGAAGTACCAATGCCATCACATCACCTTCATATTCACCAGTGACGGCCGAACACGAACCAGCGAAAATATGGACGCCTGGATTACGACCGATGCTCGACGCCTGCCCATAAAGCTCGAAGGCAAACTGCCCGTCGGCAAGGTCCAATGCTTTTACACGGGAGGATAACACCTCTCTCCACAAAGCCGTCGTCCAAGACATAACAATGCGGCATCGGCCTCTTAAAATGGCCGGTGCCGCATTGTTATCAATCGCACTAACGAAGCCCTGTCTGAAAGCTACATTATCCTCATTACTCTTATAATTCTCATTATTCCAGGCACAGCACCCATATAAAAAACAAAAAATCATCAACCATCTCGGTCGACGACTTTTGCATCTCTGACGGCTCTATTTTGCCGTCTTCAATAATCCTTACTTAACCTTAAATATAATATTAACCCTAAAAACCTAAAAACTAATCTTTTTTTACCCTATATCGAAATTGCTGCCTTTGCTTGTGCATTGGAAAGCAACGTATGATAAGTAGAAAAATCTCTATAAAACTTTAGTGCCTTTTTAGGCTGGCCTTTAAGCCGTTATTGTGTTGCGAACTCTTTCGCAAGAATTACGATGCAAAATTACGTCCTCTGTCAAGCCCTTACAAGAAAATACAACAAAACAGAAGTATATTATTAGACAGATACAAAATAATAAGGCTGATAATCAATCGAATAATTCTATGAAAATTTAGGCGAAATATAAGTGCAATATAGGGCAAATTAAATAAATAATTCGTATATTTGCATCGTCAAACGTGCCTAAAATCGCAGAAGGGCATGTCTAGCGCACATAGACACCCCAAATAACCTAAAGACTACGCAACATGAACACAAACACCTCACGACATACGATGACAAGACGCGTATTCGCTCTATGCGCCGCAATAATTTGTTGCATCACCGCATTTTGCGCCAATCCGGACATTCCGAAAGTATTGAACAGGCTGGACAAGTACGTAAAAGACTGGGAACAATACGCCACACGCAATGACCGGGCGCTCAGGCAAATGGAAAAGTCTCTTTCTACGGCCTCGCCCAAACAACAGATCAAAACATACGAGAACCTCGTGTGCGAATATCGCCATGTCAACGTTGATTCGGCCTTACGATGTATTGACGGTGGGCGTAAACTGGCTCGCGAAATGGGAGACTCGGTATCCGTCCAGCGCTTTAACATCCTGGAGTACACGGTAATGCCTATTTACGGCCTTGTCAAGGACGCCATAGACCAGTACGAGGGGCTGACCGTAGCCAACGTATATCCGGCCAACAAGGAGCTGTATTTCAACGCCGGCGATCTTATATACAAATATGCAGCCGACTTTTACAGACGTCCGGAGACCAAGCAGTTGTACGCAGACAAGTCGGACAGGAGCGTCGATTCATTACTCAATTATATGGACAAAAAAGACCCTGAGTATCGTTTTCAGTTGCTGAACCGCGAATTCTCGCGTAGCTCATCGTCAAACACTCTTAAAGAGATGGAAGCGCTATTGCAGTCCATACCCTTTGAATCGCACCTATACGCACGCACGGCAGCCATCATCGGACAGACATACCTCAAGGACTCGTACCATATTGATGAAGGCATATACTACCTGGCATTATCCGCTATGAGCGATATCGCCACCGGCAATAGGGAAACCACATCACTACACCGCCTGGGCAAGCTGCTGTACGATCGTAAAGACATCGCCCGCAGCTACGAATACCTGACACTGTCTCTGGCCATAGCCGTCCAATCGGGCAGCCGACTGCGCTCCATCGAAATTGCCGAGGCGCTTCCTCTGGTGTTTGCCACCACTCAAGATATGGAGCGCAAAAGCACACGTAATATGACGATAGTTGTGATAGCGCTTAGTATATTGCTGATTGTCAGCGGCGCTCTGATGCTGTTCTTCGAACGTAACCGTCGCCGACTGGCTCGAATGAAGGTTCGATTGCAAAACTCGGTAACGCTCAAAGATCAATACATACGCAAAATTCTATCTCTATGCGGTGTATATCTCTCGGCATTGGAGGATTTCAACCGTATTGCCGGGCGCAAGATCAAGGCCGGACAGGTTGTAGACCTACTCAATATGATTGAGAGCGGAAAAATCATGCGCGACCAGCTGCAGAATTTCTATGAGGTATTCGACTCGGCATTCCTGATGGTATATCCGGACTTTGTCAACGAGGTCAATAAACTCTTCGAGGAGAATAAACAAATTGCCGTTCCCGAGGGCGAAAGGCTGACGCCCGAACTACGTATCCTCGCCTTTATGCGCCTGGGCTTGGACGACAGCAGCCAAATCAGCAAATTCCTCGGGCTTTCGCTCAACACCATATACACCTACCGCAACAAGATGAAGACACGTGCACGCGATCGCGAGAATTTCGAACAAAGTATTCGCAGTATCGGATCTATCGAGTAGGAAATATACACTTAAATATTTTGCGCGAATAGCCTCGCGTATTAGGATTTATGCACGGCTCTTTCATTTAAGTGAATTGTAACGGCATAATTAAGGACGCATCAAGGTTGTAAAGCCTATATATGGCAAAACCGGAAGCATTTGTTCAAACAGCCAATTATTGTAGGTGGGTGTGTCGTAATGCTGAATTAATGTATGGTCGCAATATATTGCGTCCGCAACGGCTGTGGGCAACATTGCATAACACGCTCGAAATCACCATATTACAATCTTACTGCGCGGGCGCTATATATTGCACCCCTACATTCTACCATTTTGACACACCCTCGCAGCCAACGGCTTCTTCGACCAATATAAGCAAAAAAGGCCTGCCGTTTCCGGCAGGCCCCGACCCGCAATTGATAAATAGTAATTGAGTTCTATTATTCAGAAATTAACCTAAAAGGTCCGGGTCAAAGAGTTTATGGCTTAAAAAAGCCTGAAAATTTCGTATGAAATGATTCGTTGGAATTATTCGGCGCTAACGACCCACGCATCCTTACCGTCGATGGTGGTCTTCACGGCCTTGTAGCCGGCGGGAAGCAGGCTGACAGCGTCCTTTTCCGGAGACTTGGTGGGGTCGAATTCGAAGAATGTACCGCCTTTGATGGTTATCTTGGCTGTACCATTGACGAAGTTTGCGTCATAAGCGTTGATGTTGTATTTTGCGCCATAAGACAGGCCGTTATCGTATACCTCGAAAGTACCGCCATTGATTTCTACAGAGCCATCGTAAGCGTATACTGCGGTATCATTACCTTTGAAGTTGCCGCCATTGATGACAACCTGTCCGCCTTCATTTACATCGACAGCGAAGTCTTCGATGTAATTGGGAGCTTCAGCGATTGCGCCGGTTGCGGGCAGGACATTGCCTTCGCCGTTGATGGTGAGTTTACCACCACGTACGCTGATCAAGCTCCATATTGCGGGAGCACTGAGGTAGAATTTCTTGCCGCCGATGATATCGTGGCCGTTGAGGTCGAGCGTAGCTTCTTTGCCTGCGAGGTTCAGAACGATAGTCTCGTCAAGGGTGATGTTGGCTGTAAGAGCGACGTTTTTGCCGGCATTGAGTTCGGCGATGAGGGTCTCGGCATCAGCCACACCTACCACTTCGTAGTCGGGTTCGTTGAAACCGGGTTCGATTTCGACATTGACGTTGAGGGCGTTGGTCAGCAGGCTACCGTAGATATTGGTGCGGAAATTGCGCTGTACGGGCACGTTGTTGAAAGTGATGGCACGTTCTTCGCCCTTGTTGCTCTTGACGCCGAAGCCGACTTCTACAGTCTTCTTTTCGTTCACCAGCAGATAGTTCATGGCCAGGTAGTCATATTCTTTGTCTTTGATGGTCATTGTGCCGGCTGCAAGCGCGTTGTAGTCGTAAGTAAGCTCGGCTTCGCCTTCGACAGCACCGGACACGAGGTTGAGCTTATTGGCCACGTTCTTGACTACTACTTTAGTTTCTTGGGGGGTGAAACCGGCAGCGGTAGCAGCAGTTATGTCATCGGTCAGGATGTTGAGCTGTGCAAACGGACGATACAATTTGGCGCTAATAGTAGCGTTTCCGGCCACCTTGTAAGTCGTAGTGTTGAAGAATGCATCAAGAGACTCGTTGTTTGCTTTCAGACCTTTGTAGTTGGCTTCAACGGTCTGAGTGGTTTTGTCAAAGCTGTAGATGCTGTTGGGAGCGGCTGCAAAGAATACGAAGTCGTATTTCTTGCCGGTGGTCAGTTGAAGGGTGATGGTAGCCTTCAGGCCGGACATGGTAGCTTTGCCGACAGTGGCATCGGTGCCGCCGGTGCATACTGCAAGGGCTTCTTGCTTACCATGTTCGTACACGGCATAGGTCAGGTCTGTGGCGGTAGTGCCTTCGCCATAACGGGATTGGAGACCTTCGGGCAATTGGAGTTCAACTGCCACGGTGCTTTTTGCACCTGCAGGTTCTACTGCGGGCTCTTCGGAGGAGCATGCGCCAAGCATCAGCATAGATGCGATGGCTGCGAGTGAAAATAATGATTTTTTCATTGATCTAAAATTTAGGGAATTAAATATATTGTCCTGTATTACGGGGCAGACGCTCGGATGCGCCAAACCTCTGCCCCTTGTTTTTGTTGTTCGATTAGAGAACCCATCCGATCAATTCGTTGCGGATATTGCTGCCGTCACCGGTGCCGTTGGCCGTAACGATGACGTTGGTTGCGGTGCAATTGACTACGCGACCGATATATGTTGCTCCGACAATTTGGCCTGCATCGCGTGCTGCATCGATATTGGTATTGGATACGCTGCAATTTGTGACATATGCCGGGTCGGTGAATATTCCGACGATGCCGCCGACCTTAGCGCCCTTGGCAGCGCCGTTGACCTTACTGCTGATGGTTGCATTGTTCACGTGGCAATTGGATATCTGCGCTTCCGGAGTTACATGGTTTTCGATGTATCCGGCCACAACTCCGGTATATCCGTTGGCAGTAATTTTCACACCGTCAAATTTGATGTTCTTGATATTTGCGCCATTGTTGAGCCAGCCGAAGAAACCGGCAGCAACCGCATTACTTGTCGACTCCTTATTGATGGTCAAATTCTTGATTGTGTGGTTCTTGCCATCAAAAACGCCTTGGAACTGCTGATTTCCGGTTTGGCCTATAGGCTCCCAGTTGATGCCGGTCAGGTCTATATCCGCGCCCAATTCAAAGGTGAGTTTCTTATCGGCGTAAGACATCTTGGTTTCATTTACCTGCTTGGCGAACTTCACCAGACCTTGTGCATTGGTGAATACCACGCGGCAGTTGGATACGGTGGGCTTCAACGAAGTGTAGCTGTGGTATGCGTACATGCCTTGGCCGCCGGGTTGTACATCTCGGAAGATGCAATTCTTGATATCGCAGGAAACTACTTGCTGGTCGGTAAGCACTGCGGCCTTGCCGGACAAATCATAGAATTCGCAACCGTCAATGGTTATCTTGATCTGATGTTTGGGTTCGTACTCATAGTGAGCCTTGACGCCGCGATAGCCGTTGGAGAACTTGCAGCCGTTCAGATGTACATCACCGTTCGAAATCCACAGGCAGTATTCCTCGGACTGGTGAGACGCGAGTGTTGCGATACCTTTGAATACGCAGTTGTTGGCCGTAGTCTTGGAGCCTTCAAACATCACGCTGTTGTTGAAGGTTACGTTGTCGAAGGTGTATTCGCCGCCCTCAAATTCGAGGTAGGTGAATTCCCATGAGGTTTCGCCACGCTCGTATGCATAAGCGGTTTTGTCTATGATTGTACCATTGGTGATATTGGTCTTGCCGGCGTTTACGAAGCCGCCGGAACCGGTCATCGTCAGGCTCTTGCCGTTGAGGTCAAGATTGATTGTGCTCTCGGGATTGGTGAAGCATTTATTGGCACCGCCACCGGCGTTACCGGTTTCCCAAGTCGTCGTACCTTGAAGCACGACATTATATGTATCTGCATCACCGGAGTTTACGGCCTCTACAGCCGCTGCAAAGCTGGGATATTCTACATCGTTAACTTTGACTATGGCTTCAAACTTCTCACCCTCGAATCCGGGTTCATTGAATGCGGGCACGATTTCGACGTTGATGTTGACGCTGTTGGTCAGCAGACTGCCGTAGATATTGGTGCGGTAGTTGCGCTGCACGGGCACGGCGTTCACGGGAAGTGTGCGAGTTGCGCCATCCTTGGCTTTCACTGTGAATTCCACATCGACGAGCTGTTTGTCGGTGCTCATCAGCAGATAGTTCATCGACAGGTAGTCATAGCCCGTCTTGGGGAAAGTCTCACCGGCGGGCAGGGCGTTGGCTGCAAAAGTAACAGCCCGGGGATCGCCGGCTTCCACTTCTCCGGTGAGCAGGTTGAGGCTCTTGTAGGTGGGCACGGTGACTGTGACTGTCTCGGCTTCGAAGCCGGCGGCCTTGGCAGCCGACAGGTCGTCGGTACCGATGTTCAGCTGTGCAAAGGGACGATACAGCTTCACTGTCTCGGTGGTATTGCCTTTCACGGTAATACTCTGCACGGCATAGAATGCATCGAGTGCTTCATCGCTTGTCTTGGCGCCTTCATAGTTGGCGCTGACCGTGAAGTCTGTGGTATTGAACGTATAAGGAGCGCCTTCGGCTGCGGCCCAGCATACAACCTTATAGGTCTTACCGGAGGCAAGTTGCAGGTTTACCTGTTTGGTGAGGTTGATGTCGATATTGAGGACGTCCGCGCCGTTAAATACTGACAGAGCCTCGTTGTTTTCGTCCAATACGAGCATCGTGAGCTTCTGTGCGGTGGTGCCGTCAGCAAACTTACGTGATTGAATACCGTCGGGAAGTGTTACGGACAGCGTAACGGTGCTCTCGCCCGTCACAGGTGCCACTTCTTCCGAAGAGCAGGAGGTGCCTGCAAACATCATTGCCACAAGTGCAAGTGATGAGAAAAGTTTAAGCTTCATACAATTATTGTATTAAGTTTCTGAGTATTACAATTATTAGTTTTCTATTTTAGGGTAAATAAAACAATTAGTTATCGTCAGCTAATTTGTCTGCATATTATGTTATTTTCTTATTGTTTTTAATCTATGTTGTTGCGCCAAAATATTTAATAATCAAAAGAAAGAGTATGGGCGGACACACCTGACGGCGTTTTCCGAAAGGCGCGTCCGCCCTCCTCTTATATCGTATTAGAGTGCTATCAAGCTTTTACTACCTGATAAGCCTCCTTACCGTTGTAGGTAATCTTGTTCACTTTGTAGCCGTCGGCAACCCAGTTTACAGCAGAAGTACCTTCCGAATAAGATTCAGCAGGATTGAAGCCTACGAAGATACCGCCATAAACTACGAACTTGCATTTCCCTTTTTTATAGTAGGAGTCTTCGCAGTTTAGCAAATACTTGGCATCACCTTCGCATTCGAACACTCCGCCATAGATGTTACAGGTACTCATTCCCTGAGATCCGACCAAGTGAAGAGTCGAAGACATTGCATTCACTCCGGTGCCGGGACCTTTTCCTGCATAGAAATATCCGCCATAAATATTGGCAGTACCTGCAGTAATAATAAGTGCATGGCCCGATTTGGCACCTGCCGGCTGTATGTACTTGCCATCACCGAAAATGTTTAAGGTTGCGCTTCTACTACCGCCAACCTTCAAAGCTGCGTTATAGCTTTCCTTTTCGGATATGGGAGCAGTGATTGTACCGCCCAGACCATTCAGGTTAACAGTAACACCGGAAGCGACAGTCAGGGTGCAACCCTTGCCGGATGTCAAAGAACCATTCTTGTCCAAAGTGATAGTACGAGTGCCTCCATTATAGCAGTATGCGGCGCTACCGGATTCTCTGACTATAGGAGTGTTGATGTATATAACAGCGCCCTTCTTATTATAGCACAAATCATATAAGACTTCTGCCGAAGTAACGGTTTCGGCTTTCTTAACGGTAAATATGTGCAACCCATTTTCTACCGATTCAGCAGCAATATAGCCGTCTGCGAGGAAGTTGGCCTTCGGGTTCTCGGAGCTTGAATTTGCCGGGTTATATCCTACGAATGTGCCACCACTGACAATAAATTTGGCTGTGCCATTCTTATAAGCCGAGTCATAGCAATTTAGCAGATATGCATAAGGATTATTGCCTGTAGCCTTTTTCTGGATATCAAAGTGTCCGCCCTTGATTTCGCAAACACCTTCAAAAACATACACAGCATCAAGGTTGCTTATAAATGTACCATCTTCAATGACAAGGCGTCCGCCATCTTGCACGTCAAAAGTAAAGCAGTCGTTTTCTTTGGCTTTCAATGTACCGCCTTTGATGGTGAGCGTACCATTACCGCGAACGCTGATTAAAGACCAGTCGTTGACGACATCGGTATCATTCCACAAATCACCTGTATTGGCAATGGTATGGCCATTAAGATCCAGCTCAACAGAAGCGCCATCCTTGAGTTCAATCGCCATAGTCTTGCCGGGGTCAAGGTCTCTGTCAAGTTTCACGGATTGGCCGGCGCTAAGGGTTGCTGCAATACGAGCCGCATCGTCCATATTGTAATCTTCGCCCTCGAAGTCGGGCACGATTTCGACATTGATATTGACGCTGTTGGTCAGCAGGCTGCCGTAGATATTGGTGCGGTAGTTGCGCTGCACGGGCACGGCGTTCACGGGAAGTGTGCGAGTTGCGCCATCCTTGGCTTTCACTGTGAATTCCACATCGACGAGCTGTTTGTCGGTGCTCATCAGCAGATAGTTCATCGACAGGTAGTCATAGCCCGTCTTGGGGAAAGTCTCACCGGCGGGCAGGGCGTTGGCTGCAAAAGTAACAGCCCGGGGATCGCCGGCTTCCACTTCTCCGGTGAGCAGGTTGAGGCTCTTGTAGGTGGGCACGGTGACTGTGACTGTCTCGGCTTCGAAGCCGGCGGCCTTGGCAGCCGACAGGTCGTCGGTACCGATGTTCAGCTGTGCAAAGGGACGATACAGCTTCACTGTCTCGGTGGTATTGCCTTTCACGGTAATACTCTGCACGGCATAGAATGCATCGAGTGCTTCATCGCTTGTCTTGGCGCCTTCATAGTTGGCGCTGACCGTGAAGTCTGTGGTATTGAACGTATAAGGAGCGCCTTCGGCTGCGGCCCAGCATACAACCTTATAGGTCTTACCGGAGGCAAGTTGCAGGTTTACCTGTTTGGTGAGGTTGATGTCGATATTGAGGACGTCCGCGCCGTTAAATACTGACAGAGCCTCGTTGTTTTCGTCCAATACGAGCATCGTGAGCTTCTGTGCGGTGGTGCCGTCAGCAAACTTACGTGATTGAATACCGTCGGGAAGTGTTACGGACAGCGTAACGGTGCTCTCGCCCGTCACAGGTGCCACTTCTTCCGAAGAGCAGGAGGTGCCTGCAAACATCATTGCCACAAGTGCAAGTGATGAGAAGATGAACTTTTTCATAATCTTTTGATTATCTGTTTTTATAATTTATATAACCTGAATTATCCTATATATATCAGCGATACTCGTAATTGTACTCGCCGTCAAAATCGGCATCGATAGATACACCACCTTCGGCTTTAACCGTCAGGAACTTGCCGCGAACAATGGTAACCTTATTGCGCACCAATGGGACGGATACCGGCTCGCTGCGAGACAGCAATGTGCCATCGCGATCGTATATTTCCACGGAGACCGAGACGGTGGACTCGTGCCCATTGACAAAGACATAGTCGAAGCCGAGTTCGGCATTATCCTTGTCCAACTGTATCATACGACCTTCGAAGCTCAATCCGGTCCACGCATCGGCCGGACGGTTGGTGAACATATTGAACGAACACGGCACAAATCCCGAATAGCGGAACAATACGCGATAGTCGCCGGTATTGATGCGGCCATACGCTTCCTGTGTCGAGGATTCGTCAGTAGGGCCTTTGCTGTCCGTGCCTTTGCTGCCACCGGTATCGGCATTACCGTTCTCGGCACCGGTGGCCTTGGGATCGGCATCGCCGCGTGCTGCGGATCGGCGTGCTTCTTCTTCAAGGAACTTGACCACGTCCGTGGCCTGGAACTTGAACTTGGCCATAGGACGTTTCATTTCCACAACGATGCGATTGGTCACTCCGCTGCCGGTAGTATTGTTGATATATTCGGTATTGGCGTATATCTCGGCCACCTGCTCGCCACGGAAGCCATCGCGTGCATCGGTATTGCCGATATAGTTTTCGCGCCGGGTCAGGATTATTTCCTCGAAATCGGAAGGATCGTAATATAGATTATCTTCGGTGCCGGTGGCCACATAGTCGGCCCATACCAAGAAACGGTAGTTGCCGGCAGGCAGTTTCAGCGGCACCGTGTAATTGAGGTCGGTGATGTCACTTTTGGTGAATACATAGCTGGCTATAGCGCTGCGTCCGCCACGATTGTTGTTGCGGCTCTCGTCTAACACGGGATAGACATTGATCACATATCGTATATCGTATGACAGTCCGTCCACATCACGGCTCTGATAATCAACATACTTGTAGAAGTCCATATTCATGTTGCCGGTGAAATCTAACACCAACTCGACGTCTGTACCTTCTCCCTGCTCGGGAAATTCGTGGACATCACACGAAGTCAACATCACGGTCAAAGCCGCAATCACAAAGGTTATTGTGTTTCTCAGCTTTTTCATCGTCTGTTACGCTTTATATCAAAACGGTAGGCTATGGTCACAGCGGCATTGTCCACCCCGAAGAATGTACGATGACGCTCGTCCACAACAAGCCCATTATGATAATTGTGGAACACATCGTAATGCAGCCTATAGACACCTACGCCGGCGGTCAATTCCAGCCACCAATGCCGATCTTTGGACAATGCCGTACGCCATCCACCGCTGATGCCGCCACCCAAGGCCGGGGTCTTGCCGTTGTGGTCCTGATAACGCCACTCGCCATTCTTGGCATAATTGTAGTACGCCAGACCGAGGTGCACTCCGGCATATACGTGCTCGTTGAACCAATACCGTATCTCGGGCTGTATGACAAAGGTGCGGTATTTGCGTGTACTCTTAAAGTAATTCCACGCACTGTAATACAGCGGCAGCGTCACACTCCATCGGTCACTCCATTGATATTCGGCTGCTATATTTGTCATTATCAAGCCCCACCCTACGAGGTTGGTCTTGACAAAGATATTCTGTAATGTATCGGGATTCAGCGGTTCGACCACCGGTACAGGCTCGGGTACGGGCTCCGGCTCCACAACAGGCTCGGGTATCGGTTCGGGCAGAGTGTCTAACGGCAATGGCCGACGCGTGTCAAAGCGTCCGACCTCGGGTGCCGGAGTGATACGACGCGTAACAAATACTGCTGTAGCCAGACGCATACGCGGAAATATGGTGCGTTGCAAACGTTGCCAAGCATCCGTGCCGCGACTTCGTTCAATGGCCTTGGCTCGTCCATCGATAGTGGTGCCGTTGCCGTACCGCACCAAGGTGCTGTCGGTGCGAAGGGCTGCAATGATACTGTCCTTATCCTCAATATTCGAATTGCGCACCAACATTTCCATTTGGTCCCAAGGAATGTATGAATCCATGGTGTAATGCACGATGCTGTCCGGAACGGAGAGCCGCTCGGCTATAAGTGCACGCAAAGCATCGCAGCGTTGTCGCGAAAGACGCTTATTCAACTGATAACTGCCTTCGGGAGAGGCATATCCACCCAGGGTGAGAGACGTTAGCCTATAGTTGGTATCACGCGCCACCTCTTCCGCCAGCTGTCGCAGCTGTCGTACGCCTTGCGCATTATTGCGAAAGGTTGTGTCAATGGTGGCCTTGCCCGCGCGAAACTCTATGGCAACGCCTCTCATATCTTGTTGCCCGCGACATATCAACGCCACGAGTATCAGTGTGGATACGGTAAACAATCGTATTGATGTAACCATACTATATTGTTTTGGCTTTATCGTATTAATTTTCAAGCAAGTACCGGAACCTGAAAGTTGTCTACAAACACTGACAAGTACTTTCCTTATTTGCTACTCAATTTTCTGTTTTATAAATGTTTTCGTTTTCATTAACTTAAATATTCCTGCTATCGTATGCAGGACAATTTATCTACGCTATGGCAATGATCGCAAAGGCTTTCTCGCTAAGTGGCGAGTATCCGAAACGTTTGTACGATGGTATCTACCTCGGCCGCGAGCTATTCCCACTCCGATTTCGGATATGTCGATTGTTCGGCTTCACACCTTGTCTTCTTTCAGGATTGTCTCGAACAAAGGGCAAAAGGTGCCATACGGAGGCTTGATAAATGCCTTATCGTATCCCGGTGATAAAAATCACCCCGGTCAATGCCGTATGACTTGGCTTTCGCAATTCGGTCCGCCTTGGCGGACGCCATTGTTCCATCCTTGTCTGCCATTGCAGCTATGCTATCTTTGGAGTACCGTACTGAGTTTAAGAGTAAATCGTTTTCATCGATATTACATTAAACACGGAGGATATGTATCCGTTTCTCCTTGGTCAGTTGGCTAACAAATTTTGTATTGGGGAGACACAATTATCTGTGTATGATCAATAATTTGTCGGCATGACACACAATTTCGAGGCATTTGCAGCTTTGGACGCCTCGGCTTAGGTCTTCTGATTACTTAAATTTTACGGTTGCAAATTTATGAACATATTATTAATTCTTCACCCCCCCCCCGCGTTAATTTATGTTAATTAAACCGTTATTTCTTGCGGACTATGCAAACGCACATATAGCTTACAGCTGTATTATCCACTATTCTATCCCGTCTCATTATAAAATAATTCAAAATAAAGCATCTGATTGTTAAAGCATTCGCTATGTCACAATGACACAAAAAATACATTCGAGCATAATAGCCATCGCATACATCAGATCGGCTGCCCTGTAAAAGATATCACTGAAGGGGGACGGAAGGTGTGTACAAATATCACGCAAGACCAAATGGCCCAATATAGATGAGTCAAATAGGACGCTTATCGGTCGTCTCGTACTTGCAAATGCACAGAATCAAAGCAGCCGACCACAGCCGCAAAACTGTACCGAACCTAAGGGCAAAAGTACACAACATCCATATCTATAATTAAAGGTATTCGAACCTTCTTGTCCGAATACAGCATCTCAATATCCGAATATCCGAATGTCCTAAAAAAATGCGTGCGCAAGTACACGACAATTGACAAATTTTCACTAACTTTGCCCCTAAAAAGTGGGCTTACTGCGCCTTATATGCCGTAAACCCATACTTAAACGTGTAAAAATTAGCATTTTACCATATGACACTGTTATCCATCTTCGGAATTACGAACAACGCACTGTTGGCTGTCACCGCCGCCCTCACCGGCGTTGCACTGGTGACACTGGCGATGTGGATTGCCGGGCTCATCTCGCCGCGGTCTTTTAACCCGCAAAAAAGCGAGCCCTACGAATGCGGCATCCCCACACGCGGCGAATCTATGGCTCAATTCCACGTGGGCTATTATATCTTCGCCATCCTGTTTTTGATGTTTGACGTAGAAACCATATTTCTATTCCCCTGGGCCACCGTTATGCGCTCTATGGGCACGGCAAGCATCACCGCAATCGCAGTATTCTTCGGCATTTTGGTGCTGGGCCTTGCTTACGCCTGGCGGAAAGGAGCTCTCACATGGAAAAAATAACGACAAAAAGCATGCCCTACGAGGCATTTAAGGATAACGAATATATCGAGAAGCTCGTACAAGAGCTCCGCGAATCGGGCACCAACATCATCGTCGGAGCCTTTGACAAACTCATCAACTGGGGGCGTTCAAACTCCATCTGGCCGCTCACCTTCGCCACCAGTTGCTGCGGCATCGAATTTGTGTCGCTCGGAGCGGCGCGCTTTGATATGGCGCGCTTCGGCTGGGAAGTCGCACGAGCCTCGCCACGTCAGGCCGACTTTATGATGGTGGCCGGTACTATCGTCAACCGTATGGTGCCGGTATTCCGCCGTCTCTACGACCAGTTGGCCGAGCCTAAATACGTCATTGCCTGCGGTAGTTGCGCCATCTCCGGCGGCCCATTCCGCAAAAGCTACCATGTAGCCAAAGGCATCGAAGAAATCGTTCCCGTGGACGTATTCGTCCCCGGATGTCCCCCCCGCCCCGAAGCCATGATCTACGGTATCATGCAGCTGTCGCGCAAGATTAAGGTCGAAAGATTCTTCGGCGGCGTCAACCGTCAGGAGAAACGCAACAAATTCCTTGACGAACACCCCGTAGACGCCTAAAGCGCCTGCACAAGCCTCACCACCGAACATATCACAAAGCACATATATATATTATGATAGATATGCAGGGCAAGATAGCCCAACTATTTCCCCAAGCGACCTTCGAGACCGTGGACAACGTCCTGACGGTAAAAATCGATGATGCTCGACTGCACGCGCTGGCTCAGACGCTCCGCGATGACGATGTTTTCGCCATGGACTACCTCGTCACCATCGTCGGAATGGACTGGAAAGACAGCCTCGGATGCGTATACTACCTGATGTCAACGCGTCACAACAATATGATTGCCATCAAAGTCTCCACCACCGACCGCGAAAGGCCCATGCTGCACTCCGTAGCCGACCTCTGGCACATCGCAGGACTCTACGAACGCGAAGTCTACGACTTCTTCGGCATCATATTCATCGGCAACCCCGATATGCGCCGTCTTTTCCTCAGCATAGACTGGCACGGACATCCCCTGCGCAAAGACTATGACATGGACCCGGCATTCAACCGTGTGTCCACCGAAAACGAACGCCAAAGCGACGATACCAATATATATATAGAAGACGCCGACGGCAACGTCACTTGCCAAACCGCCCACATATTCGAACCGGGAGACTTCGTAGTCAATATCGGTCCGCAACATCCCGCCACCCACGGCGTACTCCGTTTCCGTACGGCCGTTGACGGCGAAACCATCAAAAAAATCGACGTCTATATGGGATACATCCACCGCGGCGTCGAAAAACTCTGCGAAGACCTCACCTACCCGCAGACACTCCACTATATGGACCGTCTCGACTACTTCGCAGCACACAACTACCACCATGGCCTTTGCATAACCTACGAGAAAGCCGCCGGCATCGAAGTGCCTCGCCGCGCTCAGGTCATACGTGTGCTTATGGACGAACTCTCACGTATCGCCTCGCACTGCCTCTTTATCGGCACATACTGCATGGATCTCGGCGCCACCACAATGCTGTTCTACACCCTACGCGTACGCGAGCAGATACTCGACATTATGGAAAAGACCTGCGGTGCACGTATGACATTCAACTACGACTGCATCGGCGGCGTCATGCAAGACCTTGATGTCGATTTCGTCAAAGACGTTCACGCACTACTCGATGTACTGCCCGCCAATATCAAAGAATACAACAAACTATTCACCGGCAACGTCATTGCACGCAACCGTATGGAAGGCGTAGGCGTACTCAGCCGCGAAGACGCAATATCCTACGGCGTCACCGGCCCCGCCGGACGCGCCTCCGGATGGGCCTGCGATATGCGCAAACTTATGCCCTACAGCATATACAACGAGCTCGAATTCGATGAAATCGTTCGCACCGAAGGCGACTCGATGGCACGCTTCAAAGCCCGTATCTCCGAGATGGAACAGAGCGCACGCATCATAAGCCAGCTCATCGACAGCATTCCCGAAGGCGAATACTGCGCCAAAGTGCCCAAAGTCATCAAACTGCCCCAAGGCTCATGGTTCACCCTCGTCGAAGGATGCCGCGGCGCCTTCGGCATATACCTCGAAAGCGACGGCTCCACCAAGCCATACCGCCTCAAGATTGCCCCGCCATGTCTCCCCCTGGCCGGAGTGGTCGACCACATCACCCGCGGCGACAAGATTGCCGACCTCATCACCATCGGCGGCTCTTTAGACTACATCGTCCCCGATATGGACCGATAAAACACTGCGCCACATCACTTAGCTAAATATCGAACACAACCATACCACTCAAATGCAAGATTTCGACTTTTCGGTAATCACCGACTGGATACACAACTTCCTCGTTGCCACCCTCGGGGCGCCGCAATGGCTCGCCGTTACCATCGAATGTCTCGCCATCGGCGTCGGCCTGTTGCTGCTGTACGCACTGCTGGCGCTGTTCTACATATACTTCGAGCGCAAAGTCTGCGCATTCTTCCAGTGCCGCCTCGGTCCCAATCGCGTAGGCCCCTGGGGTCTGCTACAAAGCTTCGCCGATATGTTCAAAATACTCATTAAGGAGCTTATCGAGCTGAAACATATCGACAAATTCCTCTTTGCACTGGCACCATATCTGGTCATCATCGCCTCGATGCTCTCCTTTGCCGTGCTGCCTTGGGGCCACGGTCTGCAAATCATCGACTTCAATATCGGCATATTCTTCCTGCTGGCCGTATCCTCCATCGGTGTACTCGGTATCCTGCTGGCAGGATGGTCCTCCAACAACAAGTTCACACTCATCGGCGCCCTCCGCTCCGGCGCCCAAATGATTAGCTATGAGCTATCCATCGGCTTGAGCGTCATCACAATGATATGCCTCGCCGGAACCATGAGCGTCACCGGCATCGTCGAAGAACAACGCCACCTCTGGTTTATATTCTCCGGCCACGTCCCCGCAATCATAGCCTTCATTATATATATGATTGCCGGAACAGCCGAGACCAACCGCGGCCCGTTTGACCTTCCCGAAGCCGAAAGCGAACTTACCGCCGGATACCACACCGAATACTCCGGCATCCACTTCGGCTTCTTCTATTTGGCCGAATACCTCAACTTGTTCATCATCAGCGGCGTCGCCGCACTCCTGTTCTTCGGCGGATGGATGCCGTTGCATATCCCCGGATGGGATGCTTTCAACAGCGTTATGGACTACATACCCTCGGTAGTCTGGTTCTTCGCCAAGGCCATCACACTCTCCTTCATCATCATCTGGTTCAAATGGACCTTCCCTCGTCTGCGCATCGACCACCTGCTCAGTCTCGAGTGGAAATATCTCCTCCCCATCAATATGTTCAACCTGGCGCTGATGGTAGCCATCATCACCCTGGGCTGGACACTCTAATCCGTCTATATACCGCCAAAACAACAACATACAACACCTCCAAAGGTTATGAGCCAAAAACACGGTAAAATATCCCAAGTAATCGGTCCCGTAGTCGACGTTGTATTCGAAGGCGAGGGAGTCTCCATTCCCGCCATATACAACGCACTGGCAATCACACGCGAAGACGGCAGCCGACTTATCCTCGAAGTCGAACAGCACATCGGCGAAGACACCGTACGCTGCGTCGCTATGGAAAGCACCGACGGCCTGCAACGCGGCATCGAAGTCGAAGACCTCGGACAACCTATAGCAGTCCCCACCGGAGACCAAATCAAAGGCCGCCTGCTCAACGTCATAGGTGATGCCATAGACAACCTCCCCACCCTCGACCGCTCCAAGCTGCGTCCCATACACCAGCCCGCGCCCGAATTCGAGGATCTCACAATAGGCACGGAAATCCTCTCCACCGGCATCAAAGTCATCGACCTGCTCGAGCCATACAGTAAAGGCGGCAAAATCGGCCTATTCGGTGGCGCCGGTGTAGGCAAGACAGTGCTTATTATGGAGCTGATAAACAACATCGCCAAAGGTCACGACGGCTTCTCGGTATTCACCGGCGTGGGCGAACGTACCCGCGAAGGCAACGACCTGCTGCGCGAAATGATTGAATCCGGCGTAATGCGCTACGGCGACAAGTTCAAAGAAGGTCTCGAAAAAGGCCAATGGAACCTCGCCGACGTAGATACCGAACACCTCAAAGACTCGCAAGCCACACTCGTGTTCGGTCAGATGAACGAGCCGCCGGGTGCACGTCTGCGCGTAGCCCTGTCCGGCCTCACCGTAGCCGAACAATTCCGAGACCAAGAAGGAGGCAAAGACGTACTGCTGTTTATTGACAACATCTTCCGCTTCACGCAAGCCGGTTCGGAAGTATCCGCACTACTCGGTCGAATGCCTTCGGCCGTAGGCTACCAGCCCACACTGGCATCCGAAATGGGTATGCTGCAAGAACGTATCACCTCCACCAAAAACGGTTCCATCACCTCGGTACAAGCCATCTACGTCCCCGCAGACGACCTCACCGACCCCGCACCCGCCACGACATTCTCGTTTCTGGACGCCACTACCGTACTTTCCCGTAAAATCGCCGAGCTCGGCATATACCCCGCCGTAGACCCGCTGGAATCCACCTCACGTATTCTCGACCCCAATGTCATAGGCGAAGAACACTACAATACTGCACAAGCCGTCAAACAGCTCCTGCAAAAATACAACGAATTGCAAGACATCATCGCCATCCTCGGCGTTGACGAACTCTCCGACGAAGACAAACTCGTGGTGGCACGTGCACGTCGCGCCCAGCGCTTCCTGTCACAACCCTTCCACGTAGCAGAACAATTCACCGGACTGCCAGGCGTGATGGTACCGCTGAACGAGACCATTCGCGGCTTCAAGATGATACTCTCCGGCGAAATGGACCAATACCCCGAGCAATCCTTCCTCAACGTCGGCACCATCGACGAAGCCATCGAGAAAGGCAAACGCCTCCTTGCCGAAGTCAAATAAGTATATATAGACCGCGCATTACGTTCTACAGACACATAAAGACAATGACACTGAAGATAATATCCACCACAGAAATACTCTTCGAAGGCGAAGTCAATATGGTCACGCTCCCCGGAGCCAAAGGCCGCTTCACAGTGCTGCACAACCACGCGGCACTGGTGTCAACACTCGTCGCCGGTGACATCGTCTTTCGCAATGCCACCGGACAAGAAACCACTTACACCGTCTCCGGAGGCATCGCCGATGTAGACAACAACGTCATCAGCGTTTGCATATACTGATCCGAGCACGCCTCACATCACGTTTTCAACAACAAGACCCCACACCAAGCACGCACATGAAACTGCTCACCAAAATACTGACGATACTCATGATGGTCTTCGCCGGAGCACTCAATGCCGCGGCCGCCCAAGAAGGCAGCCACGACAGCGAAGCGCTCAACCCCAAGGAAATCATCTTTGAGCACCTCGGCGACGCCTATGGGTGGGAAGTACCCTTCAACCACCACCATCGCATACCCCTACCCGTAATCGTGCAAGGCACAGACGGATGGCACATATTCTCCTCGGCTCGTGTCGCCAACGGCGCCACATACCAAGACGGCGATGCAACCTTCCGCATAGCCGGCAAAGACAGCCCCTATAAAGGCAAAGTCGTGCAAATCGTCAACGGCCAAGAAATCAAGCCACTCGACATATCCGTCACCAAAAACGTTATGGCACTTATACTGACCATCGTTCTGGTGGTCTCACTGATGCTATGGCTACGCTCGTGGTATCGTCGCAACCCCAATAAAGCACCCCGTCGCGGCCTCGGCGCCATTGAAGCGCTCGTTATGTTCATATACGACAGCGTCATCAAAAGCACACTCAAAGACCGCGCCGCACGATTTGCCCCATACCTGCTCACAGTATTCTTCTTCATACTACTGATGAACCTGCTGGGGCTTATAGTAATCTTCCCCGGCGGTGCCAACCTCACCGGCAACATCGCCGTGACAATGGTACTGGCCACACTCACATTCCTGGTGACAAATATCTTCGGCACAAAACACTACTGGAAAGAAATCTTCTGGCCCGATGTGCCGCTGTGGCTCAAATGCCCGCTGCCCATTATGCCGCTGATCGAAATCTTTGGCATGTTCACCAAGCCCGCAGCACTGACCGTGCGTCTGTTTGCCAATATGATGGGCGGACACATGATAGTACTGGTACTGACGCTGCTGATATTCATATTCTCGGCAGTCAACCCCATAGCCGGCGGAGCAACAACCGTGGTATCAGTCGCATTCTCGGTATTTATGCTACTGATAGACGTTCTGGTAAGCTTCATCCAAGCATACGTCTTCACAATGCTCTCCACCATATTCATATCCTTGGCACAGGAACGCGGACACGATGAAGCACACGCACATCAGCCGGCAGACACAGCCTCAGTGACCCCCGCCACCGTCGCACAAAACTGACATCGGCACAAAAAGACACTTACAAGAAATAACAAAAAAAATACAATAACCACTTCAAAAAACACAAAACTATGTTTGGAATATTAGCAGCAGAAGCCCTCGTAGGACTCGGAGCAAGTATCGGAGCAGCAATCGCCGCCATCGGCGCAGGTATCGGCATCGGCAAAATCGGCGCCGCAGCTATGGAAGCCATCGCCCGTCAGCCCGAATCAGCCGGCGACATCCGCTCGAACATGATCGTCATCGCAGCCCTCGTCGAAGGTGTAGCACTCTTCGCCGTCATCGTCTGCGTACTTGCTTTGTTCGTCTAAGCATCATCCACGCCGCAGAAGGCAGTCACACGGAAGCGCCGGCACCCAAGCCGTGTCGGCGCCCCCGAAAGTGACACCCCGACATTCGCGGCCAAGCATCACAAAAAAACAACACTCGACTACAACACCACGCCTAAACTACCGTTATGGAACTATTTACCCCAGACTTCGGCCTCGTCTTTTGGATGTTCGTAGGATTTGCCATACTTTTCCTAATCCTATGGAAATTTGCATGGCCCACGATACTGAAAAGCGTTGACGAACGCGCCGACCTCATCAACAAGGGTGTGGAATATGCCCAAAACGCCAAAGAGCAACTGGACAACGCTCGCGCCGAGGCCGACAAATACATCACCCAAGCACGCACACAACAAGCCCAAATGCTCCGCGATGCCGACAAGATGAAGACACAACTCATCGAAGAAGCGCGCGCCGCTGCCGCCAAAGAAGCACAGAAAGTGATGGATGCAGCCAAACTCTCCATAGAGCAACAGCAGAAAGAAGCCCAAAAACAACTGCGCAACCAAGTCAGCGAAATCGCCCTCGAAATCGCCGGCAAAGTCGTCAAAGAAAATATGGCAGACCAAGCGGCGCAGTCACGACTTGTCAATACATACCTCGACCAAATCGAGAACAACAACTGATAAACACGCGCACCCGTCTCACCCCAATCGCGAGCCGAAAACCACAACCAACCGATATACGACAATGGATCAAGGACTACTGCCACGCCGCTACGCCAAAGCACTCTACAAATACGCCGTAGAACGCGATGCCGCCGCACAGATGTACACCGCCATGGACACCCTCGCCGGAGCCTATGACGCCAACGCCTCACTGCAAGCGACAATCGCCAATCCCTTTGTCGACAACGGCCAAAAAGCCACGATATTGGCTACGGCCGCACACACCCAGAGCATGGGCAAAGCCGCAGAAACTTTCGACGACTTCGTCAAGCTCCTCGGACGACATCGCCGCATGGACATCATGCGCGAGACAGCGCTCGCATACCTGGCAATATACCGCCGGGAACACAACATATACAAAGTACACATCACCTCGGCAGCCACACTGGCCGACAATGACCGCAATCGCATACAAGCTATGGTCGAAAAGCACCTCCAAGGCGGCACCGCACAGTACTCATATAGCACCGATCCGTCTCTCATCGGCGGATTTACAGTCACCCTGGAGTCGCAACTCCTTGATGCATCGGTGCGCAACGAACTTCAACAACTGCGCCAACGCCTGATACAATGACGGCGCGGCACAATACCAGCAACAACACCCTAACAAGACACATCCACCCACGACAATGATAAACCCCAGCGAAATATCCGAAGTACTCAAGCAAGAGCTTGAAAACGTCAATTCGCACGTCGCCTTCGAAGAAGTCGGCAAAGTGCTCGACGTAGGCGACGGCGTGGCACACGTCTACGGACTGGACAACGTCCGTGCCAACGAACTCGTCGAATTTGAAAACGGCGTCAAAGGCGTCGCCCTCAACCTCGAAGAATCCAACGTCGGCGTCATCTTGATGAACAACGTCAACACCGTTGCCGAAGGCATGAACGTCCGCCGTACCGGACACATCGCCTCCATCGCCGTCGGCGAAGGACTCTTCGGACGCGTCATCAACGTCTTGGGCGAACCCATAGACGGCCGCGGCCCCATAGCCGGCCAACTCATCGAAATGCCCCTGGAACGCAAAGCGCCGGGCGTAATTTACCGCCAGCCCGTAAACCAGCCCCTGCAAACCGGCATAAAAGCAGTCGATGCAATGGTCCCCATAGGCCGAGGCCAACGCGAGCTCATAATCGGCGACCGTCAGATAGGCAAAACAGCCATCGCAATTGACACCATCATCAACCAGCGCAAAAACTTCGAAGCCGGCAAACCCGTATACTGCATATACGTAGCCATCGGCCAAAAAGCATCCTCCATAGCGGCCACAGTGGACACACTCCGCCGCAACGGAGCTCTGGACTATACCGTCGTTGTAGCCGCTACCGCCAGCGACTCGGCATCCATGCGCTACTACTCGCCATTTGCAGGTGTAGCCATAGGCGAATACATCCGCGACACCGGTCGCGACGCCCTCATCGTATACGACGACCTCTCCAAACAAGCCGTCGCATATCGCGAAATCTCACTTATTCTCAAACGTCCCTCAGGCCGCGAAGCATACCCCGGCGACATCTTCTACCTACACTCCCGTCTGCTGGAACGCGCAGCCAAGATTATCGACAACCAGGCCGTAGCCGAGAAAATGAACGACCTCCCCGCCGCACTCAAGCCCATAGTCAAAGGCGGAGGCTCGCTCACCGCACTACCCATCATCGAAACTCAGGCAGGCGACGTATCGGCATACATCCCCACCAACGTCATCTCCATCACCGACGGACAGATATTCCTCGAAACAGCGCTCTTCAACCGTGGTATACGCCCCGCCATCAACGTCGGCATCTCCGTGTCCCGTGTAGGCGGCAACGCCCAAATCAAGAGTATGAAAAAAGTGGCCGGTACACTAAAAATCGACCAGGCTCAGTTCCGAGAGCTCGAATCCTTCACCAAATTCGGCGGCGACATCGATGCAGTGACCGCTCGCGTCATCGACAAAGGTCGCAAAAACGAACGACTGCTCATCCAGCCACAATATCAGCCTTGGGCCGTCGAAGAACAAGTGGCCGTCATCTACTGCGGCGTCAACGGCTTGCTCGAAAAAGTTCCCCTGGATCGCGTAGCAGACTTCGAAAAACAATACATCCAACAACTCCGTGCACAGTACCCCGAAGCGCTCAACGAGATTGCCGCAGGACGCATCGGCGATGACGTCACAACCAAACTCACCGAAGTAGCCAACAACGTGGCCGCTCGATTTGCATAAACGACAGACACGACATAAAGTCTACCCCAACCCAACCAACGACAGAACGACAATAAAAAACAATGGCAACACTACGCGAACTCAAAGGACGCATAGGCTCCGTAGCCTCCTCCGAGAAAATCACCGGAGCCATGAAGATGATATCCTCGGCCAAGATGCACAAAGCCGAAGGCGCACTGCGCCGCCTCGTGCCATTCCGCAGCCTCATCAACGACATCATCGCCAACCTGTTGAGCTCGGATGCAACCTTTGCCTCGCCACTTGTGGCCGCACGACACGTCCGGCATGCCACAGTCATCGTCTGGGGTAGCGATGACGGCCTATGCGGAGCCTATAACGCCAATATAGTCAAACAATTGACCGACTACATCACCAAGCTGCGCAAAGACCTTGAAGCAACGGCAAGCATCACCATCTCACCCATAGGCCGCAAAATGGTCAAGGCTTGTAAAGCCATAACCATCGAAGGAGTTACAGTGACCGACCCCCCCGAAAACATCACATCCAAAACCAACGGGGTCGAAGTCGTAGCCTTTGCTCGCGACCTCCAGCAAAACTTTGCCTCCGGCCTTACCGACCGTATAGACATAGCTTACATGTCTTTCAAGACCGCCGGGCGACAGCGCTTCACCGCCACACAATACCTGCCCGTACTCGAAAGCAGCCTGCGAGGCAACGACAACGTCTCGGCCAACGAATCCCGTCCATATCTATTCGAGCCCGACGCCGCCGGCATATTCGACAGCGCACTGCCAATGTTCCTGATGGCGACTATGCAACAGGTATTTACCGAGAACCGTGCCTCCGAGCAGGCCGCACGCATTATGGCAATGCAAAGCGCCAACGACAACGCCAAGAAACTCCTCGAACAACTGCAATTGGAATACAATAAACTGCGTCAACAATCCATCACAACCGAACTCCTTGACATCGTAGGAGGTCAGGCACGCGACTGACGCACCACACCATAACGCAAAACAACAATACAAACCAAACATCAACCGACCGATCAATGGGTAGTATAAAAGAATACTTCACGTCATTAGGCTCCGGAGTGGCAAGCCTCGTAAAAGGTATGACCGTAACCGGCAAAGAATTCATCACGCCTAAGATTACAGAACGTTATCCCGAAAACCGCGAGACACATCACCCCGCGCCACGCTTCCGCGCCATACTCCAATTTGTGTATGACGACAAAGGCAACCATAAATGTATAGCTTGCGGCACATGCGAACGCGTATGCCCCAACGGGACCATAACCATCACCACCAAGGAAATACCCGCACTTACCCCCACCGGCAAGAAAAAAGTTCTGGACAAATACACCTATGACCTGGGAAGCTGCACCTTCTGCCAACTCTGCGTCACCAACTGCCCCACACACGCCATCGAATTCACCAACGACTTCGAACAAGCCGTGTTCACCCGCAGCAAACTGGTCAAGACGCTCAACTACCTGCCCGAAAAAGAACAACCCGTGCCCACACCCGAGCAGATAGCCGAATACAAGGCCAAGATGCTCGAAGCCGCCAAAGCCAAGGCCGCTGCCGCCGCTAAAGCAAAAGCAGCAGCTGCCGCCAAAGCCGCCGAAGCCCCGGCCACCCCGGTGCAACCCGCCGCGCCCAAACCCACGCAAAACGAAAAATAACACAATATAATGGAATCATTAGGAAGTATCATCATGTATGTCATCATCGCCCTGTCGATGATTGTATTCTCGGTACTGGCCGTGACCACGCGCAAAATACTGCGTGCTGCCACCTTCCTGCTCTTTACCCTCTTCAGCGCCGCCGCCCTGTATTTCCAGCTCGATTACGAGTTTCTCGGCGCGGTACAGATTGCGGTATATGCCGGCGGTATCGTGGTATTGTTTGTATTCTCAATACTATTGACAAGCAAACCCGGCCACAATAGCGAGAAGCTCACCTCCAAGTCGCGCAAAGCCGGCCTGCTGGCAGCCTTGGCCACAGCCATCGTATGCGGTTACACTTTAGTGAGTCGCTGCACGCTCTTTGCCAAAGCGCCCGAGATGACCGACCCCACAATGGACCGTATCGGAACGGACATCCTCGGTTCCGGCCCCGGTCAATACCTGTTGCCCTTCGAAGCCGTCAGCATCCTGCTGCTGGCATGTATCATCGGCAGCGTAGTGATTGCACGTAAACGTTAAGCCACCACGACTATGGAAATTACAGCAATATATTACCTGATACCCAGCCTGATAATGTTCTGCGCCGGAATCTACGGATTTATCACCCGCAAGAACATGATAGCCATACTCATCTCGCTGGAACTGATGCTCAATGCCGTCGACGTCAACTTCGTCGTATTCAACCGCTACCTCTATCCCGGCGCACTCGAAGGCATGTTCTTCACGCTTTTCGCCATCGCCATAGCAGCGGCCGAAACGGCTCTCGCCATCGCCATTATTATCAACATCCACCGTGCCACTCATAACATCGATGTGCGCACCCTTAACGAAATGAAATTCTAACAACAGTCATGGATATCACATTCCCGCTGCTCATTCTGTGCATACCCCTGTTCATGTTCCTGCTGCTGGGTATCGCCGGATACAAAATGAGCCACAAAATGGCAGGCATCTTAGGTACTGTCGGCATGGGTATTACAGCCATCCTGGGCTACACAGTAGCACTGACATACTTCTTCAGCGGCAACCCCGAATTCATCAACGAATCGGGCCAACGCCTCCAATACATCGTATTCAACTTCGACTGGCTGGCCTTCACCGATGATCTGGTGATACGCCTGGGCTTCTACCTTGACTCGATTTCGGCAATGATGCTCATCGTCATCACCACCGTATCGTTTATGGTACACCTCTACAGCCTCGGATACATGCACGGCGAACGCGGCTTCCAGCGCTACTACGCATTCCTATCGCTGTTCAGCTTTTCGATGCTCGGCCTGGTAGTAGCCACCAACATTTTCCAGATGTACATCTTCTGGGAACTTGTAGGCGTCTCTTCATACCTCCTCATCGGATTCTACTATACACAACACGCAGCCGTCTCCGCATCCAAAAAAGCGTTCATTGTCACTCGTTTTGCCGACCTTGGATTCCTCATCGGTATCCTTGTCCTGTCGTTCTACAGCAAGACATTTGACTTCGCCGCCCTCACCACCAACCCGATGGAAGCCCTCGGCGGAGCTGCCGGCACCACCTTCCTCGGCGCTTCGGTACTCACCTGGGGTCTGGTACTCATCTTCATCGGCGGTATGGGCAAATCGGCAATGATGCCCCTGCACATCTGGCTGCCCGACGCTATGGAAGGCCCCACCCCCGTATCGGCACTGATCCACGCCGCCACCATGGTCGTCGCAGGCGTCTTTCTGGTAGCGCGCATGTTCCCGGTATACATCCTCGAAGCCTCAGCCACCACATTCGTAGCAATCATCGGTGCCGCCACAGCCTTTTATGCCGCAGTCGTAGCCTGCACACAGCTTGACATCAAACGCGTACTCGCCTTCTCCACCATATCCCAGATAGCATTTATGATGGTAGCCCTCGGCGTTGCCGGTCTCGGTATGGGCGAGGTCAGCCACCACGGCCTCGGATACATGGCCTCGATGTTCCACCTATTCACGCACGCCATGTTCAAGGCCCTGCTCTTCCTCGGAGCCGGCGCACTGATACACGCAGTACACTCCAACGACTACACCGCCATGGGCGGTCTTCGCAAATATATGCCCATCACCCACTGGACATTCCTTATCGGCTGTCTTGCCATAGCCGGTATACCTCCTTTCTCGGGCTTCTTCAGCAAGGACGAAATCCTTTCGGCCGCATACGCATGGAGCCCCTGGATGGGCGTCTGGATGACCATGGTGGCCGCCCTCACGGCATTCTACATGTTCCGTCTGTACTACCTCATCTTCTGGTGGAAGAAACACGATACTTCTCACCACACCCCGCATGATGCACCTTGGACAATGTCCGTGCCACTGATATTCCTTGCCGCAGTATCTTGCGTCGCCGGATTTATCCCCTTCGGGCACTATGTCACCTGGGACAATATGCCTTACGACATCCACCTCGACCCGACCATAGCCATCACCAGTGTAGTTATCGCTATAGCCGCTATAGCACTGGCCACGGTAATGTATCGCAAAGAAAACGCCATACCCGCTCGCCTGCGTGCAGTCATGCCGCACCTCTGGGAATGGGCTTTCCACCGCTTCTATTGGGACGAACTTTACATGTTCATCACCCACAAGATTATCTTCAATCTCATCTGCCGCCCCATAGCATGGTTTGACCGTCACATCATCGACGGAACCATGGACGCCCTTGCCAATATCACCAACAAGGCCTCCTTTGCCATCCGCGGCCTGCAGTCAGGTCAGATACAGGCATACGTTCGCGTATACCTTATAGGTGCCCTGCTGCTCGGAGTCATCACTATCATAGTTCTGTCTCTTGCCTAAGCCCAATACAACGGTGTAAAATCTTAAAAACAACGCAACAATGTTTAGCAACATTCTGATATACTTCGTAGTCATCCCGCTGGTAATGATGGCTGGACTGGCTCTGAGCAAAAACATCAAGCAGATACGCGCCGTAGCCGTAGCCGGGTCCTCGGCACTGATAGCCCTATCCGTGTACCTGCTCGTCGAATACCTGCAACAGCGTGCCGCCGGAGCCACCGATCCAATGCTCTTCGTAGGGTCTTGGGAGTGGTTTAAGCCGCTTAACATTCACCTCGCCGTCGGCGTCGACGGTATATCTATAGCTATGCTGCTGCTGTCAAGCATCATCGTCTTCGCCGGCAGCTTCGCATCATGGAAAATCGAGCAACCCAAGGCATTCTTCCTGTGGCTCATACTTCTGTCCACCGGCGTCTTCGGCTTCTTCATCAGCATCGACCTCTTCACAATGTTCATGTTCTACGAAGTCGCCCTCATCCCCATGTACCTCCTTATCGGCGTTTGGGGCTCAGGGCGCAAGAACTACTCGGCAATGAAGCTGACCCTGATGCTCATGGGCGGCTCGGCCTTCTTGATGCTCGGCCTAATCGGCATATACTACCACAGCGCGCCCGAAGGGCAGCCCCTGACTTGGAACATCCTCGAAATCGTCCAAAACGGAGCCATCTCCCACGGCTGGCAGACATTCCTGTTCCCGATGACCTTCGTAGGCTTCGGCGTACTGGGCGCGATGTTCCCCTTCCATACATGGTCGCCTGACGGCCACGCCTCGGCCCCCACGGCAGTATCCATGCTTCACGCCGGCGTACTTATGAAGCTCGGTGGATACGGCTGCTTCCGCGTCGCCATATATTTGATGCCCGAAGCCGCCAACGAACTGGCTTGGATATTCCTTATCCTCACCGGCATCTCCATAGTCTACGGTGCATTCAGCGCCTGTGTACAGACCGACCTCAAGTACATCAATGCCTACTCCTCGGTATCCCACTGCGGCATGGTACTCTTTGCAATACTGATGCTCAATACCACAGCAATGACCGGTGCAGTTATGCAGATGCTTTCGCACGGCTTGATGACAGCCCTCTTCTTTGCTCTCATCGGTATGATCTACGGACGTACACACACCCGCGACATCCGACAGATGGGCGGACTGATGCGCATTATGCCTTACTTGGCCGTATGCTACGTCATCGCCGGTATGGCCTCGCTCGGTCTACCCGGCCTTAGCGGCTTCGTGGCCGAAATGACCATCTTCGTCGGATCGTTCCAGCACGCCGACCTCTTCCACCGCATATTTACCATTGTGGCCTGCGCATCCATCGTCATCACAGCCGTGTACATCCTTCGCGTTGTCGGCAAACTGCTCTTCGGCCCGGTACAAGACAAACATCACCTGTCGCTCACCGATGCAACATGGTGGGAACGCCTCTCCACGGTTACGCTCACTGTATGCGTAGCCGCCATAGGTTGCTTCCCCAACTTCTTCGCCGACCTCATCCGCAGTACATTCTCCGTTGACATCTTCAGCGTTTTGGGTATGACACCCGTAATACCGGGCGTAGGATGAACATTGATATAACGACATTATTCAGCATCCACATATAGCATACTTAGCAATGGATTACTCACAGTTTTTAGCAATGAAGCAAGAGATCGGACTCATCGTAGTCTTCCTCTTGGTCTTCCTCTACGACACCTTTATGCCCAAGAAAGCACAAGGGGCTCTACCCATTGTCGCCATTATCGGTATGGTAGCCCTCACCGTCTTGGGACTCTGCTCCTGCATGCTCGGCTCGGGCGAATTCACTTCAGCTTTCGCCGGTATGTACGAGACCTCACCCGAAATTTCAGCCATCAAGACCATCCTAAATATAGGCGTAATCATCGTGCTGGTACAGTCGCTCAAATGGGCCAACGGCGAACTGATGATAGTACGCCGCGGCGAGTTCTTCGAGTTGTTACTCGTGACACTCTTCGGCATGTACCTCATGATTTCGGCACGTCACTTCCTGGTATTCATCATCGGCCTCGAAAGCGCCTCGCTGCCTCTTGCAGCTATGGTCGCCCTCGACAAAAATCGTTACGAAAGCCACGAAGCCGCCGTCAAGTACATTCTTACCGCCGTATTCTCATCAGCTATATTCCTGATGGGTCTGAGCTTTGTATACGCGCTCACCGGCTCGTTGTACTTCGATAAAATATACCTCGCCATCAGCGGCGTCAACTCCACCATGCTCATCCTGGCCTTGGCCTTCGTCATCTCCGGCATAGGCTTCAAACTGTCACTCGTGCCCTTCCACCTCTGGACGGCCGATGTATATCAGGGAGCTCCCACTTCGGTCACCGCCTACCTCAGCGTCATATCCAAAGGCGCGGCAGCTTTCGCCTTCATGTGCGTGCTTGCACAGGCTTTCGGCAACATCTACAGCCAAGTTTGGGAATGGATGCTGTACACACTCATCATCCTGACCATCACCGTAGGCAACCTCTTTGCCATACGCCAGCGCAACATCAAGCGCTTCCTGGCATTCTCGTCCATATCGCAGGCCGGATACATTATGCTCGGCATCATCGCCCACAACGTCATGGGCACCGCCGCAATGATGTATTACATTCTGGTATACATCTTCTCCAACCTCGCAGCCTTCGGCGTCATCGCCGCCATCGAGAACTTCTCCGGCAAGGTATCCATTGATGACTACCGCGGACTGTCCAAGACCAATCCCCGACTGTCGTTTGCAATGATGCTGGCCATGTTCTCCCTCGCCGGCATCCCGCCCTTCGCAGGCTTCTTCAGCAAATTCTTCATCTTCACCGCAGCCATCAACCAAGGCAGCATTGCAATCTACGTACTGGTGCTCATCGCCCTCATCAACACCATCATTTCCCTGTACTACTATCTTCTGGTGGTCAAGGCAATGTATATCAGCGAAGAGCCTTGTCAGATCAAACGATTCCGCTCGGCATTCTCCGAGCGCCTCGGCCTCGTGATTACCGTCGGCGGCATCCTGCTGCTCGGCATCGTAAGCCCCGTATACGACTGGCTGCTCGGCGTTGCAGGCGACAGCATCTTCAACGTATACTTCATCCAATAAGCGAGTAATCCCCATACATACGACGAGCGACCGGTTCTTATGAATCGGTCGCTCGCTATTTAACCACTCCGCAACAGACGGCTATTAGTCTTCCGTTGCAGACGGCTAAAAATGGGTCTAAACGGTTATGCAAACATCTGTCGATTAGTGAGCCTTCGCACGCTTGAGCCGAGAATAAGCAGCAGCCATGCGCGTGTGGTAGCCGCGAGCAGCGTATGACGGACCATTATAGCCACGGGCAAAAGCACTCCAATTGCGCGCTTGTAACGCCGGTAAGAGTCCCGATTTGCGTATAAAGGTAGCGAAAAGTTCCAGCTGGTCGCGCTCGCTGCGCGACATCAGTCGCACAAACTCGTCCGGGCTGTCCGCTCCGCACTTTTTCCAATTGAACCCTCCGATTTGGAACATCCCCCAAAACGTGCCTTGTATTGCCGAAAGATCGTGTATGGTGCGTGCCGCATCCAGACGTGCTTGCTGGCCGGCTTGCTGCGAACCATAGCGCGCCGAATTAGGACGTGCAAACACAACCGAATGGCTGCGTCTGTACTTGCCCAAAGCCACACCGTTGCGAGCGGCAAAACGACGGAACATACTCAGGTCGAAATTGATCAGCGGCTTACCTTCGGACCAAAAACCTTGGTGCGTCTTGCCGGCTTCAATTTCGACTACGGCCTTAATGGCGGCCACCTCGACATCCATCTCGGCCGCTACCTCGACAAAATCATCTTCGGTCAGACGCCCGTGCCTGTACTCGGGCGCAAGTTCCAACGGTATTGTGTCGCCATCAACACCGATGGTATACCTAAGCACGTCCGAAGGCTCGATTTTGTCGGCACGTAAGGTGTCGGTAGCGGCAGACGTAGTCTTAGTTCTCACACTCTTGGAATGGGCACCCTTGGCATTGTGCCGTGGGCGCGCAGCCGACAGCGCCGATAGTGCCGACAGCGTCACCGCGGCCGAGACAAGTATGCAATAATGTAGTTTCATGGACTAATTGGTATTGGGCGCCTGTCTAAGCAGGCGCAGGACTCAAAAAAACAAAAAAAACATCCGTGCTGTCTGACGAAGGTCTCGGCACGGATGTTTTTGTCTATACTATCAATCTTTGAGGTCGGCGACCTTTTCGATGGTGCGGCGCAGCTGGCCCCAGAAACGTTCGACAGCGGGAATATTCATACGCTCGCTGGGCGAGTGTACGCCCTGCAATGTCGGGCCGAAGGAAGCCATATCCAGATGCGGATACTTCTGCAGGAACAGACCGCATTCCAGGCCGGCGTGTATGGCCATGATGGCGGGCTTGATACCGTAGAGCTCCTCGTAAGCATCCGAAGCAATCTTCATGATGCGCGAGTTGAGGTTGGGTGCCCATCCGGGGTATCCGTCTCCGTGCGTCACTGTGGCGCCGGCGAGGGTGAACACAGCTTCGACACGATGTGCGATGTCCCATTTGCGAGATTCTACAGACGAGCGTTGCGAGGTGGTCACGAGGATTTCCTCATCGGGACGCATCTTGACACTTGCCAGGTTGGTGGAGGTCTCTACAAGGCCTTTGATTTCGCGGCTCATCGAAATCACTCCGTGAGGTGCCGAATACAGTGCGTCTATAAGGCGACGCGTCGTGTCTTCGTCCACAGCCATCTCGGGACGGTCCACGCTGTCGAGCGTAAACTCGATGGTCGGCTCAAGGTCTTTATACTCGTTCTTGACTTCTGCTACATAGCGGTTGAAGGCGGCTACGACCTTCTCTTTGCCGGCTGTATTGACGCCGAAGATTGCATGAGCTGCACGCGGAATGGCGTTGCGCAGATTGCCGCCATCAATTTCGCACAAGGACAATTCATGCTCTTTGCTCAGTGCCCACAGGAAGCGAGCCAGCAGTTGTACCGCATTGGCGCGTCCCAGGTGTATATCGCCGCCGGAGTGTCCGCCGAGACCCTTGCTGATGTCGAATTTGAAGTAATGGAAGTCGGTGGGCGCAAACGAACGTTTGTACTTGAATACGCAAGTGGTATCCACACCGCCGGCACATCCTACGAAGATCTGGGCATCGTCCTCGGAGTCAAGGTTGAGCAGGATGCTGCCGTGTATCATATCATCGCCGAGGTTGTACGCACCGGTAAGACCGGTTTCTTCGTCTACCGTGAAGAGGGCTTCCAAAGGACCATGTACAAGATTCTCGTCTGTAAGGGCGGCAAGTGCGCCGGCAATACCTATACCGTTGTCAGCGCCCAGAGTGGTGCCATCGGCATGCAGCCATTCGCCGTCGACGATGGTGGTGATGGGGTTGTTTTCGAAGTCGAAAGACTTGTCGTTGCTCTCGCATACCATATCCATGTGCGCCTGAAGGATGATGCCGGGAGCCTGCTCGTGGCCTGGCGTCGCCGGTTTGCTCATCAGGACATTACCTACAGCGTCTGTCTTGGCAGCTAAGCCGTGCTTGGCGGCAAAGTCCAGTAGGAACTGACGAATCTTACCCTCCTTCTTGGATGGACGGGGGACCTTGGTGATTTGGTCGAAGATGCCGAAAACCTCGGCCGGTTTCAAATCTTTTATTGTCATAATGGTATTTGTTTTGGGGTATATAACTCGTATTGAATTATGCCGGCCTCGTAGGCCTTACGCGCATGGCATTTGTAAAGATTGTTAAAATCGCGCGTATTTCGCCCCCTAAATTACAAAATAAAATTGATATATAGCTAAATTCCGCCCTAACTTTATTAAATTTGCATATCCAAACGCAAGACATAGGCATTATGCGACTGTTGATACTGACAATGATACTGCTGCTGGCGGCACTTCTGCTGCTGGGTATACGCGTATTGTTTGTCCGCGGAGGTCGCTTCCCGTCGTCACACGTACACGACAACGAAGCCCTGCGCCGTCGCGGCCTGGACTGCGCCACTCATGAAAAAGAATCTAAATAATCACACATATAAACTATCTAAAAGCCAAAAATGAAAACAATCCTTTATGCCGTTGCGATACTCGCATTAGGAGCCACCACCGCATGCGGAGGCAACGGCGAAGCCGATGCCAAGAGCGACTCGCTCAAAGTCACCCCCGTCAAGAAAGTTAAGGCCGAATCTTTTGCCGCCACCACCAATATACGCTATATCGACCGCGACACGCTGCTTTTTAAGTTTGACTACGCACGCCACACTATGGACGAGTGCCACCAGATAGCCGTAGCATTGCAGCAGTACCAGAACGAACTTGGTGCACAACTCCAGAGCAAGCAAAACGCCATTCAGGAAAAAGCCAAGAACAACGGATACCTCAGCGAAGCCAGCTACAACGCCGACCTCAAGGAATTGCAAAACCTCGACCGCAGCCTCCAAAACCGCTATGCAGCACGCGCCGACAAGGACAACCGCCGCATCAACGAACTCACCAAGGCCGCCAGCGATTATATTGACAACTTCTTGATCGAATACAACAAGACCAAGAAATACGATGCCATACTTGACCGCGCCGCCGGTCTGTACTTCAATCCGGCACTCGACATCACCGACGAAGTTGTCAAAGCCCTCAACGAAGCCTACAACAAGGCTCAGGAGGATAAAAAATAACCTCTACAATATCCGGTGCAGGACTACTGCGCCACTTCACACTTTGGACCGGCAGTCCGCGCCGCCTTTCAATATAACACTACAAGATGACTACACAAGCCAAAGCCGACACCCTCGTAATCATACCGATGTACAACGAGAAGGAAAATGCGGCCGCCATCATTGATGCCGTACTGGCACTTGACACGCCTTTCGACATCCTCGTGATTGACGACAACTCGCCCGACGGCACCGCCGCCATCGTGCGCGAAAAAATGGGCGAACACCCCGGGCGCGTAGACATCATCGAACGCGCGGGCAAACTCGGCCTCGGCACTGCCTATATCGAAGGCTTCCGCTGGGGCTTGGCTCACGGATATGAGTACATCTGCGAAATGGACGCCGACTTTTCGCACAATCCCAAGGACCTGCCGCGACTGCGCCAAGCCCTGGTAAGCGGACAAGGCGATGTCGCCGTCGGCTCGCGGTATCTCACCGGAGTCAACGTCGTCAATTGGCCCATGGGACGCGTACTGATGTCCTATTATGCCTCCAAATATGTGCGCATAGTCACCGGACTGCACGTGCGCGATACCACCGCCGGATTTGTATGCTACCGCGCCGAAGTACTGCGAGCCATGAACCTGGATGCGATACACTTCAAAGGCTACGCTTTCCAAATTGAGATGAAATATACAGCACACGTACTGGGATTTCGCATCACCGAGGTGCCCATAGTCTTTGTCAACCGTGTTCTCGGAACTTCCAAGATGAATTCGGGCATCTTCGGCGAAGCCCTTTTCGGTGTCATCAAGCTCAAATGGTGGGGCGCCACCGGCCGCATCAAAAAACGTCACGCCGCCACACGGCAATGATAGCCCGGTGAAGTGTGACCATCTGCGTAGAAAGCAGAAGAAACAATGACAACTTTACTGTATAATGCATCCGTTGCCGGAGCCCCCGAAGGGACTCCGGCATACGTGTATATAGACGGAGACATAATCGGCGAGATAGGCCTCGGCACACCTCCGCCCGGGATGGTTGCGAACGAGCGTACCGACTGCGCCGGCGACCTGCTCATACCCGGAGCCATAGACTGCCATGTACACACTCGCGACCCGGGATTAACACACAAGGGAGATATAGCCTCCGAAACCGCTGCCGCACGCGCCGGAGGCGTCACCTCTATAATGGATATGCCCAATACGGTGCCGCCAACGACAACTATGGATCTGATACGCGCCAAGATGGACCGTGCCGCCCGGGTCGCCAATGCCAATTACGCCTTCTTCATCGGCGCCGCCGGCGCTACCAATCTCGAAGATTTGGCTCACGCCGATTACCGCATCGTCCCGGGCATCAAACTTTTTATGGGGTCATCCACCGGTAATATGCTCGTGGATAAGGACGATGACCTGAGACGCCTCTTTGACCTGGCGGCATCGCTGGACGTCATCATCGTAGTCCATGCCGAAGACGAGAACATCATTGCCGCCAACCGCGCACGCATATCCGCGCTATATGGCAACGCCGAAGTCCCGGTACGGATGCACCGCGAAATACGTCCGGCCGAAGCCTGCCTGCGTGCCACCGAACGCGCCATCGCACTTGCCAGGCAATACGGCACTCGGCTGCATATCGCACACGTCACCACCGCCGACGAGGCGGCATTACTCTCCGACCAACCGCTATCGCCGTCCAAGCGTATCACCGCCGAAGTATCACCGCATCATCTGCTGTGGTGTGCCGAGGAAGACGGCGACAACCCGCGTATGAAGATGAATCCGGCCATCAAGACCGCTGCCGACCGCGAAGCCCTGCGTCACGCCGTCATCGACGGGCGCATCGACATCATCGCCACCGACCATGCGCCACACCTCTTGGCCGAAAAGGCCGGCGGAGCATTACGCGCCGCCTCTGGCGCTCCGATGGTGCAATTCTCAGTCCCGGCTATGCTCGGGCTCTTTGATACAGACACCGTCGTACGTCTTATGTGCCACAACCCGGCGCAGCTCTACGGCATACGACGGCGCGGCAGCATCGCACCGGGTATGTATGCAGACATCGCACGCATACGCCGCGTCACGCCCTATACCGTGCACGATGCGGACGTGGTGTCGCGCTGTGCATGGACTCCGATGGATGGTCGAGCACTCCGATACCGCGTCATTGACACTTGGCTCAACGGCAGTCGACACGGCAAGGCTATGCCCCTCGAATTTGCACGATAATGGTGATATACGCCGCTCCTTTGCAAGGATACACCACCGCCTTATGGCGGCGTGCCCATGCCCGGCTGTGCGGCGGCATTGACGCCTATTTCACACCCTTTGTGCGTGTTGAAGGCGGACAGCCGTCGGCACGCGCATTGCGAGATGCCGCCGAGGACCGCAACGCAATACCTCAAATCATCTTCCGCGACATTGCCGAATTGCGCATACTCTGCGACAGCCTGGCAGACGCCGGATACACGGCCATAGATCTGAATATGGGATGCCCCTTTGTGCCGCAGGTGAAGCACGGACGCGGTGCTGCAGTCATCACCGACATCCCGCTGCTGGAAGCCGTAGCCACGGACATCTCCGGCAGATATGCCGGTATATCTTTTTCGGCAAAAATGCGATTGGGCATAGACGACCCTGAGCAATGGCGTGCGGCAATGCCCGTCATCAACGATATGCCGCTACATCATCTGTGCATACATCCGCGCACGGCCAAGATGCAATACGGCGGCTCGGCCGACATCGAAGCCTTCGCCCGAATTGCAGACACAACTACGCACAGCATCGTCTACAATGGGGATATTCGCACATCGGAACAGGCCAAGGCTCTGTCTACACGCTTCCCCTCGCTCTACGGCATTATGATCGGCCGCGGCCTCTTAGGCCGCCCCACCCTCGCCGCCGAAATCTGTCAAGGCCGGGAATATGACGAGGCACAACAGCGCCGAGCTTTCATCGCCCTGCTCGACGCCGTGTATGCCGAAGCATGCGCCCGATACTGCGGCGCCGCCCAAATCTTGGCGCACGTCAAGCCTTACTGGGAATATGCCACAGCATTCACAGCCGAACGACGCCCACTCAAGGCCATAGCCAAGGCCCATACACTTGCCGCATACGAGGCCGCCGTAGCATCGCTGCGGCAATAAGACAAGTGCATCGAGGCACACCGACTTCCCTCGGCGGGCGTTCACCGAAAACGCGACTTACCACCAACCGACACAATACGACAGCGGGCCGCATCCCGAAATGGATGCAGCCCGCTGCAATTATTTGGCTGTCAGTCTATGGCTGATATTAGCGAACAAGAACCTTGGTAGCTTTCTTGCCCTGTACGCGGATGTAGAGACCGTTGGAGGGATTGGCTACGCGTACACCTTGCAGGTTGTAGTATACCACGGGAGCGTCAGCGTCCTCGGCGATGATGTCGGATACGGCGGATGACTTTTTGCCCTTAACGAGGATGTCCTTAATCTGCCAGCCACCGCATACGGTGCCGTCAGCTACGTAGTGATAACCTACCTGAATCTTCTTGCCTTCGTATGCACCAAGGTCGATGGTGTAGTCGTCTACGTATGTCCATTTGCTCATCATTGTCTCGGGAGCGGGAGCGGCGGTCAGGACGGTCCATTCGGTTGCACCTTCCTCGCGTACTACGATTGTGAAGTATTCGGGGATTTGCTCTACAGTGAGGTATCTGTATGCAAACGTCTGTGTAATCGAGATGGGTTTGATGCGTTCGGTCAGGTCGAATACGGGCGAAACGGCGTATGCGTCAGCAGTTTTGTCTGTCAATTCGAAAGCATTGCCGGTCATACCATAGTCGGAGAATTCCCAGGGATTTTCGCCTTCACCGGCTTCGAAAGTGAAGTTGCTGGCTTCGGTCTTGCCATCGTTTTCGTAAACGATATTGGCATTGTCCGTAACGGTGAGTGTGTAGGAAGCTTCGCCGGCCTTGTATTTGTCTGTAGCCTCGGTAACGGCCTTGATGGTGGTCGTGCCGGATGCAACGAGCTTAACCTCGCCGGTGGCAGCGTCTACGGTAGCCACTTCTTCGTTGGAGGAAGAATATACAACGGCTGCATCGGTAACCTTAGTCAGCGCGTTAGCGGGAACAGCTTGGCTGAGGTCTACGGTAACAGCTGCATTTGCGAAAGCCAAGCCGGCATCGGCGAGAGTGGAACCGCCCTGTTCCGTCACAAATACAATCTTTGAGATCTGAGCGTTGTATTTGTTGGTTACCTGAAGAGTGTACTTGGTGCCTGCAGCCTGATAGTCTGCGGGGATTTCAAAGGCAAAGTCCGCACCCTTGGTATCCAGCTTTACGTCTTCTTGGATTGCTTTTGTTCCGGCAAGCAGAGATACTGTAACGTTCACAGAAGCGTTTGAACCGGTAGTTATTGTGAATTGCGTGCAGTTGTCAGGAAGAGTGAATGCCACAGATCCTTTGGGCGTTTTGTTCTTGCCGGAAAGCTGCAAATAAACAGCTTTGCTATATGAACCTTTCTTGCAGTTTATGAACTCGAAGTCAACACCATTGATTTTAGCTGTTTCCGCGGTGGCAGATTCTGTTGAGGGCAGAAGATCGGCAGTCGTCTCGTCTGCGAAGTTGACAGTCACTGTTTCGGCCATAGAGAATGTGCCGGTGAGAACGACAGCAGCGAGGCTGAGTAAAAATTTTTTCATAAGTTTTTGTTTATTGATTAGTATTTGGTTGATGTTGTATATTCGAAATAAATCGGGTATAACAAGTTTTGCTTTTTTCTTTTTAGGACAAGAAGAACCTCTCCTCTCTTTCGGGAGCACAAAGGTAATCATTATTTCCAATAAGCAGGATGTATAAACTGTTAAATTTTAGAATACTTACCATATAATTCAACCGATGCGCCACACACACCGCCTTAAAGCCTGCAATTATGGCCGAGAATCCCATTATTGCAAATTTAGGTTAACAATTCGTAATTAATGTATATATCATTGATCCCCTAAATAATTTTTGATACCTTTGCATTGTCAAAAAGAGAGACTATAGACATCTATCAAATATAGCATCTAAGTACAATAATAAGTGAATCATAGGTTTTAGGAAATAGGCAGCTTGCGAAAGTCGCCTATTTCCTTTTTTCTTGCCCAACACAAGCCCCGGACATTACGCTATACCAATCCTCGATGTCTCGTATTCAAACATTTTGTGCACTACAACCGCAAGCCGATTTACGCTCTTACATCCGTGCACCATATCAGCCAAACGCTTGCCCTTTTGCCGGAATTTACGTACTTTTGCACCAAAGTAAAAAGAAACACACATACAATTATGGCAAAAGTAGGAGATACTGTGCGCTACCTCAACGCCGTGGGCGGTGGACGCATAGTCCGCATCGAAGGAAATATTGCCGTGGTAGACGACGACGGCTTCGAGACTCCGGTACTGCTGCGCGAATGCGTGGTAGTATCCACTGATCAAAATACACGTATGGGCGCCGCCATTGAGACGCCGCAACCATCCAAACAGGCGCAGTCGCAAACCGCACCTACGACACCTACGACGCAGCCCGCCGTCCCGGCCGAGGCAGCTATCGAAACGCCCGGCGGCGACAGCCTCAATGTCGTCCTGGGTTGGGAAGCCGGCGACCTGCGACACATCGGCACCTCGGGATACGACTGCTATCTTATCAACGATTCCAACTACTATCTCGATTTTGTCCTGATGGCACAGCGTGACGGCGAGGATGTATGGAGCACGATATACGCCGGTACAGTCGAGCCAAATATCCAGTTGCTTGTAGGTGAGCACACTTCCGAGGTCGTCTCGGCACTGGACCATATCCGCTTTCAGGCTTTGGCTTACAAGCAAGGCCGGACATTCCAACCCAAGACGCCGTTGGACGTGCGCATCAATATCGACGCCACCAAATTCTTCAAGGTACATTGCTTCAGACCCAACGAGTATTTCGACACTCCGGTGCTGGCCACGGCATTGGTTACCAATGACGTCCCGGCAGACAATGCAGCCAAACGCGCCGACGATACCGCAAAGGCATTGCGCCGTGCCCTCGAAGAAAAGAAACGCGCCGACCGCCGCCCGGTACGCCGCCGCCCGGTGGCCAGGGCCGAAGACAATGACGCCGACCCGTTGGAAGTAGACCTCCATATAGACAGCCTGCTGGACACTACCGCCGGAATGTCCCCCGCCGATATTCTCAACTATCAGGTGGACACTTTCCGCCGAATTATGGACGCCAATCTGCGCCGCCACGGACGCCGTATAATATTCATCCACGGCAAAGGCGAAGGCAAGTTGCGCCAAGCGCTCATCAAAGAACTGGAGCATCGCTACCGCGGACAAGATATCCAAGACGCCTCGTTCCAGAAATACGGCTTCGGAGCCACTCAGGTCACTATACGCTGAAAGAAAGCTGCCATTGCCTTAGTCGAAGGACCTAAGGTACAACGGCCCGCACCTCTCGCGCAACATTCAACCGACACGCACATATTATGATACTATATTTCAGCGGAACGGGCAATACGCGGTATTGCGCCAAGGCATTAGCCCAAATACTGGGAGACAGCGTTTTTGACATATCTCCACGACAGCGCGACGGCGACATACCGGACAACGCCTCCACTCGGCAGCGCATCGTATGGATGTTCCCGATATACAGTTGGGGCGTGCCGCCGGTGGTCGTCGAATATATGCGTCAAGCCGACATCTCCGGAGCATCCGAAGTGCCGCACTACATGGTGGCCACCTGCGGCGACGATGCCGGCAATGCGGCCAAAATGTGGCGAAGGCTTGTTTCTGTCCGCGGATGGACGCCCCGATCGGCATACACCATCCAAATGCCCAATACATACGTATGTCTCCCCGGCTTCGACGTCGACAAAGATGAAATACGACGTGCCAAAATCGATGCAGCGCCGGAACGCATAGCAGCCATAGCCGCAGCCATAATGCAGGACAATCTCTCGGCACAGCCTCACGATATGGTTACGCGCGGATGCTGTGCTTGGCTGAAGACCTCGGTTATATACCCGAGTTTCAAAAACAACGGGGTCAAACCGCAACGCTTCGCCCTCACGGACGTATGCATCGGCTGCGGAGCATGCGCCCGCGCCTGCCCGATGTCAAATATCACAATCGAAAACGGGCATCCGCATTGGGGTCGAAATTGCGCAATGTGCCTGGCATGCTATCACCGCTGCCCGACACACGCCGTGATGTACGGACATGCCACTCGCTCCAAAGGTCAATATCGCGGACCCGAAGCGACATAAACGCACTAAATACCAAAACTGATGAAATACAGCAACGTCACTCGTCGCAATCGCTATGTATATAGTGATGCGGTGCGGAACACTCGTGCAAATTCACATCTATGATAAAATGACGATTGGCCATCCCGGCAATGGTGGTCATCTCATGCGACACGAGCACAATGGTCGTATCGCGTGCCAATTCGCGTATCAAGTCGTAGAGCTGGGCCTCGAAATGCTTGTCTATATAGCTGAGAGGCTCGTCCATCACCAACAACCTCGGATGCGAAATAATAGCGCGGCCCAGCAGTGCTCGCTGCAACTGGCCGCCGGACAACTGCCCTATAGGTTGCTCGGCATGCGCCTCAAGCCCGACGCGGCGTATAGTCTCGTCATACAATCTGCGACGCTCGTCCTTGTCCATATCCAAAGCCAAGAGCCCGGAACTGATGACTTCGTGCACACTTATCGGGAAACGTGAGTCTATCATGTTTTTTTGCGGCAAATAGCCGACACGCACATCACGATTACGCATAACCGTGCCGCACGTGGGGCGCAGCAGCCCTAACAGAATGCGCAAAAGCGTAGTTTTGCCGCCGCCGTTGGGACCGGTGATGGCTATAAAATCGCCCTGACGTACATCAAAGCTGATATTGCGCAGCACCTCGCGTCCGTCCCAGCTCATACCTACGCCGGACAGCGACAATAGCACCTCGCTCTCAGCGGCACAAGGCTTCTCAGCGGCACAAGGCTTTGACGACCGTATACAATTGTCCTTCCCAGTCATAGTCCAATGGATTGATGATTACAAGACGAGCCCCCAACATTTGGTTCATACTTTGGGCCTGACGCGAATCATACTCGCGCTGAAAAAAGAGCACACGCACCCCGGCCTCGCGTGCCTCGGCGGCAGTATGTGCCATTGCCGATGGCGGCATCTCCTTGTTTTCGAACCCTACAGATATTTGCCGCAAACCATAGTCACGGGCAAAGTAGCTCAACGACGGATGCCAGATAGCGAAGGCACGTGTCGGCGCCGATTTCAGCTTCTCCGTCCAAGCACGGTCTAACGAATCCAGCCTTTTCTCAAGAGCCTCGTATCTATTTCGGTAATATTCCTTGCCCTCGGCATCGATGGATACGACAGCCTCGTACATATTGCGTGCAATGATACGCGCATTGCGCACCGATGACCACGTATGCGGATCGGCGATATGTTTGTGCCCTTCGCCATGATCGTGCGTATTGTATATCAGCTTGATACCCTTGGCGCAATCGACAAGATGTACCGTCCGTGGAAGCGTCGAGGCCAAGTTGGTTTCGAAAGGCATGCCACCTATAGTGAAATAGGCCTTGGACTTATCTACATCCATACGTGTACGTATTGTCGGTTCAAAAGTCTCGGGATTGGCGCCTGACGACAGCAGGGTTCGCACCTCAAAGCGGTCGCCCACAATGTCTTCCAGCAAGGCTCGCTGAGGTTCGATACTCACGGTCAGCACCGGGCGTTCGTCCTCCGTGCCGCCGCAGCCGCACACAGCCATAGCCATAGCCACAATGGCCATAGCCATCGGCAGGAATACTCTTATCTTGATATTGTCGTTTCTCATATATATCGAGCGATAGGTCGCAGACTTGCCGCACCATTTTCTTTTCGCAAAGTTACGCATTTTTTTGCTTATCGCCCAGCCTTCACGCCTTTTGCTTGTGTTTGGCCGCTGTTTTTCGAACATTATGGACAGTAGCTGGATTTTTTTGCGTACTTTTGCAGTAGTATGGCGCTGAGGCCTTTCCCTGATAGGCATAAACTCTTATGCCCATCAGGGAAAGGCTCAACACCAGCATTCGCATATCGCGTTGAAATACAATATAATAACATCACATAATCACATCACATTATGTCTCAAATCACACAAGCGGCCGCACTGAAACGGTCCGAAAGACTCCGCGACAAAGCGTGGGCACGGTGGACAGCCCTCGGACTGTTGGCACTGGCAATGTTCTGCTCTTACATCTTCATGGACATCTTGTCGCCTATCAAGGACTTGATGCAATCCGAGCGCGGATGGGATTCCACCGCCTTCGGTACAATGCAGGGCAGCGAAACTTTCCTGAACGTCTTCATATTCTTCCTGATATTTGCAGGCATCATCCTCGACAAGATGGGCGTGCGCTTCACAGCCGTACTTTCGGGCACGGTGATGCTGATAGGCGCAGCCATCAACTGGTATGCAGTCACCGATATGTTTGCCGGTAGCGGCCTGGAAGCGTGGTTCAACGACAACCTCAACTACATTCCGGGCTTCGACGAGCTGGGAATCTCGCCTTTCTATGAAGGTATGCCCGCTTCGGCTAAATTCTCCGCCGTAGGCTTTATGATCTTCGGTTGCGGCGTCGAAATGGCCGGCATCACCGTTAGCCGCGGTATCGTCAAGTGGTTCCAAGGTCGCGAAATGGCCCTGGCTATGGGCAGCGAAATGGCGTTGGCTCGTCTCGGTGTTGCCACCTGTATGATATTCTCGCCGATGTTTGCCAAGATGGGCGGTACCGTGGATGTCTCCCGCTCGGTGGCCTTCGGCGTGGTGCTGCTGCTGATAGCACTCATCATGTTCATCGTCTACTTCTTTATGGACCGTAAGCTTGATGATGCTTCAGAAGAAAAAGACGACCCGTTCCGCATCTCCGACCTTGGCAAAATATTGCGTTCCAGCGGTTTCTGGCTTGTAGCGCTGCTGTGCGTGCTCTATTACTCGGCCATCTTCCCCTTCCAGAAATACGCCGTCAATATGCTGCAATGCAATCTGACGCTTGACGCCCCGGCTGCCGACAGCTTCTGGGCTTCGGACACGGTGACCGTCATTCAGTACGTCATCATGATTGTTGTGGCCGCCGCCTCCTTCGCATTCAATTTCAGCAAGGACAAGGCGCTAAAATACAGCCTTCTGGCCGTGGCCGTCATCGCTCTAATCACCTACTGCTTCTTCGGCTATATGCGCCAGAGCGCCGCCGCCATCTTCGCCGTATTCCCGCTGCTGGCCGTAGGCATCACCCCCATCCTCGGCAAGTACGTGGACTACAAAGGAAAGGCCGCTTCGATGCTGGTCATCGGCTCGGTGCTTCTTATATTGTGCCACCTGACATTTGCCTTTGTTCTTCCTATGTTCAAGGGCAGCCCTGTAGGCGGCGTATGCGTGGCTTATGCGACAATTCTGGTACTGGGTGCATCGTTCTCGCTTGTCCCCGCTTCGCTGTGGCCCAGCGTACCCAAGCTGGTTGACGCTAAAATCATCGGCTCGGCCTACGCACTCATCTTCTGGATTCAGAACATCGGTCTGTGGCTGTTCCCCCTGCTCATCGGCAAGGTTCTGGACGCATCCAATCCCGCGCTGGTACAGGCTGTAGACAGCGGCGCTATGGATGCCGAAACGGCCGCCGTATCCTACGACTACACCAACCCGCTGCTGATGCTCGCCTTCCTCGGCGTAGCTGCCCTGGTACTGGGTCTGATACTCAAAGTCATTGACCGTCGTCAGCATCTCGGCCTCGAATTGCCCAACGTCAAAGCCGAAAACGCCGAGACGGAAGAGGCCGAAGCCGAAGCCGTTGAAATCTGATAATCACCCGATATCCAAGTCAAAACGTTACCATTAGCAGATACTATTCAATGAAACGACTACTGACAGCCTTTGCCATCATAGTGAGCATAGCAACCACTGCCGCCGCCTCGCACCCGGCAGCGCCAAAACGCGAATTTCGCGGCGCATGGATGCACACCGTCTTCCAAGGTCAATATCTGCGCAAAGGCACTACCGAGCTACAGAAATACCTGATTTCGCAACTCGACAGCCTTCGCGCCGCCGGATGCAACGCCATACTCTTCCAGGTACGTCCCAGCGCCGATGCCTTCTACCCCAGCAAGTTGGAGCCGTGGAGCCGGTTCCTCACCAAGGGCGGCAAAGCTCCCTCGCCCTACTGGGATCCGTTGCAGTTTATGATTGAGGCATGCCACAAGCGCGGCATGGAACTGCACGCATGGCTCAATCCATACCGCGTCACCACCACCAAGAACGAAAAATTGGCACCCTCGCATATATACCACCGCGAGCCGTGGCGTTTTGTTACTTACAAGGGCGACAACAAGATGTACTTCGACCCCGGACTGCCCGAAAACCGCAAATTCATCACCGAGGTAGTCATGGACATCGTCAACCGCTATGATGTCGATGGGATACACTTCGACGACTACTTCTACCCCTACCCGGCCAAAGGCATAGACTTCCCGGATGATGCCTCGTACGCCAAATACGGCAAGGGCATGAAACGCGGCGACTGGCGTCGCCAAAACGTGGATCTGCTCATCGAAGAAATTCACAACGCCATCACCTCGGGCGCGAAGCCATGGGTGCGCTTCGGTATCAGCCCCTTTGGCATCTGGCGCAACAAATCCAGCGACCCGCGCGGCAGCGACACCAATGGTCTGCAAAACTACGATGCACTATACGCAGACGTTTTGCTGTGGTCCGAAAAAGGATGGATCGACTACCTGCTGCCTCAATTGTACTGGGAATTGGAGCATAAACGCGCATCGACACTCGTACTGGCTCAATGGTGGAACGACAATGCCGGACCACGACACATGTACTTCGGCCAAGACGTACACAACATCATGAAGCACAAAGACCTGGCTCCGTCAACAGACCCGACGCAACTGCACCATAAGGTGGACCTGTCGCGCTCGCTGCCTAATGTCCAAGGCAATTGCTGGTGGCCTGCATACGCCATCACGGCCAATGTAGGCGGCGTAGCCGACTCGCTGGCCCGCGACATACAAGCCACCGTGGCTCTGCCTCCGACTTATCCGTGGATATGCTCCGATGCACCCGTGGCGCCGGCCAACCTGCGCCGAGCCACCTCCGGACGTCATTGTGCCATCAAATGGGATGTGCCGCAGGCTCGCGGCACCATTATGGATGCCACGCATTTTGTGGTATACCGCTTCCCCAAGGGCACTAAGGGAACTCCCATAGACAATCCCAAGTATATCGTCGATGTCGTGTACTCGGACACTTACTTAGCCGATAAACCGGGCATTTACGTTGTCACGGCCGTCAATCGCACCAACAACGAGTCGTCCCCGTCGCGGCCTCTGACCATCGAATAATTCCGAGCCCTCACAACTCGACATCGCTATGGAACGCATCGCCATTGTCGTACCGGCCTACAATGCCGCCCCTTGGCTTGCCGAATGTCTTGACAGCATTCTCGCGCAATCTTTCGGCGACTGGCAGGCGATAATCATTGATGATGGTTCCACTGACAATACCGCCGATATAGCAGCCGGATACACTCGCCGAGACGAGCGTATACGGCTGATGTCGCGTCCTAATGGCGGACCATCGGCAGCGCGTAACACCGCACTCGATGTCGTCACGGCCGAATACGTCACCTTCGTCGATGCGGACGACACGTTGCATCCCGAGGCATTGCAGCGGCTTATGGACCTCGCCGACGGCCATCCGAACATCCCGGCCGTGGCGTGCTGGTACACCGCACGCCCCTTTGACACATCCGAGCCGCTGCCCGAGGCTCGGCCTCGGATATTGTCGGCACGCGAGGCCATCATAGCCACCCTGCGGCGACGCCCCTATCACGAGCCAATGTCGTGCGCCAAAGCCTTCCGCTCGGACCTTTTTGACGGCCTGCGCTACACCGAAGGACGCCGCTACGAAGATCTTGATATATTTTACAAACTGTATTGGCGTGCCGGAGCTATCGTCCACGACACGGCGCCGATATACTTTTACAGACAGCATTCCGCCAGCTTCGTTCATCGCTGGGACGACCATCGTGCCGATGTCCTTGATGTTACGGACGACATCGTCTCATGGGCCAAAGACTTGGATGACAAAGCGCTCGTGAGCGCTGCCATGGACAGGCGACTGTCAGCACGCTTCAACATCCTGGTAACAGCCGCACGCACGCTGCGAGCAGCGCAACGCAACGCAATTCCAACCGGCACAGACCAGACACAAGCAGCCCCCGGCTGCGACATCGCGGCATTACAGGCCACCGTGGCACGCTGCCGCAAGGACATCGATGCCGACCGCCGGCGCGCACTCCGCGACATACATACACGTATGCGCAACCGCCTTGCCCTACTCGTCCCCACAGGCATCCTTTGCCGCCTCTAACAAGCGCATTGCGCTCGGCCGACACGACACCGACCGTGAACAATCAACAAAAAAAGCGACTTAACGCTTGGCTATTAGCCATTATTTCGATACTTTTGCATCATCATACTTACTGCAAGCACGGCGCGTTTGCCTCGACTTCGATATAACTATGCTTCCATGGTTGTATCGTGTAGAGGTGTCAGTCGTGTCTACGCAATCATATTTCACATCAATACATAGTTATGCATTTATTCAATTGCACTCATTCGTCAGCAGCCAAGGTATTTATTTCTACGCTTTTCGTCCTTCTCGCTACCGCCATATCGTATGCGGCCGAGCCTTCGGGGTCTCTTCCTCTGCTATATATCAACACCGAAAACGGAGCCGCCATAACCTCAAAAGAGGATTACGTGAACGCCTCGTTGTATCTCGATGCCAACGGCGTAAGCGGTGTGGAGCCGGTCGGTAGCGCCGATGCACCTGTATCGCTGAAAATAAAAGGCCGGGGCAATTACACTTGGACCGGATTTGACAAAAAACCTTATCGGCTTAAGTTTGAGAAGAAAGTCGCCATCCTGGGTATGAAGAAAAACAAACATTTCGGGCTATTGGCAAATGCTGATGATGACCTCGGTTTTTTGCGTAACGCCGTTGGCTTTGAACTCAGTCGACGACTCGGGCTGGCATGGACTCCGACAGCCGAGCCGGTAGAGGTATTCCTCAACGGCAATTATATCGGTCTGTATTTCCTCACCGAACTGGTGCGCGTCGACCCGGACCGCGTGGACGTCGTCGAACAAGCGGACAATGCTACCGATGCCGAAGCCGTCACCGGAGGATGGCTCATCGAAATAGACAACTATGACACCGACCCACACGTCGAAATCACCGAGGGCAATGGCGAAAGAATAATCTTCACTTACAAAACGCCCGAGGTTCTGTCTTCGGAACAAGGTTCTTACTTGATTTCCCAGATGACAGCCATAAATGCCGCAATATACGCCTCGGACAAGTCCTCAACCGAATGGGAAAAATACGTGGACATTGATGCTCTTGCACGCTATTACATCGTCCAAGAAATTTTGGACGATTGCGAATCGTTCCACGGCAGCTGCTATATGCACAAGCAATTGGGTAGCGACACCAAATGGGTATTCGGCCCGGTATGGGACTTCGGCAACGCATACAAACGCGGCACCTCGCAGTTCGTTTGGGACAAACCGACTTTCAACCAAACATGGATTGGCGAGATATACAAGTTCCCACGCTTCCAAGCCAAGGTCAAAGAAGTCTGGAGCGAGTTTTGCACCAAGCATTACGCCGACACAAAACGCTATATCAGCGCATTTGCCACAAATATCTCGGCAGCCGCCTCCGCCGATGCGGCACGATGGCCGCGTTACGGCAACAGCGACGAACAGGCTGCAGCAAGTTCGTTCCTCTCCAAATTTGTATCGAAATCCAAATGGCTCGGGCAACAATGGGGATGCCAACCGCCAAGCGATTGGTCCGACTACACAGTGTATCTGCGCGGCAACCTCAACAGCTGGGGATTGTCCAACCCGATGGTTTACAACCCGGACGGTACTTTCACCATCGAGGACATTAAGCTTCAGGGCGAGTTCAAACTTGCCACCGAAGACTGGAACACCGTCGACCTCGGCTCCAACGGCGAAGCCGTAGTCCCCAATACCCCATACGCGCTCAAAGATAAGGGCTCGAACATGTCGCTCAAAGACAACGCAACCATATCCAATGCCAAGATTGTATTGGACCCGAACACCAAGACCATGACCGTAATAGACCTCGGAGCTGTAACCGATATTGAGGCCGATGGCACGACTTGGTCCATCATCGGACGGGCAATACACGCCGACAGACATGTCGACGTCTATACCGCCGCCGGCGCAACCGTTGCCTCGGGCAGCGGCGACATCCATCTGCCCGCCTCGGGATTCTACATCATTTCCGATGGCATAAAGGTGACAAAAGTCATCGTCCGCTAAGCCTGCACAGCGTCCCCCGACATATCTCACACCGACATATCTCATAGCAATCCGCCTCAGCCGCTATCAGACTGAGGCGGATTGCATTAATTTACGTATTTTTAGGCACGGGCCAATTTTTATCCCAAAAGCCTTTTCGTTATAAAAAATAACGCGTATATTTGCCGATGGATGGGATTGCTATGCAATCTTCCAACTTACAACC
>ERZ808252.173-NODE-173-length-66868-cov-16.336851_pt1 | contig 66868 bp, 52 predicted proteins | sample MGYA00521242_ERZ808252 | MGnify/ENA primary metagenome ERZ808252 (study PRJEB31516, sample SAMN03275581) | gut metagenome | biome: mammalia-associated habitat; material: feces | host: Papio cynocephalus | place: Kenya | collected 2012-08-07 ... | reverse complement strand
ATTTTTTACTCTACTTATTTTTTAGGTAAGCGAGAGCGGCAATAACTGTGCCTGCGACAGTAGCAATGCAACTAATAATTGCAGCAACTGCTAAAACAAGGTCTAAAGTCATGCCAGCCTCCCATAATCAAATTTCAGCATAAGCTGATTGAGTTTTGGGAGACAACCGCCTGTTCGGGCAATTTCCAACGATACGATTGTAACATATTTTATTTTTACTGTATATATGTAGAGAATAAATATAAAATCTTTATTGCCTTTTTAAAATCGTGGATATTCTTAAAACTTACTTTGTGTTGTCTTTTTGTAAAATAACAATAAATTACTGTGCATAACAGGAATTTACTTTGTAACTTATGCGGAAAATTCAGTATTATAAAAGCATGGGATGCTTGAAAAAGAAAATCTTTGTTTTATTTTTTTCTATTGCCGCATTTGCATTTGCGGATGAAAATACTATTGAGCTTTCTCTTGAAGACGCAGTAAAAAGCGCGCTAAAAAATAATGTTTCTATAAAGCAAAGTGAAATCAATCTTGATGAAAAAAAACGCGAGTCCACTTATTCATGGAATTCTATAAGTCCGTCGATTTCTGGAACTGGACGCTATTCAAAAAATATTCCAAGTTCTTCTGATGACAAAACCAGTCTTTCCGCAGGAATTTCTTTAAACGCAACTTTGTCGCCTTCTGTTTATACTTCTGCAAAAAACGCCGAGTTGAACTACAGCCAGCAGCAGCTTTCGTATCAAAATGATTTGCGCTCTGTGGAACTTGATGTAAGAAAAAATTATTATTCTCTTCTTTATAAAATTGAAGAAATTTCGCTGAAAGAAAAAAGCCTTGAAACTTCAAAAAATCAATATGAATCAAATTTAGCAAAATACAAGCGCGGAACTTTATCAAGGCTTGATGTTTTGAGCGCGCAGGTTTCGTATCAGAATGATCAGCTTGAACTGAAATCTCTTAATGCGGAAATGGAAAATTCAATCGCTTCGTTTAAGCAGCTTGTGGGACTTCCGCAGAATGCAAAAATTTCACTTTCTGGCTCATTTGAAAATATTCTTAATCTAAAAAATATTTCAATTGAAGGAATGGAGCTTAATTCATTCAGTATTGAATCTTTGCAAAAACAGATTGCCAGCGCAAAAAATTCATTGCTTGCTTCTCGGTTCACAGCTTACGGTCCAAGCCTTTCAGCTTCTTATTCTTACAATTATTCTTCTATTGATGGCGGCTCAAATTGGGACGACAACGGAACTTTGAGTTTGCAGGCTTCGATTCCGCTGGACGGATTTCTTCCGTGGTCAAGCGGTTCTCTTAATGTTCAGTCAAAAAAAGATTCAGTAAAAAGCCTTGAGTTGGAGCTTGAAGATGCTAAAGTTTCGCTTGAAGTAAATATTTCAACTTTGATGAACAAAATAAATCAGTGCTTGGAAAATATTTCTCTTAGAAAAAGCAGCATTGAGCTTGCCCAGACAACTTACGAAATGACTTTGGAATCCTATAGCCACGGAACAAAAGATTTGCTTTCGCTTCAAACCGCTTCGGACAATCTTCTTTCCGCAAAAGTGAATTTAATTTCTGAGGCTTACAATTTGATATGCGCCGTTCTTGACTTGGAGAATGCGGCTGGAATTCCGTTTGGAACTTTGGAGAATTAATTATGAAAGTAAAAGCATCATTTATTGTTGTTTCTTTTGTGTGTGTTTGCATTTTGGCTGGAACTTTTTTTGTGATAAAATTTGCGCCAAAGAAAAATCCGTTTCCTCCAAAAGGCGGACTTCCACAGGAACAGGAAGCAGCGAGCGTAAGAACTATGGTTGCTGAGCAGAAAACATTGCACGCTTATGTTGACACAAATGGAGAAATTGAGTGCGAAAGTTCTGTTGACTGCTATCCTGACATCGGCGGAAAAATTGCGAGAGTCTATGTTGCTCTTGGCGACACTGTAAAAAAAGGAGATGTTCTTGCGGAAGTTGATCCAAGCGAGCCGGGCGCATATTACGTGAACAGTTCCGTTTATGCTCCAATCAGCGGAATGATAACTTCTACGCCAAAAGAAATCGGAACTACAGTCGCGTCTTCCACAGCGATTACAACAATCGGCGATGTTTCCAATTTGCAGATCCGCGCAAAAGTTCCAGAGCGTTACGTTTCGTTTTTAAAGCGCGGACTAAAGGCAACGATAATTCTCGAAGCCTATCCTAATGAAACATTTTCTGCAACGGTAAAAAAAGTTTCGCCAGTGCTTGATTCTCAAAGCCGCACAAAAGAAATTCTTTTGTCGTTCAATAAAACTGATTCAAGAATAAATGCCGGAATGTTTGCAAAACTTACGCTTTTTACAGCTGACTATGCAGGAAATGTTGTGGTTCCGCTAAATTCAGTTGTTGAAAAAAACGGAAAAGACTGCGTGTTCATTTTTAACGAAGATGACAGCACAGTAAGTTTGCGCGAAGTGGAACTTGGAAATTCTGTGGACAATATGATTCAAGTTGTTTCTGGAATTTACGAAGGCGAAAAAGTTGTAGTTGAAGGTATGACTTCTGTTTCTGATGGAAGCAAAGTCCGCAATATATCAAGCGGTTTAAATGCGGAGTAAAAAATGGTCAGCGAAAAAACTCTTGAGCATCCAGTTCTTACACTGATGGTTTTCACGTTGCTTGGACTTATGGGAATTTTCAGTTTAGGCAATACTTCTGTTTCTCTTATGCCGGATGTTGATATGCCGTACTTGATGGTTTCTGCGACTTACGAAAATGCCGGTCCTGAATCTGTTGAAAAATCTGTTACAACTTTGATTGAAGATGCGCTTGTTAGCCTTAGCAATTTAAAGGAAATAACTTCAACATCTTCGGAAGGAAGAAGCAGTGTTTTTCTTGAGTTTAATTACGGAACGAATCTTGACATTGCGACTAACGATGTGCGCGATAAACTCGACCGCATTACAAGAAGACTGCCGGACGATGTAACGCCTACAATTTTTAAAATGGATTCTGACAGCCAGCCAATTATGAGAATTGCAGTGCGCGGAAACCGTTCAGTTGATGAGCTAAAAAAAATTGCGGAAGATCAGGTTGTTGATATTCTTGAGCAGGCGCAAGGTGTTGGACAAGCGGAGTCGATGGGAGGAAGAACCCAGATTGTCCGTGTGGAGCTTGAGCAGAATAGGCTTCAGGCTTACAATCTTACTCTTTCTGAAGTTTCGTCTTCGCTTTCAAAGCAGAATCTTGAAATTGGCGGCGGAACAATCACAGAAGGCTCAATGGATTATTCCATCCGCACAACAGGCGAATACACAAGCATTGACCAGATAAACAACACTGTTATTACAACAAAGAACGGTTACGATGTAAAACTTAGCGATATTGGCCGCGCGTTCATGGGATACAAGGATGCAAGCAATGTTGTTTACATTAATGGACTTCCCGGTGTTTATGTTTCAATTACAAAGCAGTCTGGAGAAAATAGCGTTGCGGTTGCAAATGCTGTCTATGAAAAAATCAGCGAGCTTGAAAAAACTCTTCCTGCTGATATTTCGCTTGAAATAATCCGCGATGATACAGAAAGCATCCGCGATACATTGAATACGCTTTTTGATTCGGCGTGGCAGGGACTTTTGCTTGCGGTTGTAATTCTTTTTGTTTTCTTGTGCGCTATAAAAACCACGATTATCATTGCGATTTCTGTTCCGCTTTCAATTATAATAACAGTTCTGTGCATGAACTTTGCCGGAATTACATTGAACATGATGACGCTCACTGGCTTGATTCTTGGCGTTGGAATGGTTGTTGATGCTTCTGTTGTTATGATTGATAATATTTATTCTTACAGAATGAGAGGCGCAAAGCCAAATGTTGCCGCTGTTCTTGGAAGCTCGGAAATGATTCTTTCTGTTGTGTCAGGAAACCTTACAACAATCTGCGTATTTGTTCCGTTTCTTTTCTTTATGAAGGATTTGGGATTCATGGGACAGATGTTCAAGGGAATTATTTTTACAATTGTAATTGCTCTTGTAAGCAGTTTGTTTGTTGCGATTTTTCTTGTTCCGGTTTTGGCAGGACATTTTCTTCCGATTACAAACAGAAATGAAAAGCCTGTTAAGTCCCGCTTCTTTAAAGTTTTGTACGGAATATTCACAAAGTCGCAGGACATTGTTTCCCTTGGATATGAAAAGCTTCTAAAAAAAGCCTTGGACAATCGCGGCGTTACTGTAGTTGTCTGTGTTACAGCTCTTGTTTTTTCTTTTATGCTGATTCCGACTTTGAGAATTCAGCTTATGACTGGCGGACACGACGACAGCGTTTCTGTAAAACTTGGACTTCCTGTTGGAACTTCGCTTGAAGAAACTACGGATGTTGTTTTAAAATTTGAGGAAATTGTAAAGAGCGAAATCAAAGGCTACAAAAATATAATTACAAGCATCGGCTCAAGCTGGAGAAGTTCAGGCTCGTACAATGGAACGATTCAAATTTCCCTGCCGAATTCGGATGAGCAGATTGACAATGACGAAACAATAAAGCAAAAGCTCAGAAAGCATTTTACTGAATTTGCAGGAGTTGACTTTAGTTTTGGGCAGAGCCGACGCCAGCAGATGACAGGAGATGACATAGACGTTGTTCTTAGAAGCTCTAGTTTGGACAGCGCGCTTAATGTTGCAAAAAAAATTCAAGAAGTCATGGCAGCTATTCCAGACATAGGAGAATCTTCCGTTGATACAGACGAAGGGCTTCCGCAGGTTCAAGTTGAAATTGACCGGCAGCGCGCGTACAGTTTTGGCGTGAATGTTGCTACTGTTGCAAATGAAATTCAGGCTAGCATAGAAGGAGTTTCCACAACGACTTACCGTGAAGATGGAGACGATTATACAGTTTATGTAATGCTCCGTCCGGAAGACAGACAGAAAGTTGTTGACCTTGAGCAGATTTATGTGAACGGCACAAACGGACGTGTGTGCGTTGCCAATTTTGCAAGAGCAGTAAAAGGCTACGGTCCTGTTACAATTAGCCGTGAAAACAGACGCCGCATTGTCCACGTTACTGCTGATATTGTTTCGGATGAAAATGCAAATGTTGTTGAAGAAAAAATCAAGGAAGGAATAAAAAATTCGTTTATTGTTCCAGACAACGTTTCTGTAAGCTACGAAGGTTCTTGGAAAGATGTAAAAGAGCAGACGGCAATTTTTGCAAAAATTATGATTATGGCAATTCTTCTTGTATTTGGTGTAATGGCGGCGACTTACGAAAGCTTTAAAGCTCCGTTTATAAATCTTATGACAATTCCGTTTCTTGCGATTGGTGTTATTCTTATTTACAAAATTACCGGGCAGTCGTTCAGCTTGCTTTCCGCAGTAGGACTTGTAATGCTTGTTGGAATTGTTGTAAACAACGGAATTATTTTGGTTGACTACACGAATCTTCTTGTGGAACGCGGAATGCCGTTAAAGGATGCTTGCTATAAAGCCGGATGCTCAAGGCTTAGGCCTGTCTTGATGACAACGCTTACAACAATTCTTGGAATGATTCCGATGTGTTTTGCTTCAAGCGGAAGTGCGGGAATGGTTCAGCCTATAAGCGTTGCAGTTGTAGGTGGACTTACAAGCTCCACATTTATAACGCTTTTCTTTATTCCTGTGCTTTACACTTTTGTAATGAAAAAAAAGAAAATGCAGCAGCCTGTTGTTCAACTTGCTTTGCCGGAGGAAAAATAAATGCAGCGTGTGGAAATAATTTCAAATAAATCTGTTGAAGACGATATTACTCAAGCTTTGGAAGAATATGTTCCTGATATTTTGTACACGAAGTTTCCGCTTGTTTATGGCCGCGGAGGAAATGACCGCAAGCTTGGAAATACAACTTGGCCTGAAAAAAATTTTGTGCTTGTAAGCTATGTTGAGGATGAAGATTTTCCAAAAGTGCAGGCTGTAATAAAGGCAATAAAGAAAAAATTTTCTGGTGAAGGAATAAAGCTTTTTGCAATAAAAGCAGAAGAGCCGCTTTAAATGAACTACTTTCAATCTTGACGGTAAGGCGTAATTTTGGCATACTAGCTTACATTGTAATTTAAAGCGACTATATGCCGCAGATTGCTTTTGTAGTCTGCGGATTTTTTTTTGAATAGGAAGGCGTGCTATGAAATCAACAAAGTATATTTTTGTTACAGGTGGTGTTGTTTCTGGACTTGGAAAAGGAATTACAGCTGCATCTTTAGGACGTCTGCTCAAGTCGCGCGGACTTAAGGTTGCTTCACAAAAACTTGATCCGTACATCAACGTTGATCCTGGAACAATGAGTCCTTACCAGCACGGCGAAGTTTATGTTACAGATGACGGCGCGGAAACAGATCTTGATCTTGGACATTACGAGCGTTTCATTGATGAAGACTTGAATAAATTTTCAAACCTTACTTCTGGAAAAGTTTACTGGAACGTTCTCAACAAGGAACGCCGCGGAGAATATCTTGGCGAAACAGTTCAGGTTATTCCGCACATTACAAACGAAATAAAATCATTTATTTACAATGTTGGAAAAACTTCCGGCGCAGACATTGTTATTACAGAAGTAGGAGGAACAACAGGCGACATAGAAAGCCAGCCTTTCCTTGAAGCAATCCGCCAAGTTGGTCTTGAAGTTGGCAGTGAAAATTCGCTTTATATACATGTTACGCTTCTTCCGTTTCTTCATGGTTCTGATGAACATAAGACAAAGCCTACTCAGCATTCTGTAAAAGAGCTCCAGGGACTTGGAATTAAGCCGGACATTCTTGTTTTGCGCTGCGATGAAAAACTTGAAGAAAGCATTTTCCGCAAAGTCGCCATGTTCTGCAATGTAAAGCCAGACTGTGTTATTGAAAATCTTACGCTGCCAGTTTTGTATCAGGCTCCGATTATGCTTGAAAAACTTCACTTTTCAGACATTGTTTGCCGCGAGCTGAATCTTTCTGTTCCTCCTTGCGATTTAACTGAATGGAACAATATGCTTGAAAAAATTCAGAACCGCACAAAGAAAGTTACAATCGGTCTTGTCGGAAAATATGTTCAGCTTCATGATGCTTATCTTTCTGTTGCGGAAGCTTTGCAGCACGCAGGTTATGAGCTTGGCTCTTATGTGAACATAAAATGGATTGACAGCGAGTCTATTTCAAAAGAAAACGTGGACGATATTCTTGGTGGATGCAACGGCGTGATTGTTCCGGGCGGATTCGGTTCGCGCGGAATTGAAGGAATGATTGCTTCCGCTGATTATTGCCGTGAGCATAATTTGCCTTATCTTGGAATTTGCCTTGGAATGCAGATTGCGGTTATTGCGTTTGCCCGTTCTGTCTGCGGATTTAAAGATGCCAATTCAGGTGAATTTGATGAAAATAGCGCGCACAAAGTAATTGATTTTTTACCTGACCAGAACGAATCCGTGAACAAAGGCGGAACTCTGCGTTTGGGTGCTTATCCATGCAAAATCAAAAAAGGCACTCAAATGTACAAGTGCTACAAGACAGAAGAAATTTCTGAGCGCCATCGCCACCGCTATGAGTTCAACAATGATTTTAGAAACGCTCTTGAAGATGCCGGCCTTACTTTAAGCGGAACTTCGCCAGACGGAAATATTATAGAAACTGTTGAATATGACAAGAACAATTTTTATGTTGGCGTTCAGTTTCATCCAGAATTCAAGAGCCGCCCGAATAAGGCGCACCCATTGTTCCTTGGACTTGTAGCCGCCGCCCTTGGTGAATAATAAAATTATAGGATCTGTCTTTCTGTCATTGCCGGGCTTGACCCGGCAATATTATTTAGGGTTTATCAAAACCTTAAAAACGGCTAAGTCAAGGTCTTGAGCGTAAGCGTACCTTGATTAGACGTATTCCCATAGGAGATTCCCGCATCAAGTGTGAGAATGACAGATAAGTTTTACTCCCCTGTGTACTTCAGTTACCCGGCTTTTTTTTTCAGGATATTTTACGAATCGTATCGTTCTATTATTTCTTCAGCGACTTCACGTTTGCTTTGGCGGTTGTCCATTGAAAGTTTTTCTATGTGTTTGTGGGCATCGCTTTCTGTCATGTTCAGATTTTCTATTAAAAGCCATTTTGCTTTGTTTACAGTTCTTATGTCCTGCATTTTTTCCTGAAGCGTCTTGTTTTTTGCTTCCATTTTTTGCAGCCTGAACGACATTGCGGAAAGCATTTTTATTGCTGTAAAAAACATTTCAGGTGAATTAGGCTTGGGCAAAGTTACAATTCCCTGCTCTTCAACTTTGTATGAAGTTTCCTCATAAAGCTCGCTTTTTACAAGAAGCAGAATTCCAATGTTCAAGTCAGCGAAACTTTCCGCAAACATAATTCCGTGTTCGTCTGGAAGCGGCGAATCCACAATCAGAATGTCAACAGGAAGCTCAAGCAAAAGCCTGCGCGCCTCTCCTCCAGATGATGCATGAAAAACCGGGAAGAAATCACTTTTGGGTAGTATGCAAGTAATGTTGTCGTGAAAACTTTGCGTTTCAGAGACAATCAGGACTTTTCTTCTGCCTTTTAAAGGAATCATTTTGCGTCCTTTTAAACTTTGAAGAATGAAGTGAAATCCGCGCTAAGATGCTTTTTTACAAATTCACTGTTTTTGGCAAGTTCCACGGCTTCTCTTAGTGTTTCAGGCAGACGCTCAAGCTTTGAAGTTATTTCAGGGCTTGCAGTTGAAAGGTTCATTTCGATTGGCTCGCAAAGCTTCATGTCTTTTTCGATTCCGTCAAGTCCGGCGTAAATTAAAAGCGAATATGCGATGTACGGATTTGCCATTGGGTCTGGGGAGCGGACTTCAAAACGCTTGTGGGAATTTATTGCGGACGGAACTCTAATAAGCTGAGTTCTGTTTTCGTGCGCCCAGCTTACATATTTTGGAGCTTTTCTTGAGCCGAGCCTCTCATAAGAATTTTCTGTTGGATTTAAGAAAGCTGTAATTTCCTTTATGTGCGCCATGATTCCCGCCATAAATGCATTCTGAACTTCCTTGCCGGAATTTTCCTGCACAGAAATATTTATGTGGAATCCGTTGCCGCTTTCTTCTGGAAGAGGCTTTGGTGAAAAATCCGCATAAAGTCCGTTGCGCACAGCCACAGCTTTTACGACTGTTATAAAATTCATTGTGTTGTCTGCGGCGGCAAGAGCTTGTCCATAGCGGAAGTCAATTTCGTTTTGCCCTGGTCCTTCTTCGTGATGGGAATTTTCCGGGTGAAGATCCATCTGCTCTAAAGTCAGGCAGATTTCGCGGCGGATATTTTCGCCCTTGTCTTCTGGAGCAACGTCCATGTAGCCGGCATTGTCAAAAGGAATTTTTGTTGGCTTTCCTTTTTCATCAGTCTGGAAAAGATAAAACTCGCATTCAGAGCCGAAGTTCACTTTTAGATTTTTTTCTTCTGCCTCTTTAACGGCCTTTTTTAAAATGTTGCGGCAGTCTTTTTCAAATGGAGTTCCGTCGCTTTTTTTTATCTCGCAGAACATACGCACAACTTTTCCGGAAATTGACCGCCACGGAAGAACTGTGAGTGTTGAAGGAATTGGAAAAAGAAAAAGGTCGGAATGCGCTTCGTCTGTGAATCCGTCAATCGAAGAACCATCAAATGCGATTCCTTCTTTGAATGCACGTTCAAGCTCGTCTGGAATAATTGCGGCGTTTTTTTGGTTTCCGAAAATATCACAGAATGCAAGGCGGATAAATTTGACATCTTCCATCTGAACAAATTCAATAACTTCTTCTTTTGTATAGGACATTTTTCCTCCAATTTTTATGCGACGATTTTTTTAGATTAATGGATTGCGGTTTTGCTGTCAATTATTTTTGGAAACTGGTATATTTTATAATAATTGAAGTAATAAATACATAGAAGAATATTGCCACGATTGCCACACGGATTAAGGGATTCTAACGAATCCCAATTTTAGCAAAATAAAATCAAAGGAAAAATTATGCTTGTTGATGAAGAAAAAACAAAAACACAAATCAGGCTTTTTGAAGAGCAGAAAGTCCGCACCATTTGGGACAGCGAAAAGGAAGAATGGTATTTCAGCGTTGTTGATGTAGTTGGAATTCTTACAGATAGTAAAGATCCAAAGCAATATATAAAGAAAATGCGTTCTCGGGATGAACAGTTGAACCTCAACTGGGGTACAATTTGTACCCCAGTTCGAATGAAAGGAAAAGATGGAAAATCAAGAGAAATACAGGCTGCTACATCTGAAGGCATTTTCCGCCTGATTCAGTCAATTCCTTCTCCAAAAGCAGAGCCGTTCAAATTGTGGACGGCGCAACAATCGCAAAAAATGCCAGAGTTGAACTTGAGCAAAAAACAGGTAAAAAAGTTGTAACTCCGCTGAACGCAAAAGACGGAATCGGACTTATCCAAGATACAAAGCTGTCAGTTTTGGAAGAAGATGAGGAAAGTAGATAATTAATTGGAGAGAAAAAATAATATTGTTTATAAGGGTATATTTACTAAATTTGCTAAACGAATTAAAGTTTTCTATCAATAAGGATAGGAAAATTGAAAGTAAAAATTGATGTTGAAGCAAAAAAAGATGATTCTTCAAAAATTGACTGTTATAAAATTTCATTTCAGTTGGCTGGTGATATAGAAGTTTCAAAAAACTTTATGAACCAGATATGAAAGAACTTTTGGATGATATTGTAGATGTTCTTGGATATAAGCCAATCATGGAAAAATTCAACTGCACTATAAAAGAAGCTCAAGAGATAAGAAAAAAGATTGATAGAGACTCTGACTGCAAAGACTGCGAGTTAAAATTAAAAGAATGCTACAGATGCTGTAATGTTTGTGAAAGTCCGCTTGAAAGAGATTTGCTAAAAGCTCTTGTAAAAAACAATATTGAAGTTGAACTTCAGCTTAGAATAAATAAAGACAATACAGTTTCTCATTTTCCAGAGCCTGTAGATCCAGAAAATATTTTGACAATTCCTGATTTTTATTTGGAATCAGATAACAAAAAAATTTGCATTTATACTGACGGGCATACTTATCATGAAAGAATTGAATATCAGGCTGTGCGAGACAGAAGCATTGACCGCGAACTTCAAAATTTAGGATATGTAGTTTTAAGATTTACAACTTCAGAAATTAGAAACGGCTTGTCAAAAGTAATAAAAGTTATAAAAAAATCAATTGGAATTACTGAAGAAAATAATTTTGATGTGTCGCCGAATAATATAAAAATAACAGAAGGAACTTGCATTAGATGTGGAGCAAAAATTTCATACGATTTAAAAAAACCGTTGTGTGATGACTGCTATCAGGTTTGGATGCAGTTTGGGAATATGGATTATACAGAACGATATTGCTGCAAATGCGGAAAAGAGTGTTATTCCACATCGTATGGAAGTCCGCTTTGCAAAAACTGCATTTAATTTCCTTGAAATTTCTTTTCAAAAACTCATTGACATTTTTTTGTGAATTAATTAGAGTAGTCCGTGTAAACATCAAAGGCGATGTGGCTGAGTGCTAAGTTTTCTTGGCGTTCAATCACATCGCCTTCTTTGTTTTATATTTATAATGGGGGTTAGCAAATGTCTACAAATGTACCAGAATTGTTTGGAAGCATGGTGTTCAATCAGAAAGTAATGAAAGAACGTCTGCCAAAGGAAACATTCAAGGCTTTGAAAAAAACTTTGGATGATGGCGAGCCGCTTAAAATCGATGTAGCGAACCAGGTTGCTCACGCAATGAAAGAATGGGCAATTGAAAAGGGCGCAACACATTTTACACACTGGTTTCAGCCGCTCACAGGAATTACTGCGGAAAAGCATGACAGCTTTATCACTCCCCAGGATGACGGAACTGTTATCATGTCTTTCAGCGGAAAGGAACTTGTAAAGGGTGAGCCGGATGCTTCTTCTTTCCCAAGCGGAGGCCGCCGTGCAACTTTTGAAGCCCGCGGTTACACTGTATGGGATCCAACTGCATATCCGTTTGTAAAGGAGCACACTCTTTGTATTCCTACAGCTTTCTGTTCTTACACAGGCGAAGCGTTGGACAAAAAGACTCCGCTCTTGCGTTCAATGGAAGCACTTAACAAACAGGCTCTTAGAATTCTTAAGCTCTTCGGAAATGAAGACGCTACTCATGTTGCCACAACAGTAGGACCAGAGCAGGAATATTTTATTGTTGACCAAAAACTTTATAGCCAGCGCAAAGACCTCCGCATGACAGGACGCACTTTGTTTGGCGCAAAACCTTCAAAAGGCCAGGAAATGGACGACCAGTATTTTGCCGCCCTTAATCCTCGCATTGTTGAATACATGGAAGATTTGAACGATACTCTCTGGAAGTATGGAATTCTTTCAAAGACAGAACATAACGAAGTTGCTCCGGCTCAGCATGAAATGGCTCCAATCTTCACAACAACAAACCTTGCTGCCGACCAGAACCAGCTTACAATGGAAGTTATGAAGAAAGTTGCGCGCCGCCACGGTCTTGTTTGCCTTCTTCACGAAAAGCCTTTTGCAGGTCTTAACGGAAGCGGAAAGCACAACAACTGGTCTATGTCTACAAACCTTGGTGAAAACCTTCTTGAGCCAGGAAAAACTCCAGAGAAAAACGCGCAGTTCCTTTTGTTCCTTACAGCCGTAATTAAAGCTGTAGATGAAAATCAGGACTTGCTTAGAATTTCTGTTGCTTCAGCCGGAAACGATCACCGCCTTGGAGCGAATGAAGCGCCGCCAGCAATTATTTCAATGTATCTTGGCGATGAGCTTTATGCTGTTCTTGAATCTATAAAAGACGGAAAGCCTCTTGGCGAGCACGGAGCGCAGAAGATGACAATTGGAGTTGACGTTCTTCCGCCAATTCCAAAAGATTCAACTGACCGCAACAGAACTTCTCCATTTGCTTTCACTGGAAACAAATTTGAATTCCGTTCATGCGGTTCTTCACTTTCAATTTCTGGTCCGAACACAACATTGGATTCAATCGTTGCATATACTCTCAAGGAATTTGCAGATGAGCTTGAAAAGGCAACTGACTTTGATGCTGCTCTTGCTGAACTTATCAAGCGTGAAGTTACAAAGCACTGGAGAGTTATCTTCAACGGAAACGGCTACGATTCAAGCTGGGTTGATGAAGCTGAAAAGCGCGGACTTTTGAATCTTCGCACTCTTCCTGATGCAATGGCTCACTACCTTGATTCCAAGAACGTCAAGCTCTTTACAGAAATGGGTGTTTATACAGATGTTGAAATGAACAGCCACTATGAAATCAAGCTTGAAAAATATGCGCAGATTCTGAACATTGAAGTCCAGACTATGCTTGAGATGATTAGCAAAGATATTCTTCCTGCTGCATTCAAGTACATGGACGCAGTAAGCAAGACTGCCATTGACCTCAAATCTGTTGTTCCGGGCGCAAAGGCAAGTGCTCAGGCAGAACTTCTTTCTAAGCTGGACACTCTTGTAAACAGCTTGGCAGAAAAAGCTGCAAAACTTGACAAGCTCCACGAAGCTGCCCAGAATGCCGGCGACTGCATGAAAATTGCCCGCGCTTATGTTGACACAGTTATTCCTGCAATGACAGAAGCCCGCGCTGTAGCTGACGAAATTGAGCCTTTGCTTGGAGAAGACTACAAGCCATTCCCAAGCTACGAGGATTTGCTCTTTAGAGTGTAAGTTTATTGAATAGCATTTTGACTCCTTAAAAATACACTTTTCCCCGGTATGGTTTTTCTGTGCCGGGGATTCTTGTTTTAAATTTCCACGCTTTTGTGCTATAATTCTACGCATGAAATTCAAAAAGCCGCTGGTTTCTGTTTGTATTCCGGTTTATGGAACGGAAAATGTTTTAAGAAAATGTCTTGATTCTGTGGCTATACAGGATTTTGCGGAAAAGGAAATTGTTGTTGTAAGCGATGCTTCGTGCGCAGTCAATGAAAAAGGCGAGGATGCAAAAAAAATCGTAAAGAAGTTTTCCAAGGAAACAAAAATTCCAGTTGTGTTTAAGGAGCATTTGAACAACCTTGGAATTCTTGAAACCCGGCGCGACTTGCTTTCATTTTCTAGCGGAGATTTTATTTTTTACTTGGACAGCGATGACTACTTGGAAGGAAACAATGCAATTTCATTTTTATACAATGAAGCGCAGCGAACAAATGCTGACATAGTAAATTCCACAGCTATTGCAGTTACAGAAAATCCTGAAAAAAATTCAGCGCAGCAAGAACATCTTCAGAAAAAAATAGGCAAGATAACTTTGGGCGAGCTTTTGGAAAATCAGATTGCGGAAGACTGCTTTGTAAACTGCAAGCACTGCGGATTTTTATGGGGCAAGCTTATAAAAAGGTCTTTGATGGAAAAAGCGTTTTCTTTTATTCCGTTTACAGAATGCACCATGGCGGAAGATCTTTGCCTTTACTTTTTTGTTTCCGTGTTTGCAAAAAAATATTTTGGAGTGCAGGAACGTTTTTATAGATATTCTGTAGATTCAGGAATTTCAAGCGCGCAAACAATTACGGACATTGGTCGGTGGCAGCGTGTGTGTTCTGCGGCATCGGCTTTTGTTCCAATTGTGCAGTTTATACAGTCGCCAGAAGGAAATTGTCTTAGCACTTCTTTAGTTGAAAGCATGAAGGCTGCTTGCAATAATTTTGTGGCGAACAATTTAAAGCAGCTTGAACAGCGTGTTGCGCCGGAACTAAAAGAGCAGGCATACAGTCTTCTTTGCGAATATTGGGGCGAAGACTACGTAAAAACAATTGAGCGCGCAATAGAAGTGCAAAAATAAATTTTATAAAAAATATATTGACATTTTTTTTTCAGAATGATAAAACTAGAACATCAGTTGACAACGAAGTCACAGATTGCCTTGGGGCAGTTTGTGGCTTTTTTTGTTTTAAACTGAACTATAACTTGTGAAAAGCGACAATGGTGTCGGTTAAGAGATTCCAATGTGGAATTCTCTTGTCGGTATCACTGTCGCTTTTTTATTTTCATTACCGTCTTTTTAGACAAGGGGTTTTTATGGAAGATGTAATGCAAGCTGTTCAAAGCGTCTCCAAGGATTTATGGGGCGTGTGGTTCTTGCTTGGTGCTGCCTTGGTATTCTGGATGCAGGCAGGATTCGCAATGGTTGAAACCGGTTTTACTCGTGCTAAAAATACCGGCAACATTATTATGAAAAACCTGATGGACTTCTGTATTGGTACAGTTGTTTTCATCCTTATTGGTTTTGGTCTTTTCCTTGGTGAAAATATGCTTTTTGGTTTTATGGGAAAACCTAACTGGCAGATATTTACAGACTATGCAAACTTTGACTGGTCTGGCTTTGTGTTCAACCTTGTATTCTGCGCTACAACAGCGACAATTGTTTCTGGCGCAATGGCAGAACGCACAAAGTTTCTTTCATACTGCGTTTATTCGGCTGTAATTTCAGCAGTAATTTATCCGATTGAAGCTCACTGGACTTGGGGCGGCGGTTGGCTTGCTCAGCTTGGATTCCACGACTTTGCAGGTTCAAACTGTATTCACATGGTTGGCGGTATCTGCGCTTTGATTGGAGCTGCAATGGTAGGTCCTCGTATTGGAAAGTTTACAAAGAACGCTGATGGTTCTATAAAGGTAAATGCTTTCCCAGGACACAATATTCCGATTGGCGCGCTTGGCGTGTTTATCTTGTGGTTGGGCTGGTACGGATTCAACGGTGCGGCTGCAACTTCTGTTCCGCAGCTTGGAAGTATCTTTGTTGCTACAACAATTGCTCCGGCTCTTGCAACCGTTACTTGTATGATTTTTACTTGGATAAAATTCGGCAAGCCTGATGTTTCAATGTGCTTGAACGCTTCTTTGGCTGGTCTTGTTGCAATCACAGCTCCTTGTGATGTTGCGGATGCTTTGGGCGCTTCAATCATCGGTATTGTTGCAGGTCTTTTGGTTGTATTTGGTGTTTGGTTCTTGGACAACAAGCTCCGTGTAGATGACCCTGTTGGTGCTGTTGCCGTTCACTGCTTAAACGGTATTTGGGGAACAATTGCGGTTGGTCTTTTTGCAAGCCCTTCAGTTCCTGGATATTCACTTGCAAACAAAGCAGGCGAGCAGATTTCAGGACTTTTCTACGGCGGCGGACTTGAATGTCTTGGGCTTCAGGTTCTTGGAATGGTCTGCACAATCGCATGGACTGTTGTAACAATTACGATTTTGTTCTTTGTAATCAAGAAGATTTTTGGATTGCGTGTATCTGCGGAAGAGGAAATCATCGGTCTTGACAAACTTGAGCATGGTCTTGATTCAGGTTATGCAGGATTTATGACACCTTACAGCACAGAAGAAATTGCCGAAGCTGCTGAAGCTGGCGTTGCAATTCCAATGCATGAAGCTGTTCCAGTTGTTGCTCCTGCCACAACTCCTTCTTCTAAGGATGCTGCGGTTCACAAGGTTGTAATTATAACACGCCAGAACAAGTTCAACGCACTTAAAACTGCCATGAACTCCATTGGTGTAACTGGAATGACAGTTATAAATGTTATGGGATGCGGAATGCAGAAGGGAGCAAGCGAATACTACCGTGGTGTTCCAGTTGAAATCAATTTGCTGCCAAAAATCAAGGTAGAGATTGTTGTTTCAAAAGTTCCTGTAGCAACTGTTGTAGAAAGCGCAAAGAAAGCCTTGTATACAGGACACATCGGAGACGGAAAGATTTTCGTTTACCCTGTTGAAAATGTAATCAAGGTTCGCACTGGTGAATCTGGATACGATGCTCTTCAGGATGAAGAGTAGCGTTTAGCTGAATAAGGCAGGCTTGGAGAATGAGGAATGCTCCAAGTCTGTCTTAGTTTTAAATGTAAAATCCGCGGAGAAATCCGCAGGTTATATGCCGGTCGTTTGCTGTATTTGTAACCCCGCAGCAGGCGGCCGGTTTCCTTTTGGAGGGAAGAAAACCCTCTACTTCGAAAGCGGGGTCTTCTTCCCTCCAAACCTCCCTTCTTTCCCAGCATCGCTTAGGGCTGTCGCCCTAAGAACCCACTGTTTTGCACTTACTTATAAAAAGTATCATTGTCGGACTAGAACCCTGTGATATTTCTGAAAGAAGTCCGATTGATAATCTGTTGTAAATTTACAAGATTGCCGTATCAAGTACGGCAATGACATTTTAAGACTTATTGGTGGCAATTACAAAGGCTATTCCCAGGCTTGGGTATAAACCGTGCCGTTTATTGTGCCGCCGTTGCAGTAGATGTTTGCGCCGGCATTATTTTTTGCTGTAGTATTGCCGCTCATGTAATTACTTATGTAACTTTCTATGTCCATAGCCACGCCGCTTGCATCCTTTAAGAGCAGGCTTACATCTGACTGTTCTATTAAAACAGCTCCGCCATAGCCATATTTTGTATAAGTGTTGTTGGTAGTTGTTGAAGTTACGCTGTTGTTGTCAAATCTTGTGCTCTGCAATGTAAGTGACCCCATTTTTATGCTGATTGCGCCTCCGCCAAGCATTTGCAAATTATTTTCTTCGCCTTCACTTCCTGGGTTATTACCACGGGATTTATTGCCAGTGAATGTGCTGTCTTTGATTCTGACAGTTCCGCCTTGAATAAATATTGCGCCGCCTCTTCTTGCATAATATCCTCCGTTAGAAGTGCACGTATTGCTGTCGAACGTTGAACTTTCAATTTCAAGAATTCCAATGGCATTGTTCATTATTGCGCTGCCTCTGTTTGCTGTGTTGCCTTTAAATGTTGTGTTGGTTATGTGGCATGAACCTGAATTTTCTATTGCTGCGGAGTTGGACAAATAACTTTCTTCGCCGTTGCTTTCAAAAGTGCATGAAACAACTTCTACTTGTGCTCCGTTATCTATGCGTATACATTCAGAGAAAGATACATTACCGTTATTTATGCTTTTGTTATTATAAAAAGTGCAGTTTTCAAGAAGAAGTGTTCCGCCGCTTTTTACATATATAAGACTTATGCCTTGGTTTGAGATACTCATATTATTTATAAGGCATTGCTTTAAAATTACAGTTGCTCCGTCATCTACATAAATTAAAGCGCCGTCAATTGCAGAAGTAGTTCCGACTGTGCTTGAAGCCGTAAATGTAAGATTGTTTATTTCAAGAATTGTGGAGCTGCCGGTTACATTGAAAAGTTTTATCTGGCCGCCCTCTGTTGTAAGAGTTTTGTTGTCGTCTGTGCTTTGCTGAAGTTTTCCGCCGTTGCCTCTTATAATTTTTGTGCCGGAAGTTATATTTGTAAGCTGATAGCTATTTGCTGATGTGGCTTGATTTGTGCTTACAGAAGAGTCTTCGTTCATAAAAATATATGCGTTTCCCTCTGATTCGCAGGCTGTTTTTAATTCTTCTGCGTCAACTGAAATATTGTAAATTTGGCAGTCTTTTTTCTTTAAATTTACTTGGCAATCGGCATCTTGTCCCGCTGTTACTTTTGCTTCTTCTGTTCCAAAATACAAAAGAACATCTTTGCTAGACATCCAGCCTTCTGCTTCTACTGTGTATGTGGCAGGTTCAAGTTCGTCAAATACGATTGCCCCCCCCCGTGTCGGTGGAATCCTTGGTTATGGATTTTTCATTTATGATTTTTTCACCTAGCAAAAGCCTTACCGTGAATGAATCAACATCGTCATGCCCTGATGAATAAACTTCCCGTGAAGAGCCGGGCAGAACAACACGAACAGAACCGCCTTCGCTTCCTTGCGACATATTCATGCAGGAAACAAGGGCAAGCAATAACGCTGGTAAAATTGAAAACATAAGTTTTTTCATAATTCCCCCTATAAAAAAGTTGTGAAAATGACCTTTTATTATTTTATATCAAATACCTGCTGATTTCCACTTTTCACAGAAAATTCTTTAAATTTTTATTGATTTATGCGAAAAGATTCCCGTGTCGTAGCACAGGAATGACAAGTGCGGCGTACTGAAAAGTTTTTTATTAATACTGTAAAAGCCAGTCTGATAAAAGCATAATTTTTATGCCGTCAATAGTTCCAACGTCCATTTTATCTGTTGTAAGAACATACTTTGGAAAATTGTCTTTTATTTCTTTTAAGTTTTCAATTTCCCACTCATCATTATCAGGCAAATTTCTGCAAACTTGTATATAGATTTTTTCATTATTTTTGATTCCAACAAAATCAATTTCTTTGTTTCCGTCCTTGCCGATATAAACATTGTATTTTCGGCGAATAAGCTCAAGATAAACAATGTTTTCAAGCATAGAAGCAACAGATTTTGGATTGTATCCTAGAATGCAGTATTTTAGAGCAGAATCAGCAAGATAGTATTTTTCTTGTGTTTTTAGTATGCTTTTTCCTTGAATGTCATAGCGGCTGCACTTGTAAATTATAAATGCTTTTTGCAGATATTCAAGGTAATTATAAACAGATTCTACATTTGCGCTGCGGTTCTGGCTCTTTAAAAATTTCACAATTGAATTTGCTGAAAAATTCTTTCCTACATTTTCAAAAACAAATTTTACAATTCTGTCAAAAAGTTCTTTGTTGGAAATTGCATAGCGAACGACAATATCATGGTCTACTACGGAAAGATAAATGCCTTCTACAATCTGATAGCATGTTTTTTCATCAAAATTATTTTTTGCAATAAGCGGAAATCCGCCGAATCGTATAAAATTATCAAAAGCATCATCGATTTTATCTTTATCAGTAATATTTTTAAATTCAAGATACTCAGAAAAAGAAAGCGGCAAAATATGGATAAGAACGTATCGTCCAGAAAGATAAGTTGAAATTTCAGAGGAAAAAAGCTTTGAATTTGAGCCGGTTACATAAATATCCACATTCTTGTTTTCTAAAAGTGAGTTTATAACTTTTTCCCAGCCGTCAATAACTTGAACTTCATCAAGAAGAAGATAGCATTTTTTATCTTTTGGCATTTTTTGCAGAATATCTTGATACATTTCATTTGCCGTTGCAACAGATGAAAAATCCATATCTGAATAGGAAATAGAAACAATTTGTTTTTCTTCTATCCCGCTTTTTTGCAAAAGGCTTTTATACAAGGACAATATAGATGATTTTCCACATCTGCGGATTCCTGAAAGAATTTTTACAAGAGGGATGTCTTTGTACTTTTTAAGTTCTTCCAAATATTCTTTTCTTAAAAACAATTGGTTTTTAGGCATATTCATAAAAAAAGAATATCACGGAATTCAATCTTTTTCCATAGTTTTTACTGAGTTTAAATAAAAACTGTGTGAATTTATAAAGTTTTTACTGAAATACAATAAAAAGTTTGTATTTACTTTGCTTTTCTATTTCCCAAAAATGAAAAAATATTAAAAATGGGAAATGAAAATGGTTTTCTGTTTCTCAAAATTGAAAAATTGTTGATTTTGGGAAATAGACTGATTTTACTAGTATTTTTGCAGAATTGTCTTTGCAAGGGGTGCTGACATGTACACGCAAGGGGGCCTTGCAAGCATACGATAGTAGGGCTAGCGTGTGCTTGCTTATGTACTGAAAATTATTCGTCTGCTTCTGTTGATGCTGTATATTGGTAAGTATCAGCAGATGAAGAAAATCCTATTCCAGTTAAAGGGTAAATTTGGGCGAATGAAATATTGCTCATGTCAACAATAGAACTTGAGTCTATGGCAAACTTGTAAAGGTCTACTTTTACAACCCTATTATGCTTAAAGAATCCGCCTGTTTTTTTGTTATCGTAATCTGGAAGCATAAGATTTGCGCCGCTGTCTGCAATTGCAAGTTCCTTGGGCTTTATGGCTACAAATCGACGTGGACCATAGAAATGCGAGTTTCTTTCTGAATATTTAGGTGCATACAATTTTAAGCCGCCATTTTCTTCTCTAAGGTTTTCCAATGTGTCTATATATGATTTTACACCGCTGTAATCATTATAAATTGTGTCCTCCCCAGGTTTTTCTCCTTTTGTGTAAATAGTTCTTGCGGATTCAGTCCAGCCAGTTTTTGCAGAGACTTTAAATCCATTTGAGGTTGGTTCAAGGCGCACTACAGCTCCGCGGCTATAATTTATATCTCCTGGTGTAAGGCTTAAATTGTTTTGTGAAAATCCTCCTGTATATGAATAGCCCATTTGAGAAACCAGCACGTAAACATAGCCGTCGTAATGAATAAGTATGTCTGTTATTGTGCCGCCTGTGCCCATGTCTTGTGTGGACTTTGGGCTGCCGATTGCATTTATTGTAAAGCCGTCATTGTTTCCGGTTATTGAGGCGCGCTGCAGGTATGAAGCTCCGTCATTTGTATATGCAATATAAAGCTCTGTTCCGCTTGCTGCAAATGCTGTGTAAGTTGCGTTCGGATAAATTGAAATCCCGGAAAGTGTGCAAGGATTATTAAGTGCTACACTTTCTGGTTGAGAGCCATCTTCATAAAAGAGCTTATCTATATCGTTTGCAAAATAAAACCCGCTTGAAGAATATAATCCAACCCAAAGAGAAGAATTTACAGTATCATAATAAAGAAAATCTATTATTGTGCTTGATTTTTCTTTACTTGTTTCTATATCTACAGATGATAAATTTATGTTATTTTTATATATGAATACATTTGAAGATGAACTGTAGCTAGAGAATTCTGCATAATACTTGTTTCCAGCTATATCTTCAGTTCCTGTAGTTTTATTTCCAGAGTTAGATACTGTTGTTGAAGATGATATTTCGTTTTCTTGCAAAAAATCCACATGGCTTGTGTCTTGCAGTACATAATAATTCGAGCTGAAAACTTTTCCGTTGTTGCCTGCTAGAATAAGTGTAACAGAGCAAGAGGCTGTTTCGCCGGCTGTAACTTTTACGTTCTGGCTACCTTTGGAAAGAAATGCTCCGTCTGGCTGTCTTGCGGTTACTTCTACTGCGTATGTTCCGGGCTCAAGATTGTCAAATGCAATGTCGCCCCCCCCGGCGGAACCAGTCTGAGGCTCTTTTACTTGCTCGTCATCTTGCATTAAGGATACTGTATATATTGCGTTGTCTTTGTAAAGTGTAATAGAACCGCGGGAGCTGCTTCCTGGCAAGGCAACACGGATTGCGCCTTCTTTGCCATTAGAACTGTTCATGTTCATGCAAGATACAAGTGTAAGAATCAGCGGAAACAATGCAAGCGCAAGTTTTTTTGTATTCATAAAAATCCTCCTCGTTTTTCTGTATCGAACATTTGTTCAATCTATGCTATTATTCTATTGAGTTTATGGGGAAAAATCCAGTGAAAAAAAATGGCTATGAATTTATTTTTTTGTTCAAGGATTCAAGAGTTTCAAAAATAAATTTCTTATTTATATTTATTTGTTGTGCCAGTAAAACAAAATCATCTTTGTTGATTTTTTCCAAGTCGTAATGTGTGCCGATTTTCATTGACATTTTCTTGCTCAAAGACGGAAAGGCTTTTGTAGAAACTAAATCGTAAATTGGAGAAAGCCTTGCATTTCCTTTTTGGTCATAGAGAATTGAATAGTTTTTTGCATGGGCATCGCAGTTTCCAATAATGTAGTTAAAAAGAATTTCAGTTATAAAAGCTCGCAAATCAATAATCGGCATAACGGAATGAAGTTTCAGCAAGTCATAAATTTCTTTGATTCCAGGTCCGCCGTCAGACTGATATTTATTTTCCGGCATAATTCCAAGAGCTTGGCACATATCTTCCTGATGAAGTCTTGTGATTTTTCCGTTCTTTATAATGCGGTCGTATCGCTGGACTATAAAGACATCTTTTCCTGCGATTTTTTCAAGCTTTGATTCTGGCACATTTAAGCCGCATTTTTTTGCAAGCTGCATACAGTCATATTCATTTTGCGCTAATGAGGAAAGGCTTCCTTCTCGTGTTGGTTTTAAAATATGAGTTGAAGGCGCGCCATTTAAAGGCAAATACCATTGGTTTTCAAAAAATGCCAATGAAAGCTTTTCCTGTGCGCCAGCAAGAGAAAGCCTAAGCTTGTCATCAGCCTTGAGAAACGGTCTTTGTGGAATATTCAAAATGAACTCTTCTAGCCGTTCCGCTGAAAGTTTTTCGTAGTTTGAACTGTTTAGTTCGTATTCAGTTTTAAGATTGTTTGGATTAAAATCATCATCTGCAATTGTTATAAATCCTGCGCATTCCTGACCTAAAGATGCAAGAAGTTTTATGTCGCTGAGTTCTGAAATATGTAGATAATCGGCAACTCGTTTTCTTGTAAATTCTTCTGGAAGCAGTCCTGAAAAAAACGGAAGGCATTCTTTTTGGGAAAATTCTTCTTTTTTAAGCGGAAGTGAAAGTGAAATTGCTTTTGAATCTGGAAATGAAAGATATTCTTCAATATACTGGAATGCAATGCCCCTGTTTTCTGTTGTGAATAATTCGCCGCATTTTTTTTCTCCAAAATAAACATTCAGCTTCATTTGTTATCCTCGCGGTTTGTTAAAGAAATGTTTATTCCAAGGATTTGAAGGCAATTTATTACTTTGCCAATATGAAGAGTTTCTTTGCCGTTTTCAAGCTCGGAAAAAAATCGGTTTCCTACATTGCACATTGCGGCGCATTCAGATTGAGTTAAGTTTAAGGATTTTCTGCGTTTTTTTACAGCTTCTGAAATATCGGCAATAGAGTTTATTATCATATAAATAAGTATAACATTCCCGAACGGTAAAATCTACGATTTTTGGGTACATTTAAATTTATTTATTACCGTTCGGGAATATTTCTAGCAAAGAAAAATTGATAATGACATTAGAATATAAAACTGCTATTATTTTATTGAGTTTATGGGGAAAAATCCAGTGAAAAAAAATGGTTTTGTGCTAAAGGCGGCAGTTCCGCTTGCTGTTCTTTTTGCGGTGGGAATTGTATTTCTTGTGCGCATTGTTTCTGGCATTTCTATTCATGGCGCGGAGCTTGAAGGTGAAGACAGAAACTACCATATTCTTGTTGTTGGGCAGGCGGACAGTTCTGTTTTTCTTAACCAGATTTTTGAAGGCGCAAAAAGCTTAAGTCAGGACTATAGCGCGCTGGTGGAATTAAAATCCCCGGACTCCCTTGCAGAAAATATTTCGCTTCAGTCTTTAATTGATTACGGTTCGTTTGTAAATGCGGACGGAATTATTGCTTATGTAAGTTCTTCCGCTTCAATCTTTAAATCTGTAAACCGCATAGACGGCACAGAAATTCCAGTTATAACAATCGGGCATTATATTGCAGAAAATCCGCAGATTTCTTTTATCGGAAGCAACTATTCAAACCTTGGGCGTAGAATTGGCATTGAATCCGAAGAACTTTTTGAGCCAAGCGGAAAAGCATATATTGTTATAAGCGGAATTTCAGGTAGCCCCAACCACAGCAATCTTTTGAACAGCCTCATGGATTATTACAAAGCCAGGGGAATTTCAAATTTTGAAGTGTTTGACAAATCGCTTAAGGAAAATAGAAAAAGCGTGGAAGAAGTTCTCCTTTACGGAAAAACCGACTGTTGCGCTGTTGTCTGCCTTACAGAAGAAGACACGATTATGGTTCTTCAGCTTGTTGCGGCTTCTTCTGCTTCTGGGCGCATAAAAATTTTAGGCTATGGCGAAAATGAAACTGTAGCCATGTACCTTGAAAAAGGAATTCTTTCCAAGCTTGTTTCGTTCAATCTTAACAAAATTGGAAGAACAGCAATGACAGAGCTTTTTGAATATAGAAACAAAGGCTATGCAAATAGCTACATTACAGCTGATCTCCAAGTAAGGAGCGCAGAAAAAAAATGAAGCTTACGGAAAACAAAAGCCTTCGATGGAAAATCATGGCAAGCATAATTGCAGCCTTTCTTATAATGAGCGCGAGCCTTGCACTTACAATGCTTATGGAACATTACGTTTTAAAATCCGTGGGCGAATCTTACAAGTCAAATTCCGAGCTGAATGTGTTTGCAAACGATTTGGCGCGGCTTGAAAATTCGCTTGAGCTTTACATTGAATACAGAACCTTTGAAAGCATTGATGCTTATTATGCAAGTTCAGCCAGAGTGGAAGACCTTTGCGATGCGATGCAAGATTCTCCGTCTACAAATGAAGTGCGCCAAAAAGAATATGTTGTGAATCAGTTTGCGCAGTCTTTTCTATATTATAGCTCAAAGGCAGTTGCGGAACGAAGAGCAAACAGCACAAGCGGAAATTTTTATTTGCAGAGCCTTGAATGCTACAGGTTTCTTTTGGAAGAAATTCAAAAACTCAACATTCTATATATGCAGAACAACGCCGAGTTTTATGCCGCGGACAGGAACAATATAAATCTGCTTTTTAAAGTGTATGCTGTTTTTTTTGCGCTTTTCTTTGTTTTTATTCTTGCCCTGCTGAATTTTCTTATAGGAAAAATTACACGTCCTCTTGCAGAAATTTCTTCGGTTGCGCTCCGTGTGGCTCAGCAGGATTTTGATGTTCCGCTTTTTAACAAGAAGTCGCATGATGAAATTGGAAATATTTGCCGTGCCTTTGACAGAATGATAATCAGCATAAGAGAATACATAGACAAAATTTGGGAAAAGGCAAGGACAGAAAACGAGCTTAGGGAACGCCAGATGGAAATGCAGGCTCTTTATGCGGATGCCCAGCTTAAGGCGTTTCAAAGTCAGATAAATCCGCATTTTTTGTTTAACACGCTGAATACCGGGGCGCAGCTTGCAATGATGGAAGGTGCGGACAAAACTTGTTTTTTTATTGAGCAGACTTCGGATTTTTTTAGATACAACATTGCGCAAAAAGAAGACGCTTCAATTGATGATGAGCTTGGACTTGTGGACAGTTTTGTTTACATTATGAAAGTGCGGTTTGGAAAAAGGCTTGAGTTTGTAAAAAATATTCCCGAGCACCACAAATTTTCCCAGAGGCTTCCTGCAATGACCTTGCAGCCGCTGGTTGAAAACTGCATTCAGCATGGCTTGCAAAATTCCATGGGCAAGGTTTTTCTTTCTGTAAAAGAGGCTGACGGCTTTGTTGAAATTCTTGTTGGCGACAACGGAAGCAAATTCGACTGTGACGTGCGTGAAGAAATTTTAAAGGCTGCAAGAAGCGGCGGAATAAAATCTCTTTCTGCAAAGAAAAATTCTTTGGGGGATAAAACCGGAGAACATACGGGTATTGGGCTTATAAATGTTTTTTCGCGGCTTAGGATTTATTTTCACCGTGATGATGTTTTTGATATTTTTTCTGGAGACGATTCAGAAATGAAGTTTTTAATCAGGATTCCAAATGTATAATATTTTAACTTGCGATGACGAGCAGATTATGATTGATTCGCTTCAGTTTATAATCAGAAAAAATTTTGAAGGGCAGGTAAATTTATTTTCTGCTTTGTCTGGAAGCGATGCGGTTTCTATTGTGAGTCGGGAAAAGATTGACATAATTTTTATGGATATAAATATGCCGGGAATGAGCGGTCTTGATGCAATCAGCTGCATAAAAAGCCTTAAGCCTTCCGCAGTGATTATTGTCTTGAGCGCATTTGATAAATTTCAATATGCACAGGAAGCCATGAACATTGGCGCGTACAAATATATTACAAAGCCCGTGAACCGCAACATTGTGATTCAGACTGTGCGAAATGCAATGAATCTTGTTGATGAGCGCAACGGAACAACTTCTGGAAATCTGGAACTTCAGAAAAAACTTGATATTGTTTACCCGATGATTGAAAGCGATTTTATTTACTCTTGTATTTTCAGCAAGGCAAAGAACGAAGATTTTCAAAGCTATCTTGACTATTTTAATATGAAAGTTGATGAATATTTTTTTGCCTGCATAGAAGTTCCCGGTTCTGAAAAAAATATATACGAAGCTTGCTCTAAAGTCAGAAAAATTGTTTCGCAAAAATTCAAGTGCTTGGCCGGTTCGTTTATGACAAACAGAATAGCTGTTTTTGTTTCTATGGAAAAATCTGCGGAAGGTTTGCAAGATGATTTTCATTCTGCGGTCAAGGAAATATTTACGCTTTTGTCTTTAGAAATCGGACAGAAAATTCGGGCTGGAATAAGCAATTCTTGCGGCAAGCTTGAAGAAGTTTCGGAGTGCTGCAAAGATGCGATTCAAGCCTTGAACAGAACTTCGCCGGACGGAGAGCTTTTGTTTGCAGATGAGCTTTTGAATTTTTCTAGCGGAGATGAAAAAATTCAGGAACTGCACGAGCGTATTTTGAATCGCTTAAAATTAGGAGATGCTGCCGGAGTTCAGTTTTTGGCAGAGCATTATATTGGTGAACTTTTCGAGCGGAATTTTTCACTGGATAAAATAAAAGGAAATATTTTTGAAGTTTTGATTGAAGCAAAAAATTCTGCAAAGTCCGCAAGTTCTTCATGGAAAAATGCCGCATTTGAAAATCTTTTTTTTGACTTGAGCAAAACTGATTCTAAGGCGGAACTTTTGATTTTTTTTAAGAACAGGCTTTCTGAATGCGCGGCTTTTATTTGCAGCTCAAAAGATGAAAAAGAAAATCCGCTTGTAAAAAAAGTTTTTGGATATATTCAGGAACACATTGCAGAAAATTTTTCGCTTGATGACGCGTCTTCTTTTGCGGGCGTAAGTTCTTTTTATTTGAGCAAACTTTTTAAAGAGGAAACAGGCGAAACTTTTATAAACTATGTGACAGACAAGCGGTTGGAAAAAGGCCGGCTCATGCTTTGCGAAACTGAACTTTCTATAAAGGAAATTTCTGCGGAAATTGGCTACAACGACCAGAATTACTTCAGCAGAATTTTTAAAAACAAGTTCGGAATTTCGCCTACTGATTTTAGAAACACAAATAGAAAACCGGAGTCCTTATGAAAAAACTTTTTTTAGTTTCGGCAATCTTTGTTTTATTTGTATTTGCCGGCTGCGCAAAAAACAAAAGAAATTTTTCTGTTCAGAAGCAGAATTCTTTTGTAGATGAGAAAAAAACAACAATCGGATTTTCTATAGACACGCTTGCAATTGAGCGGTGGCAGAGAGACCTAGATGTTTTTATGGCGCGCGCAAGAGATTTTGATGCGGACGTTATTGTTCAGAATGCAGGCAACAATGTTGAGGTTCAGAAAAAACAACTCATGTATCTTTTGGACAAAAACGTGGATGTGATTGTTGTTCTTGCGAAAGTTGCAGATTCTTTAAAAGATGAAATTGAAAAAATTCGGGCAAAAAATATTCCTGTCATTGCCTATGACCGCCTGATTTTGAACACAAAAATTGATTTGTATATTACAATTGATTCCGGGCAAGTGGGCGTGATTATGGGAAAAGAACTTCAGCGTATTGCGCCTTTGCGTAATTGGCTTTGCATACTTGGACCACAAGAAGATTACAACATGAAAATGCTTTTGCGTGGGCTTGGCGGAACTATAAAAACTTCCTTGCCGATTATAAATGAAATTTTTTATACGCAGGACTGGAACTATGATTTGTCTCGGCAGAAAATGCTTGATGTTATTACAAGCGGAAAAATTCCGGGCGCGATTATCTGCGGAAACGATGCGGTTGCTGACAGCGTGATTTCTGTTTTGCAGACTTATTATCCAGACAAGCACATTCCGATTTGCGGACAAGATGCTGACATTGCAGCTTGTCAAAACATTGTGCGCGGGCTTCAGGATTTTACAGTTTACAAGCCGATTGTGGAGCTTGCTAGAACCGCCGCTGAAATTTCTGTGAAGGTTGCGCGCGGAGAAAAAATTCAGTCGCTTTCTGATTTAAAATCAATCGACAACAACTTTGCAGAAATTCCTGCGATTCTTTTAGATCCTGTCTTAGTTACAAAAAACAATATTGACAACATTATAATTGATTCTGGCTTTCACACTTATGGTGAAGTTTACATGGAATAGTTTTATAGATATAATTATCGCAAAAAGGAAAATTTGGGGTTCAAATGAAAGTTGTTACAAAAGCTGAACTTGATGAATGTTTTGATTATATAAATAAATGCCGCGCAGAAGTTGCAAAGCGTGTTGTTGGCCAGAAAGATGTTGTAGACGGAATTATCACAGCTCTTATTGCGGGAGGCCATGTTCTTCTTGAAGGTGTTCCGGGGCTTGCAAAGACATTGGCGGTAAAAACTTTTGCGGATGTTTCAGGACTTGAATATAAAAGAATTCAGTTTACGCCGGATCTTCTTCCTGCTGATGTTAGCGGAACACTGATTTATGAGCAGGGCACTGGAAAGTTTTCTGTTAGAAAAGGACCTGTGTTTTCAAATCTTGTTCTTGCGGACGAAATAAATCGTGCGCCTGCAAAAGTTCAGTCTGCATTGCTTGAAGCCATGGCGGAGCATCAGGTTACAATTGGCGAAACTACTTACAAGCTGAACGAACCTTTTTTTGTTCTTGCTACACAGAATCCAATTGAGCAGGAGGGAACTTACAGTTTGCCAGAAGCCGAGCTTGACCGTTTCTTGCTAAAACTTCTTATTTCGTATCCTACGCCGGAAGAAGAAATTTCAATTATAAAATCTGAAGGCAGGGCTAATGAAATTCCTGTGAACAAAGTTTTTTCCGCAGCTGCTCTTCAAAAATGCCGGGACGCTGTGGATGCTGTTACTGTTGCTGACAAAATGCTTGCCTACATAGTTTCAATTGTAAATTTTACAAGAGCCGATGTCGCGTTAAAAATGAACCGCCGCAATGACATTCAGCGTTACATTTCATTTGGTGTTTCTCCACGCGCTGGAATTGCTCTTTTAAGATGCGCAAAAGTCCACGCTCTTTTTGAAAACAGAAGCTTTGTTCTTGCGGAAGATGTTCAGGCTGTTGCAAAGCCGGTTTTAAGGCACAGGCTCGTTTTAAACTATGAAGCCGCTGCGGACAATATTTCTGCGGACAGCTTGATTTCAAAAATCATAGACTTGATGCCTGTTCCATGAAAAACGACATAAGCCGCCGTGCTTCCCTTTTGCATTTATCTTCTCTTTCTCTCGCTGAAAAAATGAAAAGCGGTTCGTTCCGTTCGCTTTACCGTGGACGCGGAATTGAATTCAGCGGAGTCCGTGAATATCTTCGCGGAGATGATGTGCGCGCAATTGACTGGAATGTTACGGCAAGAATGGGAAAGCCATTTGTAAAAGTTTTTGAAGAGGAACGTGAACTTGATGTTTTTATAGTTGCTGATGCTTCTCTTTCCATGTGCGTGGGAACAAGCCAGCAGACAAAACTTGAAAAAACAATGGAGTGCGCTTCTCTTTTGACACTTGCTTCATTTTATAATTCTAGTCCTGTTGGCGCAGTTGTTTTTGACGGTGAACTGGAATTCTTTTGTTCTCCAAAATCTGGAAAAAAACATTCGCTTATGCTTTTGACCCATTTTGAACTTGACAGAAAAAAACAAAAGCCAGGTTCTGTTCTTGACAGCGCGCTTAGAGGAGCAGAAAAACTTTTAAAGAAAAGAAGTCTTGTGTTTGTTATTTCTGATTTTAGGGCTGCGGAATGGCAGGCTTCTTTTGCGCGTCTTTGCCAGAAAAATGATGTTATTGCAATAAAGATAGTTGATTCTTCTGATGACAATATTCCTTCCGTTGGCTCTGTTCTTTTTGCGGATCCAGAAACAGGATACGAAGCTGTTCTTCCGACTTCAAGCCAGAAATTTATCCGTGGCTGGAGAGAAGAAAATGAGCAGCGCAATGAAAACTGGTTTAAAGACTGCGCGCGCCACGGAGGAATTCCTTTGTTTATAAACACTGTTCAAGATCCTGCCGCAGAACTTATAAAATTTTTCAGCAGCAGGCACAGACATTCATTTTAGGAAAATTGCATGAAGAAAAATCTTTGCTTTATTTTTGGCTTGTGCTTTTTTATTCAGTTTTTTGCTGCACAGAATTCAAATGAAAATACAGCGGCTTTTGGAACGCAAGTTATGGTTCCGCGCGATGTCTTTATTGGCGACAGCGGACAGATTCAGTATTCGTTCAGAACACCTGTAGATTTTTTTTCTTTTGCGGATTCCTCAATGATAAAAGATGAAGTTCTTTCGCTTAATCTTTCTTCAAAAGAGCTTTTGGAAAATCCAGATGACTGCCTTGTTACAAAATCTGTTCTTGTAAGAAACGGCGTAAACTACAATCTTTGCATAACGATAATTCCATGGAAAACTGGAACAATAAAGTTTAAAGAATTCAATTTGGAAAAATTTTGCCGCGGACAAAAAAAGAATGAAGTAGAAAGCGTTGATTTTAAAATTCAACTTGCGCCGGTTACAATTCTTTCACTTGTAGAAAAGCTCGAGGTAAAAAATTTAAAGTCTCCGCAAGCTCCTCTTTTGCTTCCTAATACAAATTATTTTTTGTGGATTGCGCTTTTTTTAGTTGCCGGATTTTTTTCATTGTCTTGCATTGTCCTGATAAGGCTTCCGCATATTTTGAAAAAACTGAAATTTTTAAGAGAGCAGTTTGAACTTTACAGAAATGCAAAACGAACAAAGAAAAAACTTTCCATGCTTTTAAAAAAGAAAATTGACGATAAGGACTTTTGCGAAAAATGGCAGCTTGCAATGCGCGAATACTTGGAGTTTAGATTTGCAGTTTCATTTTGTTCTGTGCCCGGAAAAAATGTCGGTGCAAAAATATTTGATATAACGAGCGGACTTGTAGGCGAAAAAGTTTGTGAAGCGATAGAATCTCTTTCGTGTTTTTTTGTGCGCACAGACTACATTCGGTTTGCAAGCGGTTCAATTGATTCTAAACTTTTACCAGCGGAAACTCACCAGGCTTTGTTTGTTAAGAATGAAAAAAAGTCAATGATTGTGGAAACTTGCAAGATAATTGATTTGCTTGAAAAAGGAGAAAGTAATAAAAACTTTGCCTGAAATAGCGTCAAAGTTTTTATTCACAAAGTTTGCGTTGCAAACTTTCTTATCAAATGCAATTTCTGCTAGAAAATTGCACTAAAAAGTCAAATCGAAAGTTGAAACTTTTTCATTGGCTTTTTATAGGAGAAAAAAGTGTTTGAATTTGAAAATCCTCCGGCATTTTTTCTTTTACTTTTAATTCCGGTGCTTTATATTTTGCGTTATATAAAAATTTTTTCACGGCTTTCTTTGCCTTTGAATTTAAGCGACTGGAATGGAAGCAATTTTAAGTGGAAGGGAAGTGCAAGAAAGTTTCTTTCTGCTTTCGGAAGAGCACTTTGTGTTTTGTTTTATATTTGCCTTGTTTTTGCTTATGCAGATCCTGTTTTTCATCTTCAGCAAAAAGTTTATTCTTCAAAAGGCTCTTCGGTTGTTTTTGTCTTAGATGTAAGTCCTTCAATGGCTGCAAAGGATATTGGTTCGTTGAGCCGTCTTGAAGCTGCAAAAAATTCCATAGTTTCCATGGCGGAAATGAATGGCGGCTCAGAGCTTGGTCTTGTTGTAATGGCTGAAAATTCCGCTGTCTTAGTTCCTCCAACAATGGACAGAAAATTCTTTTTGAACCGGCTTAAAACGGTAAGCGTTGGAGAACTTGGAGACGGAACTGCAATTGGAACTGGTCTTAGCTGCGCAATTTATCATCTTGAAAAATCAAGGTCGCCAAAAAAAAGCATTGTTCTTATTACTGACGGAGAAAATAATTCAGGCGCGGTTCATCCTCACACAGCGGCTCGTCTTGCTGTGAGCAAAGACATTTCGCTTTACATTCTTGGTGTGGGAACAAGGGGAGTTGTGCCAATTGATTACGTGGATCCCAAGTCAAATAAAGTTTATTCAGGTTATCTTGAATCGAAATTTGATACATCTTCAATTGCGCGTATTGCATCAGAGGGAAATGGAAAATTTTTTGAGATTGAATCTCTTTCCGCATTGTCGCAAGCAGTTTCTTCAATTTCAAAAAATGAAAATGTTGCGCAAAGCTATTACATAAAGAATCAAGATATATTTTATTACAGACAGTTCTTGATTGCCGCAGTTATTTTGGCTTGTCTTGCCTGGATTGTGCGCAGATTGCTTTTGCAGGAGACTTTATGAATTTTTCTGTTAAAAATCCATTTTCGTTTTATCTTTTTATTCCTCTTGTTTTTGCGTTTGTGTTTGTTGTAGCGCGGTATCTTCGTTTAAGAAAAAATATATGCGGAAAAGTTTTTGAATTTAAAAACGGCTCTTTTAGAATTGCAGTTTGTTTTTGGAGCAGAACTTTTTTTAGATTTTTAAGCGGAATTTGTGTTGTTCTTGCACTTGCAGGAATTTCATTTGGAACAGATTCTGTGCCTGTTCAGAAAAATGGAAAAGCCGTATCTCTTGTGTTTGATATTTCTTATAGCATGGAGGCAAAAGATGCGCCCGGCGGAATTTCAAGACTTCAGGCAGTTTCTAGTTATGCAAGCGAGCTTTTGGACAGAATGAACGGATGCGCTGTTTCTGCAGTTCTGGCAAAAGGAGACGGAATTACTGCTGTTCCGCTTACAGAAGATTTTCAGAGTGTAAGAAGTTTAATAGAAAATCTTTCACCTTTGCTTATGACTTCCGAGGGAACAAGTCTTGGCAACGGGATAAAGGCCGCGCTTTCTTCTTTCCCTGAGCAGTCTTCGGCGGCTTCGTTTATCTGGCTTTTTACTGATTGTGAGGAAACAGACAGCAGTCTTCAGTCTTCTCTTTCTGAATGTTTAAAAGCTGGAATTCCAGTTGTGATTATCGGATTCGGCTCTGAACGTGAAAGTGAAATTTTTGCAGGAGACGGAATTACAAAAGTAAAAACAGCTTTAAGATCTGGTAGCGTTGAAAAAATGATTTTATCTTTAAAAGAAAAATTTGTTTCTGCCAAAAGAAATAGCTCTGCGCCTTCTGTTGCTTACATCGATGCTTCGGAAATGGGTTCTGCTGCTGCTATTTTAAAAATGCTTGATCTTAATGGTTCGTTGCCGTCGGTTTCTTATGAAGTTCAGAGTACTCAGCGTTACGGACTTTTTATTTCACTTGCAATTTTATTTTTCCTTGCTTCAATTCTTTTTGGTGAACTTGATATTGCAGGCGGAAAGAAAAAATTGATTTCATCTGTTTCCGTAGCATCTCTTGTTTTTTTGTTCACAGGATGTTCGCCTCGTTTTAATGACGGCATAAGAATTTTTGAAGGAAAACTCGATTGGTCTAAACAGGATTATCAAAATGCAGTCGGAGATTTTTTGGAAACAGCTTCAAATGCACAAGTGCGCGGAGATTTTTTTGTTGAGCAGTATGCGGTATTTGGGCTTGGCTCAACTTATCTTATGCAAGGTGAAACTGACGCTGCGTTAAAAAGATTTTCGCAAGTGTATGAAAATGCTCCAGATAAAATTAAGTTTGCAATTCTTTATAACTCTGGAATAATTGCGCATCGCAACGGAGATTATAAATCGGCAACTGATTTTTTCAAAAAAGCTATTTTAATAGACAGCACCAGCATAAATGCAAAAATCAACCTTGAGCTTTCTTTAAGAGAAAATTCGGAACATTCAAGAGATTCTGCTCAGGAGCTTGTGCCTTTGTCGGAAAATAAGGAAGAACAAAATATTCAAAATGCGCTTTATTCTATAATTCGGGAGGATGAAAGACAGCAATGGAAAAATATGCAAAAAGATTCAGAACGGACTTCCCGCGATTATTAATTTTTGTCTTGCTTGTTATGCAGGCATTTTCTGTTTTTGCAAAGCCAGTTTCATGGAATTATCTATGGAGCTTGCGGTTCAGGCAAAATCAGGAAACTTTATTTACAGAAACCGACAATTCATTTTATGTTGAAATTGAAGGCGTTACTCCAGATAGCATTCAGCTTGCAGTAAATTCCCTTCCGCATAATGTAAGTTTTGTTTCGTCAAAAAAAGAAACTGTTATGATAAAAAGCGGAAATGGACAGAACGAAAAATATTCAGCAGGAACAAGAATTACAATCTGGATGAAATTTTTAAAAACTGGATTTTATAAAATCAGCCCGATTGATCTTGTTATAAACGGAAGCTTCTATCAAATTCCATTTAATCCTGTTGAAGTTTTTGAAAATCCAAGATTTATAAATCCGCAGATTTCAGTTTCTTTTAACAATCTTAATATTCCTTCAAAACGAAAAATTGCTGAAGCTTATGAAGGACAGCACATTGTTTTTACAGTGAATGTGAAATACGCAAATTCTGTAAAAAATATTTCTTGGAATATTCCGGAAGATTCTGTATTTAAAAAACTGAGGGAATTTAATTTTTCTGGCGAAGATTCTTTTTCCACGGAATTCAAGCCTGTTGCTGTGTTTGACTGGCAGCCTTTAAAAGCTGGAAACTGGACTCTTCCTGAAATTTTTGTTACAGCAGTTTCATACAATGGAACAATTAGCGACATAAAAACTCCGCCTATTGCATTTAAAATTAATGAAAAAAAATTAACGGACAGCAAGCCAAAGCAAGAAAGTCCTTTTGCCTACGCTTTTATAGAGCCTTCAAATTTTGATAAAAATGTTTCCAAGCCGGAAGCTAAAAATTATGACATTTTGAATTTGATTGAGCTTCATAAAAAGGAACGCCATTCAATTCCATTTTTTAATTCAGCATTTAAAGAAAAAAGGCAGATAGAGCTTTCTGTTGGACTTTCTCCATCTGGAATTGAACCGAGTGTTGTTTTCTTTGCTATGATGTTTTGCGCAGTTTTTATTTTGCTGATGGTTTCAGTTTTGCTTTTTATTTTCAAGCGGAAAAAAACTTGCGCAATTTTTGTTTCTTTATTTGTAACATTCGCAGTTTTTTTGTCGATATATGGATACCATTTGTTTGCTTCCCGCGGAATTTATGCAGGCGGAACAATGAGTCCAATTCCAGAAAAAACAGCTCCAACTGGTGTAACCATTCAGGCTGGAAGTGTTGTTTCTATAATAAGAACTGCGGGCGGCTGGATGTACATAAGGCACAATGATACTTACGGCTGGGTTTTGTCTGAAAATGTTTATTTAATAAAATAAGTTCGGAGGGAAAAAGAAATGGACTTTGGTGATATTTTGTCGCAATGGGATTCCATTCAAAAGAAGCCTGCTCAAAAAAATAAAGGACCTCAAGTTTGCCGTAAAAAGGCAAATGCTCCCACAAAAGAAGAAAAAGAAGCCGCGCGCCAAGGTTATTCCTATGAGCAGATTATGGAGCAAGATAACAAGAAACGCATAAATCCTATGGAACTTTGGCTTAGGCGATATGGCACAGTAGACAAAGACAAGGCGTTTGAAGAAAACGAGCGTCAGGAAAAATTGAATGATATAAATTATTTAAAGATGCTTGCTCCGGAAGCTACGATAGATTTGCATCAGCTTACAAGAGAAGAAGCTTGGGATAAACTTAAGATTTTTGTTGACAGCTGCTATATTCGAAAGCTCAAGAAAATTCTTATTATCCACGGAAAAGGAAACCACAGCCATGGAACAGATCCAGTTCTTGGACAGGTTGTGCGCCTTTTTATTGAGCAGGACAAGCGGCTTGGAACTTCTGGACATCCAGACAGAAATCATGGTGGTTCTGGAGCAACTTGGGTAATAATAAAAAATTAGATTTTTTTCAATTGATTTATTTATTGGATTTTAGTAAGTTTAGTTTTAAGAGTTGTTTGCTGATATGGAAGATTTGTATAAAGTTTTGAATGTTGAAAAAAATGCTTCTGCAGAAGAAATTAAAAAAGCCTATAGAAATTTAGCATTTAAATTTCATCCAGACAGAAATCCGGGCGATAAATTCGCGGAAGAAAAGTTTAAAAAGATAAACGAAGCTTATTCAGTTTTAGGTGATGAAACAAAACGCCGCCAGTATGACCAATACAACATGAACGGCTTTTCTGAAAATTTTCAGCAGAATAGCGGATTTTATCAAGGCGACCCTTTTGCAGATTTTTTCAATAACAGAAATTATCAATACACTTACACTTATTCTTCAAAAAATTCAGAGAGCAAAAAAAGTTTTTCTGTAATAGGATTTTTCTTAAGCATAGTTCAAATTTTGTTCTGCTTCTTGGGATTTACCACAGTTGGCAGGTGGAGCTTTTTGCTTGGCATTTTATTTTTTATCGGATTTGTCAACGGAATAAAATCAGCGGCAGGAAATTTAAAATGGATTCTTGCGGAATAAAAAAAGTGAAAGGAAATTTTAATGGAAAATAATTCAGGCATTGTTGTTTACACTGATGGCGGCTGCCGCGGAAATCCTGGCTGCGGAGGCTGGGGCTGCGTTATCATTGACGGCGAAAAAGAATATAAATTTTCAGGCGGAGAAAAACTTACAACAAACAACCGCATGGAACTTATGGCGGCAATCAGCGCGCTCAATGCAATTGCTAAAAATGCGCTTTGGAAAAATCAGCATATTTCAGTTTATTCAGACAGCCAGTATGTAAAAAACGGAATAACTTCATGGATTCAAAACTGGAAAAAAAACGGCTGGAAAACTTCTGCAAAGAAACCTGTTCTTAACAAAGATTTATGGGTTCAACTTGATTCAGTTTACAATCTTCTTGACATCGAATGGAAGTGGGTTAAAGGTCATGCGGGTATAAAGTATAACGAAATTTGCGATGAACTTTGCAATATGGAAATGGATAAGCAAAGTTAAAAAATTGTTTGCAAGCAATATTTTTACTGTAAAGAGAATGTTTTTTACTCTATAAAAATATAATCATTGAAATAAACCGCTCGTATTTGTCCCATTACAAGATTTTCGTTTATTTTTTGAAGCAGTTCTTCCTTTATTAAATTTTCTCCTTTTGACCGGATTTGGCTGAAAGTGAGCGCGGAAAAATAATTTGTGAAAATCGATTTTATCTGCCGTTCCTTTAATGAAAGCTCTTCAAACAAAGCCTTGTCTTCTGCAGGGTACGAAAACCATGGGGAAACAACGATTACAACTTGCTCGTCTTTTTCTGAAATTTGTTTTGCAAAAATTCGCAACTGTCCAATGTCCGTGAATGCGTCCATGCTTTTTTCTTTTCCGGCGTTCATGTTTGTGATTTTCTTTGGACTTGGATCTGATTTTCTGTATGCGCTCGCAGGATTTTCTTTTGTGAATATATAAAATGCAATTGTAACAATTATTATTGTAAGAAGAATTGAACCTGCAAATGAAAAAAGAAATTTGTTCAGTTTATTCAGATTCATACAATAAATTCCTTTAGCAAAGAAAGTGTTCTTGTTGTTGCGCTTCCGTTTTCATCGAATGTTCCAGGAATTCTTGCAGTCAGCTCGATGAAATTTTCAAGCCATTCTTCTTTTTCAATTGTTCCATTTTTTCTTGCAAGTTCAACCAAGCCAGCTTTTTCCATTGGGATTTTGAATTTCCGCTCTGTGCCAAGAAGATTTTCTGTAAGCACCGAAATTATTTCTTCAAATCCGAGCTCTGTTTTTGCGCTTGCATGAATTGCGTTTGGAAAAGCTTTGTTCAACTGGGATACAGTGATAAAATTTTCTTTTACAAGATCGAATTTGTTCAAGATAACGGCTTGCGGAATTTTTTCAGCGTGAATTTCTTTCAGAACTTTCTGCACTTGTTGATATTGTTTTTCGCAATCAGGATCGGAAGAATCAACCACAATCAAAAGAAAGTCAGAAAGAGAAGTTTCTTCCAGCGTGGATTTAAATGCATCGATTAAAGTATGCGGAAGATTTGAAATAAATCCAACAGTGTCTGTCATTAAAACAGACGAGGCTTCCGAAAGTGCAAATTTTCTTGTGGTTGGATCTAGCGTTGCAAAAAGTTTGTTTTCTACAAGAACATCTGCCCCGGTAAGCGCATTGAGCAAACTTGATTTTCCGGCGTTTGTGTAGCCAACCAAAGAGCAAGTTGCGGCCGCGGTTCGTTCCCTTTGCTTTCGTTGGATGTTTCTGTTTATTGCTACTTGCGCAAGTTCTTTTTTTATCTGAACGATTTTATCTTCAATTTGACGGCGGTCAAGTTCCAGCTGAGTTTCGCCGCTTCCTTTGTTTCCGAATGAGCCGCCTCTTTGCCGCGCCATGTCTCCGTAGGTGTGGCTTAGTCTTGGAAGTGAATATTGGAGTTTTGCAAGTTCTACCTGAAGGCTTGCTTCTTTTGTCTGTGCACGTGAATCAAAAATTCTTATTATTACTTCGTTTCTGTCAAAGACCGGAATACTGGCAAGCTTTTCCCAGTTGCGCTGCTTGGACGGATCTATTTCCCAGTCAAAAATTATGCAGTCCGCAAAAACTTCTTTTGCCTTGTCCACAATTTCCTGAGCTTTTCCTGTGCCCATTCCGTAGGCTGGAGTCGGCTCTATGCGTGTAAGCACAATTGTGCCTGCAATTTCCATGTCCAGCGTTTGCACTAGACTTTGCAGTTCCTTTGGCTCTGGATTTCCGTTTTTCTTATCTGGCGCGCCGACTAAAAGGCATTTTACTTTTTGTTCTTGCTCTTGCTGAATTTCAATCATAAAATTTATTATACATTTTAAAATAAACAAATGAAAGTGCGGCTTAAATTTTGCATTATGCTAACTTTTTGCTTGATTTTTCTTTGGAATTTTCAGAAAATAAATGTGCTAAACTTTTTTATCCTTATGTCGAAAATTTATAAGTTCAGGACTCTAAAAGAAAATGTCGGAATTTGAAAAAGAACAAAAAATCTGTAATCCTTCCTCTTCTTCTTCGGAGCATGGACTTATGAAAAAAGCTCTTGAAATTACAAAGACAAACAAGACTTGCACTTCGGGACTTCTTTCAAAAATTACAAAATCATCATTAAGGACAAAAAATATGACTAAGGCAATTGTTGAGCAGAACGGAATCTTTACAATAAAAGAAAATCTTGAAACTTCATCGGTAAAACAAGATCCCGGCTTAAAGGCTTTAGTTGATTCTGTTTTAAAATAAATTTTATGGGCGAAGTCCGTCTACAATAAATTCTTTTGGAAGGCGGGCGGGCGCATTGTTTTTTACAGAAGCCCAAGTTACATCAGCTTCCGCACAAATGTGTCCGTCTTCTTTCTTTATAGTCTGATGAAAAGTTCCGCTTACAGCTCCAAGTTTTACAGGAGTTGTTTCTATTGTCAGATTATCATCAAGAAATGCTGAATTCTTGTAGAAAATATCAATGTGCGTTACGTAAAGATAGTAGCCAGCTTCTACAATTCCCTTGTAGTTGAATCCAATTTGGTGCAGATAATCCATGCGCGCTGTTTCAAGATAATTTAAATAAACTGCATTGTTTACATGGCTGTAACTGTCGCATTCGTAAGAGCGGACTGTAAGATTTGTTGTGTAAGTCATAGATGCTCCGTGGTTTTTAAGCGTCTTCGTTTACTTCAATATGGAAATTCTGCATAAGGGAAACAAAAGAAAAAATTTCCTTGTATACTCCGATGCACATTTGCTTGAGCTTTCCTTCCGCAAAATGATCTATGTCTTTCCAGTTTCTTATTAAAGTTGGGTGTGGCTTTATGCAGTCCTCAAGAACCATTTTAAGATTTCTTCCATAAGTGATGAAAAGATTTACAGAACCAAGAATAATTCTTGCTGCGGAAGTATTTACGAAATTCAGTGTTGAATGAATTATGTTTCTTGATTCCTTGTCGCGTTCTGTTCGCGGAAGATGAGTTTTCATTTTTAAGCCAAGATCAACGCTGTCATCAAGACTGTTGTCAAGTGCTATAATTTTGTCTGCGTTTTCAATAAGCTGATGGAAAGCTTCGCTCATTGGGGTTGCTAGCTGCTGGCTTGCCCATTCACCACGGACAAGAAGAATGTCAGAAAGTTCCTTTACATCTTTTTTTACATAATCGAGAATAAATTTCTTTAAGTATGCAAGAGGCTCGCAATATTCAAACTTTCCAATTTCCTTGCGTTCAAAAGGCGCGCTCCCTGCTTCTGTATAAAATTTTAGTTTTTCTATTTGAGTTGTTCCAAAAATTTGGTTCAGAAGAACTTCTATTTTTCCTTCCGTCTGTTTTTCTTTTAGAGCAGATAAAGTATTTTCCGCCTGTTTTTTTACTTCCGTGATAAAATCGTCAACGATGTACAAATCTTTTGTTGTATAAACTTCATTGTAAGATGGATCTTCGGAAATAAGCTGAATGAGCATTTCGATAATTTTGTTTTCTTTTAAATAGCGGATTCTTGCAAGGATTTTTTTCCAAACGCCAAGAGAAACCGGATCTGCGCCCTTTACTTTTTTTATCAGCTTGAAAACTTCGTCCCAAGAAGAATCAAACTGAATCGACCAAGCGACATCCATGAAATTTTTCAAGTCTTCAAGAACATAAGTTCCGCTTATAGGCATAAATCTTGGCGGATTTGAAAAGTTGTGTTCTTTAAGCGAACTGTCGAATTTTTTGAGCATAAAGAAATAATCGAACTGCACGAAATTTACAAAGCCCATGAGTTTTGTATAAACGCCATCGATTGCAGAAATTTTGTTGCTGTCGAATTCTGCGGAAAAGGCGTCCACATAAAGTTTTGTTTGCTCAAAAACTTCTTTTAGCGGCTTTTTCTTTGCGGCGTCTATAATTGCAAGCTCCGAAATGTTCCCTAGCGATTCAAGCTGTTTGTCCGAAAGAGAATTGTCAATTACAATCCGTTTAAATGCTTTTGGATTTATAGACTGAAGCATTGCCTGCGCTGGTGAAATTGCTTTATATATTTCGTAAAAGAATTTTGCAAAGCTTGGATCTATTTCATTAGAAGAAGTCTTGTAAAAATGATATTTGGTCTTAGAAAGGCTTTTTGCAATGTTTTTTAAGGCACGTTTTTTTGCGGCCTCTGGACTGTTTCCTCCAAAGAATGAATTAAGCAAGTCCTTAAAAAAATTTCGATTCCCCATGCGGAAAATATACCTAAATAAACGAGCTTATTCAAGGCGGTTATCTTGCAATGACAAACTTAAAGAAAACTTGTATACTGAAAAAATGACAGAATTATTAGCTCCTGCGGGAAATATTGAAGCGCTTGATGCTGCTATAGGCGAAGGCGCGGATGCAGTTTACATGGGTTTGAAGAGTTTTAATGCAAGACTTAGATCTTCAAATTTTGCATGGAATCAGTTTGAGGCTGCTATTCAAAGCGTGCACCGGCTTGGCAAAAAAATTTATGTAACTGTAAATACTGTTTGTGAAGAAAACGAAACAGAGCGTCTTTATAGATTTCTTTCATATTTAAATAAAATCGGGCCGGACGGAATAATTGTTCAGGATTTTGGCGTAATCAGAATGTGCCAGGAATTTTTTCCGGACTTGGAGCTTCATGCGTCAACACAGATGAATGTGGAAAGCGCGGCGGCTGCAAATCTTTTGTGCAAGCAGGGCGTAAAGCGTGTTGTTGTTGCGCGTGAGCTTGGACTTGAGGAAATCCGTGCAATAAAGGCAAAAACAAATGCCGAGCTTGAAATGTTTGTCCATGGCGCGCTTTGTGTGAGTGAATCAGGGCTTTGCCTTTTTTCAAGCTATCTTGGTGGAAAATCAGCTAACCGTGGAGTCTGCACTCAAGCTTGCCGTAGAATTTATTCAGCTGAAATTCCTGGAACTGTTGCAAACGGATATTATTTTTCTCCTTGCGACTTGGAACTTATTTCCCATGTTCCAGAACTTATGGAAGCGGGCGTTGACAGCTTTAAAATTGAAGGCAGAATGAAAAGCGCAGAATATGTTGGAGCAGTTACCGCCGCCTACCGTTATGTAATGGATCATTGGCGTGAAGATAAAAAAGGTTCTATTGCAGAAGGCAAGCGAATTTTAAGTACAGATTTTGCGCGTTCAAAAACCGATTATTGGTATGGCTTTAAATCCGTAGAGGAAGGTGTTGATTCAGCTGGCGAAAAAATTTTGAATCCAAAGCAGGCTGGAGGAACTGGAATTTTCCTTGGAAAAATAAATCAGACAAGACCTGCCTCCGCTTCTGAAAAAGAACAATACGCATCTTCTTTGGAAAAGAAACAGGAATTTTCTATTCAAATGGCAACAATTTCTGGAGGCGACTACAACCCGGATCCGGGAGACAGCATTCGTCTGCATAAAAAAGATGACACAGGCCGCGAAAGTCACAAAATCCGCGTTCTTTCCGAAGATGAAAAAGGCTCAAGATGGATTGATATTCCTTCGGGATTTTCTAAAGGAGACAGCGTTTATCTTTTGCAGACAAAATCCATGTCCAAGCGTTACAAGAGAGTTCTTCCCTCTGACCTTTCAAAGTTTAGAAAACAACCCGGTCCGGAGCGTCTTCCAATTTTGGATCTTACTCCGCTTGCAAAAAATGAGCTTAGCTGGTTTCCGGAAGGACTTTATATTCAGGTTTCGACTGTGGCGGATGCGCATATTGTTTCTTCTCTTCATCCGGTGCGGCTTATAATTGAACTTAATTCCGAAACAACTTATGATCTTCTGAACAAAGATTCGCCTGCAAAACCGTTGCTTCCGTACAGTAAAAAAATGACTGTGATTTCGTTTGATCCGTTCTTTGCTGAAGGAAAATCAGAAGAATTTGAAAACATTGTTTCAGTTCTTGTGGAAAAAGGATATTCAACTTTTATTGTAAACAACATTGCGCATATAAATATTCTGAAAAAATACAAGGTAAATTTGATTGCCGGTCCTTATCTTTACACTTTTAACCGCTGGGCCGTAAGCTTCCTTGAAAACAGCAATATTATGGCGTTGCAGTCTCCTGCAGAAAATTCTGAAAAAAACCTTGAATCTGTTTTTGAAAATTCTTTGGAGCGTTCACGTGTTCTTCTTAGCGTTTTCTCTTATCCGGTTTTGTTCCGAATGAGATTCAAGCTGCCGGGCGATTATGATTTTACTTATTTCAGCGACAAAGAAGGCATGGGATTTAAAGTGAATTCAACGCCGGACGGTTCGTTTGTAATGCCGGAATATCCGTTCAGTCTTTTGGACAAAATGGAAACTTTAAAAAGCAAAGGCTGGACACATCAGCTTATAGACTTTTCAAAGACAAAAATTTTAAAGAGCGACATAAAAAACCTTGTTTCAATTATACAGAAACATGATTTTATAGAAGGAGCTTCCAGATTTAACTGGAAAAATGGATTCTACAACCCAGAAAAAATGGAAGCTTATCAGGCGGCTCAGGCTAGAAATGCCCAGACTGCAAAAGACAATAAAAAACGAAAATAATCATTGAAAAAGAATGTCATTCCCCGATCAACTCGGGGAATCCGCTATAATTTGCACATGGATTGTCAGATTATCGGGTCAAGCCTGATAAGGACATTAGAATTCCAAATCATCTTCTAGCGGCTCACAAAATTCATCGGGCGCAGCTTCAAGAGATTCTTCTTTTGATTTTTTTCCAGATGACTTTTTAGGAGCCGGAAGAGCTTTTTCTTCAGCTTTTTTGGGAATCGGCTTAAAATCAACGTGCTCGGCGATTATTTCTATGATGCTGCGTTTTTTTCCGTCTTCGGTTTGCATTGTTGTCTGCTTGAGTCTTCCGACTACACGGATTCCTCTTCCTTTTGGGCACCATTTTTCGCAAAGTTCAGCGGTTTGTCCGAATGTCGCGACATCAAAGTACGAAACTTCATCAACGTAGTTTCCATCGCTGGCTTTGTACTTTCTGTTTACGGCAATTGGAATACGGCAGAATGAAGCTCCGTTTTTGCAGCTTTTTCTTTCTGGCTGGCGTACAACATTTCCTTCCAGAATAATTTGATTCAAGGCATTCATAAAATCCTCCATAAAAATAAAATAATTTTTCCGAAGCTTTTTGCTTTCGTGATTTCAATTAAATTTATTTCCGTTTTTTTACAAAAAATGCTTTCCTTCAAAAATAAATTTCAGAAATTTCCTTTAAATAAAAACACCTGCTACATTTGCGTTATTTGTTTACTCTTGTTGTTTTTCTATATATAATATGTGGCATGGCTACGACCTCGAATATTTTGACACTTTTAAAATTCAATTGTTCCAAGCAAAAAACAGATATGCTTGAATACGGACAGTTCGCAGACTATGTTCACAGATATGCTCAGCATCACATTGAAGAAAATTCCGCGCTTGAAAGTTATTGCTCGAGCGATTACAAAGCTGTGCTTGAAGCTGAAATAAACGGTCTTGTGGCTGACCGTCAGGTTGTAATCAGTTCTATAAGAAATAAAGACTATATTTTTGTTGTTCCATATTTTATTGAAAAATACAACGGCTTGTTTAATCAGATTGAAGCTAATATTTCGATTCCGTTTCCAAGCATAAATGATATGCCGAAAATTGTTCCGATTGATGTTGTTACAAAAAAACAGGCTGATGAAATTATTTACGGACGCTTAGACAAAGAAGAGATTAACGACAGAACTCTTTACTGCATCGTTTTTTCAAAGACAGTTCCTTCTCTTATTTATCCGTCTTCTTTTCCAATTGCAAATCTTATAAACCTTGCGCTGAAAAAACTTCAAGAGCTTATGCACAAGGAAGAATCGCATGATTATTTTTTAAAGAAGCTTTCAATTTCAAATCCCGGAAAAGAGCTTTCTATAAAAACATTTTTCAATCAGTTTTGCGCAAATCCATCAACGGTTCTTGATATTTTAAAGAACACAGGCGACAACTTTTATTACTGGAGCCAGCTCTGTTATTTTATAAAGCAGGATTACACAAAACTCAAGGATTTTGCGCCGGAAGACATTACGATTTTGCAGTCAGTTGCCATAATTGAAATTGCAACTTCTTATTATAAATCAAAGGCTGCAGAAAAATTGCAGGCGCAGGCGGCGTTTGAGCAGCTGGATATTCTTATGAAAAATCCTCCATATTATTACAATTTAAATGACATCAGAAAAATGAAGGATAAAACTGGAATTCCGCTTTTGGGCCAGTACAAAGAAGAGCAGCTGATGAATCATTTAAAGGCGAAGACTCAGGAATCTATTGGAAACCAGATGCCGGAACTTTTGATTTTTAAGGTTAACGATGGAAACGGATATTATATTTTCAAGGAACGCGTCATTCCTCTTATAATCAGGCTTGCAAACGATGTGCGCATTTTAGTGCGTGAGGCTCTTATAAAAAGCTGGTACAACAATCTTAAGGAATATGAGCTTCTGCCTGAAATGAAAGAAAATGCAGCTTTTGAAAGATGTCTTGAGCGCGAAGTTTCTTCTATTGAACCTGTGCTTTCGGCTCTTTTGAATGCTTCATTTTTGCCGGTTGTCGCTTTTGAAGACCAGACTCCGGGACATATAACTTTGTTCAGAAATGATTCTCTTATTTCTTACAGCGAACTTCTTATGCTTAGCAGGCAGGAACTTCTTGCAGATGCAAAGTTAAAATTGCCGTTCTGGTACGCAATGCCGATTGTTTCATTTATAATGAAACTTTTGTTTAAAAAGCCTAAGCCAAAAGTAAGAAAAGAAGCTTCCGCAGCTTTAAAAATTCAAAATGAACTAAAAGAAAAAGAAAGCGAAATTTTAAAACGCCGCGATGAAGATGACAGCATAGATCCAAAAAACACAAGGCGCAGAGAACTAAGAAAACTTGCCGTTGAAATTGAAAAAGAATTTGTTCCGGAAAGCAGCACTTTGGACCGTGAACTAAAAGGCTATATGCACGAATGGAATGACAGAATCGGAAAGCAGAATTACGAAAATCTTGGAGAGGATGTCAATTCTTTAATCCGCGATTATTTCAGAAAAGTTTTGCGTACTTTAAAAGCTGACACTTTCAATGCGGAGCGAATCCGGCGTCTTGCGGAATCTTTGGTTGACACTCCAAGCATGATGAAAATAAAAAATCATCCGGCTTTAAAAAGATACGTTGAGCTTTACATTATAAAGATTGTAAAAAATTTGCCTTCAAACTAAAATAGAGTTGGTTATGGATAGCGGCAGTTGTTATCAACGTAGATTAGAAAAAATTACGGCAGTTTCTGTTTTGCTTGCATAGAATTTTGGGAGCTGCCTTTTAGCGGGGATTTGCTATGATTACATATTGGCAGCAGGAAAACGGAAAACTTGTAAGCAAGGAAAAAGAAGAGCTTGTCCCGGAAATGAACACTTGGGTTGATGCAAGATCTGTTACAAGAGACGACATCCGCGAGCTTGAAGAAACTTACGGAATCGATTCTGAAAACATGCTTGATATTCTTGACCCGGACGAACTTTCCAGAATTGAACGGAATGATGACACTGGATATACTTTTACAATTATAAAGCTTCCTGTTTTTTCTCCGGGAGACGATGTAAGCTATTTTACAGCTCCGTTGGGAATAATTACATTCGACAAATTTTTTATAACAATTTGCTGGACTGACTGCGAGGTTCTAAAAGATTTTGCTGCAAACAGAATCAAAGAGCTTTCACTTAACGATTTTCCGGCTTTTACGATTCGCTTTATGTCTCGCGCAGATCTTACGTTTTTGCGCTACTTGAAAGAACTTAACCGGCGCGCCACAACAATTCAAAATGAAATGCTACGCTCTGTTCAGAACCATGAATTGATTCAGCTTTTAAACATTCAAAAATCGCTTGTGTTTTTTACAACATCTCTAAAAAGCAACCAGATGCTTTTGGAAAAACTCCGCAAGACAAAAATTATCAAGCTGGATGAAGAAGATCAGGACTGGATTGATGACGTTGAAATTGACAACAAGCAGGCTTTGGACATGGCTGGAACTTACACGAATATTATGGCAGGAATGAACGATGCCTTTGCTTCGGTTTTGTCGAACAATTTGAATATCGTTATGAAAACAATGACCGCCTGGAACCTTGTGCTTATGCTTCCGACTTTGGTAACAAGCTATTTTGGAATAAATGTTCCTCTTCCTTGGGCGACTTCAAAATGGATTGGCGCTGTTGCGATTGCGGGACTTTGCGTTTTTACTTCCGTGTTTGGATATTTTATGTTTATGAAACGCCGTCTTACTCCGTCTGTTGAAGTAAGAAAAAGAATTTCATTTAAAGCCCGGCGCGCGGAACGAAAGCAAAGACGCTACATAAAAAAACAGGAAAAAATAGCGGAGAAAAGAAAATGAAATTTACAAAAATTTTTGCATTGATTTTTTTTGCGGCGGCACAGATTTTTGCGCAGGAATCTTCAGAGAATTTTTTTAATGATATTGATTTTGTTGAATTCGCTTCTTCAAGAAAAAAAGTTGAATATATAATTGGAGAAAATTCCCAGTCGGTAACTGCAAAGAGAAGAGTTTTTCCATTCAAGATTAACCGCTACGAAACAACTTACAACCTTTGGTACAAAGTGCGATTGTGGGCAGAAGAAAACGGATATGTTTTTGCGAATCCCGGGCAGGAAGGTTCTTCTGGTTCAAGAGGAAAAGCTCCGACTCAGATGAACTGCTATGAGCCTGTTACAAATATAAATTGGTACGATGCCGTTGTCTGGTGCAATGCGTTCAGCGAGATGGACGGAAAAGTTCCTTGCTATTTTTACGACGGACAGATTTTAAAAGACGCCACAGATACAGCTTCGTGCGACTTGTCGGAATGCAACTGGAAAAACAATGGCTACAGGCTTCCGACTGAAACCGAATGGGAATATGCGGCAAGAAAAACTTCTAGCGGACTGCAATCTGGAGCTTTGGCTAGCGGACAAGTTGATTCAAACGGAAAAGATGATTCTTCTGTTCCAGTTGAAGAAGTCGCCTGGTATTTTGAAAATTCAAATGGAACGAAACGAGTTGGAACAGCCGGAACTCCATTTTCTACAAGCGCACCTCCAAGCCCTTCAAGCGGAAATCCAAATGGAGCCGGAATTTTTGACATGAGCGGAAATGTAATTGAATTTTGCTGGGACTGGGAAGCTCCTTATGAAGCCTATGATTTGTCCAAAAGATATTCAGGTCCAAAATATGGCGCGGAACGTGTTATGCGCGGCGGAAGCTGGAATGAATACACGCTTTTTGTTTCGGCAGGAGACCGCTACTCTTACGATCCAAATGAAGCCTACAATTTTTTTGGATTCAGAATTGCAGCTAGCGTAAAATGAATTTTCAAAATTACAAAGAACTTTTGATTTCTTCACTTTCACAGAATTACAAAATTGATTCTTTTTACCTTGGCGAAGAATACGATATTGCAGGAACGCTTTCAAAAAACGATGACGGCTTTGAGCAGAAAGAAGCGTGCTTAGTTTCGTTTTGCAATGATGAAAATTTTGTTTTGTCCGAACTTCAAAGATTGCCTGAAATAACACTTTCCGGCGCAGACGGTTTTTCAAGAAACAGGCGTTCTGTTGTTTTGCGCGTTTTTGTAATGCAGGACGTTTCGTTTGAACTTGCAAAAAAAATCAGGGCGTTCAATTTCAGTAGGGCAAAAAAAAGTCAGTTTTGGAGCTATGTGGAAAGCCAGGTTGTTCTTGTGGACTTGAAAAATTGCTGCGCATATTCAAATCTTTCTGGAGAAGAAAAAAGAAAGTTATTCAAGTTCACGGAAAATTAAAACGCGAAAATCGGCGCAGAATCCGCAATTGAAAATTATTGCAAGATAAACTACAATATTTTTTCATGGAAACACGTAACATTTTTGAAAACATTTCTTGTATCGACCACAGATATTCATTGTCAGAGGCCGAAGTTTTTAACGGTCTTTCTAAGTATATTTCAGAGGAAGCCTCAATCCGTTCATGTGCAAAATGCGAGGCTGCCCTTGTAAAAAGCCATTTAAAATTGCGCGGAAAACTCACAGATGAAATTGCGCAGAATCTTGATAAAGTCGCTTCGGAAATTGATTCTGCTGAAGTTTATGCGGAAGAGGAAAAAACAAAGCACAATATCCGCGCGCTTGTAAACGTTATGAAGACAAAAGTTTCTGCGGAAATCGGTCCTTTGGTTCACCTTGGAGCAACCAGCGTTGATATTCTTGACACAGCTCTTTCATGCAGAATGAGAGATGTTACAAAAAATGTTGTTCTTCCTGAGCTTAAAAAACTTGAAAAACATCTTTGCGCTATTGCAGACCGCGATGCAGAAGTTCCGCAAGTTGGACGCACTCACGGACAGCACGCAGTTCCTATTACTTTTGGCTGGAGCATTGCAGAATTTGTAAGCCGCCTTGGAAAATCGATTTTGCGCATAGAAGAACTTTCGAATCAGCTTGTAGGCAAACTTGCAGGACCTGTCGGATCTTACAACGGACCTTCGATGATTGTAAAAGAGCCGGAAGAACTTGAACGTGTCTATGTTGAATTTCTTGGACTTTCTGCCAGCGAATATTCAAATCAGCTTGTTGAGCCGGAATATCTTTTGCGCCTCCTTTTGGAAATGAATGTTGCGTTTGGAATTATTGCGAATCTTGCAGATGATCTTCGCAATCTTCAGCGTTCAGAGATTGGAGAGGTTTTTGAATACTTTGCTTCTACACAAGTCGGTTCAAGCACAATGCCGCAAAAAAGAAATCCGTGGAACAGCGAGCATGTAAAATCTCTTTGGAAGGCAATGTGTCCGCGTGTTATTACATTTTACATGGATCAGATTTCGGAGCATCAGCGCGACCTTACAAATTCCGCAAGCCAAAGATTTATGGCAGATTATGTTGCAGGATTTACAATGGCGGTTGCAAGAATGAACAGCGTTGTTTCGGGGCTTCAGGCTGACAAAGAAACAATGGCGCGCAATCTTGAAAATGCCGGCGGAAAAGTAAAAGGCGGAGTTCTTGCCGAACCTGCTTATATTTTGCTTGGCGAAGCTGGAATCAATGACGGCCACGAGGTTATCCGCAAGATTACTTTGGAAGCTGAAAAATCTGGAAAAACATTCTTTGAAGTTCTAAAGACTCATAAAGAAGCATTTGAAAAAATAACTGCTCAGCTTGAAAAACTCGGAGTGGAAAATCCAGAAAATTTCTTTGAGCATCCGGCGAACTATTGCGGACTTGCTGCAAAAAAATCCCGCAGGCTTGCAAAGAAATACGAAAAACTAATGGACTGATTTTAGCTTATGCAAAAATACACGGCGGCTTTGGTTGGTTTGGGCAGAATCGGTTACAGCCTTGGACTTGACAAAAAACGCGAGCAGCCCGCCAGCCACACAATGGCACTTTTGAACAATCCTCGGATAAATTTGATTGCCGGTTGCGACACTGATTCCATTGCGCTTTCAAAGTGGCAGGACGCAAATAAAAAAGCCGTCGGATATTCGGACAGCGCGAATCTTTATGCAAGATGCCGCCCTGACATTGTTACGGTCGCCGTGAATGAAAATGCCCATTTAAAGGAAGCTGTTGAAGCAATCCACGCAAAACCGAAACTTGTAATTTTGGAAAAGCCAGTTGCGCTCAATCTTTCGGAAGCGGAAAAAATTCAGCAGGCTGCAAAAGAATTCCAAGTGCCGGTTCTTGTAAACCACGAGCGACGTTTTGCGGAAGATTTTAAATTGGCAAAAAGCTACATGAAAAAAATCGGAGAGATTCAAAGCATCCGGGCAGAACTTTGCTCAAGCCTTTGTGTTTATAATCCGGCGGAAGAAAAAACTGGAGCCTACAGTCTTATCCACGATGGAACGCATTTGGTTGATGCGGTTTTGTTTTTTCTTGAAGATGATTTGCCTTCAACGCTGAAAAAAATATCTTTGGAAAATCCCTCTGAAAAAAAAGGCGGACTTCTTAGCCGCGCTTCAGGGTTAAACAATTCTGAAAAAAAAATCAAAACTGTAAATTCGCTTCTTAGATTTCCTATTGTTACTGGCGTTTTCCGTGATGAAGAAAAAAATGTCCGGCAATTCAGCGCGCATTATTCAACTCCAAAATGCCCTGATGTTACGATTGGAATAAGCGGCCGCTCACGTTTCTTTGGATTTGAAATTTCCATTACGGGAACGGAAGGCCGAGTCTGTATTGGAAACGGATATTTAAAATTGTATCACCGGGAAAAATCTTCTCTCTACAGCGGATTCTATTCACTTTTAAATGACCGTTCCGAAAGTCTGCCGAAAAAAACTTTCTACTTTTCAAATATGATTCAAAATGCCGTTGATTTTTTAGACGGAAAAGCAAACTTGCGCTCAACTCTTCAGACTGGAATAAATGCGCTTTCAGTTCTTGAAGAAATAAAAGAAATAATCAAATAAATTTCCCAAAACTTTTTTCTGAATAAAAATCACTTCGGACATTTTTCGCTGTTAAATATGCCTGTTGACGATAAAAGATTATTTTTCTACAATATATCAGTTTGGAGTACTTTAAATGAAAAAGTTTTTGTGTGCCGCAGTTTTTATGTGTGCTTTCTGCACGGCGGCTTTTTCACAGGAAATTACGACGGCGAGCGATTTCTTTAAATCTGTCAGCGACCGTTATGCGGAAATAAAAGACTATGAAGCTGACATTGACATAACAATTGACAAAAATGAAATGAAAGGAAAAATCAGTTTTAAGCGTCCAGAAATGCTTCGCATAGATTTTTCGGATCCTGCGGAACAAGTTGTTGTCTTTAACGGTGATGACCTTACAATTTATTTGCCAAGCCCGACTTCCGCAATTCTTGAACAGAATGTTACTGCTTCTGGACCAAATGCGGCTACAGCTCAGGGACTTTCTCTTTTGCGCCGTTATTACACAGTTGCCTATGAATCTGGACAAAGCGCAGTTCCTTTGGATGAAAACAGCGATGAAATGGTTGTGAATCTTTTGCTTTCAAGAAGATCCGCGGCTGAAGCTTTCCGTACAATAAAACTTTCTGTAGATCCTTCGACAAAATTAATTCGCCGTGTTGCTGCGGTTTCAGCTCAGGACGTTGATTATATTTTTGATTTTCATAATTACAACTTGAATGTGAATATAAGCGATCAGCGTTTTATTTATGATCCGCCGTCATCTGCAAATAACTACAACAACTTTCTTCTTTCGGAGTAATAAATGGAAAGCTACGGAGAAATTTTGCGCAATGCCCGTGAAGAAAAAAAAGTTTCCATGGAAGCGATTGAGCGTGCAACTGCGATTACAAAAAATTATATAGATTCATTGGAAAATGAGCGCGTTGAAGACTTTCCTGGAGAATCTTATTTTATAGGTTTTCTTTCAAATTATTGTGAATTTTTGGGGCTGGACAAAGATGAAATTTTGCGGCTTTATCATGCGAAAAAAATTCAGGAATCTCCAGTTCCAGTTGAGCTTTTAAAAAAGCAGAAGCCAGTTTTTCTTATTCCTGTAATTGTCGCATCTGTTGTTTTGGTTTTGGCGGCGATTGGAATTTATATTTATTTCAGCGTTTTAAAGATTCCGCAGAAAAAAGAGCTTAAGGCAAGAGAGCAAGTTGAAAAAGAAAAAATCCATCAGTATCAATTTACTGGCAAGCCCGAAACAAAGCGACTTTATAAAGGAGATCAAATTCTTGTACCTGCAAAACAAGGCAAGGGAAATATTATTTTGACAGTTGGCGGAACTTTAGGAAATCTTTCAATTCTTACGCCTTCTGGAAATCAAATTGTAGAGCTTAGCGAGGAACGTGATATAGATATTGACGGAGACGGATTTGCGGATTTGATTATTTATTTGAGCGATGTTTCAAATGACAATGAAGCGAACGGCGCGGAAGTGAGAATTCTTGAAAAATCTATTGAAAATTCTTTTGTTGCACTTTCAGATGGAAAGTCCGGAACAGAACTTTCAGAAATTCCTGCGGCTTCGGCTGTAAAAAACAATGCAAACAGAACGGTAATCCATGAAGACACGCGCGCTTATCCGTTTACAATAAATGTTACATTCCGCGGTTCTTGTCTTTTCAGATATAAAAGCGACCGTCAAGATTATGTTGAAGGCTATTACAAGAGCGGCGAGCTTGTTACAATTACTTCAAACAACGGAACTCGTCTTTGGATGAGCAACATCAACGCTTTGAAAATTCATGTTATTGCAGGACTTTCTTCCTATGATCTTGAAGTTGGGCGTGCTGGTGAAGTTCAGGCTGAAGACATAAAATGGGTTCGTGACAGTGACGGAAAATATCGTTTAGTGGTGCTTGAACTTGACTAGTAAAAAATTTTTTCTTGACCAGCATGGTTGCGCAAAAAATCAGGTTGACGGCGAGCTTATAATGAATAGGCTTTCTAGCCTTGGATTTGAGCAAGTTTTTGAACCTGAAAAAGCAGACCTTATTATTGTAAATTCTTGTGGATTTATTGAAAGCGCAAAAAAAGAAAGTCTGGATTCCCTTATGGAAGCGCGTTCTGCTTTTCCGAATGCAAAGATTCTTTTGGCAGGCTGTCTTGCCGAGCGTTATGCGGATGTATTTAAAAAAGATTTGCCTGAAACTGATGGAATTGTTGGAAACGGAAACTTGGAGCTGATTGATTCTGCTGTAAAAGATTTGTTTGAAGAAAAACGTCCGGTTTTAAAAGCTGAACAAAAAGGAGTTTGCTGCGGCGAGCGGAATTCTCTATTGTCTTTTAAAGGAAGCGCATTTGTAAAAATCACAGAAGGATGCGACAACCGATGTTCATTCTGCGCAATTCCTGTTATACGTGGAAAACTTCGTTCAAGAAATTCAAATGAAATTGTTGCGGAAATAAAATCTCTTTTGGCTCGTGGAATTTTTGAAATTAATTTGATTGGCCAGGATTTGGCAGCTTATGGTTGTGGCGAAGAAGACAAAGAATTTTCTTCTGAAAAAAACTGGCATGAAATAATTTATAGGAATTTAAAAACTCCTGTTTGTGCAGAAGAAAATTTTTATGAGAAATATGGCGAATCTCCTTTGTGCAGTTTGATAAAAAAAATTTCTGCGCTTGAAGGAAAATTTTGGATTCGGCTTTTGTACATTCATCCCGATCATTTTAACAAAGACATTCTTGAAGTTATGAAAAACGACTCAAGGTTTCTTCCTTATTTTGACATTCCGTTTCAGTCTGGCGACGACAAAATAATACGCGCCATGAACCGAAAGGGCAGCTTTGAAAATTATACTTCACTTATAAAAACTATCCGCTCTTATTTTCCTGAAAGCTGCATACGCACAACTTTTCTCACAGGATTTCCTGGGGAAACAGGCGAAAATGCTTTGCGTACAGAAGAATTTTTGCAGTCAATAAAAAGCGACTGGTCCGGATGTTTTCCGTACAGCAGAGAAGAAGACACTGTCGCTGATAAAATGAAAATGCAAGTTTCTTCAAAAAAAGCAAAGGCAAGAGCTTTTCGGCTGGAAGAAATGCAGCATGAAATAACTTTTGAAAACTTAAAAATGCGCTGCGGAAAAATTTATGATGTGCTTATTGAAGAAATAATTGAAAACAAAGATGGCTCTGATGAAGGTCTTGCAATTGGACGTGCTTGGTTTGACGCGCCAGAAGTTGACGGAGCATTTGTTGTGCGCTATGACCTTGACAATGAAAATGCTGTGAAAAAAATAATTCCGGGAGCTGTTGTAAAGGCAAAGGCTCTTGCCGCGTCCGATGTTGATGTTGACGGAGAATTTCTTGAATGAACGCGGAAGATTATCTTTCAGTTTTAAATAAAGAGCAACGTGAAGCAGTCGAGCATGAGGGAAGCCCTCTTTTAATTTTGGCCGGGGCAGGTTCTGGAAAAACCCGTGTAATCACGACGAAAATTGCGTATACGATTTCGGAACTTGGAATAAATCCGGCTTCGATTCTTGCTGTTACTTTTACAAAAAAAGCCGCAGAAGAAATGAAAGAGCGTGCAATAAATCTTGAGCCGCGCGCGCAAAAATCCCACATAAGAACATTTCATTCATTTGGTGCTTGGTTTCTTCGGCTCTGTGCGGAAGATTCTGGAATTGGAATTCAAAATAATTTTACAGTTTACGATGATGACAATGTGTGCTCGCTGATTTCAAAAGCAGTTCCTTCGCTTACAAAAAAAGATGCATCACACTATGCAAAAAAAATTGCGCTGGCAAAAGACTATTGCCTTCTTCCCGGAGACTTGGAGTTGAGCCGGATTTGCGATGAGCCTGTTTTTCCTGAAGTCTATGAAAAATACCAGCAACGTCTTAGAAAAACTGGCAATGTGGATTTTGGCGATTTGATTTTGCTCCCGTATTTGATTTTAAAAGAAAATGATTTGATTAGAAAAAGTTTTCATGCGCGCTACAAAGTTATTTTGGTTGATGAATACCAGGACTCAAACGTTGCGCAGTTTAAGCTTTTAAAGGAACTTTCCGGCGTCAATGAAAATTCTGGAACTTATGTCTGTGTTGTTGGCGATGATGATCAGAGCATTTATAAATTCCGAGGAGCTGAAATTCAAAACATATTGAATTTTAAAGATGAATTTCCGGGAACAAAAATTATACGCCTTGAAACAAATTACCGTTCGACTTCTGAAATTTTAAATTGTGCAGGAAATGTTGTAAAAAATAATTCCGGGCGTCTTGGAAAAGAACTTGTGTCTGCGCGCGGAAAAGGAAAAAAGCCGGCATTGGTTTTTCTTCCGTCGCAAGATGATGAAACTGAATTTTGCTACAGTCTTATTGAGCAGGCCTTTGAGCATGGAATTCCTTACAGTGACTGGGCAATTCTTTACAGAACAAACGCACAGTCGCTGGGTTTTGAAACAGAATTTCTTCATAAAAAAATTCCTTATGAAGTTGTAGGCTCTTTGAAATTTTATGAGCGTGAAGAAGTAAAAGATATTATTTCGTGGCTTTCATTTATCGTGAATCAGCGTGACGAAATCTCTTTTAGGCGGATTGTAAACAAGCCTGCGCGCGGAATTGGAAATACAACGCAAGATAAAATAATCGAAGCTTCTGATGGAAATTCAATTTTGAATGGAGCGGAATCTTTGAAGCTTTCAAAAAAGGCAAAAGAAGGATTTGATTTTTTTAAATCGCTTGTTGAAAAATTTTCCGATGAATTGCCGGATGTTCCTGTAACTTCAGAAGCGGCATTGCTTGCAGGGCAGGCGATAAACGAAAATAATGTTGCTTCCGCAGACGAAAAAAAACTTTCAGAGTTTGTTGAAAAAGTTGTAAAAGAAAGCGGACTTGAAGAATTTCACAAAGACCAGGATGAAGAAATCGGCACGCAAAAAATTGAAAATCTTCAGGAACTTGTAAACAGCGCAGTTTTGTATCCGTGCACAAAGCAAGGACTTTTAGATTTTTTGGATCACATAAATCTTGACCGCACTTTAAAAACTGAATCCGAAGAAGAAAAGCAGAAAGACAAAGTTACTCTGATTACCCTTCACAACACAAAGGGACTTGAATTTAAGCGCGTGATAATAACAGGAATGGAATCTGGAATTTTTCCGCGCGAAGGAAAAACGGAATCAGAACTTGAAGAAGAGCGGCGTCTTTTTTACGTTGGAATTACGCGGGCAAAAGACGAGCTTTATTTTACTTCATGCGGAATCCGCCGGCTTTTTGGAAGAACAAATTTTATGATTCCAAGTCCATTTCTTGCTGAGCTTGGAAATGAAATCCGCATACTTGGACAAAAGCCAGATTCATTTTCATATAGCCGCACAGAAAAAAATCCACTCGAAAAAAAATACTGCCGGGGAGCTTGCGTTTTCCATGATGATTATGGGCACGGACAAATCATAAGAACTAGCTATAGCGATGAAGGTGAATACGTTGTTACTGTGAGTTTTGAAACTGGCGGAATTAAAAAGTTTCTTCCAAAGTATCAAAAAAATTCTTTGCTTGTTGAAGACGATTTATGAAATTTGTTTTGCGGCTTTGTATTGTTTTTGTTTTTTTATTCGCTTCATGCTCTGGAAAAATTGAGCCAAGAACACAAACTGTGATGGACACTCTTTGTACAGTCAACGCATTTGAGGGCGGAACAAAAAAACTTTATGATGAAATTTTTGAACGTCTTGCGCAGATTGAAAATGAATTCAGTGCGACTTTGCCAAGTTCTGAAATTTCACGGATAAATTCAATGGCTGGAATTTCTTCGGTAAAGACAACTGAAGAGGTTTTAAAAGTTTTAGATTTTGCTTTGAAAACTGCATGGATTTCTAACGGAGCGTTTACTCCGGCAGCAGGTCCGCTTGTTGACTTGTGGGGCATAAACACAGACCACCAGAAAATTCCTTCGCAAACTGAAATAAACAACGCTCTTGAACTTGTTGATTTTGGCTGTGTTGGACTTTCAAGAGATTCAGTTTTTTTGCGGAAAGCCGGAATGAAAATAAATCTTGGTGGAATTGTAAAAGGTTTTGCCGCAGATGAACTCTGTAAGATTTTAAAAATGCACGGCGTTAAAAAAGCTGTTATAGATTTAGGCGGAAACATTTACGTTTATGGAAAAAAATCTGACGGCAGCAAATGGACTGTTGGAATAAAAAATCCAGAATCTCCTTCGGATGTTCCTCTTTTGCGCCTTTGCATAAATGAAAATTCAGTTGTTACAAGCGGAAGCTACGAGCGTTATTTTGAAACCGGCGGAAAAAGATACCATCACATCTTTGACCCTGCGACTGGATTTCCTGCGGAATCTGGAATTGTTTCTGCGACTGTAATTTCAAAATCGAGCATTGTCTCTGATGCTCTTTCGACTGCGACCTTTGTTCTTGGCGTGGAAAAATCTTTTAAGCTCCTTGATAAATTCAAAAAAGAATTCGGATCTGACATTTCATTTGTTTTTGTCTGCAAGTATGGTTCTGTTTTTGCTTCTGCGGATTTAAAAGGCTCTTTGGAATTTGTTCAGGATGATTTAAGAAAAATAATTTTTGTTCCTTAAATTGTTCACTTGTATTTAAATATGAAAAATTTTTATACACACCGCCCCTTATTTCTGCTAAAATGGCTTTATGGCTAGAGAAAGATTGAGCAGCAGACTTGGATTTATTCTGCTGAGCGCAGGTTGCGCAATTGGGTGCGGAAACGTCTGGAAATTTCCGTGGATGGTCGGTCAGAACGGAGGCGGCGCGTTCGTTCTTGTCTATCTTGCTTTTCTTGTTGTGCTGGGGCTTCCGGCTCTTACAATGGAGTTCGCACTCGGAAGAGCGTCCCAGGCAAGCCCGGTCAGAATGTACCAGAAACTTGAAAAGCCCGGCTCAAAATGGCATATTCACGGCTACGTCTGCCTGCTTGGAAACATTTTTCTGATGGCGTTCTACACGGTTGTTACAGGCTGGCTGATTTATTATTTTGTCTCGTTTGTGGCTGGAAAGTCGGGCGAGCTTAGCTTTGGCAAGATGATTTCAAATCCAAGATTAAACGTGGGCTATCTTTTTATCGCAGTTGCGGTCTGCTTTTTGATTTTAACGCGAAATCTCCAGAGCGGACTTGAGCGGATTACAAAATACATGATGGCTCTTCTTTTGGTCTTGATGACAGTTCTTGCGGCACGGAGCATTTCTCTTCCGGGCGGGGCAAAAGGTCTTTCGTTCTATCTCGTTCCTGACTTCAAGAAGCTCACAGTTCCTGTTGTGGTGGGAGCGATGAACCAGGCGTTCTTCACTCTTTCGCTTGGAATCGGCGCAATGTCGATTTTCGGAAGCTACATCGGAAAAGACAGAAGCCTTATGGGAGAATCCGTCAAAGTCATTATTCTTGACACTTTCGTTGCCGTAACGGCAGGACTGATAATTTTCCCGGCGTGCGCGTCGTTTGGAATCGCGGTTGACGCAGGGCCGTCGCTTCTTTTCAACACGATGACAACCGTCTTCAACAACATGGGAGGAGGCAGAGTCTGGGGAAGCCTTTTCTTCCTTTTTATGGTGTTCGCGGCGTTCTCAACGGAGCTTGCGGTGTGCGAGAATATTCTTGCGTGCGTGCGCGAGATGACAGGCTGGTCGCGAAAGAAAGGCTGCGTAATCTGCGGAACAGGCATTTTCCTTATTTCGCTAACAACAGCGCTCGGCTACAGTGTGCTTCATTTTCACCCGTTCGGCGAAGGCTCGGCGTGGCTTGATTTCTGGGACTTTATCGTAAGCAACAATCTTCTTCCGCTAGGCGCGCTTGTTTTCGCAGTTTTCAGCTGCAGCGGCCGATTCGGTCTTGGCTGGGAAAAGCTCGTGCAGGAAGCGAACGAGGGCGAAGGCCTAAAAGTGAAAAACTGGATGAAGCCAATTTTCGCGTACTTTGTTCCGCTTTGCATAATCGCAATCTACATAATCGGCCTTGCGACGTTCAAGTGGAAATAATTAAAGCGAATGTAAACTTTTATACTTTACTGTCATTATCGGGCTGTCAACAGTTTGTCATTATCGGACTTGATCCGATAATCTCCTTAAAAGCAGATTGCCCGGTCAAGCCGGGCAATGACAGTTGCTTAGAGATTGATAAACGAGTTTGGTGTGCGGATAGATTCCTGTGTCGGGGCACAGGAATGACAAAAAAACGCGGTGTCGTGGCACGGCAATGACATTCAAAGCTTATTAGACACAACATGACAATCAGCCGGCTGCTTTTACAACAGCTAAAAATAAAGTAACTAAGTTAAGCGAATAAAGTAACTATATTTCCAAATATAGTTACTTTATTTTAAAATATAGTTACTATATTTGCCTAACATACTGGATATATTTTCCCCTTGCCTCTTATCCCCTGAAAAAGCTAATTAGACGATTTTTTTAGATGTATAGACTGTTTTTGCACTGCCGTTCAACAAACAAAGACTTCCGGCTTGAAGAGGAATAGAGTTCAAGCTGTATAGAAAAAGATTTCAGAGTCAAAGCGAAAAATTAATAAAATCTGTGCTATAATATCATGGAAAATTTTCTCACAAACAGAACAGGAACGCATAAATGCTTAGCAATACGCTTTTAGACAATTCTCCTAATTTAAAACTTGTTGATACATTGAATGAAATAATTTGCCTCCCGGAAGTAAAAGAAATCTGTATTGCTACTGGCTATTGGGATTTGAAAGGAACGGCTTTGATAACAGATTCTCTAAAATCTTTTCTGAAAAAAGACGGAACAAAACTAAGACTGTTGATAGGTAAAGACCCTAATGTTTTTCAAAAAGATTTGACTGCTTCCGCATATAATTCAGCAAAGAAATATCCGCAGGACTATATAAAAATAGACTTGCAGAACATCGAAATGAATGACGAGCAATGCCAGAAAGCGGCAAAAATGCTGATTGACTACTGCTCAGAAGATAATCCTAAAATTAAGGTTCATATTTTCAATGTAAATGAGAATGATGAAAAGCAGTTCTTCCATTCAAAATGCTATATTTTTTCCGATGGAACAGATGATTTTAATGTCGGAATTATTGGAAGCAGCAATTTTACAGAGAAGGGACTAAATGGAAATTCAGAATTAAACTATCTTGAAGCGAATTCTATGATTGTTAATTACACAGGGAAAGGAAATAAAAAAGGGCATATACAATGGTTCAATGAAAAATGGTCGCTTTCTGATGACTGGACAAAAGAGTTTGTTGTTGAACTTAGCAATTCGCCTGTAGGAATAAGAGCAAAAGAGAATTCTGCTTTTAAGTCCGAATCTGCTGCCTCTAAAAATCTTACGCCTTACGAGAACTACATAAAACTGCTGCAAGACAAATTCGGCATGATAACAGACGCAAATTTCAAGTCAATTCTGACAGAATATTTGCCAGAAGACATCAAACCGCTGGAATATCAGCTTAATGCTGTCCAGCAGTGCTATTCCTATATGATTCAGCATGGCGGTTTTGCTCTGGGAGATGTTGTAGGACTTGGAAAGACTATTGTAGGTATCTTAATCATAAAATATTTTATAGACGTTTCCGCGTCTTTGAAAAAATCAGATAAAGTCTTAATTATCGTTCCGCCGGCAATAAAATCTTCCTGGGTGGATACAATTAAAAAATTCGACAAGAAGCAGACAGATAAGATTGAAGAGCATGTAAGATTCTTGACAACAGGAAGCCTTAATCATCTTTCTGATGATTTTTCCGAGGAAGAAATAAGCGATGCGGAAGATTTTATTGAAGAAGATAATGATTTTTCTCTAAATTCTGGAGATAAAAAACAGGCAGTAAAAGAAATGACGCCGGAAATGAAAACATTCTCTTCTGCCGCTGAAAACTACGGTCTTGTGATAATAGATGAAAGCCATAAATTCCGTAATTCTGGAACAGAGATGTATATTGCTCTTTCAGAATATCTTGAAAGCGTAAATGCCCGCACCGGTTATTATCCGTTCATTGGCTTGCTTTCCGCAACAATGCAGAACAACAGTCCGCGCGACATTCAAAATCAGATTTATCTTTTTGAGCATGAGCCAAAGAATTCTTCTTTTGAGAAAGTTGAAGGCCGCGACCTGGAACACTTTTTTGCAGAAATAAACAGAAAATACAAATCAATTATCCATTCAAAAAAACAGGTATTTGGCATTGAGCAAGCTTCTTTTGACTCCGCCGCAAATACAAAAAAAGAGCTGATTGAACTTTCAAAAGAAGTCCGCGAAAAAGTTTTAAGCGACATTCTTGTTAGACGCACGAGAACAGATATTAAAAAGCATTATTCTGATGATTTGAAATTTCCTCAAGTTCATGGGCCTGAAAATCTGTATTACACTATGGACAAAAAATTAGCCCAGCTCTTTTCAGACACGATGAATATGATTGCCCCAAAAACCGAAGAAGAAAATCCATTTGCGGCAGAAGGTCTTGGATATTACCGCTATAGGGCTACAATGTTTCTTAACAGCAAATATGAAAAGATTTATTCCGGAAGGAACATGACTGCCCAGCGTTCTTCTAATCAGCTTGCAAGAATTATGCAGATTCTTCTTGTAAAGCGGCTTGAAAGCAGTTTTGAAGCTTTTAAGGAATCTTTGAGAAACTTTCAGAGATACACACAAAATATGATTACTATGTGGGAAAATGACGCCATCTTTATTTGTCCTCAAATTGATGTGAACAAGGAACTGAACATAAAGGAAAAGCAGGCTAAAAATCCTGATAAAATCATCACCATTGAATCTTGTTTTGATGACATAAGAGCGAAAATCAAAAAGCTCAACAAAGAAGGCAAAAATCAAAAAAATCAAAATGCTGAGTACAATTGTTCTGACTTTAAAACCTTTGGAGATGAAAAGAAAAGTTATATTGATTATTTGAAATCTGATTTGGCGAAAATCAACGACCTTGTAGAACGCTGGAACGAAAACGACTATGACCCTAAATTTGACAGATTCAAGTCTGCGCTTAAAGAAAGTTCAGGCCTTTTCTGCAAGGAAAGAAACACGCCTCATAAGCTCGTAATCTTCTCGGAAGCAATCAGCACGGTCAAGTCCTTAAGCCGCGCAGTGGAAAACATCACAGGAAAAGAACCTCTTGTAATTACTGCCGCAAACCGTGACGAAAAAGAGCCTATTATCAGGGAAAATTTTGATGCAAACTATGATAAAGAAAAACAGAAGAATGACTACGATGTAATTATCACAACAGAAGTTCTTGCCGAAGGCATTAACCTGCACAGGGCAAATTCAATATTGAATTATGACACGCCATGGAATTCCACACGGCTTATTCAGAGAATCGGCCGTGTAAACCGTATCGGAAGTGAAAACAAAGATATTTATGTCTATAACTTTTATCCTTCAAGCCAGGGAGACGAGCAAATAAATCTTGTGCAGAATGCTTACACTAAATTGCAGTCTTTCCACACAATGTTTGGCGAGGACGCAAAAATATTCAGCCAGGAAGAGGAGCTTTCTGAAGGAAATTTTGAGACAATTGTTGACGGCGAGGAAAGTCCGCAAGAGAAATACATTGCTGAATTAAAAAAATATAGAGATTCAAATCCTGAGCGCTATGATTTTATTCAGAAACTTGAAAGCGCAGAAGAAAAAAGCCTTGCCCCCCTTTTGCAAGATGAAAAAGGAAACACTTATTTTGCAATAAAAGTAAAAAATAAATACGGCTGTGTCTATGTAAAAGTTGCAAAGGATTTGCAGGCTCAGGTTATCAACTACATGGATATGTTCGATTCCTGCAAATGCACGTCAAATACGGCTGAGGCTGCTTTTAACACAATCGAAAATATTGAATCAAAAAGAAAGGCTGCGATGGACGCTTATCATGTATACGAAAGCAAGCTGAGCAAGGCTAAAAATGCAAAAACTGTTGTTTCAAATGTGCTTATAAAAGCAAATGAATGGATTAACAGCCAAAAGCTCCCAAAAGAATCCATGAGTTTAATCGGGCAAGCAATGAAGTCAATCAAAGCGGGCAATACAACTCTAGCAAAGAGATTAGCCAAGCTCCTTACCGAACTTGGAGAACCTGATGAGCTGCTTATTCCTGTATCTCCAGAAGATATTGTAAATATGATTAAACAAGAGCTTGGAAATATAACAGCTGCAAATACACAAAATCATGGCAAAGCTTATATTTTCGCAGGATTCTATTACTAACAGAGGAAAAGTAAATGACAAACTTTAGACAGATTTTCGAAAATGACTGGTGCGGAATTGAAAACTTTTTAAAGGAGGTTTTATCTCCTGTTTTTGGTGATTACGAACAGGGCTATGATGTTCTTACAAATGATCCAGAGGTTCGCCAAAAAGCTGAAAATGCAAATATCACAGAAATCCGACACGCGGCTTCTTTTGATTTTTTCGGCAGCGAGCTAAAAGTATTTGACATAACAGTTGAAGACGATAAAAAGCTTGAAAACAATAAAGTTGGAATTCAGACTATTGTCCGCCAGTATATAAATCAGTTTGAAGGCGCGCTGATAATCTTCCACCACCAGAATGTGGAAAATCAGGAATGGCGGTTTTCTTATGTTGAAAAAAAAGTAAACGCAAAAGATTCTACTTCCGCAAAGAGATATACATATATTTTAGGAAAAGAGCATCCTGCACGGACTATATCAGAGCGTTTTGCATATCTTGAAAATAATAAAGACGCTTTAACTTTAAGAGACCTGACAAACGCGTTTAGTGTGGAAGCCCTTACAAAACAGTTCTATCAGGAACTGTTCAGCTGGTACACCTGGGCCTGCGAACTTTCAACCTACCCGCAAGGGAAAGGAAGCTGCGTAAAACAGACTGACGAAAACAACGAGACAAACCTTATACGGCTTATAACACGTTTAATGTTCGTCTGGTTCATAAAACAAAAAGACCTGATTCCGTCCTGGATTTTTGAGGAGATGGAACTCAAAGAAATTCTGTCAGATTTTGATTCTCAAAGCACAGAAAAAGGAAACTACTACAATGCGGTCATCCAAAACCTGTTTTTTGCCACTTTGAACAAAGCCATTGCGGAGCGCGGTTTTACAGATGACGACAAAGCGTACTTGCAATACGGAATCAAGACTTTATACAGGGACGACAACAAAAAATCATTTTTCAAAGTAAGCCATGAGGAAATAATCAGATTATTCAGTTCAGTGCCTTTCTTGAACGGCGGACTTTTTGAGTGTCTTGACAAGCTTGAAACTTCTGAAAACGGAAACAATATTCAGATTTACAATGACGGTTTCAGCAGGGAAAGAGACCGGCGGGCTTTTATTCCGAACGCATTATTCTTCCAGAAAGAAAAAGACGGACACGAGGGAATTATTCATATCCTAAACAGATATAATTTTACAGTAGAAGAAAACAGCCCAAGCGATGTGCAGGTTGCCCTTGACCCGGAACTGCTTGGAAAAGTGTTTGAAAATCTTCTTGGAACTTACAACCCGGAAACAAGCGAAACCGCCCGCAAAGATTCAGGCTCGTTTTATACACCGCGCGAAATTGTGAATTTTATGGTGGATGAATCCATAAAAAATTATCTGGAAAACAGCATTGAGATTTCAAGCGAACAAATCAACCAGCTTTTTGATGACAACACCAGCGAGGTAAAATTCAAGAACAACAAAGAAACCATCAAGTCGCTTATGAACATAAAGGTTCTTGATCCAGCCTGTGGTTCGGGAGCTTTTCCAGTCGGAATTTTGCAAAGACTAGTCAGCTTAATAAGAAAACTTGATTCTTCTTATGATTCAAAGCAAAATCTTTATGAGCTTAAATTGCACCTGATTGAAAACTGCATATTCGGATCCGACATTCAGACAATCGCCGTGCAGATTGCAAAGCTCCGCTTCTTTATAACATTGATTTGCGAGCAGGAAAAAGGGAGCGACGCAAAAAACAACTACGGATTTGACCCGCTGCCGAACCTTGAGACAAAATTTGTGGCGGCAAACAGTTTGATTAGCTTGCGTTCAGAACAGGCTTCTGCTTTGGGAATTAAAAATGACACACTTGCAAAACTTAAGCAGGAACTTCTTGAAATAAGAACAAATCACTTTAAAGCTTCTACTGCTTACGAGAAAAAGGATTACAGAAATAAAGATAAAGAAAAACGTAAAGAAATTATAAAACTACTTGAAAGTCAGGTAATAGGAATCAACATAACAAAAGTTGTTTTGCTTGAAAATGAAATAAAAACTCTTGAAGCAAAAATAAATGCTCTTCCAGTTGTAATGATTGATATGACGGAAAAACAAGCCGAATTGTTTGATAGTTCACCAAAAACTTTATTTCAAAAAGACAAGAACGAAGACGAGCGTAAAAAATTACAAAAAGCTCTAAAAGAAACAAAAGCAGATTTAGCAAACGAAAAGAGCAAAAAATATAGTGATGAAAACGGAGCAAAATCCCTAGAAGAACTTGTAAGTTGGAATCCTTACGACCAGAACGTAGTTGCCGACTTCTTTGACGCAAACTGGATGTTCGGAATCGAGGACGGCTTTGACATTGTGATTGGAAATCCGCCGTATATCCAGCTTCAGAACAACAGCGGAAAACTTGCAAAGCTATACGAAAACCAGAACTACAAGGCGTTTGCAAAGACAGGCGACATTTACTGCCTTTTTTATGAACGCGGCTTTAACCTGCTGAAAGACAACGGTCATCTCTGCTTTATCACATCCAACAAATGGATGCGCGCAGGCTACGGCGAAAAGCTCCGTGACTTTTTTGCAAAAAATGTAAATCCGAAGAAACTTATAGATTTTGCCGGCGTAAAGGTCTTTGAAAGCGCGACTGTTGACACAAACATCCTGCTTTTCCAAAAAGCGCAGAACAAAAAGCAGACTCTTGCCTGCGTCACAAAAAACATGAAATATGATGACTTAGGAAATTTGAGCCATTTTATTCAGCAGAACTCGTCAGCCTGCGCATTCGGCAGCGCGGCAAGT